>RCUK01001271.1_pt1 | contig 16674 bp, 15 predicted proteins | sample 2166381 | NCBI WGS metagenome assembly RCUK01 (sample SAMN09932809, study PRJNA488358) | compost metagenome | isolation source: compost soil in an enriched community | place: Germany: Experimental Botanical Garden | reverse complement strand
GTCCGTCGGCCCCGGCCTCGCCGTCGTGAGCCTGCCGCCCTGACATCGCACCCACGCAGAAAAACCATCGGAGACAAGACAGACATGCACAGCAGATTCACCCGCCGCCACGCCCTCGCGCTGGCCGCCGCCCTGGCCACGAGCAGCGCCTTCGCGCAGCAGCCAACCTGGCCCGACAAACCCATCCGCATGATCGTGCCCTACGCCGCGGGCGGCGGCACCGACGTGTTCGCGCGCATCGTCGCCGAGGGCCTGGGCAAGCGGCTCGGCCAGAGCGTCATCGTCGACAACCGCCCCGGCGGCAACGGGCAGATCGGCATCACCGCCGTGCAGCGCGCACCGGCCGACGGCTACACCGTGCTGTTCTCGCTCACCTCCATCATCCAGAACCCGCTGCTGTACCCCAACGCCGGCTTCGATCCGTTCAAGGACTTCGTGCCCGTGTCGGAAGCGGGCCGCCTGCCCATCGTCTTCACCGTGAGCAACAAGCTCGGCGTCGACACCCTCGACGGCTTCGTCAAGCTCGCGCGCGCCGCGCCCGGCAAGTACTCGTACGGCTCCTACGGCAACGGATCGAGCGCCCACCTGTACGCCGAGGTGCTGCAGGACGCCGCGGGCATCCAGCTGCTGCACGTGCCCTACAAGGGCGAAGCGCCGGCCATCACCGACCTGCTCGGCGGCACCGTCGATGCCGTGTTCGTCTCGGCCAAGGGCGTGGGCCCGCACGTCGCGGCCGGCAAGGCGAAGTCGATCGCCGTGGTCGGCACCGCACGCGCCCCGCTCGCGGCCGGCGTGCCCACCTTCAAGGAACAGGGCTTCGCCGGCATGGAGTCGGTCGGCTGGTTCGGCATCTACCTGCCCGCCGGCACGCCGCAGCCCATCGCGCAGCGCCTCTCGACCGAAGTGGCCCAGGTGGTGCAAAGCCCCGAGCAGGCCGCGCGCATCGAAGGCCTGGGCGTGATCCCGGTCGGCAGCACGCCCGCGCAGCTCACCGCCACCATGCGCGCGGACCATGCGCGGTGGAAGCAGGTGATCCAGGCCAAGAACATCAAGCTCGATTGAAGCCATCCTCATGACACGTCTTTCCTTCGCGCTCGGCATTGCGCTCGCTGCCTTGTTCGCCCTGCCCGCCGCCGCGCAACAGCCCCCGGCCGACTACCCCTCGCAACCCGTCACGCTCGTCGTGCCCTTCCCCGCCGGCGGCATCACCGACAACATCGCGCGTCTGGTCGCGCAGGAACTCGGCACCGCCTGGGGCAAGCCCGTCGTCGTCGACAACCGCGTGGGCGCCAGCGGCACCATCGGCGCCGCCGCCGTCGCGCGCGCCCCGAAGGACGGCCACACCGCCCTCTTCACCATCACCACGCACGTGCAGATGCCCGCGCTGCAGCGCAAGCTCTCGTACGACGCGGTGAAAGACTTCGCGGCCGTGTCGCAGATCGGCATCTCGACCTCGGCCCTGGTCGTGACGCCCGACGTGCCCGCCAAGACGCTGGCCGAACTCGTCACGCTGCTCAAGGCCGAGCCCGGCAAGTACTCGTACGGCTCGACCGGCGTGGCGACCACCTCGCACATCTACGGCGAGCTGTTCAAGAAAGAGGCCGGCGTCGACATGCCGCACGTACCCTACAAGGGCGCTGCGCCCATGGTGACCGACCTGCTCGGCGGTCACCTCCGCGTGGCCGTGCTCGACACCGGCACCGCCCTGCCCTACCTGCAAAGCGGCAAGCTGCGCGCGCTCGCGGCGCTGGGCACGCAGCGCTCGGCCACGCTGCCGCAGGTGCCGACCTTCCAGCAGGCGGGCTACGCGGGCTTCGAGCCCTATGCGTGGATTGCGCTGTTCCTGCCGGCCGGCACGCCGCAGCCGCGCGTGGACAAGATGTCGAAGGCCGTCGCGGCCATCATCGCCAAGCCCGAGGTGCAAAAGAAGATGCGCGACATGAACATCGAGCCCGTGGGCAGCACGGCTGCCGAGTTTTCTGTGGTGCTGCGCCAGGACGCCGACACCTGGAAGCGCGTGATCGACAAGACCGGCATCCGCCTGGAGGACTGATCGATGACGCCTCCTCCACTTTTTCGCGGCGCCCTCGAAGGCGTCAAGGTGCTCGACCTTTCGTCCGTGGTGCTCGGCCCGCTGGCCAGCCAGATGCTGGCCGACATGGGCGCCGACGTCATCAAGGTCGAGGCGCCGCAGGGCGACCTGGCTCGCTCGGTCGGGCCTGCGCGCCACAAGGGCATGTCGTCGCTGTACCTGTCATGCAACCGGAACAAGCGCAGCCTCGTGCTCGACCTGAAGCAACCCGCCGCGCGCGAGGTGCTCGACACGCTGGTGCGCGGCAGCGACGTGCTCGTGCACTCGGTGCGCACCGACGCAGCAGCACGCATCGGCATCGACGCGGCGCGGCTGCTGGAACTCAACCCGCGGCTGGTGAGCGCGCACGTCAAGGGCTTCTCGGACGAGGGGCCGTATGCGGGCCTGCCGGCCTTCGACGACATCATCCAGGCCGCGTCGGGCCTGGCGCAGCTGCAATCGATCTACACCGGCGAGCCGCGCTACATGCCCGCGCTCGTGGCCGACAAGACCACCGCGCTGTATGCCGCCTACGCCATCGTCACCGCGCTCTTCCACCGCGAGCGCAGCGGGCAGGGGCAGGCGGTCGACGTGCCGATGTTCGAGACCATGACCGCCTTCAACATGGTGGAGCACCTGTGGGGCCACACCTTCCAGCCGCCCATCGACGACATGGTGTACGGCTCCATCCGCTCCGGCGTGCGCAAGCCCTTTCGCACGGCCGACGGCTACATCGCACTGGTGCCCTACACCGACGCGCAGTGGCTGCGCTTCTTCGAAGTGGTGGGCCGGCCCGAGCTGCGCGAGGACGAACGCTTTGCCACGCTGGCCGCGCGCGTGCGCAACCACACCGTGGTGTTCGGCGAACTCGAACGCGCCACCGGCGCGCGCACCACGGCCGAATGGGTCGCGGCCTTCCGCCAGGCCGACATTCCGGCGATGCCGATCCAGACGCTGCAGCAGCTGCCCGACGATCCGCAGCTGAAGGCCAGCGGCCTGTGGCACGACGCCGAGCACCCGACCGAAGGCACGTTGCGCTTTCCCGGCGTGCCGTTCACGCTGTCGGCCACGCCGGGCGGCGTGCAGCGGCTTGCGCCGTCGCTGGGGGAGCACACGGACGAGGTGCTGGGGGAGTTCGGGTTCGAACGCGCGGCGGTCGATGCGCTGGTGACCGCCGGCGTGGTGGCGCGGGCCTGAGGTCTATTCGAGCTTCAGGTTCATGTCCTTGATGAGCCGCGACCACAGCAGGTTCTCTCTGCGCACCGCAGCCATCAACTCACCCGGCCCTTCACCCGAAGGCTCCAGCCCCAAACCGATCATGCGTTCCTGCAGATCAGGCTGCGCCACGGCCTGGCGCACGGCGCCGGCGAGCTTGTCGATGGCCGGTTGCGGCGTGCCGGTGGGCGCGAAGAAGCCCCAGAAGCCGCCGTGCTCGTAGCCCTTGAAGCCCTGCTCGGTGAAGGTGGGGATCTGCGGCGCGAGCGGCATGCGGCGCGTGCCGAACACGCCCAGCAATTTCGCGCGGCCCGACTTCGCGTGCGGCAGCGCCTCGCCCATGGTGACGAAGCCGCCCTGCACCTGGCCGCCGAGGATGTCGATCATCAGCGGCGCGCCGCCCTTGTAGGGCACGTGCGTCATCTGCAGGCCCTCGTCGCGCATGAGCTTCTCGCCGTAGAGGTGGCCCGACGAGCCCTGCCCCGCCGAGCCGAAGCTCAGCTTGCCGGGCTGCGCCTTGGCCATGGCGACGAACTCGCGCATGCTCTTGGCCGGCACGCCCTCGCCCACCGCGAACACGAGCAGGCCGTAGTTCGACAGCGACACGGGCGCGAAGTCCTTGAACACGTCGTAGCCGGGCTTGGCCATCAGCAGCGGCGCGAGCACGAAGGAGTTGACGGCGAACAGCAGCGTGTGGCCGTCGGCCGGCGCCTTGGCCACGAAGGACGCGGCAATGGCGCCGTTCGCACCGGGCTTGGGGTCGATGAGCACCGGCTGGCCCAGCGGCTTGGCGATGCGTTCGCCGATGGTGCGCGCGATGCCGTCGACCAGCCCGCCGGCCGCCGACGAGACGATCACCTTGATCGGCTGGGTCGGGTAGGCGTCGGCCGCCTGCGCCTTCGGCAGGGCACCGAGCGCGGGGGCCAGCAGTCCGCTCGCGCCCCATTGCGCGAATCGACGTCGTTGCAGCATGGAAGAAGTCTCCTGTTGGTTTTCTTGACGATGAAAGTCGTTCAGCCGGCCGCGCCCCACACGGCCAGCGCATCGAGCGCCTCGACCGTGCGGCCGTCCACCCGCAGCGGGTTGACTTCGAGCGAGACCAGTTCGGGGCCGAGCGCGAGCGCCGCGTTGCCGATGGCGGCCACGGCTTCGGCGATGGCGTCGCGGTCGGCCGCGGGCGCGCCGCGCCAGCCGTCGAGCAGGCGCGCACCGCGCAGCTCGGCCAGCATGTCCTTCACCTCGGCGGGCGTCACGGGCAGCAGGCGCAGGCTGGTGTCGCGCAGCGCCTCGACCCAGATGCCGCCGAGCCCCACGGCGAGCGCCGGGCCCCACTGCGGATCGCGCACGGTGCCGACGAAGAGCTCGAGCCCACCTTGGCGCATCGGCGCGACGAGGATGCCGTCGATCTCGGCCTCGGGCCGCGCGGCACGCACGCGCGCATCCATCGCCTGCCAGGCGGCGCGCACCGCGTCGGCGCCCTGCAGGTTCAGCGCCACGCCGCCGACCTCGGTCTTGTGCGCGATCTGCGCCGAGGCGATCTTCAGCACGACCGGGCCGCCGAGTTCCTGTGCAATGCGCGCGGCCTCGTCGGCGCTGCGCGACAGCCGCACGGGCACCACGGGCACGCCGCGCTGCGAGAGCCACTCGAGCGTCTCGCGCTCCGAACGCAGAGGCTGCGCGGGCGGCGTGGCCAGCACTGCAGCAGCGACACCTTGCGCTTGTTGACGCCGGCGCAGCGTTTCCGACCAGCGACGCACCGCACCCGCCGCGCTCATCGCGTGGTGGATGCCGCAGGCGATGTGGCGGATGCCGGTCTCGGCGATGAGCTCGCGCGACCGCTCGCTCACCTGCATCACGTAGTGGCTGCAGACGATGGCGGGCACCGGGCTGGCCGACAGCCCGCGCGCCACCTGCGCGAGCACGGCGCGGTTCAGCGGCGTGTCGTTGGCCGGTGCGTTGGGCACGTCGGCCACCACGATGGCGGCGCCCAGCGCGGGGTCGCGCACCAGCGCTTCGAGCGCGTTGCCGAACAGCTCGGGCTGCAGCATGGCGGCGCCGGTCACGTCCAGCGGGTTCTGCGGCGTGCCGTAGCCCGGCAGCACCTCGCGCAGCGCGGCCTCGGTGGCGGGCGCGAGCGGCGTGAGCGCCAGGCCTTCTTCCTCGGCGCGCTCGGCAAAGATCTCGCACATGCCGCCCGACATCGACACGGCCGCCAGCCCGCCGGCCGCGAAGGGCCCGGTCATGCTGGCGAAGGCGGCGGTGAACACCAGGTCTTCGATGGAGCGCACGCGCATCAGGCCCAGGCGCTGGCACATGGCGTCGAACACGCGGTCGTCGCCCACCAGCGAGCCGGTGTGGGCCTGCGCGGCCTGCGCCGTGATCTCGCTGCTGCCCATCTTCAGCACCACGATGGGCTTGGCCACGGCCAGCGCGCGCTCGGCCGCGGCGGCAAAGCGCTGCGGGTCGCGCACGGTCTCGGCGAACACGGCGATGGAACGGGTGTGCTCGTCGTCCACCAGGTAGTCGATGACCTCGGCGATGTCGATGTCCGACTCGTTGCCGGTCGACACCATGCGGCTCAGGCCGATGCCGTGCACCTGCGCCATGAACGACAGCTGCCCCGCCAGCGCGCCGCTTTGCGACACGATGCCCAGCGTGCCCGCCGGCAGCGGCTCGCGCAGCGAGGCGGTCCACACGGCCGAGCGGTCGACGAAGTTGACGAAGCCCAGGCAGTTCGGCCCGAGGATGCGCAGGCCGCGCGATCGCGCCTTGGCCGTGAGCTGGCGCTGGCGCTCGCGGCCTTCCTCGCCGGCTTCGGCGAAGCCCGAGCTCAGCAGCACGGCGTTGCCGATGCCCGCGCGCTGCAGGTCGGCCAGCGCGTCGTCGAGCGCGTCGGCCGGCACCATGAGCAGCGCCGTGTCGACCGGCTCGCCGATGGCCTCGGCCGAGGTGGCCGCCGCCATGCCATGAAAGCTGCCGCCGCGCCGGTTGACCGGGTAGAGCTGGCCCGCGTAGCCCAGCGTGCGCAGGCTGGCGAGCGCCGCGTTGGACCACACCGAGCGCTCGGTGGCGCCGACGAAGGCGATGGCCTTGGGGTGGAGGAAGCAGTGAAGAGAAGAAGAGGAAGAAGTCATGGCGGGAAGGAAGGTCGGGTTCAGTCGTCGAGCTTGATGCGCAGGTCGCTCACGAAGCGCTTCTCGTCGGCGTAGGTCTTGTGCGCCCAGGCCGTGTAGGCGGGGCTGTCCATGTAGAACCTGACGTAGTCGTTGAGGTCGAGCGTGCGCAGGAACTCGGGGTCGTCCACGGCCTTGCGGAAGGCCTCCTGCAGCGCCTGCACCACCTTCGGGTCCATGCCGCGCGGGCCGGCGATGCCCCACGAGCCGTTGGCCACCACGTCGTAGCCGAGTTCCTTCACGGTCGGCACGTTCAGCCGCGTGGGCGAGCGCGCCTCGTTGAAGGTGGCCAGCAGGCGCACGCGCCCGCCCGCCACGGCGGCGCCGAAGCCGGCCTCGGAGACCGCGTCCACATGGCCGCCCATGAGCGCGTTGTACAGCTCGGCCGCGCCCTTGAAGGGAATGAAGTTGAACTTCACGCCGGCCAGCGCGGCCAGCCGCTCCATCGACACGTGCGAGGTGCCGCCGCGCCCGGTGGTGCCGTACGACACCTCGCCCGGCTTGGCCTTGGCCGCGGCCAGCAGCGCGTTCAGGTCTTTCCACGGCGCCTCCTGGCGCACCGTGATGCCCAGCGTGGCGGCCGTCACGTTGGCCACGTAGGTGAAGTCGGTGGCCGGGTCGTAGCTCACCTTCTGCAGGTGCGGCAGCCGGTACAGCGAACTCAGCATGAGCGACAGCGTGTAGCCGTCGGGCGCGGCCTTGCGCGCCATGGTGGTCGGCGCCAGCGTGGCGGCCACGCCGGGCTGGTTGAGGATCACGATCTGCTGCTTCAGCTCGCGCGAGGCCGCCAGCGCCAGCGCGCGCGCCTGCACGTCGGTGGCGCCGCCCGCGGGGTACGGCACCAGCAGCGTGATCGGCTGCTTGCCGAACAGGCCCTGGGCGCGCGCCAGGAAGGGCAGCGCGGTGCCCGCGGCGGCGAGCGCGGCGCCGTGGATCAGGCGGCGGCGCGCCGGGTCGGTCGGGAAGGAATGCATGGCTTGTCTCCGGTCGGTCGAACAGTCGAATCGTTCGTTCTGCGGCGATGGTCGCGCGCAGCCCTGTGCCGGTCACCGTCGCTTCGGACGACTTTGGCCGCCAGGGCGCATTCGATCCCGTCGCTTCCGACGATGCCGGCGCGGCGCGTCCCTTCCATACTCGGCGCACAACAACGAACCGACCGACGGAGACCGCAGTCCATGGACCTCACCCAGCCCCTGCACAAGGCCCTGCAGGAACGCCCCGGCGCCACCGCCCTCGTGTGCGGCGAGCGCCGCAGCACCTTCGCCCAGTTCGTCGACCGCGTGGCGCGGCTCGCGGCCGTGCTGCAGTCGCTGGGCCTGCAACCCGGCGACCGCGTGGGCCTGCTGGCGCTGAACTCCGACCGCTACGTGGAGTACCTCTACGCCACCTGGTGGGCGGGCGGCGTGATCAACCCCGTCAACATCCGCTGGAGCGCGCGCGAGGTCGCGTACTCGCTGGACGACTGCGACACGCGCATCCTGCTGTCCGACGCGCACTTCGGCGCCGTGGCGCAGCAGCAGCGCGAACTCTCGCGTTCGCTGAAGACGCTGGTGCACTTCGGCGACGGCCCCGCGCCCGACGGCATGGCCGACGCCGAGGCGCTCATGGCGCAGGCGCAGCCCGTGCCCGACGCGCGGCGCGGCGGCGCCGACCTGGCCGCCGTGATGTACACCGGCGGCACCACCGGCCTGCCCAAGGGCGTGATGCTCACGCACGGCAACCTCTACACCGGCCAGCTCTCGGCCAACATGGCCGCCACGCGCCCCGCCGAGGCCGTGGGCCTGAACATGGCGCCCATGTTCCACGTGGGCGGCACCGGCCTCACGCTGCAGCTGATGATGCGGCTGTGCACGCAGGTCATCATCCCGGCCTTCGACGAAGTGAAGGTGCTCGAGGCGATCCAGAACGAGCGCGCCAGCGAGACCTTCATGGTGCCCACCATGCTCAAGCGGCTCATCGAGCACCCGCGCTTTGCGGAGTTCGACACCACGCCGCTGCAGCTGGTGCTGTACGGCGCCGCGCCCATCGACGACGCGCTGCTGCTGCAGGCCATCGACAAGCTGCCGCGCGCGGGCTTCTGCCAGCTCTACGGCATGACCGAGCTGTCGCCCGTGGTCACCGTGCTGCCCACGTGGTGCCACCACCCCGACCAGCCGGCCGCGCGCCGCCGCTCGGCCGGGCGGCCCGTGCCCATCGCCGAAGTGCGCATCGTCGATGCCGACGGCCACCCTGTGCCGAACGGCACCGTCGGCGAGATCGCCGCGCGCGGGCCGATGGTGATGGCCGGCTACTGGAACAAGCCCGAGCAGACCGCCGAGGTGCTGCGGGACGGCTGGATGCACACCGGCGACGGCGGCGTGATGGACGCCGACGGTTTCGTCTACGTGGTCGACCGGCTCAAGGACATGATCGTGAGCGGCGGCGAGAACATCTACTCGGCCGAGGTCGAGAACGCCATCACGCAGCTGCCGCAGGTGTCGATGTGCGCCGTGGTCGGCGTGCCCGACGACCAGTGGGGCGAGCGCGTGCATGCCGTGGTCGTGCTGCGCGCCGGCGAGGCCCTGAGCGCCGAGGCGCTGGTGGCGCACTGCAAGACGCTGATCGCCGGCTACAAGTGCCCGCGCAGCGTGGAGTTTCGCGAAGAGATTCCGCTGTCGCCGGCGGGGAAGATGCTCAAGTACAAGCTGCGCGAGCCGCACTGGGAAGGGCGCGCGCGCAAGGTGGGGTGACGCGCCGGCGGGTGTGTCTGGGTGTGTACGGGTGTGTTTCACCTGCTTGGGGTATGGTGGCGGGCCGCCACCTGCACCCACTGCGACATGCACCGCCGCCTCCTCGCTCTCGCCCTGCCCTGCTTTCTGCTCCTTGGCCTGTCGCCCGCCTTTGCGAACGGCAGCCTGCAGTGCGACGGCCGGCCGTACGCGGTCGAGATCCAGTTCAGCCTCTCGACCGGCCAGCTGACCGAGCTGATCGTGGCGAACACCGCCTCCGGTGCCGACGAGACCGAGCGCTTCAGCCTGCAGCAGCGCTTCGTCGACCATCGCCGCCAGTTCATGCGCGCGCGCGGCACCGGCCTGGACCGTCCGCAGGTGGCCGTGGCGCTGCGCGTGGCCGGCGCGACCGGCACGCTCAGCTACCGCGGCGCGCAGTACGAGCTGCGCTGCAACTGGACCGCGCTGGGCTGACCCACCCTGTCGTGCGTTCACGCTTCGCATGCCGCAAGACCGCACCCTTCTCTATGCCGGACGCGGGTTCGAGGTGGCGCATGTGCGCCTGCACGCGCCGCAGGGGCCGGCGTGGAGCGACCTGTACACCGTGGCCTCGCCGCGCGTCGTCTTCCCCATCGGGCGCACGCGGCTCGACGTGCGCTCGGGCGACCACACCTGGCTGACCGACGCGCTCACCGCCATCCGCTTCGGCGACGCCACCGCCTACCGGCTGCGGCCCGAGACCGCGACCGTGCGGCACAGCCTCGTGGTCAGCGGCCAGGCATCGGTGAGCCCGGCCCACGGTGAAAGCGCGGCGGGCGTGAGCGTCTGCCTGCTGACCCCGCAGGCGCTGTACCGCATGCACGCGGCACGGCGCCAGTTGCCGGACACCGACAGCGCACAGGCCGCGGCCCTGGTGGCCGCGCTCGTCGCCGAGCTGGGCAGCGCGCCGCACCAGGCGCCCTGGCATGGCGCCGTCGCGCGCGCACGGCAGCTGCTGCTGTCCGAAGGCAGCGGCCCGGGCGCGCGGCCTGCTCTCTCGCTGGACGAACTGGCCGAGGCCGTGTCGCGCTCGCCCTTTCACCTGGCGCGGCGCTTTCGCCAGCAGACCGGCCTGAGCCTGCACCAGTACCGCCAGCACCTGCGGCTGGCGGCGGCGATGGAGCGGCTGGCCGACGGCGAGCGCGACCTGGCCGGCCTCGCGCACGACCTGGGCTACTGCAGCCAGAGCCACCTGGGCGCCGTGTTCCGGCGCGGCGTGGGCGTCACGCTCGGCGAGGCCCGCCGCGTGCTCGGGCCGGCCGGCGCAGCAGGCGCACGAATCTGATAGCTTTCGCGCCGCCCGGGCCACAGACTGGCCCGATGACGACATCGCCTCGCACCCTCTGGACCGGCGCGCTCGCCGCGCTGGCCGCCGCCCTCATCGGCAGCGCCTGGCAGCTGCTGTCGCGCCACGGCGTGACCGCCACCGCGCTCGGGCCGATGGACCTCGCGCTGCTGCGCTACGGCATTCCCGCGCTGCTGCTCAGCCCGCTGTGGCTGCGCGGCAGGCTCGTGCCGCCGGGTGCGTCGCGCGGCGCGCTCGTGCTGCTCGTCGTCGGCAGCGGCCTGCCCTTCGGCCTGCTGGTGCTGGCCGGCGCGCAGTGGGCGCCCGCCAGCCACATGGGCATCTTCATGGCCGGCAGCCTGCCGCTCTTCACCGCGCTGGGCGCGTGGGTCTACCGGGGCGAGCGCGTGCACGGCCTGCGCCTGCTCGGGCTGGCCGGCATCGCCGTCGGCATGGCCGTGTTCGCGGCGGGCAGCTTCGGCGAGGGCCTGCGCCAGCAGCACTGGCGCGGCGACCTGCTCTTTCTGCTGGCGGCCCTGCTGTGGACCGTCTACTCCCTGGCCTTCGGCCGCTGCGGCATGAGCGCGTGGCAGGGCGCGGCCTTCGTCAACGGCGCGTCGACCCTGCTGCTGTTGCCGCTGCTGTGGCTCGCCGGCCCGCCGCGACTGTTCGCCGCGCCATGGACCGACATCGCGATGCAGGCCGCAGGCCAAGGCGTGGTCGCCGGCCTGCTGGGGCTGGTGGTCTACGGCGTGGCGATCACGCGGCTGGGCGCCGCACGCGCCGCGCTGTCGTCCGCGCTCGTGCCCGTGCTGACCACGCTCGGCGCGGCGTGGTGGATGAACGAGCCCGTCACGCGCCCCGCGCTGCTGGCGCTGTCGTTCGTGGTGCCCGGCGTCGTGCTCGCGAGCGGCGCGCTGCGGTGGCGGGTGCCGGCGCCACGCGACAGCGAACGGCAGACCCCGGGGCAGAATGCGGCGGCGTCCTTGCCCACTTCCGAAAGCACTCGCCCATGAAGAAAAAGATGAATCGCCTTCGCACCGCCGCGCTCGTGGCCGCCTCGTTCGCGTCGCTCTTCGCCTTCTGCGGCGCGGGCTGGGCGCAGCGACCGGAGCCGCCGCAACAGCCGCAAGCACAGCAGCAGCCCCCGGCATCGCCACTGCAACGCAGCGTCGTGCGCGTGCCCACGCCCTTCGTCGAGAACGGCGCGCCCGTCACGCTCGAGATGGTCATCTACAAGCCCGACGGCGCCGGCCCGTTCCCCACCGTCGTGTTCAACCACGGCTCCACCGGCATCGGCAACGACCCGGCCTTGTTCAAGCAGACCTGGGCCCCCGAGCGAACCGCCCGCTGGTTCACGCAGCGCGGCTGGCTCATCGCCTATCCGCAGCGGCGCGGACGCGGCCAGTCGGACGGCCTGTACGACGAAGGCTTCACCGCCAAGCGCGAGCACTACAGCTGCGAACCCGCCATCGCCCTGGCCGGCTTCGACCGCGCCGTGGCCGACCTCGACGCCGCCGTCGCGTGGCTGCAGCGCGACCCCGACGTCGACACCCGCCGCATGGAAATCGCAGGCCACTCGCGCGGCGGCATCCTTGCCGTGGCCTATGCGGGCCTGCACCCCGACATGTTCCAGGGTGTCATCAACTTCGTCGGTGGCTGGATGGGCGACAAGTGCCCCGGCAACGCCGCCGACGCCATCAACCCCGCCACCTTCCGCCGCGGCGCGGCCTTTGCCAAGCCCACGCTGTGGCTCTACGGCGAGAACGACCCGTTCTACGCGATGTCGCACAGCCGCAAGAACTTCGAAGCCTTTCGCGAGGCGGGCGGCAAGGGGCGCTTCGAGAGCTTCACGCTGGAGGGCGGCGCGAGCGGGCACGGGCTGCTCGGGCAGCAGGGGTTGTGGGGGAAGGCGGTGGAGGCGTATCTGGCGGCACCGTGAGGTGGTGCGGCGCCTCGGTGCGCTAACGGCGCAGATCGGCTGCCGCGGCATTCAACTGCGCGATGAGGTCAGGAAGAGGAATGTGTGAGCCCAGGCTTCCGTCCTTCCCGGGGAACGCAACGCAGAGGTGCTCCCGGCCTTCCTCGCGGTCGAGCAGCAACAGGAACTGGCCATCGAAACTCAGTTCCGCGACGAGGTGCTCGTGCGCCGTGTCGCTCAGGATGGTCGTTTCCCACTTCTCGTTGTTCATGTCTGCTCTGCGGATGAAAGATGACGATGCCGTGCGCTGCGGGTTGAGGCCCGACAGGGCCAGATGATAGGTCTGCAGGTCTGCAAATCAACCCTCGCACGAGCAGCACTGGCCATGGCTATACTGCGCCGGTCACGTCCACACAGGGCGTGATCGGGATTGGCGTCCCGATGAAATCACTGCGACGTAAAAGCCGCAGCCACCCCGCAGGGTCTGCGGCTTTGTCGTTCGCGCTTCCTGTTTAGGCGGCTCGATGGGCGGGCGCGAGCCCGGCCGGTTTCACGCAAGTGGTTTCCCGGTAGTCCAACCCGTCGAGCCGCCGCCCCCGCTTGGACTCGGGTGCGTCGGTTTCAGCAAACCGAAACCCTTGGAGGCCATTCATGGCTGCATCTGCATCTCCCCGCGCGTCCGCGCACGCGTCTTCGCTTCCTGCGTCTTCTGAAGAAACCGCCAGTGCCGAATCGCTCGCGCTGCAGGCGTGTGATGACGTCGACAGTCTTCATGCGGTGCAACGGGCCTACGCGTGCATCGAGAAGCTCATCGTTCCGCAGCGTGTGGGGGATACGGAAGAAGTCTTTCCGACGCGTACGGAATTGGGGGCGTTGGTGCGGCTGGTGAATGAGGAGTTGCTGCGGCGGATCGAAGCCGCCGATGCAACGACTCAGTCACTGCGTGCCGTTGTTGAAGGCGGTGTGCGATAGGCCGCTTCGCCCCCCAGCATGGGATCTCCTGCGAGATGGCCCTAATCTTTAAGGCGAGGCACCCCTGTTCGGCTGGTCAAAATCTAGCACTCAACAATGGAAACGGGCATATCGCATTTCGAGTTGGGAAGGCAGAATCCGGCCAACACTGAGGATTCGAACCAGGGACCAGTCTCAGCCACAATCTTCTTGGTGCAAGCAGTGCCTCCGATGCTGACGAATCGACACTCGAAGCAACGCGCGTTTGAAGTACTTGATCCCCTTTTGAAATAGTTCGATCCACCCCATGCCCGTTCGATATCGACTTGCGTTGTGCTGTGTTGCAGCGCTTTCCGCTGGATGCTCCTCCATCCCGGACTATCAACAACCCGAGGGAGAAAGTGCAGCCAAGTTGCGCGTTGTCGTTCCCAATCCGGAGCAGTTTGCGCTTCGTCTTGCAACGGTCGATCTAACTACATGCAAGCCCGCCGCCGATATCGGTTGGGTTAGCGGAGGCGCAAGGGTTGATACGGTACGAGTGGGCATGCTCGACACTACGATGCCGCGAGATGGCGTCCTTGAGAGGCGAGTTGCACCAGATCGTCCGATGGCGGTCATGCCGTGGATGACCGTTGCGCTGTTCGATGCAGTAACAATCCTCTTCTCGATGAATCCGGCTACGCACGGGGCTATTCAGAAAGCCCAGGCAGGCGTCTGCGCAGTGCCGGTCTTTTCCCCAAAGCCTGGCGAAGAATATGAGTTGTCGATCAAGATGGCAGCGGGCGGTAGGTGCGCCATAACGCTCAGCTTGCTCTCGATCGATGAAGGAAAAGTCTCACGCACCCCTGTGAAGGAGACGGGCTGGGTATCGCTCCCAGCGGGAATGCTTCCAGCAGAGAAAAAACTGATGGAATGCGACAAGAATCAACCGCAAGCCACTGCATCTTCGGCATCACGAGCTGCTTAGTGAACGACTGCTCCGTGGCAATGTGTACTGCCGCTATGGGCCCGAAGCTGCCGGTCGACCTGATCGAAAGCAGACATTCAACGCCGCGTGCCTCTCGAAAGTGTTCGCCCCTGCCTAAGCACCATCACTCCGGAAGGCACACCGAACCCTTTTGAGTACGCACATATTCTTCCGAGAGTTTCCTTAACCTAAACGGTGACGGCTCCCAATATCCGCCTTCTGCTCTACGACGATCCAGTACTCGCTGGCACATCCCCGCTCCAGCTTTGTTGGTGTATCTGTATTCGTATCCGCTCGCAACTGGAAACGTGATGTAGTGATTGCAGTGAACGAAGGTCGCCAATCCAATACTGGAGTTGAGGCTGCTGCTGATGTTGGCCTGAACTCCAATGGAGTGCTCACGATCCGCTTCAAGAAGGATCGTTTGATCATTTTTGAGGGCAACGCCAATCTGCTGAAAATCGGTGCACATCTCGGTATTGCCGTAGTAAACAGCATTCAAGATGACAAAGTCTTGCGAGTTTGCAACTAGCGTGAACTTGCTGGTTTTCTTCCCCTGCGGAGCCTCATACATCCGAGGGGCCGCGCATGCTGACAGGATAAGGGCGATTAGAGCTAGGCAATAGGGCGTGGCCCGCATATGGATGGAAGCGCTCTCAGGCGCGTGTACTGTTGTTGAAGATCGCGAATCGGGTAGGAGAGGCTCTTGCTAGTCGCTCCAGTTGCAAAGGGACAAGGCTTTGCCGTCTTCACAGCCGAAAACTGCGCAACCGTGACGAGTGTCGGATTTTGGCCGAGGGGCCGGACGCGATATTCCGCCTTACATCGAAAGGCACGTCTGGTCGACAGGGGGCGCCCCTTCGGTTGCTAGGCGCCCTACCCATGAAGATTCGATGGCGCGCTCATGCAAGATCAGCGTCATTCCGTAGTTTTTTTGCCCGCTTCCCGCTCGGGCGGTTCGGGCAATACCTTGAACCCCACGTCATCGGAGTTTGCCGGGCGGTAGACGATTGCCGCCTTGTCGAGGATGCTGACACCCGACAGGAGCGAGGCATCACCCGTCTTGGGTACAAAGGCGATGTACCTCTCGTCTTCGACGAGGAGATAACCCCGTATCTGCACGCGCGGCTTGAGGTGGGGGAAGCCACCCTCCACGATGGTCATCTGGTTGTCGTCGCGGGTATACGGTTGCGCGATGTCGTTGAGCATGACCTTTACAGCGCGCTGCAAGCTGGTCGCTGCAGCCGCTTTCAGAGGATCACCGCCGCTAGAGGTCCAACTGTCTGTGCCGACCAGGGGCCTGACTTCACCCGTGGATGCGAAATAGCGCGTTTCCCAGAGATGGCGCTTGTCGGCGCCGCTCAGTTGTACTTTCAGTATGGTGAAGGGCCGCACCTGAATGTCGTCAATGTACGACAGCAAAAGGGCGCTGGATACATTCAACTGCGTCGGGCTCGGCTCGGTGGTGAGCTTGTCGGCGAGCAGCTTTTTCCCGATGGTCGCTTCGATTTCGTTGCGCGTCTGGTCGGTGAGCTTGATGCGGAGGATTTGTTCGGTGTTGCTGACCCCAGCCGCAGAACTGTTGCTGTTTGCCGCGTGGGCAATGCCCAATCCCAACAAACCAAACATCGCGACGCCGGCATTTCCGCGCTGGTGGCCGCCGACGATCACGTCGCTCTCGGGCACCCTGTAGGCGCCCAGCGGAAGATCGGTCCAACCTGAGAGTTGATCGTTGTTCACTGTGACGGTAACCGGGCCAGCCACCGCGGGAGGCGGCTTTGCTCGGTCGAAGGTGGCGCAAGCGCCAAGCGACAGGCACAGGGCCGCGATAGCGACCTTTTGACCAAGCATTGCAAGCACAGGTGTTCCCCTCCAACGAGTTGTTGTCAATCGATGTAGCGAGCGGCGTAATCCGTCTAAGCCGCTGCAGCGAAGACTGGCTTTGATCGTTCGGTGCTAATGGAGAGCCGAGGCGCCCATAACACTGATTGATTTTCTTGAATTTTCGGACCTAGCCGAATTCTGCCGTATTGGCGAGTGACCGCTCCTGGCCGATAGCGCCACCCCGAATCCTCGCACGGACCACTCAACCCGATAAGCGCAGTTTTTTCAAACGGCGCGGCAAGCATCCATCGGCACCGGGAATTCGGGATTCAACGAAGAAATTCGCAGCTCTTTGAGGCTCCAACACCTGTTGCCCCACAAACGACGGCATCCGCCTACAGTACGCACCCTCCATTTGTGTCCCCAAATTGAGCACAATCCCCCCATGCCAAACATCGCCTCCATCCTCAAAGCCGAAATCTCCCGTGTCGCTCGCAAGGAAGTGCGAGCGGAGATCGAA
>RCUK01001269.1_pt1 | contig 16683 bp, 18 predicted proteins | sample 2166381 | NCBI WGS metagenome assembly RCUK01 (sample SAMN09932809, study PRJNA488358) | compost metagenome | isolation source: compost soil in an enriched community | place: Germany: Experimental Botanical Garden | reverse complement strand
GTGCTGGCCGCAGCAGGCCGACGACCGCGCCCTGCGCCGGCTCCAGGTGGCCGCCGAAACCGGCCAGTGCCTGGGGTTCGCCTTCCGCGCCCTGCGCCAGGCGCGCAACGCCTCGCCGGCGCCCCTGCGGCTGCAGCTTGAGCACGGCCAGGTGCGCGTGCTCAAGTGCCGCGGCGGCATGGCCCCGGCGCAGCCGTTGCCGCTGGCCCTGGCGCATTGAGCGGCCGCCGTGCACTGGGCCTGCCTGTTGCTGCCACAGCTGGCGCTGGATGCCGCCCTGCGCCAGCAACCCGATCCCTCGGTGCCGCTGGTGCTGATCAGTGGCCCGGCGCAACGGCGCGTGCTGCACGCGGTGAGTCCGTCGGCCCGGCAACGGGGGCTGCGCCGCGGCATGCTGCTGTCGGCCGCGCAGGTCCTCACCCGCGACATGCTTGCCGTCGAACATGACCCGCGCGCCGAACAGGCCACCCGCCAGTTGCTGGCCAGTTGGTTGTATGGCATCAGCTCGCAGGTCAGCCTGGCCTTCCCGCATGCGCTGGCGTTGGAGATCGGCGCCAGCCGCGCCCTGTTCGGCGATTGGCCGGCGATCGAAAAGCGCCTGTGCGATGGGCTGGCCGAGCTTGGCTTCCGCCACCGCCTGGTCGCCGCGCCCAACCCGCATGCTGCCTGGGTATTGACCCGCGCACATGCCCGGCTGGGCGTGGAGGCCGGCCAGTTGGAGGCCACCCTGGCCCAGTTGCCGATCGAGCACAGCGGCCTGCCGGCCGAAGCGGTCACGGTGCTGGCGCGCTCGGGCCTGCGCACGCTCGGTGCGGCCTTCCAGTTGCCGCGCGACAGTTTGGCCCGGCGCTTTGCGCCGCAGGTGCTGGCCCACCTGGATGCACTGCGCGGGCTCAGCACGCCCCCGCTGCGCTATTACCAGCCGCCGGACCGCTTCGATGCACGCATCGAGTTCGACTACGAAATCGAATCCACCCAGGCGCTGCTGTTCCCGCTGCGCCGCCTCACCGGCGACCTGGCCGCGTTCCTGTGTTCGCGCGATGGCGGCGTGCAGCGTTTCGAGCTGTGGTTCGAACACGACCAGCATCCCGATACCTGCCTGGCCATCGGCCTGCTCGCGCCCGAGCGCGATGCGGCGATGCTGTTCGAGCTGGCGCGCAACCGGGTCGACCACCTGCACCTGCCGGCCGGCAGCCGCGGCCTGCGCCTGCAGGCCGAGCACCTGCCGCCGTTCGTGCCGGCCGCGCGCGATCTGTTCGACCCCCGCCCGCAGCAGGCGATGCCCTGGGAACAGGTGCGCGAGCGGCTGCGTGCCCGGCTGGGCGATGACGCCGTGCAGGGCCTGGGGCTGCGCGCCGAACATCGCCCCGAACGTGCCAGCGGCGATGCCCACGGTGCGCCCAAAGGCCCGCCGCCGTTGCTGCCGCTGCGGCCCGGCTGGTTGCTGCCACGCCCGCAGCCGCTGCTCGACCCGCACCTGCGCATCCTGTCCGGGCCGGAGCGGATCGAATCGGGCTGGTGGGATGAAGGGGATATCCGCCGCGATTACTACGTCATCGAAACCGGCCAGGGCCAGCGCGGCTGGGCCTATACCCGTGCCGAGGGGCGCGGCGGGCCGTGGATGCTGCACGGCTGGTTTTCATGAGTGCCGCCCTGCCCGACTACGCCGAACTGCATTGCCTGTCGGCCTTCAGCTTCCAGCGCGGCGCGTCGATCGCCGAGGAACTGTTCGCACGCGCCAAGGGCCAGGGCTACCGTGCGCTGGCGATCACCGACGAATGCTCGCTGGCCGGCATCGTGCGGGCTTGGCAGGCGGCGAAAAAGCACGACCTGGCGCTGATCACCGGCGCGGAATTCCAGCTCGACGACGGCCCCAAGCTGGTGCTGCTGTGCACCGACCAGGCCGCCTATGCCGGCCTGTGCCAGTTGATCACCACCTGTCGCCGGCGCGCCCCCAAGGGCGAGTACCGCTGCCTGCGCGAGGATTTCGATGCGCTGCCGGCCAGCCTGCTGTGCCTGTGGCTGGACCGCACGCCCCGCGCCGCCGATGCCGCCTGGCTGCAGGCGCGCTTCGCGCAGCGGCTGTGGTTGGCGGTGGAACTGCATCGGGAGGCTGACGACGGGCAGCGCCTGGCCGCGCTGCAACACTTCGGCCGCGAACACGCCATCCCGCTGGTGGCCAGCGGCGATGTGCACATGCACGTGCGCCGGCGCCGCGCCCTGCAGGACACCCTCACCGCGATCCGCCACCACTGCACCATCGCCGATGCCGGCTGGCGGCTGTTTGCCAACGGCGAGCGGCATGTCCGAACCCGCCAGGCGCTGGCAGCGCTGTACCCACCGGCGCTGCTGGCCGAAACCGTGCGCATCGCCGCACGCTGCCGGTTCGACCTCAAGCAGCTGCAGTACACCTACCCGCGCGAACTGATCCCGGCCGGGCACGACCCGGCCAGCTGGCTGCGCACGCTGGTGGAACAAGGCATGCGATGGCGCTGGAGCACAGGTGCCACGGACAAACAGCGCGCGCAGATCGAGCACGAACTCGCCCTGATCCACAAGAAACAGTACGAGTCCTACTTCCTCACCGTGCACGATATCGTGCGCTACGCGCGCAGCCAGCAGATCCTGTGCCAGGGCCGCGGCTCGGCCGCCAATTCGTCGGTGTGCTACGTGCTGGGCGTGACCGAGATCGACCCCAGCCACATGGAACTGCTGTTCGAGCGCTTCATCTCCGAAGAACGCGACGAGCCCCCGGACATCGACATCGATTTCGAACACGAGCGCCGCGAGGAAGTACTGCAGTACGTATTCAACCGCTACGGCCGCGAACGCGCCGCGCTGACCGCCGTGGCGATCAGCTACCGTGGCCGCAGCGCGGTGCGCGACGTGGCCCGCGTACTCGGCCTGCCGCCGGACCAGGTCAACGAACTGGCCGCCTGCCTGGACCGCTGGAGCAGCCACGAACCGCTGCCCGAGGCGCTGCGCGAGCGTGGCTTCGACCCGGACACGCCACTGATGCGGCGGGTGGTGGCCTTGACCAGCGAACTGGTCGACTTCCCGCGGCACCTGTCCCAGCACCCGGGCGGTTTCGTGATCTCCGAGCACCCGTTGTCCACCCTGGTGCCGGTGGAGAACGCGGCCATGGCCGACCGCACCGTGATCCAGTGGGACAAGGACGACCTGGACGCCACCGGGCTGATGAAGGTGGACTGCCTGGCGCTGGGCATGCTCACCGCCGTGCGCAAATGCCTGGCCATGCTGCACGCGCATGGCGCGCCGCTGATGGGCATGGCGCAGATCCCGGCTGACGATGGCCCCACCTACGACATGATCTGCCGCGCCGACACCCTGGGCGTGTTCCAGATCGAGTCGCGCGCGCAGATGGCGATGCTGCCGCGCATGCAGCCACGCTGCTTCTACGACCTGGTGATCGAAGTGGCGATCGTGCGCCCCGGCCCGATCCAGGGCGACATGGTCCACCCCTATCTGAACCGGCGGAAGAAGCTCAAGGAAGAAGGCATCGAAGAGATCGACTACCCGCCCGAGCTGGAGAAGGTGTTCAAGCGCACCCTCGGCGTGCCGCTGTTCCAGGAACAGGTGATGCAGCTGGCGGTGGCCGCCGCCGGCTTTACCGCCGGCGAAGCCGATGCGCTGCGCCGCTCGATGGCGGCCTGGAAGCGCCATGGCGGGCTGGAGCCGCACCGCGACCGCCTGCTCAGCGGCATGGCCGCCCGCGGCCACAGCCGCGAATACGGCGAACGCCTGTTCGAACAGATCAAGGGCTTCGGCAGCTACGGCTTCCCGGAGAGCCACGCCGCCAGCTTCGCGCTGATCACCTATGTGAGCTGCTGGCTCAAGTGCCACCATCCTTCGGCCTTCGCCGCCAGCCTGATCAACAGCCAGCCACTGGGCTTCTACACCCCCGACCAGATCCTGCAGGATGCGCGCCGCCACGGCGTGCCGGTGCTGCCGGTGGATGTGCGCTACAGCGACTGGGACTGCACGCTGCTGCCGCCCACCGGGCCGGGCCGTCCGTTCGGGATCCGGCTGGGCCTGCGCCTTGTCGATGGTTTCAGCGAAGACGTCGCCACCGCCCTGGTGCAGGCACGCATGCGGGCGCCGTTCGAGAGCGTGGCCGACCTCAGCCAGCGCGCGCGGCTGGATCGCCGCCACCAGGGCCTGCTGGCCGACGCCGGGGCGTTGAAGGGACTCAGCGGGCATCGCCACCGTGCGCGCTGGGAGGTCTCGGGCGTGGAAAAGCCGCTGCCGCTGTTCGACACCGCGCGCGCCACCGTCGAAGCCAGCGTGCCACTGCCGTTGCCCAGCGCCTTCGAAGACATGCAGGCCGATTACAACAGCACCGGCACCACGCTGGGCCGGCATATGGTGTCCTTCATCCGCCCGCAGCTGCGCCAGCGTCGCTGCCAGCGCTCGGACGAACTGGCCGCCCTGCCGCACGGGCGCAGCGTGCGGTTTGCCGGACTGGTGCGCATGCGGCAGCGTCCGCAAACCGCCAGCGGGGTCACCTTCCTTACCCTGGAAGACGAATGCGGGATGGTCAACGCGGTGGTCTGGCGCAAGATCGCCGACCGCCAGCATCGGGTGCTGGTGGAAGCCAGGATGATGCAGATCGATGGCCGGCTCGAACGCGTGGATGGCGTGCAGCACCTGATCGTGCGGCAGATGCACAACATCGACACCCTGATCGAAGGCGTACGCACGCACAGCCGCGATTTCCACTGAGCGGCCCCGCCGTCGGCGCGTCGACCCGGCCCGGCAGAGACATACCGGTGCGTATTGCGCGGTGTATCGCATCGCATGCCGCGCCATTGCGCGCGCAGCGCGTGATCCAATTCACGATAGCTGTAAATACAGACTTTCCCGACTGGCATTGCCGACAACGCTTCCGGTATTGTCGCTGCCTTCCAAGGATCTGGAGCCGCCATTGTCACGCGCACTCACCGTCACCACGCTGGTTGTGTCCAGTCTTGCCCTGGTCGTCTCCGGTTGGACCGCCTGGCGCCTGCACCAGAGCCAGGCCGAAGACAGGGTGATCACCGCGCGCGGCCTGGTCATCCAGGATGGCAGCGGGCAGGCCCGGGTGATTCTCGGCGCACCGGTGCCCGATCCACTGAGCAAGGGCGTCTCGCAGGGGCCGCGCGCAACGCCGCTGTCGGGCATGATCCTGCTCGGTGCCGACGGCTCCGAGCGCGGCGGCTACGGCACCGCCGACGTAGGTGATGAGGCCATGCTCAGCCTGGACGACGCCAGCGGCACCACTGAAGTCTTCAAGGTCACCGCCAACCCCGATCGCGGCGCCACCCTGGTGATCAAACACCAGAACAGCACCGGCGCCATGCTCACCTCCTGGCAGGGCAAGCCGGAACTGATCTTCGTCGGCGACAACGGCCAGTCGCACTACGTGCGCCCGAGTACCCCCAGCGCGCCGTGATCCTCCAGCGCCTGGCGTAGATCAAGCGCAACGCGGCGCGCGTCGCCGGCGGCCAGCAGGGCGGTGGTGATGCGCAGGCCATGCACGCCCGGCTGCACGGCAAACACCTCGCCGCCGCGCACCTGCCACCCGCGCTGGGCCAGCGCCAGCACCAGCGGCTGGCTGTCGGCGGCAAGCGGCACCCACAGGTTCAGCCCATCCATCAGCGCAGGGGTCTGGATGCCCTGCTCACCCAGCACCTGCTGCAACACCTGGCAACGCTGCGCATAGTCGCGCCCGGCCTTGGCCACGCGCGCCATCACCCGCGCCGAGCCCAGCGCCGCGGCTGCCGCATCCTGCAGCAGGTGGCTGACCCAGCCGGTGCCGGGGGCCATGCGCAGGCGCAGACGCGCGGCGGTGTCGATATCGCAGCCCAGCACCGCCAGGCGCAGGTCCGGCCCAAGCGCCTTGGACAGCGAGCGCAGCAGCACCCAGCGCCGCGTGCGCGGGGCGATCACCGAGTGGTACGGCTGCTGCGACAACAATGCGAAATGATCGTCCACCAGCACCAGCACCTGCGGATGCCGTTCCAGCACCTGGCGCAGTTCGCGCGCGCGGCGCTGGCTGAGGCTGGCACCGGTCGGGTTGTGCGCACGCGGGGTCAGCAGCACCGCACGCGCACCGGCATCCAGCGCCGCCGCCAGCGCCGCCGGCAGCATGCCGTGTTCATCGATGGCCACCGCCAGCGTGGCATGCCCGCCCGCGCGCAGGGTGTTGAGGCTGCCGAGAAAACACGGGTTCTCCACCGCCACGCGGTCGCCCGGCACCAGCCAGCTGCCCAGCACCCGTTCGATCGCATCGACCGCGCCATGGCTGAGTTCCAGCGCATACCCGGGCGGACAATCCGGATCCAGCTGCGCGCGTGCCAACCGCTCCAGCTGCGGGTCGATGGTGGGGGTGCCGTACAGGCGCGGTGCCCGTACCGGCAACAACCCCCGCAGGTCCGGCAGCCACTGCGGGTCGGGGTTGCCACTGGACAGGTCGTGCAACGCCGAACCGCCCGTGCCGCCCTCCTGGGCACCGACCGCTGGCGGCGCGGTCACCACCGTGCCGCGCCGGCCCCGGGTCTGCGCCAGCCCGGCCGCGTCCAGACGCTTGTAGGCGGCGGCCACCGTATTGCGGTTGATCTGCAGTTGCAGGGCCAGCTCGCGGACCGGTGGCAACAGCTGCCCTGGCACCAGCGCCCCACTGAGGATCTGCTGGCGAATGCTGTCGAACACCGCGCTGGCGGTCTGGCCGGTGATTTTCATTTTGTCCTATGCCAATATGCAGATCGTCCCGGGACAGTGTTACACGTGCCGTACCGCCCGTGCAGCCGCCCCCGCTCCAGGAGCTCCCCATGCCCATCGCACGCCCCGACTGGCCGCAGGCCACCACCGTCGACGCCATCGCCCACAACCTGGAGGCGGTGCGCCACCGCATCGCGCGTGCCTGCGAACGTGCCGGCCGCGACCCGGCCGGGGTGCGCCTGCTGCCGGTCAGCAAGACCGTCGACCAGGCACGGCTGCGCCTGGCCTGGGAGGCCGGCTGCCGCGAACTGGGCGAGAACAAGGTGCAGGAGGCCCAGGCCAAGGCCGACGGCATGGCCGACCTGCCGATCCGCTGGTCGGTGATCGGCCACCTGCAGACCAACAAGGCCCGCGACGTGGCGCGCTTCGCCAGCGAGTTCCAGGCCCTGGACAGCATCCGCGTAGCCGAAGCGCTGGACCGCCGGCTGGCGCTGGAGCAACGCACGCTGGACGTGTTCGTGCAGGTCAACACCTCCGGCGAGGCCAGCAAGTACGGCCTGGATCCGATCGCGGTGGCCGACTTCGTGCAGCAGCTGCCGGCCTTTCCCCGGCTGCGCGTGCGCGGGCTGATGACGCTGGCGGTGTTCTCGCCCGACCCGGCGCAGGTGCGCCCGTGCTTCGTCCGCCTGCGCGAGCTGCGCGACCGCCTGCGCCCCACCCTGCCGGACGGGATCCTGCTGGACGAGTTGTCGATGGGCATGTCCGGCGACTTCGACCTGGCCATCGAAGAAGGCGCCACCGTGGTGCGCGTGGGCCAGGCGATCTTCGGCGCGCGCGCCACCCCGGACAGTTTCTACTGGCCTACCGCCGCCGAGGGCACGCCATGAAGGCGGTGGCGATCCAGCACGTCGCGTTCGAAGACACGGGGATACTGGCCCCGTTGTTGGCCGCGCGCGGTTGGCACCTGCAGGTGCTGCAGGCCGGCATCGACCGCCTGGACCACGCCGAGACCGCCGACCTGCTGATCGTGCTGGGCGGCCCGATCAGCGCCAACGATGACCACGCCTACCCACATCTGCGCGTGCTGCATGCCCTGCTGCGCTCCCGCCTGGCCGCGCACCGCCCGACGCTGGGCATCTGCCTGGGCGCGCAGCTGGTGGCCCGCGCACTCGGCGCCAGCGTAACGCCGATGGGCGCGAAGGAAATCGGCTTCGCGCCGTTGGCGCTGACCGATGCCGGCCTCACCTCGCCACTGCGCGCCCTGGTCGGCATCCCGGTGCTGCACTGGCATGGCGAAACCTTCACCCTGCCAGACGGTGCACAGCGCCTGGCGGCCACGCCCGCCTGCGCGCAGCAGGCGTTCGCCATCGGTCACCACCTGCTGGCCCTGCAGTGCCATCCCGAGATCGACGCCACCCGCATCGAGACCTGGCTGATCGGCCATGCCGACGAACTGCAGCGCGCGGGTATTGATCCCTGCGCCCTGCGCGAACAGGCCGCCCGGTACGCCGCGCCACTGGCGGCCGCCGCGCGCGACCTCTTCGCCGCATGGCTGGATGCCCTGCCGCCGCCGGCGCCGGTTGCCGATGCGGCCCGTGTCGGGGCGGTGCCGGCATGAGCAGCCATCGCCTGATCGTGTACCAGCATGGCGTGCTGCTGGGCCGCCTCGACAGCGCCGGGCCGCAGGCCCGCCGTCACCTGCATACCCTGGCCGCGCAGTTGCCGGCCGCCGCCGGGTTCGAGCTGCAATGGCAGCAGGCCATCGGCGAACAGCGGCTGTTGAGCAGCGGCCCGGCGGGCCTGAAGGTTCTTGGCAGCGAAGTGGTCTACCAGGACATCGCCACGCCAGTGGACAGAGGCTGACCCACCAGCGATAGAATCGGCAACGACACACCACTGCTCAGGGGGGGATGATGAAGAAGATTTTCCTTGCGATCGGCATCACCATCGCCGTTTCTGCGTGCGCTACCACGCCCATCAACACCAGCACGGCACGCTCGACGCCACCGGAGCGGATCTTCGCACCCGAGCTCATGCAGCCAGGCCAGGACAAGGTGGTACTGATCGTCGCGCGTGACGCAGGCTTCATGGGAAGCGGCTGCATGACGGCGGTATACCTGGACGGCCGCAAGGTTTCCACCATCGACAACGCCGAGAAGGTCACCTTCCATGTGGCGCCGGGCAGGTACATTCTCGGCACCGGCCCCAATCCGGAAGGCAAGGCGCTGTGCCGGTTCGGCGCGGAAAGTGCACGGCGGGAGACCGAGATCATCGCCGAGCTCGGCAAGCCGTTGAAGTACCGCCTGGCGCTCAGCGCCAACGGTGAAATCTCGGTCGCGCCCACCGCGTTCTGAGCTACGTCATCCGCCGGTCATCCGGGCTGGCGCATGTGCTCTGCATGCTCCTGGGCCTGCGCCTGCAGCCATTGGCGGAAGTCCAGAAAGCCCTGGTGGCGGGCCGAGCGTGGCGGATACACCAGCCAATGCGACCAGCGCGTCTTCAACCGATGCGGCGACAAGGCCACCAACTGGCCCGAATCGAGCAGCAGCCGCGCCCGCGTCACCCGCCCCAGCGCTACCCCGAAGCCGTCCAGCGCCGCGCGATGGTGTGACTCCGAATCGTTGAGCATGGCCACGTAGCGGCGCGGCGGGTCCAGGCCGATCTGTGCGAACCAGCGCTGCCATTCGCCATCGGGATCCCCCAACAGCGGCCATTCCGAGAGCGGGCGCGCGTCCACGCCGCCCATGCGCGCCACCAGCGCGGGGCTGGCCATCGGCATCAACCACTCATCGAACAACGGCTCGGCGTGCACGCCCACCCACTGCCCGGCCCCTACGCGCAGCGCGGCATCGCACTGAACGTTGCGTTCGAAGTCCGTCAGGCGTTCGCTGGATTCCAGGTTGAACTCGATCTCCGGATGCGCGGCCACGAACGAGCCCAGCCGCGGCACCAGCCAGTTGGAGGCCATCGAAGGCAGCGCGCTGACCGTGAGCACGCGATCGTGGCGCGCACCGAACGGCTGGAACACCTGCTGGATCGCATCCAGGTGCGGGCCGACCTGCTCGAGCAGACGCTGGCCTTCCGGTGTCACGCCCACCCCGCGGGGCTGCCGCAGCAGCAGCGGGTAGCCCAGCCGCTGCTCGAGCTGGCGCATCTGGTGACTGAGCGCGCTGACCGTCAGGTTCAGCGATTCCGCCGCCCGGGTCAGGTTGCCCAGGCGCGCGGCGGTGACGAAATTCTGCAGCGGCTGCAGGGGCATGCGAGACATGTCGACTTGAATCCTGTTCAAGGCCAGCTTGCGGAAATGTCGCTTTTTCGCCCCGCATCCTGCACCTATCGTCAACGCTCCTCAAGTGGAGCGTCGACCATGAACATCTACAGCGGCCTGCTGTTCCTGCACGGGCACATCACCCATGTCGACCTGGCGCGCCAGCTGGCGGGTGGGGAAACGGCGCCCTCACCCCCGGACGGGCGGTCGGCGGCATCCGGCGCAACGGGGACCGGCGAAGCGGCGCAGCCGGATGCGACATGGCGGGCGGACCCGTGCGCCAATGCATGAGGGTGCGGCGCGTGTGCAGCCACGCGTGGCGTGGCTCTACCGGGGAGCGGCCTTGGGCGCGGGCAGCACGCGGGGCTGCTGGTCGTACCAGTCGCGTGCGCCGGCCAGGTGCCACGTGCGCCGCTCGCCGTCCAGTTCGATGCCTGCGCCCAGCACACCCCAGCGCAGGTACAGGTTGCCCCGGCGCCGGGCCTGGGCAAGGTCCAGCCGCGCCCGCAGCGACAGCCGCTCGTTCTCGGCCTGCAGGTCATCCACCCACATTTCGCCGCTGCGCCAGCGCAGCTGCCCGCTGGCCTGCACCTCACCGGAATCGAGCATGCCCAGCACCCAGCGCGGGTACGCGCTGCGTTCGGCGAAGACGCCCAGCAGCGGCCCCGCATCGCGCAGGCGCAGGTCGGCCTGGGCGGTGACTTCAAACGGCGCAGCCGCATCGATGTGGCCCTGGCGCAGTGCCACCGTGCCCCACCAGTTGGCCTGTCCGCCAGTGTCGCCGACCTGGATGTTGCGCAGCGCTACGGTGGTGCCGCCCAGGTCGAACTGCTTCGCATCGAAATCAGCCCGCTTGACGCGCGCCTGCAGCTGCGCATCGCCACGCAGGGCGATGCCGGCCACCTGCAGCTGTGCACCACGGCCGCGCAGGTCGGCCCGGCCGGTACCCACGCGGCCGGACGAATCCAGCTCCACGTCGCCACTGAGCAGGCCGGTGCCACCGAGCAGGCGCACATTGCCGGTGCCGCCGCCCAGGTAGCGGTTGTAGGCGGTCAGGTCGGGCACCCGCGCATCGTTGAAGCGCAGCCGCGCGCGCATGCCGTCACGCAACTGCTGCAGGCGCGCGTCGCCGCGCAGGGTCAGCGCCATCGCGCGGCCATCGAACAGCAGCGCCTTGGGCGCCCCGGTCGGTGCGGCGCGGAACTCGGGAATCTTGACGTCCAGCTGCGCCTGCGCCGGTTCGCCGGCCACGATACTGCCGTGGGCATTGGCCTGCCCCAGCAGCCGCACCCCGGCCACCTCGGCCACGGCCGCCACCTGCGGGATGTCCAGCGTACTGCCCGCGGCCAGCTGGCCGTCGGCAATCTTCAGGTCGCCTTCCAGCAGGCCGCCGCCATCCAGGTGGAACCACGGCTTGCGCACGAACAGGTCGGCGATCCAGTTCAGCGATTCGAATTTCCAGGCGCCCTGTACCTGTCCGGACAGGCGCGGCAGCAGGTCGGCCGGGGCGCGGAACGGGATCTTGCGGCCGGTGACGTGCAGGTCGGCATGCAGCTCGCTGCCGGTCTGCGGATCGCGCGGCAGGTGGACCTGCACCCGCATGTCGCGCGCCACGTCCAGCTGCAGGGTCAACAGACCGCGATCCTCGGCGTCCACCCCGGCGTGCACCGGCACCCGCCACACCACCCGGCTGCCCGGTTGCAGCGCGCCCTTGTCCAGCACGACATCGGCCTTGACCCGCGCGTTGGCCGGCACGCTGCCCACCTTGACGTGCGGGCCGCCGGTATCGATCTCCAGCGCCTGGCTGCGGGCATCGATCTGCAACTGGGCGTAGGTGATCTCGAACTTGCGCAGCCCCGGCGCCTGGTCACGATAGTGCCGCGGGAAATGGAAGCGTGCGGCCAGGTGCGCCTCATCGAGCAGCGTCACCCCGTCATAGCTCACCCGGGCCTGCTCGAAGCCTGCAGTGGAGTCGAACAGTTCGGAGGGGCCGCCCTTGAGCTGCTTGAGGAACCCGACCGTGCCGTGGCCCTGCCCCACCACCCGCAGCTTGCCGAAGCGCCCGCTGCGGATGCTGTCGCTGTGGATGGCATCAAAGCGCAGCGTCCAGCCACGGTCGCCACGCGGCGGCGGCGCAATGGCTTTGTCCACCCGCTCGACTTCCGACTCCACCCCGCTGGCATCGATGCGCGGTATGCGCACCTCACGGCGCAGCAGCGCCACCAGGTCGATCCATGCACTCGCGCGGTCGGCACGGAAGATGTACACGGTACGGTTCGCCTGGCCGCGCATGCGGATGTTCCAGACCACCGCATGGCCAGGCAGCAGGGTCAGCGCCGGCCCGGTCTGCATGCTGAACTTTTCAGGCTTGCGGTTGGTGACCGCATCGAACAGCGGCGTATTGAGGAACACGTTGCCGGCGATCAGGTACAACGCATACAGCGCCAGCAGCGTGAACAACGCCACGCGCCATGGCCGGGGCCAGCGCCGGACGCGCTCGGGAATCAGGGGCATGTAGATATGCGCGCGGAAGCAGAATGACCCCCACACTATCGGCAGACCGCTGGCGCAGCCGCGTGAAGGCGACGCGCGACAGCGTGCGGCAGGTCCTTTCGCGCGGGCTGCGGGCACCATTGCGGCCACGCGCTGCTTGCCGCTACTGTGCCATCGCGCCGGCCGTGATCGCGGCCGGTCCGAAGACAGCCAGGGAGCGTGACGGCATGATGCAGGTCGTGGAGACCTTCGGCCTTGAACTGGTCGCCTGGATGGGAGGCGTGGCGGCGGGGTACCTGGCGTGGGCGTCCGCTCCGTTCTGGTGGCCCGCGATGCGGGCGTTCGGCGGCCGTCGCCGGCTTCCGCGCCCGCTGCTGTTCAGTACCTGCGCCGGGTGCATGGCCTATGCGGCGTACCTGGCGTTGCTGGTCGCACTGCGCCTTCTGATCCTCACGGCACCGCCCGTGTCCGCCGCGGTGGATCAGCTGGCATCACACCCCGGCATGGCCGCGACGCTGCTTGCCGCAGTCGTGTACGGCCTGCCCCTGCTGGTGTTTACCGGATGGGCTGCGCGCTTTCTCGGCGCACGCTGGGCGCGGCTCCTGCCGCCGCCACTTGGTGCGCAGCCCACGCCATGAGCCCTGACGATGCGATCCTCCAGGGTCTGGTGCTGCTCTGGGTGTCAGTGCCATTGTGGGCGCCCGCCCTGCGTGCCTGCCTGCCCTGGCGTCGCCTTCCCTGCGCCGGCAGGTTCACCCTGACCGTTGCGGCGCTGGTCTACGGCGCCTTCGCCGCCTGCGTGGCGCTGGTGATGCTGCCGGCAGAGGTGCTGGCCACGTACATCGGCCCGCAACTGCTCGAGATGGGCTCACCCGCCGGCCGCTGGGTGAGCGCGCTGCATGCCGATGTCGTGGTGCCGGTGTTTTCGGCCTTCATCCCGGCGCTGCCCGGCGTGACCTGGGTGGTCATGCTGTTGCTGGCCAGGCGCTGGCCGGTCATCTGCGCCCGACTGGGCCTGCACGCCCTGCCTGTCCCTCCGCCATCCCACGACAGCACAGGCGCCTAGCGGGCGACTGCCGTTCCGTGCGCCGCCGCGTCCGGCAGCGTGGCGATCACCTTGATTTCCACGTCGAACCCATACAACCAGGTCACCCCGATGCCGGTCAGGGTCGGATACGGCGCCTGGCCCCAGTACTCGGGCACGATCGCCCAGACGCGTTCGAAGATCGCCTCGGGATCGACCAGGAACACGGTCACGTCGACCACATCGTCGAACGTGCAGCCGGCCGCGCCCAGCACCGCGTTGAGGTTCTCGAATGCGCGTCGTACCTGGTCCTCCAGCACCGGTTCGGGCGAGCCGTCCTCGCGGCTGCCGACCTGTCCGGATACGAACAGGAAGCCATTGGCGCGTACCGCCGGCGAATAGCGGTTGCGTTCGTACAGGGCCTGTCGGCCCGGCGGGAATACCACGTCACGGGTTGCCATCGTTTTCTCCAACGGCCATGCGGCCGATCCATTGCACTGCCGCCACGGTAGGCCGACGCGGCCCGCGGATAAACGCCCCACACCGGCCATCACTGTTTGTAGAATCCAAACAATTCCTTCCGGATGCCCCGCATGGACCGGTTCGACGCAATGCAGGCCTTCGCCCGGGTGGTGGAAACCGGCAGCTTCACCAAGGCCGCGCAGAGCCTGCACATGAGCAGGACCACGGTCACCCAGCTGGTGCAACAACTGGAGGCGCGGCTGCGTGTGCGCCTGCTCAATCGCACGACCCGGCAGGTCAACCTCAGCGCCGACGGCGCGGCCTACTACGAGCGGGTGGTGCGCCTGCTGGCCGATATCGACGATGCCGAAACCAGCCTGTCCGGTGCCGCCGCCACGCCGCGCGGGCGCCTGCGGGTGGATGTGCCGGCGCCCTTGGCACGGCTGGTCCTGGTGCCGGCGTTGGCCAGCTTCCATGCACTGTATCCGGAGATCCAGCTGCACTTGGGCGTCAGCGACCGCCACGTCGACCTGATCGACGAACGCGTGGACGCGGTGATCCGTGGCGGCGAGATCACCACGCCGTCGCTGGTGGCCCGTCGCATCGGCGACCTGCAGGCCGGCCTGTACGCCGCGCCGGCCTACCTTGCGCAGGCCGGCACGCCGTTGGACCCGCACGACCTGGAAAGCAGCCCCCATCGCATCGTCGGCTACCTGCGCGCGCGCAGCGGCACGGTGCTGCCCTATGCCCTGCGCCGCGACGACCAGCAACGCCATGTGCACGGGCGGTATCTGCTGGCGGTCGATGATGGCAACGCCTATCTGGCCGCGGGCGTGGCCGGGCTGGGCGTGCTGTGGCTGCCCGACTACATGGCCGCCGCGCATGTGGCCAACGGTGAACTGGTACGCGTGCTGCCCGACTGGCAGCTGGCGCCCATGCCGCTGTATGTTGCGTTTCCGCCGAACCGCCACGTCAGTGCCAAGCTGCGGGTGTTCATCGACTGGGTGGCGGCGCTGCTGGACACGGTCGCCCCGGTCCAGACGCTGCCCCCGCGCTGACCGTGCCGCCACTGCCCGCCCGACCGAGACCGCCATGCCCCGTCGCTTCCGTGCCGCCCTGCTTGTCACCCTGGCCCTGGGGGCGCCAGCCGTGGCGCAGACCAGCGCGCCGCCGACAACGCAGGACCCGGCGCTGACCGCCTTGTTGGACTGCCACTTCGGCTACGCCCAGCAGCACTTCCGCAGCACTGCCAGCGCCACCGAAATCGCCACGGCGGCCGCCTCGTACTGCGAACCGGCCTTGCAGGCGGCCGGGCTTGGCACCTACCTGCGCGCGCTGGATGCCGGGTTGCCGGCAGACAGCGCGGAGGCCTCACGCATCGGCATGCTCGACGAACTGCGCGGCATGCTGCCCGGCTTCACCATCGACAAGGTCCTGCAGTTCCGTGCCGCCAGCGACGCGCCCTGAGCCGGCGCGCGCCTTCACCCACAACCCGAACTCCTTCATCACCTCGACCACCGGCTGCAGCCGTCGGCCGTCGTCGGTGAGGGCGTATTCCACCTTGACCGGCACGGTGGGATACACGGTGCGGCGGATCAGCCCGGCCTCTTCCAGCGCACGCAGGTCCAGGGTGAGCATGCGCTGGGAGATCGCCGGCATGTCGCGACGCAGGTCGTTGAAGCGCTTGGCCCCGTCGAGCAGATAGGACGCGATCAGCAGGCGCCAGCGTCCGCCCAGCAGGCGCATCGCCTCCTCCACCGAACAGCCCGATACATTGTCTTTCATGGTGGCTCCTGCAGGGGCAACAGGTATACGTTATGTACCTACACCACACAATAGTGCCTTCTTCCGTTTTTATACCGCGCACCTAGAATGCGGCGGACGCCTCACAGCGAGGCCCCACTTCTGTTGCCGGACACCCCGATGAAGCTCTATTACCTGCCTGCGGCCTGCTCGCTCGCCCCGCATATCGTGCTCAATGAACTGGGCCTCGACGCCACCCTGGTCCGGGTGGACCCGCGCAGCCATCGCACCGAACACGGCGAGGACTACCTGCAGGTCAACCCGCTGGGCTACGTGCCGGCACTGGCGATGGGCGACGGCAGCGTGCTGCGCGAAGGCACCGCCATCCTGCAGTACCTGGCCGACCAGCGGCCCGAAGGCGGCCTGGCTCCTGTTCAAGGCAGCGTTGAACGCTACCGCCTGCAGGAATGGCTGGGCTTCCTTGGCACCGAGATCCACAAGGGCTTCATTCCGCTGCTGTATCCGGTGGCCGCCGGCAAGTACACGGAGACGGCGCGACCGAAACTCGACCAGCGCTTCGCCTGGATCGACGCGCAACTGGCGGACCGCGACTACCTCATGGGGGAGCATTTCAGCGTGGCCGATGCCTATCTGTTCGCCTTGATCGGCTGGGGACAGGCAGCGTGGCTCACCTCGTACTACAAGACGGACATCCATTTGGACCGGTTTCTGCATCTGCAGCGCTGGTATGCCCGCGTGCGGGCGCGGCCGGCGGTGCAGCAGGCATTGGCCGCCGAAGGACTGCAGTAACGGCCTGCGTGGCCGCAGGCCGGGTCGATGCGCGGCGCTACGGGCGCCACATCAGGATCAACACCAGCATCAGCAGCATGGCGCCCGCGCCGATGCCCAGCAGGCCAACCCAGACGCGTTCGAAGATCGCCTCGGGATCGACCAGGAACACGGTCACGTCGAC
>RCUK01001264.1_pt1 | contig 16702 bp, 20 predicted proteins | sample 2166381 | NCBI WGS metagenome assembly RCUK01 (sample SAMN09932809, study PRJNA488358) | compost metagenome | isolation source: compost soil in an enriched community | place: Germany: Experimental Botanical Garden | reverse complement strand
ATTTTTGATTTTACGAGGTTTATTACATCTGAAATGCTTCGCCTGTTCGCGATTGTTCCGGTCAAAATTCGTTAATCAAAAATCAGCAATCATTTTGTTGATTTTTTCTTCACTTAATGACATAGCGCTTGATGTGACAGAGGAGGAGGTTTAGAATGTCATGTTTGGTATAATACGATTGTAGGTGTTAATTTCTAAACATTCCCAAATCCACTTTTACCGAAAAAATATTTGAGTACAAGGCTGTACTTTGGTTGCCCAAATCAGTTAGGGCATAATCAATCTGAATGCCTTTGTATTTAAAACCCAATCCGATATTGGGTTGAAAACCTACTCGTTCCGTATTATCCAATTGTTGGACATTTTGAAAATTACCTACACCAGCGCGCAGGAAAACCAAATCGGTATAGCCAAATTCCAATCCCAAGGCGGGATCGATACTGACAAAATCGGTCGAGATGAGATCGTTGGTTTCAGCGAATCGCATATTCATATTGGCTGCAGCCAAAAGACTGTAATCATAATGAATGATAAACTTTTTGGCTATTCCCAGTTGGGCTTTTGGAGCGGTAATCTCTGTGCTTTCCGGTAATTCCTGATTTTCACCGGGAATGGTATTGGCTATTTTTTGGTATTCTTCTTCATCGATATTCCAAACATTATAGGTGGTTGTTATATCCCGAAGCATTATCCCAAATTGCCAATTGTTTCTTTCGAATTGCAATCCGGCATCAAAACCAAATCCCCAAGAATTGGCAAAATCCCCAATAATCCTTCTAATCACTTTGGCGTTGACACCATACTGAAACCCAGGAACTGCTAATTTTCTGGCATAGGAAAAGGTAAAACCATAATCGGCAGTTGAAAAAAGACTGATTCGATTGTAGTCGATATTTCCATCGCTGTCAATTAATTCGGTCGTATTCAGAATGTCATCCACACCAAAACGGATCAGGGAGATTCCCCAGGCGCTTTGATCGTCTATTGGACTGGCGTAGGCCAAATAATCGTATTGGGCAATATTGGCAAAATAGTTGGCGTGCATTAAAGAGACCTGATGGTCTTCGAGTTGGGTCAGTCCGGCGGGATTCCAATAACCCGAATTGACATCCATTGTAGAAGCAACAACCGTATTTGCCATACCCAATGAAGCGGCATCTACACCAATATTCATAAACTCATTCGAGTATTTTCTGACGGTTTGGCCATAAAAAATGCTACCGCACAAAAGAAATAAAAAGAAGAAAGTTTTTTTCAAAAGGATTATTTTGCAAACCAAAAGGGGCTTATTTTTTACCAAAAATATAATTTTTTACCGAGCTTATTTCTTACTTAGGGTAAATAATGTAAAAGTAGGCGTATTAGTGAAAAATCTCTATTGAAAACGCAGTTCTCTTGAACTTATTATAGTAAATTTGCCCACCATGACATCTAAACTCCATCTAACATGAATATAAAAAAACACATTCCGAATATCATTACTTTATTGAATCTTTTTTGTGGTTGTATCGCAGTGGTTTTTGTGGTGAAATTGAATTTTGAAATGGCATTTTATTTTGTCAGTCTCGGTATTTTTTTAGATTTTTTTGATGGTTTTTTTGCCCGATTGTTTAAAGTATCTAGCCCTCTTGGTTTGCAATTGGATTCATTGGCTGATATGGTCACCAGTGGATTAGTACCGGGATTAGGGATGTTTTATCTGATGTCGAATAGTCAGATTAGTGAATCTTCTAAAGAAATTTTACCTTATTTGGGTTTTCTGATCACTTTGGGTTCTTGTTATCGTTTGGCGAATTTTAATATTGATACCCGTCAAACCGATTCGTTTATAGGTTTGCCAACCCCGGCTAATGCCTTGTTTATTTTAAGTTTGCCTTTGGTTATAGAATATTCAGACTCACTGATTGTTCTTGAAATCCTGACTAATTATGGGGTTTTATTGGCAATTTCTTTATTGAGTTTTTATATTCTGAACGCTGAGATTCCGTTATTTTCATTAAAAATCAAGAAGTTTAATTTCAAAGACAACGCTCTTCAGATTGTCTTTCTGATACTTTCTGTTTTGTTTTTGGTTTTCTTTCAGTATTTAGGGATTCCAATGGTTATCATTTTTTATGTCTTGCTTTCAGTGATAAATAATATCCTATTGAAAAAGTAGTTTGCTGTTGAATGAAAAGAAAAAGTACCAGACCCAGATCGAGTCGTAAACCCCAAAAGAAAACTTCGTTTTTTAGCGGGAAACTGATTCGTTATCTAAGTGTCATTTTTATTACGCTCCTTTTTTTTGGATTGGTTTACCATTACCGCAATGGTTTGGCCTATTATTTTAGTTTTAAGTCGGATAAAGTTCTGCGTGAGTCTGCCGAGTCCAAACATTTTTCGGATGTTCGGAATTTTCAGGTGTTAGAAAAACACGAAGGAAAATCAATCGGTTTGGATGTTTCTGAGTACCAGGAAAAAATCAGTTGGTCTTATGTGGACACTTTGGAACAAAAATACCCATTAGACTTTGTATTCATTCGGGCAACAGTTGGAAGGGACAGGGTTGATCATCGTTTTAAAAGGAATTGGCTTGGCGCCAAAGACAATAAAATGATTCGGGGAGCCTATCATTATTACCGTCCTAATGAGAATTCCATCGAGCAGGCCGAACTGTTTATCCAGACGGTGCAACTTCAAAAAGGTGATTTGCCTCCTGTTTTGGATATTGAAAAACTCCCAAGAAATCAATCTATAGACAGTCTTAAAGTAGGTTTGAAACGATGGCTCAATAAAGTGGAAGCCCATTATAAAGTGAAACCCATAATCTATACGGGAGAGAAATATTATGATGATTTTCTGAGAGAGGAATTCAGTGATTATCTTTTTTGGATTGCCAATTATAATTTTTATCGGGAGGAAATTGATGGAGATTGGCTGTTTTGGCAATTTACCGAGAAAGCAAAGGTACCGGGAATAAAAACCAATGTGGATATTAATATTTACAATGGTGATGTAGAGCAGTTGCGTTTTATTACTGTTGAGTAGATTTCAGCTATGGTTTTCAGTCTCAGTTGTAACATGCAGTTTTAAAATCGATGCGGATGAGATTTTAAGATTTAAACCTTTTAATCTCTTTGGAAATACTGTTTTAAACAGGGCTTGTTATGGTTTCGAATGAATTGTTTTTGGCTTTAGCCAAAGGTATTTTGAAGGAATAATGTACTGGCTTTAGCCGAAATCAGACTATTTTTTCAGAATGGAGGTTATAATAGCCAAAAAAAGAATAAGGAATACAAAAAACAAGACAGAGTTTCTATTGGCAAAGTTTACAGTCCAACCCATCCAAGGGGTTCTTTTTGGAGGTAAGATACGTTTGTCTTCAGGATTGAAATAAAAAAATCCGTATTTCCAGTTGTTAGGGTCCTTACGCCATTTTTCTAATGTTTCCCTGCTTGGTTTCTGGTCTTCCATTAAGTTTTTAGGGGATTAAAATTCTAATTTTTTCTTTCTCAATTCGAAGTTTTGTCCCAAATAAACACGACGTACCATTTCATCTTCCACCAATTCTTCCGGTATTCCTGCTTTTAGAATTCCACCTTCAAACATCAGGTAGGTTTTATCGGTAATGGCCAACGTTTCCTGTACGTTATGGTCGGTAATAAGAATTCCGATGTTTTTATTTTTTAGCTGTGCCACAATACGTTGAATATCCTCAACGGCAACCGGGTCAACACCGGCAAAAGGTTCATCCAGTAAGATGAATTTTGGGTCGGTAGCCAGGCAGCGGGCAATTTCGGTACGACGACGTTCTCCTCCCGATAGCAAATCACCGCGGTTGGTACGAATGTGTTGCAAACTGAATTCATCAATCAGACTTTCCATTTTTGCCTCTTGTTCGGCTTTGGATAGTTTGGTTAATTGCAGTACACTCAGTATGTTGTCTTCAATACTCAATTTTCTGAAAACAGATGCTTCTTGTGCCAAATACCCAATTCCGTGTTGGGCTCTTTTGTACATTGGAAAATCGGTAATATCCAAATCGTCCAGATAAATATTACCGGCGTTGGGTTTTACCAATCCAACAATCATATAAAAAGAAGTGGTTTTTCCGGCACCGTTAGGTCCCAAAAGCCCTACGATTTCTCCTTGGTTCACTTCTACCGAAATGCCTTTTACAACGCTTCGTCCTTTATAGGTTTTTATAAGATTATCAGCTCTTAATTTCATTTTTTGTATTTTAATCGTTGATTGTTTAACCGCTTAAAGGTTAAATCGTCTAACTGTTTAATCGTGGCAAATAAACGAATAAACAGTTAAACGATTCTCCTTCTTAACAATTATTTAGTGTCTGCGTTTTCTTCCAGTGCTTCCCAAAATTCATAGGCTCTTCGTAAATGTGGAACGACAATCGTTCCTCCTACAAGAGTTGCAATTCCCATGGCTTCCATCATTTCTTCTTTGGTTACGCCTTCTTTGTGACTGGTTTCTAAATGGTATTTTACGCAATCATCGCAGCGCAAAACGGCAGAAGCGACTAAGCCCAAGAGTTCTTTGGTTTTCACATCAAGTGCTCCCGCAGCATAGGCATTGGTATCTAAATTGAAAATTCGTTTTACAATTTTATTATTGTCTGCCAATAATTTTTCGTTCATTTTAGAACGGTATTCGTTGAATTCTTGAATGATATCAGCCATTTATTTTGTTTTGGTTTTTTACGACAACTGCCGAGATAAAAATACTCACTTCGTAGATTAATAACATAGGGATAGCAACAATCACCTGACTTACCACATCTGGTGGTGTAACAATAGCTGCCACAATAAGGATGATAATTACGGCATATTTCCAATATTTTCTTAAAAAGGTTGGCGTTACCAAACCTAATTTCGTTAAGAAATAAATAATAATAGGCAATTCGAAAAATAGTCCACAGGCAATAACACTTGTTTTTACCATGCCTATGTAAGAATCAATACTAAATTGGTTTACTACCACATCACTCACTTTAAAAGTGGCAAAAAAGTTAACGGACATTGGTACGATTACAAAATAGCCAAATAAAACGCCAATAAAGAAAAGCATTGACGAAGTAAAGATGAAGAGTTTGGCATGTTTTTTTTCTTTTTCATACAAAGCCGGACTGATGAATTTCCAAATTTCCCATAGGATAATAGGAAAACCGAGTATGAAACCCGCAGTAATACAGGTCCAGATTAAGATGTTTATCTGACCTTCCATATTCGTGTTTTGAATGATAAAAGGCATGTCGGTTACACAGATGCTATCCGCAAAACCCAATTGATGCGATAAATCACAAAAAAAGCGATAGGTAATAAAATCGGATTTTGTAGGACCAAAGATGATGACATCAAAAATGTAATCACTTATAAAAAAAGTTACCGTAGCCATGATCAAAATAGCAATCGTACTGCGGACCAACAACCATCTTAATTCTTCAAGATGATCTAAAAAAGACATTTCGTTTAAATTTTTCTTAGCCATTATACAATTCCTTCTTTTAGAATGTCATGTAAATGGAGTACGCCTTTGTATTCCATGTCGTCTACAACAACCAATTGTGTAATGGAGAAATCCTCCATAATATTGAATGCATCCACTACCATAGCGTTGGATGAAGTCATTTTTGGGTTTTTAGTCATAATGTCTTTAGCGGTTAAATCAGCAAAAGTGTCTCTGTCGTTTAGCATTCGTCGGATGTCACCGTCAGTAATAATTCCAACTACTTTGTTCTCTTCTATAACAGCTGTAACTCCCAATCGTTTTTCGGATATTTCGAAAATTACCTTTTTGATTGGAGCGTCGGGACCAACCATTGGTTTCAAGGTGTGTTCCAACATGTCTTTGACACGGAGTAATAGTTTTTTACCCAATGCGCCTCCAGGATGGTAAACAGCAAAATCTTCTGCTTTAAAATCACGCATTTCCATCAGGCAAACGGCAAGTGCATCACCCATCACTAATTGAGCGGTGGTACTGTTTGTCGGGGCAAGGTTATTCGGGCAGGCTTCAGCATCTACAGTGGTATTCAAAACAAAATCAGATCCTTTGGCTAAAAACGAAGTCATATTTCCGGTGATACCGATTAATGTATTTCCAAAACGTTTCAAAAGGGGAACCAAAACTTTTATTTCGGGACTGTTACCGCTTTTTGAAATACAAATAATTACATCTTCGTTTTGGATCATTCCCAAATCACCATGAATGGCTTCTGCAGCATGAAGAAACAGGGAAGGTGTTCCGGTTGAATTAAAAGAGGCAACCATTTTTTGTGCTATGATGGCACTTTTACCTATTCCGGTAACCACTAATCTGCCTTTTGAATGGTAGATTGCTTGTGTTGCTTCGATGAAATTTTCATCCAGAAAATCGGTGAGTTTAGCAATGGCCGCGCTTTCGGATAAAATAGTTTTTTTGGCACTGGCCAATATATTTTCTTTAGTTATCAAAACAGAATGGTTAAAATTTGTAAGTGTAAAAGAAAGTTGTATCTTTATGTGATGCAAATTTATACAAAATACCATATAATAAAGAATGAATTCAAACGAAATTGATATACACAAAGAATTAAAGAAGTATTTTGGTTTCAGCCAATTTAAGGGTTTACAGGAAGAAGTAATAAAAAGTATCCTTAACAAACAGAATACGTTTGTGATTATGCCAACAGGAGGCGGTAAATCCCTTTGTTACCAATTGCCCGCTTTAATACAGGAAGGAACCGCAATTGTTGTTTCTCCTTTGATAGCCCTGATGAAAAATCAAGTTGATGCGATTCGAAGTCTCTCTTCAGAAAATGGCATCGCCCATGTTTTAAACTCATCCCTTACCAAAACCGAAATTGCCCAAGTGAAGAAGGATATTACGTCCGGCTTGACTAAATTACTTTATGTTGCCCCGGAATCCTTAACAAAAGAAGAATATGTTGCTTTTCTTCAATCAGTGCCAATTTCTTTTGTGGCTATCGATGAGGCGCATTGTATCTCAGAATGGGGGCATGATTTCAGACCGGAATACAGAAACCTTAGACATATCATTAAACAGTTGGGAAATGTTCCCATTATAGGATTAACCGCTACAGCGACTCCAAAAGTACAGGAAGATATCCTGAAAAATTTGGATATGTCCGATGCTAAAACTTTTAAAGCTTCTTTCAACAGACCGAATCTGTTTTATGAAGTGCGTACCAAAACCAAGAATATCGAATCGGATATTATCCGTTTTATCAAACAACATAAAGGCAAATCAGGAATTATTTATTGTTTGAGCCGTAAAAAAGTAGAGGCTATTGCTGAAGTTTTACAGGTTAACGGAATCAGTGCAGTTCCTTATCATGCCGGATTGGATGCGAAAACACGTGCCAAACACCAAGACATGTTTCTGATGGAAGATGTTGATGTGGTGGTGGCGACCATTGCTTTTGGAATGGGAATCGATAAACCGGATGTTCGTTTTGTTATTCACCACGATATTCCGAAGTCATTGGAAAGTTATTATCAGGAAACTGGTCGTGCCGGTCGTGACGGAGGGGAAGGACATTGTCTGGCTTATTATTCCTATAAAGATGTTGAGAAACTGGAGAAATTCATGTCAGGTAAACCGGTAGCCGAACAGGAAATTGGATTTGCCTTATTGCAAGAGGTGGTGGCGTATGCCGAAACTTCGATGTCAAGAAGGAAATTTTTACTGCATTATTTTGGTGAAGAATTCGATGAGGTGAATGGTGAAGGGGCAGATATGGATGATAATGTTCGTAATCCAAAAACAAAAGTGGAAGCCAAAGATGAAGTGGTGAAACTACTAGAAGTGGTAAGAGATACGAAGCATTTGTATAAATCCAAAGAGATTGTTTTTACCTTGATTGGTCGTGTAAATGCAGTCATAAAAGCGCATAGAACGGATACACAGTCTTTTTTTGGATGTGGAGCCGCGCATGATGAAAAATATTGGATGGCTTTGCTTCGTCAGGTATTAGTAGCCGGATTTTTATCGAAAGATATTGAAACTTACGGTATTGTCAAAGTCACCAAACAAGGATTGGATTTTATCAAAAAGCCCACTTCTTTTATGATGTCAGAAGATCACGAATACAACGAAAGTGAGGACGAAGCAATTGTAACAGCATCGAAATCATCTGGGACTGCCGATGAGGTTTTGATGGGTATGTTACGTGAATTGCGTAAAAAAGTAGCCAAGAAATTGGGTGTTCCTCCCTTTGTGGTTTTTCAGGATCCTTCACTTGAGGATATGGCTCTGAAATATCCTGTGTCTCAAGAGGAATTAATTAATATTCATGGAGTTGGAGAAGGAAAAGCGAAGAAATATGGCGCAGAGTTTATTGCACTGATCAGCCGCTATGTCGAAGATAACGACATTATTCGTCCGGATGATTTGGTGGTAAAATCCACTGGTGTCAATTCTGCCAATAAATTATATATCATTCAAAATATCGACAGAAAATTATCGCTCGAGGATATCGCTTCCGCAAAAGGGATGAAGATGGATGATTTGATCAAAGAAATGGAACAAATTGTCTATTCGGGAACCAAGTTAAATATTAAATATTGGGTAGACGAACTCTTGGATGATGAACAGCAAGAAGAGATTCACGATTATTTTATGGAATCAGAATCTGATAAAATTGAAGATGCACTTGCAGCATTTGATGGAGACTACGATATCGACGAATTGCGTTTGATGCGAATCAAATTTATTAGTGAAGTGGCTAATTAATTAGTCGCAAAGTCAAAAGTCATAAAGTCGAAAGTCATACCGTTGCGTAATTGACTTTCGACTTTATTACTTTTAAACTTTTGACTCAAATAACTCTCCCCGATGTGGTTTCAAAGCATCGCGCACCTGAATCATGTTTTCATCCGTTACAACCATAAAAGCAATCGCATACATTTCATCAAAGATTTGAAAACCAGTGATATTTATCGGTAATTTTTTAATCGCAATATATTCTTTCAAATGAATTTCATGGTGTTCTGCTGTCTTAGAAGAGGCAGGTCCACGGAAATCCCAAATCAATTTTATTTTTCTGGACATTTTTTTATTTGGTTTAACTGTTTAGACGGTTAATTGTTTAATCGAATAAAGAGATAATTGTTTAATTGTTTTGAAGAGGCAAAGGTACAAAGTCTAATTTGAAAATGGATTTCATATTAAATAACAAATTCCACTACAAAATAGTATTTTTGCACATTGATACGGTTTTTTGAATAAACGATTACCGCAATCAACGAATAAACGATATATAATGCCAAAAGAACTCCTATTACAAGTATCCCCGGAAGTAGCTGCAAAAGAGCAGTTGCTAAAAGAATATTTGGCCAAACAAATTAAGGTTTCCGTAAAAGAAATTCAGCATGTTTCTATTTTGAAGCGGTCGGTTGATGCGCGACAAAAAGCCATAAAAATCAATTTGAAAGTGATTATTTATTTGGTTGGAGAGCCTTTTCAGGAGCGAAAAATTCAGCTTCCAGATTATAAGAATGTATCATCAACCCAGGAAGTAATTGTTGTTGGTGCTGGTCCTGCGGGACTTTTTGCCGCTTTGCAATTGATAGAGTTGGGTTTGAAACCTATCGTTATTGAGCGAGGAAAAGATGTTCGTGGGAGAAGAAGAGACTTGAAAGCAATCAATGTAGATCATATTGTAGATGAAGATTCTAATTATTGTTTTGGAGAGGGTGGCGCCGGAACTTATTCGGACGGGAAGCTGTATACCCGTTCCAAAAAACGTGGTGATGTCACCCGTATTTTAGAGTTGTTTGTTGCTTATGGCGCTTCTGAAGATATTTTAGTAGATGCACATCCACATATAGGGACCAATAAATTACCTCAGATTATTCAGGATATTAGAGAGAAAATCATTGAATACGGTGGACAGGTTTTATTTGAAACCCGATTGACCGATATTTTGATAAAAAACAATGAAGTGCAAGGTATCGTTACCCAAAATGGAGATACGATTCTTGCCAGTAAAATTATTTTGGCCACAGGACATTCTGCCCGGGATATCTTTGAATTATTGGACAGAAAGAAAGTTTTTATAGAAGCCAAGCCTTTTGCCTTGGGCGTAAGAGCCGAACACCCACAATCGTTAATTGACAGCATTCAATACAGTTGCGATTATCGCGGGGAGTTTTTGCCGCCAGCTCCCTATTCAATTGTGAAGCAAGTGGGAGGGAGAGGAATGTATTCCTTTTGTATGTGTCCCGGAGGTGTAATTGCGCCTTGTGCTACCAGTCCGGGAGAAGTAGTTACCAATGGTTGGTCGCCATCTAAGAGGGATCAGGCAACGGCCAATTCCGGAATTGTAATCGAATTGAAATTGGAAGATTTTAAACCGTTTGCTAAGTTCGGCGCTTTGGCGGGAATGGAATTCCAGAAAAGTATCGAACAAAAAGCATGGCATCTGGCGGGGGAGACCCAAAAAGTACCTGCACAACGTATGGTCGATTTTACCCAAAATAAAGTGTCTTCTGAAATTCCGAAAACATCCTATGTGCCTGGAACGACTTCGGTTGAAATGGGGCAGGTTTTTCCTGGGTTTTTAACTCAAATATTACGTGAAGGATTTTCTGAGTTCGGTAAATCAATGAGAGGTTATCTGACGAATGATGCGATACTTCACGCACCCGAATCGCGAACATCCTCACCGGTACGTATTCCCAGAGACAGTGAAACTTTGGAGCATCTTCAAATAAAAGGTTTGTATCCGTGCGGTGAAGGAGCAGGTTATGCCGGAGGTATTATTTCTGCCGCAATTGATGGTGAGAAATGTGCCCTCAAGATTGGAGAGAGACTAGGGAAGTAATTTACTTTTTAGTATCAAATAACAAAGCAGCTTTATTGGCTGCTTTATTGTTTATTGGTTTGATTGAATGACACAGAATCATTTTTTTTGTTCCGGTTTTATTTCGGTTACTACCAATTTTACAGTAGTGGTCCCGATATTTTTCCCCGTATGACTTACCGTAGGAAAATAGAGTACATCTCCCGCTTTGAGATTGGCAATGGATGAGGGTTTTCCTTTTTCGGTAATTTGTAATTTTCCACCAGTTAAAACATATATGGTGTGATGGGGGTGGCTATGCATTGGCATCACGACTCCCGGTGCAAATTCAACCGACATAACTCTTACTTTCTCATTGTTTAAAAGGATTTTTTTGTACACGTTTGGCCCTGCTTTCATAGGGTCTTGAGCGTATGTATCTGGACTCAATAGCAGGAATAATCCAATGAGTGGTAGCATTGAAATCATTTTGATTGTTTTCATGGTATTTTATTTTATTGATTAAACTTACGATCTAGTAATAAGGTTTGTGTTTAGGAATTCAATAATGAAGATAAAAAAAACTGAGAGCAATGATTTTTTGAAGCTTTTTAGCAGTTTTTCGTTTTACAGAATAGTATTTCTAGATGTCGTCCGGTATTCCAGTGAGTATGAGTCTTTTTTGGTAATCCGTTTTCAGTGGTCGCTTGCATTGCTTAATGCCTATACTAACAAAAACTTTAGTGAGATCGTTTATTCTGAAAAATAGGAGCTTTTAGATGGCTTCATTAGGGAAGGGCTAAATTACATAAAAAAAGCTTTCAATTGTCTAAATTGAAAGCTTTTAACTTTATATAATGCTGTAAATCAGTATTTTGTAATAAAATAATTGTAAATGCTTTGTGAAAAGAATCGAGAGTTTAAAATCAGAAATATGGTATGTGAAATTTTCTGAAGCCCATGATATTTTAGCCGATGGCTTTCATTTCAACTATCAGTTCACCTTCTTTTATTATTATAGCTGGAAGGTCTATATATTCGAGTACGTCTGAAGGACCAAACGTTGAAAAAGTTAGTGCTTTCATGATTTTTTTTGGATGCAAAGAAAGAAAGTAATTGGGCTAAATATGCTTTTTTCATGCCGTAAAAGAGTTTAGATAATCTAAATTTAATGATCGTAGCTTATCACTCTCGAAATTTTCCATTGATTGTCTTGCTTCTTCCAAATCATCAAAAATTTGAATGTTCCAATTTCTTCTTTTCCGTTTTCCATGTGCCTGAATTCGTGTACGCCAATTTCAATGGCTCCATAATCTTTTATCGGATGAACTTCCAGGCTTCCTTTAACTAATTTCCGAGTGAGTTTATTTTCATTTTTAAACATGTTTTCAAAATTAGTAAAAACAGTTTCATAAGAGAGTAAGCCACCATTATCCTGAAACCACTCTAAATCCTCCGTAAATAAAGATTTGAATTTTGCAAATTCTTTATTATTGAAAGCTTCAAACATAATGTGATCCATTTGCTCTATTTCATTATATAATTCGGCAGAAGTTGGTGCTACTTTTTTTTCCTGAGCGCTTATGGTGTTAAGAAATGTAAATGTAATAATCAGATTTAGAAAATGTTGAAGTTTGAATGATTTGTGTTTCATATAGGATTGTTTTAATAGCTTGATTTAGGTAATTAAGGCAAATTAGCAATAAACAGTTGATTATTAATGAAAAAAATAGAACTCTGGTTAATAGTTTTAAAGGAGGTGTGTAGAAACGATACTTTTGGTACATTAATTTTTATCAAGAATTTTTTTCTTTTCTTCAAATTCCTCTTTTGTAATTTCCCCTTCGGCAAATCTTTTTTTTAGAATATCCAATGGACTCTCTTCTTTTCTTCGTTGACCCGGAATGTCATATGGTGTTACAAATATCCATATTATTATGATAATCCAAAATAGCCACCATAGCAAATGCATTCCCCAATAATGGTATCCGTGATGCATGATTATAGTTTTATAAGGTTAAAAATAATTATATAAAGTTATGTATTTCAATTAGTTAAATCAAGGAAAATAAATTATATTATTTTGAACCCCAAAAAAACCACTTGTGAAAACAAACAGTTCTTTTGGGGATTAGTAATTATTTTTTCTTTTTCAATCGGTCTTTAAAGAGCTTTTCGAATTTTTCCATTTTGGGTTGAATAACCATTTGGCAATACGGTTGGTTTTTATTGTTTTCGTAGTAATTCTGATGGTAGGTTTCTGCTTTATAAAATTGGGTCAATGGTTCTAATGTGGTTACTATGGGGCTATCATAAATTTTTGCCTTTCTCATCGCATTGATAATGGCTTGAGCTGCTTTTTTTTGTTCTTCATTTTTGTAAAAAATAGCCGATCGGTATTGCGTTCCTACATCGGCTCCCTGACGATTCAAAGTGGTGGGATCGTGAACGGTGAAGAAAACCTTCAAAATTTCGTCCAGATTAGTGACTGTTTTGTCATAGGTGATTTGGACCACTTCAGCATAGCCTGTTTTTCCTGAGGAAACCTCTTCGTAAGTCGGATTAGGATTTTTTCCTCCTGCATAACCGGATACGGCTGATTTTACCCCCATTAAATTCTCATAAACAGCTTCTACACACCAGTAACATCCACCTGCAAGTGTTATGGTTTCCAGATTGGATTGTTTAGTGGCTTTGGTGCTGGTGTTGGTTTGTCCTGACATACCCACTGTTGTCAATAAAACAATTAAAAGTAGCTTCTTCATATTATTTAGTATCAGGGATAAAGTCAAGTGCAATCGAATTCATGCAGTATCTTTTTCCGGTTGGTTTTGGTCCGTCATCGAAAAGGTGTCCTAAGTGACCGCCACATCTGCCACAAAGGGCCTCGATTCTTTCCATTCCGTAGGAATTGTCTTTTTTATAAACGACACTGTTTTTATTGTCTTGTTCAAAAAAACTGGGCCAACCGCAGTTACTGGCAAATTTAGCTCCGGATCTGAACAACTTATTGCCACAGGCGGCACAATAATAGGTTCCTTTTTCATCAGTATTCCAATATTTTCCGGTAAACGGTCTTTCGGTATCGGCATGTCTGGATACTTCATACAGGTCTTCGGGCAACACTTTTTTCCATTCGGCATCCGTTAGATTAAGCTTGGTGGTGTCAGTATTTGAATAGTATGGATTTTCGGGTTTGCTAATGGTATTTTTCATAACGGCGGTTTTTTTAGTGTTGTTTTGCGTGCTTGTTGTTTGTCCGCAGGCAGTAAAAACAAACAGAGGCAGCAGCAAAATGCTTAATAATTGTTTTCTTGTTTTCATGTTTTTTAAGTTTACTCTTCAAATTTACATCTGTCTAAAGGCGAAAAATGTCGTGTAGTTTACCATTGACTAATTTTTTAATTCTGGTTTACTATACTTTCATTTACGATAAAATACTGCTTTTGGTTTTTAAAATTTTAAGCAATTATGAACGGTTATCTGTTAGTCTTTTACGGATATATAAAGTTAGAACATTCATAAATTCAACACTCGTTAAACTTTTCCCAAATTCAAAAAGGGTATCAATACCGGTTCTTTTTTCGTATTTTTGACGGGTAATACACTGCTATGTTAGAAGAAAACGTAATATTAGTTAATCAGAATGATGAGCAAATTGGTTTAATGCCAAAGCTTGAAGCACATGAAAAAGCGGTTTTGCATCGTGCCTTTTCTGTTTTTGTTTTAAACGATAAAAACGAAATCATGCTGCAACAACGAGCCCATCATAAATACCATTCTCCTTTGTTATGGACGAACACTTGTTGCAGTCATCAAAGGGAAGGGGAGTCAAATATCCAGGCGGGAAGCCGAAGATTATTTGAAGAAATGGGGTTTGAAACAGAGCTTAAAGAATTGTTTCATTTTATCTACAAAGCGCCTTTTGATAATGGTTTGACAGAACACGAGCTTGATCATGTGATGATAGGTTATTATGATGAGAATCCTATTATCAATACAGAGGAAGTGGAAGCCTGGAAATGGATGCGAATTGAAGACGTGAAAAGAGACATAGAAATTCATCCGGAAATCTATACGGTTTGGTTTAAGATTATATTTGATGAATTCTATCACTATCTGGAAGACCATACAATCTAAAAATCCAGATTTCAGAATAATCCAGCAATCAAAAAAACGTTAATCAACAATCAGAAATCTTATGAAAGTAACCATATCCAGAAAAGCCCATTTTAATGCCGCCCATCGTTTGTATCGGAAAGATTGGTCTTTTGAGAAAAATGATGCTGTTTTTGGCAAATGCAATAACCCGAACTTTCACGGGCACAACTATGAACTGATTGTCGGTGTTACCGGAGAAATCGATCCGGAGACCGGTTATGTGATGGATGTAAAATTCCTGACGGAGATTATAAAAGAAGAGGTGGAGAATCAATTTGATCATAAAAATCTTAATTTGGATGTGCCTGAATTTCAGGATTTGAATCCTACGGCCGAAAATATTGTTGTGGTGATTTGGAACAAAATCAGAAAAAGAGTCAAGCCTGAATTTGAGTTGGAAGTGGTTCTCTATGAAACCCCTCGCAATTTTGTAACTTATAAAGGAGAATAATGGCATTACAGATAGGGGATAAAATTCCCGATTTTAAAGCTAAGGATGCTAAAGGGAATGAGTTTGACAGCAAGGATATTGTAGGTAAAAAAGTTCTGGTTATTTATTTTTATCCAAAAGATAATACACCGGGATGCACAACAGAAGCCTGTAGTTTTCGGGATCAGTATGAAGATTTTAAGGATTTGGGAGCCGAAGTTATAGGTGTCAGCAGTGATAGTGTTGACTCGCATCAAAAATTTGCCTCACAATACCATCTGCCTTTTATTCTTTTGTCAGATGGTGATAAAAAAATCAGAAAGTTATTTGGAGTTCCTGCTGATATGCTCGGATTTCTTCCGGGAAGAGTCACGTATGTGGTCGATAAAGAAGGAGTTGTTCAAATGGTTTTTGATAGTATGTCGGCTACGAAACATATCTCGAAAGCAATTGAAGCCGTTAAAAAATTAGTATCGTAGATTAACAAAATAGTATTACAAACAGGTTGTGTTTTGTTTTTATTTTGTAAAAGGTACTCAGCCTAAAGTCTTAGTTGAAGACAGGCTTATAATTCAAAAAATTAGCATAAAAAAATGAAATTTTATCCATTACAATTTGACCCGATACTTAAAGAAAGAATCTGGGGAGGTGAAAAATTAAAAACGATTCTTAATAAGCCAATAACCTCAAGTATTACCGGTGAGAGTTGGGAATTGTCAACAGTGGAAGGAGATGTAAGTGTTATAGTCAATGGGGAATTAAAAGGGAAGCCGCTGACAGAACTCATTAATGAATGGCCAAACGAAATTTTAGGGACGGCTGTTTATGCTCGATTTGGAAAGCAATTTCCGCTACTTTTTAAATATTTGGATGCACGTGAAGATTTATCGATTCAAGTACATCCGAATGATGAATTGGCCAAAAAACGTCACAATTCTTTTGGAAAAACGGAAATGTGGTATGTGATGCAGGCTGATGAAGAGGCAAGAATAATTGTTGGTTTTAAAGAAAAATCGAATCCGGAAGCCTATTTAGAAAACTTGAAAAACAAAAGTTTACTTTCGATACTTGACAGTATTAAAGTAAAAGAGGGGGATGTTTTCTTTCTCGAAACCGGAACCGTTCATGCCATTGGGGCTGGTCTGGTCATTGCTGAAATTCAGCAAACTTCGGATATTACCTATCGTTTGTATGATTTTGACCGAGTGGATGCCCAGGGAAATACCAGGGAATTGCATGTTGATCTGGCTTTGGAAGCAATCAATTACAATAAGGTTGATACTTATAAAAAATATGATAAAGCATCCAATCAATCCAATGTTGTGGTGGAT
>RCUK01001263.1_pt1 | contig 16707 bp, 20 predicted proteins | sample 2166381 | NCBI WGS metagenome assembly RCUK01 (sample SAMN09932809, study PRJNA488358) | compost metagenome | isolation source: compost soil in an enriched community | place: Germany: Experimental Botanical Garden | reverse complement strand
GTATAGACGTCTGTTGTTGGCATTTGCATTGTTTTGATCGGGGAAAACCAATCATCTGAGAAGAATTGCTTCTGTAAGGCTTGGATTTCCGCAAATGGATCAAACTTGATTAAGTCACTCATATGTAACCTCCTTGTATTTGATTTATATTCACGAAAAGGATGACCTTTTCTATAAATAATTATAGAAATCTGGCACTCTCATGTCAAGAGTGCCAGAATATGATTCACATAGGATGTAATTGCTTTATTTAACGAATATGATATTATACTGTTTAGTTCTTACGCAAGTGGGGATGTTTGATGGTTAGATGTTTTTCCCAACAAAACGGAGGCTATGATGCCCTGGAAACGATTCTACGTTCGCGTACCCGAGAATGAGACCAACCCATTGCGGAGAGTCCAGCACGCAGATGAAACTGTTAACATCGCCGGAGGGTTCTTCCTATGTCCGCCAGGAGTTGGCTACGTTCAAGAACCAGATGGTACATTCGAGGTAAGGGCGCTTGCCCCCAGCTTCGTCGACACCGTCCGAACAATGCTGACAGAACACGAAGGGCTAATCATCGAACGTGAAGAAGACGTCGATGACTAAAAGCCCCTTCTCCCCTACTGCGTAGAATATGAGGTCCGCCGGCACCTTGCTTCTGATTAGAAGCAAAAGCCCGGCCACCTCCTTGAATAGATCTATTGGCTAAACACCCCGAGGCGCCTACACCCTAGCTATACTTTTCTTTCGCCTCTAGGTATGATTGCTCGATGAGCTTTTCTAACGTAGACAGGTTAATATCAGCTAGTTTATTTATATAAAGACACCCGACACTTGTTTTATGCTTACCTAAGTCCTTTAGAAGGTCTGCGTAGTCGGCAAATCCCGGCATGAAGTAGAGAGTCAGATTCTGCTTCCGTGGCGAAAAGCCAGCGAGCGGCCAATCACCTTCCTGCGTACTTCTTTCTGATTTATAGTGGTACTGTCCAAATCCAATAATGCTCGAACCCCACATCTTCGGCTCTTGGCCAGTTATTTTTGAGTACATCCGAAGAAGCGTGAAGCTGTCACGTTTTCGTACTTCATTCGTTACCGTATTTAAAAAATCTTCGACACTTGCATCGTTGGGGAGTGTTTTTAAAGTAGCCATTTCATTTAGTATACCAAAGTAGAAGAAGTCCCACCCTTTCTCTCTTAATGCTTATGCTCTATACTAAAAGCTATTATGCAGACGAGACAGAAGCACCATGGATTCACGATCGTCGAGCTACTGATTGTGATCGTGATTATCGGCATCCTCGCCGCAATTACCATCGTCGCCTATAACGGAATACAAGTGCGCTCACGCGACACAATCCGCGTCAGTGATCTAAGGACGATCCATAAAGCGATTGAACTCTACAAGGCCGAAAACGGCACTTATCCGCTACCCGCCAACGGCTCTATGAACTGGACCGGAAATTGCACCACATTCGGTAGCGTTACAAACTATATCACGGGCATATCCGTCTACGCTTCTAGTCTTCCGCTGGATCCAAAGTGGAAGAACACTGACAACAAATGCTATCTCTATAGGTCTAACGGGACAGATTTCATGATTCTTGCCTGGAATGTAATGGAAAATATCTGTGGCGGAGATCCAAGTAACGTCTGTAACTCACCTGAGATAAGGGCAATGGACAGACAGGCGACGACGAGCGAATTATCCATTGCAATCTTTAGCCCTGGCGCTGCTGCCTGGTAGAAGTGTTATCATAGAAACATGATCTCATTCTACCGCTCTGTCAGCCATACCCCGCAAATCGCACAAATTAAAGATCCCCTTTCTGGTAGCTGGATTCGCTGCGAACGACCTGGTGAAGATGAACTGGCGATTCTTATAGAGATCGGTCTTGATGAAGATATCCTACGCGATAGTCTCGACCCCCATGAAGTACCTCGTATTGATTCGGAAAATGGTTGGGCGTATTTTATCACTCGTCTTCCAGATACTGATGATGACTTTAACGACTTCACGACGCCGATTCTTTTTGCGATTGGCGAAAAGCATGTCGTTACAGTGAGCCGCGACCCGCTCGGTCGTCTATGGCAACCTTTTATTGATAAGGTGCACATACCAACCACTCAAAAAACAAAGCTCTTCATGCACATGGTTGATGCTATTACTAGACAGTATGGTACACGTGTCGCACAAATTAACCGCCAAATGCGCGCCGCAACAAGTGACGTCCGTAACCTAAACCCTAAGGAAATTACACGGCTCGTTGAATATGAGAGAAAACTCAATGACTACCTCGACGCGCTCATCCCAACCAATACCGCACTCGAGAAACTACTTAGCGGCAAGATTGTCGGCCTCTACGACGATGACCGTGACCTTGTAGAAGATCTTTCTATTGACCTCGAGCAGCTTATCGCACGATGTACCAGCTTACTGCGTACAATCACAAACCTGCGTGATTCATACCGCGCGGTCATGGATACTCGGCTAAATGAAACGATGCGAATTCTGACTGTTATTACGATGGCGTTTACTATTCCAACCATGGTCGCCGGCCTCTTTGGAATGAATGTAGACATTCCAGGCGCAAACATGCCGATGATGTTCTGGGTTGTCATTGCAATCAGTGCAGTGCCGTCACTTGGCCTCATCTACTACTTCATGCGTAAGAGATAAGTCGCCGCTAAGCTATAGTTCAAGCTTGCTGTCGCTTCCATCGGATTTAAAATACGAGCGAATCTCAAATAAGAAGTATCCCGTAATTGCGACGCTCATTAATCCGGCTAGTAAACTGCCAATATTTAAGCTCAGTAAAAAGCCTATAATTGTTGATGCAAAGTTTAATAGACCGCATATAAATAGCAAATCCCACCCTTTTTTCTTTCCTTCTTTTAGCGGCATGACCGCGATAGCGAGCAGCACGAGTAGCAAAATAGAGAATGCCAATGCTACAAGAACCGCAATAAAGGCGAGACTTCCAGCAACGGCACCGATCACGCCTCCATATACACCAATAGCTGTACTTGCCCAAAACGTTACCGCCAACACTCCGAGCACGCCAAATATACCAAGGGCCACGCCCACAAGACCAATCCACCAGATATTTTTTGCCAACCATATTTGGCCATTAACTGGTAAGTGTGGTGCCTTTTCGTACCACTGAGCTACAGTTGATTCAAGTTTACGAATAGACTCCATACTATTGCCCTCCATTAGCTACTCTCATCATACGCCCGAGAATAAGGTCCGTGCAACTATCTTGTCACTTTTCGGTGAGCTAACGGCCACATCCCCCAGCTTACCCATGCAGCGAGTGCACCAAGCAGCAACAGACTAAATACCGTCATCCAACCGACGTTCGTCTCGACAACCGTCCCAAGCAGGCCGCTATTATCCGAACTAGTGCCGTTCGCGTTAAGGTATATTTGAACCGCGATCCAAAGAACAACCACTAGCCATCCGCTAACCATCGATACGAAGCGCATTGCCGGGCTAAGGGGCATGCGGAGCAGAAACGGCAGTGCCGCAACCTCAAGAACCACAATACATGACGCAAAGAGATGGGCTGACACTATACCGCCCGGTAGCCCGTAACTTTCAACAAGCGGAACAAAATCTTCAAAATGAAACAATTGCGCCACGGCCATGCTTAAAATAATTGCTGCGAAAAGTAGCGCTACCAGTGGCACATAGGCGCTCTTTGGTTTCGGGGCTGAGGAAGCAGTTACGAAAAATCTCATGTCTGTAGTATATGCCTTATTCTCTTCTGTTACAAAACGTTGTTATTTTGTTTATTCTGCTTGCGCTTTTGCGACGCCTCCCGTATTGTTAGACACAGCGAAAGTTACTAAAACAAACATAACTCCAACATCATGTTGTGACTGATCGCTCTACGATAACCCACCACAACTTAAAAACACCTCGCAATGAGGTGTTTTTATTTATTCCGCCTTGAACGAGTTTTCGGCGCGCCACTTTGCGATTGCAGCATGGTTGCCACTTAGTAGCACTTCCGGTACCTTCATGTCATTAAAGACTTCGGGGCGCGTATACTGAGGGAACTCCAGCGTCTCTCCGTCGCTAAAGCTTTCTATCTCAGTACTCTTCTCGCCGCCTAGCACGCCAGGAATTAATCGAACGATACTATCAATGATCGTCATTGCCGGCAGCTCACCGCCAGTAAGCACATAATCACCAACGCTTATCTGTTGATCAACAAGACTTACGATTCGCTCGTCATAGCCCTCGTAGCGACCGCAGATAAAAATATAGCCGTTATTGCTGTCGGCGTACTCTTGAGCAGTCGCCTGCTTCCAGCGTCGTCCACGTGGCGTCATAAGTAGCACTTTTGCCGTTGGGTCATTCCGCTTCGCCTGCTCAACAGCCGCAAAGAGAGGCTCAGGCTTGAGCAGCATCCCATCACCACCGCCATACGGCGTATCATCAACCGTTCGACGAGGTCCAAGCCCAAACTCACGCAGGTCAATAAGCGTAAATTCAGCAGCATTTTTATCCTGCGCTTTCCACATCATGGAATTATTAAGCACACCAGTAAACATCTCAGGAAAGAGGGTAATAATTTGTATCTTCTTCATCTGTTACTAGTGTACATGGTATTGACTTTTTTGTCTATATATGATAACATAATTCTACTTCGTTAAGCACTTCCGCTTTCGAGACAACGCCAAGAGAAGAGCAGCAAAGATGCCGCACCGCACCGCCACTAACCAGAGCAATGATCAGACCACTCAGCCCTCAGGCCACCAGGTAGAGACAGTCCACTATGATGAAGGCACTTGCTGGCACATAGTAACTCCCCCTCTCCGCGGAGTTTTCTGGCCCAATGGCAAGTTTGACAAAACACTCTGGCCCTAGACCTACTGAAAATGACTCGTTGTAGCTGTTCAATCGAACACTGCCGCTTGAGCCACTACAGTGGGTCATTTTCTTTTGCTTTCATAATCAGAAATTGACTTAAGGAGACACTTGCCCCATATTAAGACAGGCTTTCGTTTACTAATGAAGGTCTTCGCGCACGTCCCATCGTGCATTCAAACAAAGGAGTTGAAGCGTCCTTGCGCTCCACTAAATCAATTCGGCACGACATTCAGTTTTATACCTCGATGTCCGCTATCACACTCGGCTGCACTATCTTTTTCGCCGCTGCTTGCTTTACCTACCTCACCTTCCTAAACGCCGTCTGTGCAATGCTCTTTCTTGTCGGCACAGCAGTTCTGATCGGCAGGTCAGTACGGTATGGCTTTGAGCATTACGAAGCAACAGTGGCACAATCTGCCCAAGCCCATCCTGGCGCCGGCGACAGGAATCGATAACTACGCAACCATCCGAAGACACTGTCGCCACGGAGCGTCATATGACCTCCAGCGACAGTGTCTTCGGACACCTACCAAAGCTATCCTGCAACAAAGCATAATAGTTTTGGTAAGTGGCATCTGCTATACTACCTCTTAGATAAAGTGAGTTTTTATAATGGAATTTGAGAATAATCAGCCAACTGACGAAGAGCAGAGGCGCCTTGCTGAGGCAAGAAAAATTACACTACAGCCCCTTCATGCCGGAATTACACCGGATCCTATTCCTGATGCCGAAATTTCTGCACGTCGAACTCGCGAAGACTCACCAAATGCCTCTAATGACACCGAAGACACTAGTGCATTACAGCTTATTCAGCCGAGCAAGAGTGCCCTCAATAAGCCAACAGATAATCAGCGCACGACACAGACAAATTTGCGCCCTCTTGGGGCGGCTATTCTGGTCTTGGCTATCGCAACCACTATCGGTGCGACAACCTGGCTCTGGATCCAAGCTGCATAAAGTCACCGTAAAATATTAGATACCAAAAAACCACCCATAGACGGGTGGTTTCTCAGACATATAAGGCTCTCAACAATATATTGTTGCTCGCATGAGCATGTTCTCGCAGTTCTAAGAATTTTTGCTTTCGAACTGTTTATGATTATATATCGAGGTCATCAAGTTCCGCAAGCTCTTTTCGAGTGTTTCTTGCTAGGCTTGACTCGTTATCCACAGGTTCATCTGTTGAGTTATTCACAGCCTCGTCACCAAGGTCATCTGATGCTGCTGTATAGTTTTCACGTTCTTCGTCGTTGTTGATAATTTTGAGATTATAACGAGCATCGTTCTTAGTTCCAAGCGCGCGAAGAAGAGTTCGAAGACTTTGTGCCGTCACGCCTCTTTTACCAATAACTCGCCCAAGGTCATCAGGATTCACCGTGAGCGTAAGAAGTACACCCTTTTCGTCAATAATACGCTCTACCACTACGTCATCAGGAAATCCTACGAGTGATTTTACGATATATTCTACAAATTGCTGGTCGATTGTTGACATATGCCCTCCACGTCTGACTACGGTCACACTACTGATATCGTATTTCCAGTATAGCATGATCACTTATTGCGTATATATTGACGTTTTAAAATTATTCTATTACAGTATAGTCACGTCTCACCTGTATACAGGTGGAGCGATTTCGATCTGGGGAGGAATCATGACCACCGCCACGCTTACAAGCTTTGGCAAGGAATCACCGTCCGAACGAATCTGCAGGAGTGTTAGTAGCGCACTTCTCAAAGAAATGAAACGAGCACCTGGCGCATGGCCGGCTAAGGATCGGAAGACGGCAGTCGCGTGCATCCGCCACCTTGCATGCAACATCGACTCACCAGCTAGCCAGCGGCACACAGTTCACGGCAAGGCCCGGTATATCCGCCTCAGCCAAGAACAGAGTGATCTGCTGCAATACTGGTACCTCGAGGCTCTCTGGGACGAGCCGGCAGCACTGTAGCTCCACGCCTACCGCCCAACAACAAGTCGCCACCGTGGCGCCCCGGGCATCAACCGCTCGGCAGACCCCGCTTCGGCGGGGTTTACTTTTGTCCATAAAAAATACTCGCCGTTATGGCGAGTATTTTTTATTGTCAGTGAATATTATTCAGCTGATTCTTCAGCAACTTCTTCTTTTGGCTGATTCTTGCGGAGCTTTTCAGCGTTACGAATAGTTTTCGTTTTCTGACCAGCTTCTTTTACCCAGCTAGGAAGCTTTACGCCTGCATCTTTTAGAAGTTTTACGACACGAGGAGTTGGCTGCGCACCGTTATCGAGGTACTTTTGCGCTACTTCTACTTGTACGTTAGCATCTTTAGTATGTGGGTTGTAGCTACCAACGTAGGCTACGACACGACCGCTTGACGGGTGGCGTTGTGATTCTTGAACTGCGAGACGGTAGACAGGATAACCCTTGCGTCCGACGCGTTGCAAACGAATTGCGAGCATAAATGAAACTTCCTTTATAAAACTTCTTAGACTTTTTATTAGTTCTTGACCAAGTTTACACTATTTTAGAGCAGAGGTCAATCTGTTTTAGGTGACTCTCTCGATAGGAGATCTACGATTTTTGACGGTCTGCGTATGCAGCAAGTGCTGCCTTGGCGGCAATTTGCTGAGCCGCCTGTTTACTAGGACCACTTCCCTGACCCATCAACTTATCGCCGACGTAGACACCAAGCTTGAAGACCTTGTCATGATCAGGGCCAACCTCTTCAAGAACGCGGTAGACAGGTGTGTGACTGTCGATTCGCTGAGATACCTCCTGAAGATGCGATTTTGGATCTCGCCAGCTACCTGTCTCAAGAATAGACTCGAGCTTACTTGTGATGTGCTTGTGAATGAATTCAGCTGCATCATTATAGCCCCGTTCAAGATAGATCGCACCGATCACTGCCTCGAAGGCATTTGCGAGAATCTGTTGTCGAGCACGCACGCTACCGTTCTTTTCACCACGACTCATACGCACGAGTGGCTCATAGCCAAGTTTGTCTCCGGCTTCACCAATACTCTCCGTACGCACGAGAGCAGCGCGCCAGCTAGTAAGTATACCTTCTGGCTCGCTGTGGTTATTGAATAGATAGTCCGTCACCACCAGCTCAAGTACGGCATCGCCCAGGAACTCAAGACGTTCATTATGCTCACTCACGCTCTTCTTGTGCTCGTTTACATAACTGCGGTGCGTAAGCGCCGTAATGAGTAGTTGTATGTCAGTAAATTCAAAACCAAGATGTTCGCGCGCGAAATCTTGATAGGGCGCAGTCAGCATACCGCTCATTATAAATTCTCCTGACGGATTCGTTTCATCGCAAGGAGCATTAGCTTTCCAATGTCCTCATATTCGATTGCATCTAAGGCGTCGTGAAACTTAAACCATTTGATACCATTCATCCACTCTTCCTTCTTGATAGCATTCGTGTCGCCCTTGGCGCGCACAAGATATATTTGCGTCGTCATCAAGACGAGCTTGTCGATACGACGGTATCGAAAATGAATCTTTCCAAGCCAACCCAGTACTTCGGTATCAGTCAAACCGGCCTCTTCGCCGATCTCACGCTGCGCCGTCTGCTGAGCCGTCTCACCTTCTTCGATGTGTCCCTTCGGGATCGTCCAGCGATCTTTAGCATCTTGAATCAGCAAGATTTCTACTTGACCCTTTTCGTCGCGTCTAAAAACGACGCCACCCGCAGTTGGCTCGCGAACAATTTCCTGAATAGATGGTTTTTTACGATTAAAGTATTTCTTAAATCGGTCAAACTTCGGTGCTGTTGCCATTTGAGGTACCCTCTACAAGCGTTCGAAAGGCTGTTCCGAGAACACCATTAACGAATTTGCTTGAATTATCAGAACCAAATGCCTTTGCGAGCTCAACAGCTTCATTGATAGCTACCTTCGGCGGTACTTTATCTCCACGATGAAGTAACTCGTAGAAACCGATGCGCAAAATCGAGCGGTCTACGCGAGCGATCTGTTCAATCGGCCAATCAGGGGCGATCGGTTGAATCACGGCATCAAGTGTAGTCATTTCGGCAATAACGCCTTCAACGAGTTCACGAACAAAGCCCTTGTCATCAATGGCTGAGTCATAGCGCTGAAGGTTTCGATCCAAAATTTCGTCAAGGACTACAGAGCTATCTTCTGACTGAGTACGAAACTCATATTCATACAATGTCTGGAGTGCGACGATACGTCCAAGGTGACGATTAGAGGCCATAGCGGTTTGGTTCTTTCTTCACTTACGGTTTGTTTAAGATACGCTCTCAATTAATTGAGAGATTATTTTGCGAGGTTTTTGCCAGTTTCGCGCTTTGTAGTGCGAACCTTGACAGGTGAAGTACCGTTCACGCGGCGCGCAAGCTTAAGTACGAGGTGGCTGCGGCGTAGACCGGTCTTGCGAGGGCTACTCTGCTTTTTTGGTTGTCCCATTGTAAAGTTCTCCTTTTATAGGTATTTTATTCTAAAACTTATTGCCATTATAGCGAATTTTGCGAGATATCTCAAGGGCAAAACCATCATGCTATTGACAATACTTAACATAAGTAGTATAATGGTGGAATAAATAAGGAAATTATTTTATGACAGAGCTATTGAAACCTTCATCTATCGATCAGTATTCTCATAAGCCAGAAACAGACACTGCCAACAAAAACACACTTCGCCTTAATCAACGAGGTCGACTAGCTCGAACAGGAGCACTGCTGCTCCTTGCTGCGGGCGTTACTGCCGGCGCTGCAAACGCCTTTCATGAAACCCGCGTGGGTGGCGACATCGAGCCAGTACTCTTAGGTGATACTGCAATTGATGTAATTGGCGAATCAGTCCACGAGATGGCCACAGAATACGACTTTAATCCGAACGAAGTCAATGGCATCGTCGAAGAAGGACAAGAAATTGGAAACCGTATCACGCCCGGCCAGCAGCTCGAATCAACAGTCTATAGAAACGGTCTTGGCGGGCTTCGTGTTGAGACAAAGTTTGCTAATCCAGACAACCTTGCTCATCTCGACGACTAAGCCGATAAGGGACTAAGCAACAATATTCACCAGTCGACCAGGAATGTAAATTACCTTGGTCGGCTGTTTATTTTCAAGGAATTTTACCACATTCGCCTCGGTAAGAGCCTGCTCCTTAACGGCATCTTCACCTAAGTCAGCGGCGAGTGTTAGCTTGGCGCGCAGTTTACCGTTTACCTGTACGATGATCGTCATAGTGTCACTAACGATCAATGCGTCATTCCATGTTGGCCAGCCAGCTTCTTCGAGCATTGTCGCATTACCTAGATCCTGCCACAGCTCAGCGCTCATATGCGGCGCAAGTGGCGCGAGTAAGCGAACCAATACACCAAGCGCTTCGCGCCATACGTCGTCTGAGAATCCATCCACCTTTAATTTATAGAGCTCATTTGTATACTCCATAAGTGCCGAAATAGCCGTATTAAAGCTCAGGCGGTGATAATCTTCGGTAACTTTACGAACGGTCTTGTGCTGCAAGCGAATGACCGCGTCGTCATGGCCTGTAAATGACCTACTGCCACTACCCTGGAATTCTTGTGTCAGAACCCATACGCGGTTCAAAAAGCGATATATACCAGCAATACCGCGTGAGTCCCATGGCGCATCAAGTTCAATCGGTCCCATGAACATAACATACGTACGAAGCGCATCGGCGCCGTAGCCCTGCTCGATTACGTCGAGCGGATCGATGACGTTCCCCTTGCTTTTGCTCATCTTAGTGCCGTCTTCGGCGTTGATGTAGCCGTGGTATACCAATTTCTTGACTGGCTCCTTGAAGTTCGTTAGCCCCATATCTTTAAAGACGTGCGTCCAGAAACGAACATAAAGAAGATGCGCAACGGCATGATCGCCACCAACGTAGTAATCAAGTGGAGCCCAATAGTTAGCGTCATCCGGATTCCAAGCCGCCTCAGTGTTCTTAGGATCGGTATAACGAAGCATATACCAGCTACTGCAGGCGTAGCCATCCATCGTGTCAGTCTCGCGCATAGCGGGACCGCCGCAAGTTGGACATTCAGTATTTACCCAATCGGCGACACTTGCGAGTACCGATTTGCCATCACCCTTTGGTGCATAATCCTCTACTTCAGGTAGCACAACAGGAAGCTGGTCTTCCGGTACAGCCACTGCACCGTGCTCAGCACAGTGAATCACAGGAATTGGTGCACCCCAGTAGCGTTGACGACTAATAAGCCAGTCGCGCATTTTATATGTCGTCTTACTTGCACCAATGCCTTGCTGCTCAAGCCAGGCAACGACCTCCTCGCGAGCTTCACTCGTACTCATGCCATCAAAGTTACCACTATTGGTCAAGATGCCTTCACCGTGATATACGCCAACCGTATCGCTGTCTTCGGGTTTTTCAATAACTTCAATAATCGGAAGTGAAAACTTTTCGGCAAATGCGAAATCGCGTTCATCGTGTGCTGGCACGGCCATAACCGCACCGGTGCCATAGCCACTCAGAACATAGTCAGCAACCCAAACCGGCATCTTAGCACCCGTGCCTGGATTTAGGACGTAGCTGCCAGTGAATACACCTGATTTTTCCCGTGTGTCGTTCATGCGCTCGATTTCAGACTTCTTTACCGCATCGGTAATATACGACTCTACGTATTCCTTGTGATCGCCGACGGCAAGTTTCTTTGCGAGTGGATGTTCCGGTGCAAGTACGACAAATGTCGCACCGCAAATAGTATCAGGACGAGTCGAGAAGACCGTAATTAGTTCATCACTTCCACTTACGACAAAGCTAATCTCAGCACCCTGGGATTTACCAATCCAGTTCGTTTGAGCAGTTTTAATTTTCTGAGGCCAGTCAAGTCCATCAATTTCTTCGAGCAACGCGTCGGCGTAATCAGTAATCTTGAAGAACCATTGATTCATAGCCTTCTTTACTACTTCAGTACCACATCGCCAACACTTTCCACCCTCAACCTGCTCGTTAGCAAGTACTGTTTTGTCTACTGGACACCACCACTGCAAACTATCTTTTTGATAGGCGAGACCGCGTTCGAAAAACTTTGTAAAAATCCACTGTGTCCATTTGTAATATTCTGGGTCACTTGTATTAAGCTCACGCGTCCAGTCGATACTCACGCCCATTCGCTTAAACTGCTTCTTGAAGTTCTCTATATTCGTCTTAGTAACAACAGCAGGGGCAGTGCCGGTCTTAATAGCATAATTCTCAGCTGGCAAGCCGAACGTATCCCAGCCCATTGGATTAAGGACATTACTACCGTGCTGACGGTGGAATCGTGCAATCGTATCAACAATTGAATAACTAAATGCATGTCCTGTATGCATGCCGGCACCACTTGGGTACGGGAACATACCAGAGACATAGACTTTTTTTCTCGTATCATCACGCCGAACAGCATACGTCTGCTGTTCGTCCCAGACGGTTTGCCATTTCGGTTCAATTTCAGAGGGGTTGTAACGCTTCATATACACCCCATTGTATCAAATTAAGGACAATTACAGTAGTGAGGAGTCGCACTCGCCGAATGTTAATCCCAAGATTGCATCAGCCGATACATCGACGTAGCTAACGCGACCGCCTGCAGTCGAACATAATTCATATTGTATACGTTCTGGGGTACTCGTAGAAATTTCTTGATCGGTCAACTGGGCTGCAAGCTCCGCTGTTAGTCGCGCCTCTGCAACCGCACCAGCCTTTAGTTCTGCAAGTGTCGGATATTTACCCTCGACGGCGTTATAGGTTTCAGCTTTTTTGATGACATTATTTGCATTCGCCTGAGCCTCTGACGTAGCTGCCCTTTCCTGGATTGAGCCATATGCCGCTTCTTGCATCGCACCCATGGCAGCTTCGATTTCAGCCTGGAGCTGCTTTAGAGTCAAGAAATCAGTTGGAGCAACGACTTTTACGTCTTTGTTAAAGAGTGGTTCGATAATTGCGCTTCCTGACGTACCCTCGCCGGTTGCAGTAAACTTAACCTGCGTAAACTCATGAGTCCATCGGCTGACAGATACTTCAAGCTTTTGCGTTGAGTCGCCTGTTGATTCGTCAGTCACATCACCAGCATCTAGCTTCATTGATTCGTCACACTTTTGCAGATCTTTCATGAGCTGTGTCGTATTGATCGCTTCAACAAATGACTTAGCTACAGTTCTATCGATTGATAGCTCATATCCCATGCTATCAACACCATTGATGGTACGAGCAGGCAGACTACTGTCGATGACGATAAATTTATTCTTACTATAGATTGTTGCAAATTCATCACGCGTCGCTTTATCGGTATCAAGCTTCTTGAGCACATCAGTCGCGCACTTCTTAGCTTCTGATGCTTCTTTGCTAAAATCAGCAAGATCGTCAGCAGAAATACGAATCCACTTATTATCAATTTTCGAAATTAGACCATCGAATGCCGCTACCATACCAGTCTCGCCGAGCGTCTGATCGATAACCGACTTTAGGTTACTGACTTTGAAGAAAATATTTCCGTCCTTGTCGGCAAGAGCAGACCCGTTCAATTTGAAGTCTTTACCCTGGGCTGTAATCGTAATCTTCGCGTTCACTTCACGCGTAGCAAGACCCGCCTCTGCACCATCAAGTTCAATTGCGACCTTTACGTCATTCGTATCAACAGCGACAGTACCTGTGTAGCTCGCTGTTTTTGCCTTTATGGCATTTGTTACTGCATCGGTTAGTACCTTCTCGGGATTTTGGTACCAAAGAGCATACGCCGTATAAGTGCCGCCGCCAAGGACAAGCAAGGCGCCTGCGATAATACTAGCGATAATAATCTTCTTTTTCTTATTCGGAGATTTTTGCTGCGGCTGTTGTGCTGCAAATGGCGCTGCAGATACCGGCTGTTCGATATTCGTTGATGAAAATACAGAATCCGTCACGGTAGTCTGTTGTGGGTAGGAACCTGTCGATTCTTCCTGCTCAACAGACGCAAGTTGCTCAACTTCTGTCGTTGGCTGCACTAGTGGCTGTGGCTGGAATATAGGCTGCGGAGCTGCCGGCTGAGAGAACTGAGATACCTCTTGTTGTTCGATCGGACGAGCCGGTTGCTGGGGGGTCACCGGCTGCGGTTGCGGTTGTGGTTGAGGTGGATTATAGGGCGAATACTGGTTGTTCTCTTCGGGCATCGTAAAGTTCCTTAGTGCTTATGTCTAAAAAAATCATACCATGGCCAATAGAGATAACCTAGGCAAATTTTGAAAAGAAATTACTTTTTATGACCAGCCACTTTGGCGATTGGCGCACGAGCTCCTTTTCGCTATCTTGCGAATGAAGCACGATCTTCAACGCCTCTTCGCAGTACACGTTAGATTTCGAACCGTTAAATAAGATCACAGCGTCTTTTTCTAGGACCCTATGAACAAATGCGCCCGCCTCCAGCGCATTCGCGCACACCATCACCTGGCATCCTTGTGCTTTTGCAGCAGGAGCAAGATATCTTGCCGCATCATCCCCAATAACAACAACCCAGCTCAATATATTCGGGTCGCATAACCTCCCGAGTGTTTGATGTTCCTTCTCGGAATCAGCGCCAAGATTATTCATGGAACCAAACACAACGATTCGCTGCGGAGCCTGAAATGAGTACAACGTCTTAAGTGCCGATGAAGCCGATAGCGGGCTCGAGCTATATGTGTCGTCAAGTAATGTCGTCTGCTGAACACCCCTAAGGACATTCATTCGACCTGGCAACGGATGGAGACGACTTAGTCCTGAGATAATAGCAGTTGAATTTATACCAAGCCTATAGCCAACCGCAGCAGCAGCAATCGCCGGACGGAGGTTGTGTTCGCCAATAGCATGAATCGTGACGGACAGAGGCTGCTGCGCATCTGGTGCGAGCAATAATCCTACGTGGCCTTTTTCTGGAGTGAAGTCCTCTGTCATAAAGCTGTACTCAGCCGCCCCGCTCGTTCCGTAAGTCGTAAGGTTGCCATTGGTAATATAGCTCGCATGCCTACCGTCGATATCATCGCGGTTAATAATAGCAAGCTTACTAAACTGAGTAATACCTAATTCTTCTTGAGCAATCGTCTCAATCGTATGAAAGGCGTCAATTCGCTCCGAAGTCACTGCTGTGATAACGGCAATATCCGGCAAGAGATACGTGCCGTAATGGGCCATCATTCCCGGTGCTGTCGTATTCAATTCCTGAATGATAACATCGACATCAGCCGCATGACGCACACGCCGACGAGCGGCATGAAGAACGTGCAGCCAAGAAATCATATTGTCACGCTCGGGGTACTCAATACCAAGTACACCGAGTGGCGTGGTAAGTGGGGTACTGCGACCTCCTTCATGAAGCCGTACACGGAACTGCTCAGCAAGCACGGTCGCAACTGCAAGCTTCGTGCTTGTCTTACCGAGACTTCCCGCCACAACAACAAGCTTTACCTCAGGATGATTTTTGAAATAGGAACGAACATAAGTTTCTAATTTTTTTTGAATATATTTTTTAAACATACGACCCCTTAATTACCTATAGATTTAGAAGCTGACCGAGATACGCGGCATGATAATGCTAGTAGGTACCTTAGCTGGCGATCCGGCACTCGTAAGCGTATCGCCGCTAAACGTAACACCCGCATCGACATTGCCCTTGCCAAGCTGACCATTACCATTAAGCCCTAGTGAATATACGATTCCATTATCTCCAAGTATAAACGCCGTATACTCATCCGAGTTCGCAAGAGCGACCGCCCTCACGCGCTCAGTTGCGCTACCTGCGCGAAACGGCATGACGATCTCAACTGGACTTCCGTTACACGGCTGCAGAGTGCTACTAGAACTAGCGGATGTCTTGCCTGCACGATTGTCGCCCGCTGCGAATACCCTACCTGATTCCGTAATCACCATGAATGAGTTCATTTGATAGCCAGATTCACGGTTCATGGTTCTAATTGCTGCTTCGCCTGCGGGCAGACCGAATACAACCCAATTCCCCCTATCTGTACACGTACCATCTCCAAGCTGACCATAATCGTTATTGCCTATGCACCATGTCATGCCCGGATTCGGATCTTCGCGAATCATGCAAAGTGAACTATTATCATTTCCATCCTGCCCGATACTAAAAATGGATGCATATTGATATCCGGGAGTCGTAGTCCGGCGAGGCGTTGCGTAATATGTCGTATATGTCGTGTTACCGTCGTTGGCAGTTCCTTCACCGTTGTGGCCGCTCATATAAACTGCTCCATCAGAGCCAAGATAATAAATACCTACATACGAGCCGTGGTATGTCAGCTTAATATCTTTGACGGTAATACCCGCTGGCATCGCCACTCTTGCTGGATTAGAGTTGCCATTACCAACGTTAATAGATGAATTACCTCGGCCGGTCTGACCAAGATTATTAACACCCGCGCAATACGCATCGTCTGTCGCTGTAATTACACATGTGAGCCAGTCCTTGATAAACACCTTTTTAGCAGTGACGCCGGCAGGCAGCAAAAAGCGCGTCGGAGCCGTCATAGGAATAAAATTATTCACCGTCTGGCCGTTTCCAAGCATGCCGTAATCATTCATACCAGCACAGTAAACCTGTCCATCAGAAGCAATTACACACGCAGCATCGCTACCATAGCCACTCATATCCATATCGACTGCCGTCAATCCCGCGGCAAGGCCAAACCTCTGCCACGTAAGGCCGCCTAAACCGCCACTACCCCGGCAGTATATCTGATTATCACCAGCTAGAACGCATAGAATTGAGGCCCCTTGACCAGAATCATAGACTCGTTTAATCTTTGTTGTTCCAGCTGGCGGATCAACTTTTGTTGGATTACCCACAGACGTGCCGAGACTCGGATCACCCACCTGCTGCGAGCTATTACTACCC
>RCUK01001262.1_pt1 | contig 16719 bp, 12 predicted proteins | sample 2166381 | NCBI WGS metagenome assembly RCUK01 (sample SAMN09932809, study PRJNA488358) | compost metagenome | isolation source: compost soil in an enriched community | place: Germany: Experimental Botanical Garden | reverse complement strand
CCATATTCAAAAGGAATATTTCCTAACATGGTTCTTAATTTTCCTTTTCCTTTATGGATGAAAAGCATTTCATCGGCATCGGCATTTTTGTAGAAATAATTGCGAAGCGATTCTTTTGGAGCGGCCAATCCAATAATACAGTCTTTATTGACTAACATTGCTTTGCGGCTGTCTAAAAAATCGTTCTCCGGTTTTAATTCAAAACCTTTAAAAAGTAATGATTTTATATTTTTTCCGATTGCAATTTTTGGTTCAACCGAATAAGAGTTTAAAATTTCTTTAACCTGCGTTGGTCTGTGAACATGATATGACAATGATGAATGTCCGTGAAAACCTTCGGTACCAAACAATTGTTCGTAGTAAAAACCTCCAGTTGGTTTTTCGAATTGAGTGTGTCTTTTTTGAGGAAAATCTCCAAGTTTATGATATAATGGCATGGCTTTTCAATTAGATAATTTGTAAATTAGATAATTCGAAAAAATTTGAATTGTGTGAACAGATAATTAGCTCAATTTTGCAATTGACTAATTATCTCAATTCGGTAGTTTTATTCAGGATTTCTCTTGATAAGGAATTGAAGATACTCTAATAAACCTGTCCATTTTGTTTTCATTATAACAAATGTCGTAATTTTTATCGAGTAAAATTATAAATTATATCAGTTATAAAAATAAAATCTTTCAATTTTTTTGAAATAAATTTTATATAACAAAAAAATAGTACGATTTTTTTGAACTATTATACAAGAGAATATTAAAACATAAAACCAATACTAAACCACGTAAAACTTTTAGACATTTCAGGCGACCAGGACTGTTTAATTTCGATTGGACCAATAATAGTTTCCAATCCATAACCTATGGCATAACCTGAATATTTCGGCATTGATACCCAATCAACAGTAGAGAAAATATCATCACCTAAGTTGGCAAAATTTGCAGAAAAATTGACGTGATTCTTTTTGAAAACCTCATAATCTAAAGTGATTCCCGCTTTTATAAAACTATTTCCAGAAATACTTAGAAAATCATATCCATAAAAATAATTGAAATTATTTATTTTATTGTAACCGTAGCCTCCTAAAATATAGTCGAAAAATGGAACACTGTCGTTTCCAAAAGTCACTCCCGCATCTGCTTCAAATTTAAAAGTCGCTCTCCTAAATAAAGTATTGGCAACAGCAACTTCAGCTTTTGCCATAGAATACGGTTTGAAAGTATTGGTGTAATCTGAAGATCCTAAATAGGTTTGTACGTCCGTAGAAAAATATAATCCCGAATGTGGAAAGCTCTTATTATCGAATGAATCGTATTTTAAATAGCCAAATGCACTAAAATAACTGCTTTTATCTATTACATTATCTGTATTAGATAAAGTTGGTGAATTGATTTTTAAATATTTGTATTCTAAACCACCACCCATCAAAAATTTTTGTACAAAAATGGTCTGAAAATAAGCCTGATTACTAACATCCAGAAAATCAACATTAATTAAATTGATCCCAGGATTTGGAGTAGTTAAATTACCAAGACTGCTGGTTACATTTCGGTTAAATTGATTTAATCTTGAACGGAATCCAAAACTGATATTAAAACCATTCTCGACATAATAATTTAAATCATATCTGAAATTATCCCCTAAAATAATATCTAACGAAGTAATGTCATTTTTTAAAAATGTTTTTTTGTGCGTAAGATTTAGTAGAATTGCACTTTTGTAAAGTCCGTCATAATGCAAACCCAGTTTCAAATAAGTTTGAGTTGGGTTTTCTTTCAATACAAGATCCAAATCATCTTGTTTACCGTCAGGTTGCAGACAATAGGATATGGTGCTAAAGTTTTGAGTAGCATTCAGATTGTTAATTCCAGTTTTTAGATCATTATATGTTATGGTGCTTCCTGGTTTAAAACGAAGTTTACCATTAATGTATTCTTTAGTATAATTATCTAATTTTTCGCTGTTTATTTTTTTGATCTGAATAGTATCAGTTGCTACTTTTAATTTCGGTTTTTTATAAAAATTATTTTCGTTAACTAACGATTTAATTTTTTCATAAACGGCAAATGTAGCTTCTTCTCCTTTTCTGATAATTTCTTCACCCTTATCAAATGAAATTACACCAAAATCACGAATGTCCGGTTTTACATAAACATCAGTATCTTTTATTTTGCTTTTCATTTTATCAATCGACTGAAGATTGGTAATCTGCACCAAAATACGGGTTGCATTTTTAAGACTTTTTCTTTTCAATAAATCGTCCTGAACATCAACACCAATTATAATGTCAGCGCCAAGATTTCGGACTTCTTTAATTGGGTAGTTATTCACCACACCGCCATCTACCAATAAATTTCCATCAATTTCGACCGGAGTAAATAAGGAAGGAAATGCAGAACTCGCCATCATCGCCTGAACCAGATTTCCTTTGTTTAGTAATACTTCTTCACCCGTTTCGATATTGGTTGCAATACATAAAAACGGAGTTGGCAATTTATTGAAATCACGAATATGACGCACATTTCTGGTTAGGCTGCTTAATAAATTGTAATTATACATTCCTTTTGAAAGTGCCTCCGGAATCCCAACCCTGAAATTGCTAAACGGTAAAACTATGGCATATAATTCATCATTTTTTTTACCATAAAAGTTTTTCGATGACCGTGGAATATAATCGTTAATCAATTCATCAAAATTGGTTCGCTTGAAAATAGAGTCAATTTGAGAAGCATTGTAACCAGAAGCATAAAGTCCGCCAATAACAGCTCCCATACTGGTTCCGCCAATATAATCGATTTTTATTCCTGCCTCTTCTAAAACTTTTAAAACACCAATATGTGCAAAGCCTTTAGCACCACCACCACTTAGCACCAAACCAATTTTAGGGCGTTTTACACTGTCTTGTTTTTGCTCCTGTGAAAAAGATTTTTCAGGAATAAGTAGTAATAAGGTAAGAAACATGCTTATGCTCCAGAAAGTGCCGATCGTTATCGGGGCGAAAAAAAATCCTTTTAACCGGGACCGGGTATTGGAAATGGAAAGTTGGTTTGGACACATAAAAAACAACTAGTTGGTTTTGTAAAAGTCGGCATTTTTTTTTGCTTTTTATCGATTATCTTAATATGATTCTGTTTTTGAAAGTATTAATTTTTTATTGCGATCATATTTCCAGATATCATTGTGTGTTCTTGCGCCGCCCCTGCAACTTGAGATAAGTGTTTTTTTAGTTTTGTCTATTTTTACATCGCAAAATATATCACATTTTGACTTGAAATTGGTAGGGAACTCTAAGAGGTCAAATTGTTGCAAAACATATCACATTTTGGTTTGAAATTGGTTGGAAACTCCATGAGGTCAAAATATTGTGTTTTTGGATTGAAAATAAAAAGCTGATATATGGAATAAACTCCCATTCCGTCATCCGTATGAAAAGAAGCAAAATCGGTGAAACCATCAAAATTATAATCGTTGGCTTCTAAGTGGGAATCTTTTCCGGTTATCGAAGCTTCAATATTTTTTACTATTTGAGTTTTTCCGGTTGAAATTTTTTACTTCTAAACTTTCAAAATTATTGGTGTAGCGTACAGTGATTTTATTTTTATCTTTTTGCAAAAATGAAATGTCGTTTTGGCTATACGAAACGTTAAAAATATATAACAGAAAAATAGATAAAATATGCTTTTTCAAAATGAATCAATTTTCTTTAGGATGATAGAATTCGACAATTTTCTTTGCTTTTGATACTCCTATAACGTCAGATATTTCTTTTTCTGAAGCTAATTTTAATCTTTTAACACTTTTGAAATGTTGTATTAAAGTCAGCATGGTTTTTTCTCCAATTCCCGGAATGCTTTCTACAGACGAATTAAGTGCTGCTTTACTACGTTTATCACGGTGAAAAGTGATTCCGAAACGGTGTGCTTCGTTACGTAATTGCTGAATTACTTTTAATGTTTCCGATTTTTTATCCAGATACAATGGAATAGAATCTCCGGGATAAAATAATTCTTCAAGGCGTTTTGCAATTCCGATAATCGCAATTTTTCCACGTAAACCTAAATCATCAATACTTTTTAAAGCAGCAGATAATTGTCCTTTCCCACCATCAATAATAATTAATTGTGGTAAAGGCTCATTTTCATCCAATAATCTTTTATAGCGACGATACACAATTTCGGTCATCGAAGCAAAATCGTCCGGACCTTCAACGGTTTTCACATTAAAATGGCGGTAATCTTTTTTACTTGCTTTTCCATCTTTAAAAACAACACAGGCGGCGACCGGATTTGTCCCCTGAATATTCGAGTTGTCAAAACATTCAATGTGTCGCGGCTCAACAGGCAAACGTAAATCTTTTTGCATTTGCGCCATGATACGATTTACATGTCGGTCCGGATCTACAATTTGTAATTGTTTCAATTGTTCGATTCTATAGAATTTGGCATTTCTGATTGATAATTCTAAAATCTGTTTTTTATCTCCAAGTTGTGGAACCGTTGTTTTTATTTTTTCTCCTAAATCAACTTCAAACGGAACAATAACTTCTTTTGATAATAAATTAAAGCGTTCGCGAAGTTCGATTATAGCTAATTCTAATAATTCTTCGTCGCTTTCATCTAGCTTTTTCTTGATTTCTAAAGTATGCGAACGGATGATCGATCCGTGTGAAATCTGAAGAAAATTGACATAAGCCGCACTTTCATCAGACACGATCGAAAAAACATCAATATTGGTAATTTTCGGATTTACAATCGTTGATCTTGATTGGTAATTCTCGAGAATTTCTATTTTTTCTTTGATTTTTTGAGCCTCTTCAAAACGTAAATCCTGTGCATATTGATTCATTAGACGCTTAAAGTCTTTCATACTTTCTTTGAAATTTCCTTTCAGAATTTCACGAATAGCATCAACTTGTCGCTGATAATCTGCTAATGGTTCAATTCCCTCACAAGGTCCTTTGCAATTTCCAATATGATATTCAAGACAAACTTTAAATTTACCTGAATTAATATTAGATTCACTTAAGTCATAGTTGCAGGTTCGTAAAGGGTACAATTCTTTGATTAAGTCTAAAATCGTATAAACCATTTTAAAATTAGTATACGGACCAAAATATTCAGATCCGTCCTTGACCATTCTTCGGGTTAGAAATATTCTAGAAAAAGGTTCTTTTTTGATGCAAATCCAAGGGTAACTTTTATCATCGCGAAGCAACACATTATATCGCGGCTGCAAAGTTTTGATTAAGTTATTTTCTAATAAAAGTGCATCAGTTTCCGTAGGAACAACAATGTGTTTTATGGTTACGATTTTTCGAACCAATACATTTGTTTTTGCCGTATCGTGAATTTTATTGAAGTAGGAGGACACCCTTTTTTTTAGATTTTTGGCTTTTCCTACGTACAATATTTTTTCGTCTTTATCGTAATATTGATACACACCGGGATTGTCCGGCAAAGTTTGTATTTGAAGTTCTAAAGACGGTTTTTGCATTCTGTTTTTGTTTCTGAAGATGGTCGAAAAGCACTCTGAAAAACCGTTTTGTTTTTCTCGGAAAGCTTAGCATGGATTTAGAGTCAAATTTACGAAATCAAAAGAATAATTTCTATATTTAGATTTTATAATTCTATATGAAAAATAACAAACCCATGATTATTTTTGGCGAACCGGTTTTGCCAGGAGAAAATAGAACGATAAACGTTGAAATTGCCCGATTGCACACTACCACAAAGCTTAATATTCCGGTCATTGTGCGTCGCTCTAAAATAGATGGTCCGGTAGTTTTATTCTCGGCCGGAATTCACGGCGACGAAATAAACGGAGTCGAAATTGTACGTCAGCTTATCAGCAAAAAAATAAACAGGCCAACCCGCGGAACAATTATTTGTATTCCGATTATCAATATGTATGGTTTTGTAAATAAATCTCGAGAGTTTCCTGACGGACGTGATTTAAATCGTGTTTTTCCGGGAAGCAAAAAAGGTTCTCTGGCGAGTCGTTTTGCATTTCATATTGTGGCAGAGATTTTGCCGGTTATCGATTATGCAGTTGATTTTCATGCCGGAGGTGCGAGCAGGTTTAATGCACCACAAATCAGGATAACCGAAAATAATCCGGAATTGAGGCTTTTGGCAGATGTTTTTAATGCGCCATTTACATTGTACTCGAAGAATATTGCTGGCTCGTTTAGAAATACATCTGAAAAGGCTAATGTAAAAATGTTGCTTTTTGAAGGAGGAAAATCATTAGATATTAATAATGTAATTGCAAATGAAGGTGTTATGGGCGTGAAGCGTTTGTTGAATTACCTGAACATGCTCGACCCAAAACAAATTGTTGAGGATGCTGTTCATCCTTCTATTTATATCAAATATTCGGTTTGGTTGCGAGCGAAATGCTCAGGCCTATTGCATGATTATAATTTGATTGGAAAATTTGTAACCAAAGGAACTATTTTAGCCATTATCACAGATCCCTTTGGTAAGTTCGAGCAAAAAGTAAAAGCCCCACACGACGGATACATAATCAACGCTAATCATTCGCCAATTGTTTATGAAGGCGATGCGATTTACCATATTTCTAAAACCCTTCCTGATGGCGACGAATAAAAAAGAATTACGATTACACTATAAAAATCTTCGGGCAGCACTTTCCATTGATGAATTAGAAGAAAAAAGTCTGGCTATAGCCAATGAAGTATTGCAATTGCCAATTTGGGATAAAACCTATTACCATGTTTTTCTTCCGATTGAAGAACAAAAAGAAGTGAATACCGAATATGTTTTGCATCTTCTTTCCGGAAAAGATAAAGAAATTGTGATTTCAAAAAGTGATTTTGACACCAGAAAAATGGCTCATTATTTATTGACGGATAATACCAAAATCAAAAAAAACGAATATAAGATTCCGGAGCCGGTAAATGGTTTACCAGTTCCATCTGAAACTATTGAAGTAGTTTTTGTGCCGCTTTTAGCTTTTGATGTCTTTGGAAATCGCATCGGTTACGGAAAAGGTTTCTATGATAAATTTTTAGCCGAATGTAAATCGGAAACCATCAAAATTGGGCTTTCCTTTTTTGAAGCCGTAAAACAAATTGATGATGTTTTTGAATCTGATGTAAAGTTGAATTACTGTGTGACGCCTGGGCTTGTGTATAAATTTTAACCGCAAAGTTCGCAAGGAATTGATTAAACTTTGTGCAGACTAAAGTTCGCAAAGTTATTTTGTATCAGTTATTAGTGTTAAATGACATAAGTAAAGTTAATCTTGGGTTCCATTGAGCCAAGATATTTTTATATCAGTATTGAAAATGAGAATCCCAAATGCCAATTTTAAAGTTGGAATTTGGGATTTTTTATATTGTAATTTCAAGAATTTATTTCACTTCTTTGATAGTCGAAGCATCAATCCAGCCTTCAGTTCCATCCGTCAATTCGATTTTTTTCCAGTTTTGAAGCGTTTCAGTAACGTATACTTTGGCGCCTTCATGCAATAAGAAAATTGCCGATCCTGCTTTTTGTGGTTCGCTTCTAACTTCGCTTACTTCTGAAAAAACAATTGCCGGTCGATCGTTGTCATAATGATCTTTTTCTGACATTGCCGCTGCAACGCTTAGAAGAACACCAACCAGTAATACAAACATTCCAATGAAATACATTCTTTTTGTCAGTGTAAGCTGAGAAAAATAATATCCAATAAAGCTCAATAAGAAAAGAAAAGCAATTCCAACAGCAATTTTAGCCCAGGTATTATAATCGAAAATTCCTGTAAAGTTTTGAATTAGTTTTGCAAAACCAACTTTCGGAACTTCTTTAATTTCGTCAATTGTTAGTTTTTTGGCGAATTTTAAGTTGTTTAAAGTCTGTTCATCATGCGGTTTTAAAACCAATGCTTTTTCATAATTATAAATCGAAGGCGCGACTTTATTGAGTTTGTAATAACAATTCGCCAAATTAAAATACAATTCAGCCGAATGTTCTTTATTTTCTTTAAGAACATTTTCATACTCCTGTGCGGCCTGTTCAAACTTGTTATCCTGATATAGACGATTTCCTTTCTCAAAGCTGCTTTGAGCAAATAAAACGGGAGTAATTAATAAAAAGAGATATACTATATTTTTCATTTTACTTTATTTAAAGGAAAGTTTTTTAGAGAACTCTCAAACTTTGTGAACTTAAAATCAACACATTCCAAATCACTTTTCTTAGTGCACTTTGTGGTAAAATTAGCTTAGCGGTTTAAAAAATTAAACTATCTGTTTTTCTAATTCTGAAATAATCAAAACAGCCTTATCAAAATCTTGCTGAATCGAAGCACTTGAAGCCGGAGCATAACGTGCAAACTCACAGTTTTCTGTCAGATTAATGAAACTCTGAACCGACTCCGGATTCGCATTTCTAGACAATAACAATTCACGAATATTATCCTTGCTCATTTCTGAAGTTTCAATATGCAGTTTCGCTTTTAGGAAATTATGCATTGCTTTTTCTAACGCAATATAAAATGGCTCTTTGTTGTTAAGCTGTTTCTTGGCTTCAGATAGATATTTCTTAGCCAGCTTATTGTTCATTTTAATTCGGTTTCCGGTAACATCGCTGTCAATTGCTTCTTTCTTCTTCTTAGCCAAAACAATAATTGGTAAAATAAGGAAAGGCGCCAATAGCAATCCATAGTACAAATTCGAACCATAAAAATCATTTTTAGCCATTGAGACTAAAGTAGTTTTTAGCTTGATATATTTGAATTGCTCCGTTTTTGTAATAACATTTTTAGCTGCATTTGCCGTTGCGTTTGCTTCTGCCTGCATTGGTCCGTCTAAAACATCAACCGTAATTTCCTGAGAAGTTATGGTTTTGTATGATCCGGAACTCAAATCAAAATACGAAAACTGCATTGGTTTTATAACATATTTCCCTTTGTATTGTGGAATTATAGTATACTTATCTGAAATTTTTCCAGACATTCCAGCCAATGAAGTAGTCACTTTTTCGTCATGAACAGGATCATACATCTCTAATGCATTTGGTACAACCGGTTTTGGAAGTGTAAATAACTTCATGTTTCCGCTTCCTGCAGCACTTACAACCAAATCAAGACTTTCGCCATTTTTTAAGGTTGTTTTTGAAGGTGTAACTGTGAAATTAAATTTACCAACAGCACCTGTGAAGCCTTCTGGCTTACTACCTTCCGGAAGTGGTCTCACATTGATGGTTTTTGCTCCTGCAGAAACAACTTTATTGTCATCAGAAAGAATCATTTGACCAAACATGTCACGACGATTTGTGGGTAATTGCACCCCAATATCGAGTGAAAGAGGTTCAATGGTGAGTTTTCCTGATTTTTGCGGATATAAAATGGTCTTTTTCAATACCACAAAATAGCATCTTTGCCCTCTGTAACTTCCTTCTTCAATAGCTAACTGTTTGATTTCTATATTCTGATTCCAGAAATCATTGTATTTTGGTTTTCCAAGTTCTTTAAAACCGGTAACATTAATGTTGTTGAAATATAATTTATAAACCACAGTAATTGGTTCATTCAAATACGGATTTGTTTTTGAAATTTCAGCAACCAAATTCAATGTTTCACTTCCTGCACCGCCTTGTTGTCTAGGGTCATTTGGATCTCTTTCTTCGGCAACAGCATTTGTTACAACAATTTTTTGGGGAGTTGTTTTGTATTTCTGACCATTAAACTCGATTGCAGCCTGTTTAATCGTCAAAGTTCCTTTTTGCGCTGGTTGCAATATATAAGAATATATTTTTTGAAAAGAGCTTCGTCCGTTAACCCAGGATTGACTTATTTGCTGACTTGGTCCTGCTACAATTCTAAATCCGTCAAATGAAGGCTGTTCGAAGTTATCTCCGTCAACATTCATGATAAAGTCAATACGAAGTCTCTCGTTTACACCAAGCGAGTTTTTGCTTACTCGGGCTTCAAATTGAACTTGAGCCAGAAGCCCTTGAAAAGTGAATAGTAATAGAATTAAATATCTTTTCATTAATTGTTTTTCAGTTTTTGTTTAACTGTTTAATAGTTATATGTTTAATCGGTTTTTTTTATGTTTTATTGTTTATTCGAATAAACAGTTAAACGAATAAACGATTAACCCAAAAAATTACCAGTCTTTTTCTGTTTTCTTAGGACTTCCTTTTACTTTTTGAGCATTTACTTTGTCCTGAATTTTCTTTTCTTCGTTGTTAACGGCATCTAATAAATTCTGAACACGTTCTTTTGAAATTCCACCAGGCTGTGGTTTTGGTTCTCCTTTGTTGTCTGATTTATCATCTTTCTTCGGATCATTTTTACCATCTTTTTTATCCTTGTCTTTATCTCCTTTGTCGTCTTTTTTATCTTTATCCTTGTCCTTATTTTTGTCTTTGTCTTTGTCCTTATCTTTGTTTTTATCCTTGTCCTTGTCTTTGTTCTTGTCCTTGTTTTTATCGTTTTTCGGAGGATTTTCTTTTAATTTTTGTTTGGCCAAAGCATAATTATAACGCGTTTCATCATCTGTAGGGTCGTTGCGCAAAGCTTGTTTATAAGCTTCAACGGCTTGTGTATAATCCTTCTCTTTCATCAGGACATTTCCTAAATTATGAAATGCCTTATGTTTTTCAGGTCTTGTTTTGGCATTTTTAATTGCCTTTCCATAAGCGAATTTTGCTTCAGAAACCTGGTTTTGTTTGTAAATAGTATTTCCTAAATTATAAGAAGCCGCTGCTTTCTTTGGAAATTTTGACTGCGAAATTCTATAATTTGCCTCAGCATCAACAAATTTATTCTGCTTATATTCTTCATTGGCATCAGGCAATGTCTTGTCTTTTTCCTGAGCCGAAACAGCTAAAGAAAACGTTAGTAAAATATAAAGAAGTAAATTTTTCATTCTATTTTTTTTAATTTTTTGTTCCGAAATAAATTCCAAAACAATTATTTCTTTTCGTTAAATAAATTCAATTCTTTTATCCAGTTTGTTTTTCTTTCCAAAAGGAAAATATCTACAAACAACAATAAGAATGCAAAGCCAAGAAACCATTGAAATTGCGATTGAAAATCGGCCATTTGCGTCGCTTCGAATTCTGTTTTCTGAATGTTATTTAATGCATTTTTTACGTAATCTAAAACTTCTTTTGTACTTCCTCCATACACATAACCACCTTTCGTTGCTTTTGCGATTGCTTTTAGTCCTTCCTGATTTAGTTTTGTAATAACAACTTCTCCATTTTGATCTCTTTGGAAACTTTTTACAACGCCATTTTCTTTTAACGGAATAGTTCCGCCTTTTTCTGTTCCGATACCAATTGTGATGATTTTCATTCCCAATTTGTTGGCTTCTTCCGCTGCTGCAGAAGCTCCTTCTGAATGGTCCTCCCCATCAGAAATCAAAATCAATAATTTGCTTGTTTTGCTTTTTTCATCAAAATAAGTCGAGGATAAACGGATTGCTTCATCCAATGAAGTTCCCTGAGAAGAAACCATATCCGGACTCATGCTTTGCAAAAACATTTTAGCTACGCTATAATCTGTAGTAATTGGCAAAACCGGGAAAGCACTTCCGGCATAGGCAACAATTCCAATTCGATCACTTCCTAAATTATTTATAATCTGCGAAACCAATTGTTTACTTTTCTCTAAACGACTTGGTGCAACATCTTCTGCCAACATACTTTTAGAAACGTCAACGGCAAAAACAATGTCGATTCCTTCACGTTTTACGGTTTCCATTTTAGTCCCAATCTTCGGATTTACCAATCCGATAATCAAACACGCAAGTGCTAAAAGTAGTATAGATAATTTTAATACAGGTTTAAAAACAGAACGTTCTGGGCTCAGTCTTTTCACCATTTCCAAATCACCAAATTCACGTTGTTTTTTTCTCTTCCAATACATATTGAAAAGAAAAATACACACCACAATTGGGAGTAAGAATAAAAGGTATAAATATTTTTTTTCGTCTAATTCCATTTTTTAATTCTAGTTTTCAGTTTTCGGTCGCAGTTTTCAGTGTTTGACTGATTACTGAGACTGAGACTAAAATATTAAATAAAGCTTCTGTAAACTGTATTTCTTAAACCAACTTCTAACAATAATAAAAAGGCTGCCAATAAAACAAATCCTCTGTATTTTTCGTCGTAATCATAGAATTTTAATTCCTGAATTTCTGTTGTTTCTAACTTATTGATTGCACTATAAATTTGAGCTAATCTGTCGTTGCTTGTTGCTCTAAAATAGGTTCCTTCGGTTTTACGGGCGATGCTTTTCATTAATTGTTCGTCAATTTCAACCTTCTGCATTTTAAATAAAAAGCCTCCGTTTGGCGCGTATGCATACGGAGATGGCGCCATTCCGTTGGTTCCAATTCCAATGGTGTATACTTTTATTCCATATTGTTTCGCAATATCAGCAGCCGTTTCAGGTTCAATGAAACCGGCATTGTTAACACCGTCAGTCATCAAGATGATTACACGGCTTTTTGCTTTACTGTCTTTTAGTCTGTTTACAGCTGTTGCCAATCCCATTCCAATTCCGGTTCCGTCCTGTAAAGCGGTATCATATTTAATATCCTTTATCGCTTCTAACATAATAGCTTTATCGCTTGTAACAGGAGTTTTGGTATAAGCTTCAGATGCGTATAAAACCAATCCGATTCTGTCATTTGGTCTTTCCTCAACAAATTCTCCGGCAACTCTTTTTAAAGCTTCCATACGGTTTGGCTTTAAATCTTTTGCCAGCATACTTCCTGAAACGTCAATTGCCATTACAATATCAATTCCTTTTGTTGTTTTGGTCTGATTGCTGATGTCAACTGTTCTCGGTCTTGCCAATGCAACAATTAAAGAACTTAAAGCAATAATCCTGAATACGTATAAACAAGGTTTTAATTTAGTTAATAAGGATTCGCTGTTTTTAAAACCCTGAGTTGAACTCATTTTTAAAGTAGGCGATTGCTGATTACGTTTCCAGAAAAACCAAGCGATAGCGATTGGAATTAAAAGAAACAGCCAAAAGAATTCCGGATTTAAAAAAGTTATTTTTCCCATTAGTTACTAGCTTTTCTAAGTTCAACAGAATTTAAAATTCGGGTTGTAATGTCATTTGCATACGTATCACCTTCTTCATGTAAAATCATGATTTGCTGTAATCCCTGATCTTGTTTGAAAAGCAGAATTTCATAATAAGCTTTTGTGCTGGTTTTGTTAACAGGATTAATGATCGTCATTGTACCGTATCCTTTAAGTCCTTGAATTCCAGCATTAGTCTGGAAATCTTCTTGTTTCACAATTATATTTTGACCGCCCTGAGCTTCAATTACTTTCAAAGAACCCTCTAAAGCTTTTGCTAAATCAATATCGGTTGGATTTTTAAATTTAGCCGTTGAAACTGTAACAAAGAAATTGTCAATCATACTTCCGTAAGCGAAAAGCTGCATTTCTTTAATTAAAGCCATGGTTTCTTTTGGAAGTACTTTTTGAGTGTCCATACGTTTCAAAACTTTTGGAGTTTCGATTAAAACGCCAGGATTTCCGTATTCACTTTTCACCCATTCTCCTTCTAATAATTCTTTTGAAGGATGACCAATAACATTATCTTTTACATAGGTGAAGCCTTTCGTTACAACGAAAAATGTTGTTGTTGCAAACAATAAAAACACGACGGTTCCAACTGTAATTGCAATACGTTTGTTACGTTTTTTTCTTAATTGAATTTTGATTTGCTTTTGTTTCTGAGCTTCATTCAGTAATTGATCTTCTTCTTCAGCCGGAACTTCAGTTGGAATTGCATTATCAAGCGTTAAAATTACTTTCTGGATTTTATTTCTGTCATCCGTAATTTCAAAATCCAAAGGTTTAGATTTTGCAAATTTCACTAAATCGGCCTGACGTAAAACACGTTCTAAATTCTCAACGGTTTCAGGAGTTAATGTCATTTTCTTTTTCGTAGAAGCTAATCTTATCGCCTGAATCAATTCAGAAGTTGTGCTTTCCATCGCCGGAATATGAATTGCTTCTTCAATGTAATTACGGGCAATATCAGTCAGCTCACTATAATATTCTTTGATTTCACCTTTCTGAACTAATTCTTTTGTTTCCAGGTTATTCAATAAACTGGTCGCTTTTTCGATAGGCGTTTTATAAACTTCTTCTTCAATTTTTTTCTTCTGATGTTTTTTTACATACCAATAAACAAAAGCACCAATTGCAAGAATTACAATTACAATCAAAACATAGATCCACCAGTCGTTATTGCTTTCAGCGTTGGAAATGTCTTTGATATCGTACATTTTCTGCTGTAAAGTATCCACTTTTACATTGGCTACTTCAACGCGAATAGAATCTGATAAATAAGGTTTTTTATCAATTAAAATCTGAACGCTTGGAATGGTATATTTTCCTGAATCAAATTGGGTTAAGCCATATTTTTTAATCAATTCGTAAGTATCATTTTTCTTAATCGTGTCGATTGGGTACGATTGAATTACTTCTAAAGGACCAATAGTTTTTAGTTTCGGAAAAACAACTTTCGATTTTGAGCTTACAACCGTTTTAAGCGTTAACTTAAATTCGGCTCCAATTTTATTTTTTGTAGTATCAATACTTGTTTCAACTTGTTTTTGTTGCGCAAAAACAGCTGAAGTAAGCAAAAATAGAAATATGTAAAATTTTAATTTCATTTGATTTTTGATTTCAGATTTTAGTCTAAAACGAATGCTTATTTTTGAAAATTTATTTTTGAAACTGATAATCATCGAAACCTCAAATTAACGAGACTTGAAATAACCAAGTAATTTTGTTACGTAATTTTCGTCGACTCTTGTATTTACAACGCCTGCTCCGGATTTACTAAAAATATCTTTGAAATAATTGACTCTTTCGTGGTAATGTTTTTCGTAATTCACTCGCACCGCTTTTGAGCCTGTATCGACCAATTGAATTTTCCCGGTTTCAGCGTCAAGCATACTTACCATTCCTAAATTCGGGATTTTTTCTTCGCGGATATCATATACACGTACACCTGTAATGTCATGTTTTTTAGAAGCAATTTTTAAGGTCTGCTCGTAATTTTCAGACATGAAATCGGAAATCACAAAAACGATCGCTTTCTTTTTTTGCGTTCCCGATAAAAATTTCAAAGCTTGTGAAATATCCGTTTTATGGCTTTTTGGTTCGAATTCAATCAATTCACGAATGATTCTCAAAACATGCGAACGGCCTTTTTTTGGTGGAATATACAATTCGACATTATCAGAAAATAATATTAATCCGATTTTGTCATTATTTTGTGTAGCCGAAAAAGCCATCGTTGCCGCAATTTCGGTGACGATGTCTTTTTTAAACTGACTTTTTGAACCAAAACCTTCAGAACCTGAAATGTCAACCATTAAAACCATGGTCAATTCGCGTTCTTCTTCAAAAACTTTTACGTGGGCTTCGTTATAGCGTGCGGTTACATTCCAATCGATGTTACGAATATCATCGCCATATTGGTATTGACGCACTTCGCTAAAAGTCATCCCGCGTCCTTTAAATGAAGAATGGTACTCTCCCGAAAAGATATGATTACTCAGTCTTTTGGTTTTGATTTCTATTTTCCGTACTTTTTTTAAAAGCTCTTTTGTATCCATTTCTTTAGTTTTCAGTCGCAGTTTTCAGTCGCAGTTACTTGTAATGTGTTAACTGTGACTGAAAACTGAAAACTATTTTTAAGGTACTTCAATCTCGTTTACGATTTTGTTGATAATGTCTACAGAAGTAATGTTTTCGGCTTCAGCCTCATACGTTATTCCAACTCTGTGACGTAAAACATCATGTACAACTGCACGCACGTCTTCTGGAATTACATAACCACGACGTTTGATGAAAGCGTAACATTTTGCTGCGTTGGCTAAATTGATACTTCCACGTGGCGATGCTCCAAAACTAATAAGAGGTTTTAAGTCCGCAAGTTTGTACTTCTCTGGATAACGAGTAGCAAAGATGATATCTAAAATATATTTTTCGATTTTTTCGTCCATGTAAACTTCACGAACAGCTTCTTGCGCACGCAAAATTTGTTCTACAGAAACTACAGGATTTACTTTTTCGTAACTTCCTTTTAAGTTTTGACGAATTACAAAACGTTCTTCATCAATTTTTGGGTAATCAATTACGGTTTTCAGCATAAAACGATCGACCTGAGCTTCCGGAAGTTGGTATGTTCCTTCCTGCTCTACCGGGTTTTGAGTTGCCAGTACTAAAAATGGACGATCTAGTTTGAAAGTTGTATCGCCAATAGTAACTTGTTTTTCCTGCATCGCCTCCAAAAGTGCTGATTGTACTTTGGCGGGAGCACGGTTAATCTCATCGGCAAGTACGAAATTGGCAAAAATTGGCCCTTTTTTAATAGAGAATTCGTTTGCTTTGATGTTGTAAATCATCGTTCCGACAACATCGGCAGGTAATAAATCCGGAGTAAACTGGATACGGCTGAAAGAACCCTGAACCGCTTGCGACAATGTATTTATCGCTAAAGTTTTGGCCAATCCCGGAACACCTTCCAATAAAATGTGCCCTTGCCCTAAAAGCCCGATTAGTAAACGTTCGACCATATGTTTCTGGCCCACAATAACTTTGTTCATTTCCATTGTAAGAAGGTCTATAAAAGCACTTTCTCTCTCAATTTTTTCATTTATCGCTCTAATGTCTAAAGTCGTTGTATTTTCTTCCATATAAATATTTTTAAAACCTT
>RCUK01001260.1_pt1 | contig 16731 bp, 12 predicted proteins | sample 2166381 | NCBI WGS metagenome assembly RCUK01 (sample SAMN09932809, study PRJNA488358) | compost metagenome | isolation source: compost soil in an enriched community | place: Germany: Experimental Botanical Garden | reverse complement strand
ACAAAGTAGTCGCTCCAAAATACTATGATTCTATTGTTCCTTACATAGACATCGAAATCAAAGGAAATGCATTGTATAAAAACAGATTAATGATGCTTGACCTTGTTGCCAACAACAATTGGGAAAGACCTATTTACTTTAGCGGTGGCGCCTTTGATAATGAGGACTATCTTTGGATGAAAGACTACCTTCAATTAGAAGGTATGGTTTATAAATTAGTTCCTATAAAAAATGCTGTCCCTAAAGATGGCAGCCCTCTTGATATGGGACAAATTGATTCTGATAAAATGTATACCAATGTTATGAAATGGGATTGGGGAAACAGCGAAAGCAATTCTATTTATCATGACCCTGAAACCCGAAGAAACAGCATTACCTACAGATCGAACTTATCCCGACTGATGAATCAATTAATCGCTGAAGGCAAAAAGGACAAAGCTAAGAACATCATAGATTTAGCTATGACAAAAATGCCATTAGAAAAATACGACTATTATTCTTTGATTGATCCATTTGCAGAAGGTTACTACGCTATAGGCGAAAAAGCAAAAGCGCAAGAACTTCTGAAAAAACTCATCGAAAAATACAGAGAGAACCTTAATTATTATGGCAAACTGGAACCTTCAGATCAAACCAGCATTGCTATTGAAATCATCACTGATATAGAGCGTTACAGAGGCTTACTGCAAATCATGAAAAAAAATAACGATTTGGCACTTTATAACGAAAGTAAAATTCCGTTCAACACTTATATCAACATGTTTGAACGATTTGGACGCGAAAAAGAGTAATGAATAGTAAAAAATAAAAACCAAAAAATGTAGCACTAAAAAGTGCTACATTTTTTATTTAAGTTAAAACCCCGAAAAGAATGAGCTTTTATTGGATAAAAACGAAGCAGCTTATTAAAAAATTATTCTGCAATTATGTTTGGGACCTACCCAACTCAAAGAATAAAATCTACTTGACCTTTGATGATGGCCCAATTCCCGAAATCACCGAATGGGTTTTGGATGAACTAAAAAAAAATGAGGTAAAAGCAACTTTTTTTTGCATTGGCAATAACATTCAAAAACATCCCGAATTATTCAAAAAAGTAATTCAGGAAGGTCATTCTATAGGAAATCACACATTCAATCATGTAAATGGCTGGAAAACGACAACAAAGGACTATTTAGAAAACGTAAAGTTGTGCGAACTGGCAATGGCTAATAAAAAAACCAATTTATTTCGTCCGCCTTACGGCAAAATAAAAAAAGAACAATCCAAACAGTTAAGGCAGTTAGGGTATAAAATAATCATGTGGGATGTGCTTAGTGCTGATTTCGATCAGACCATCAGCCCTGAACAATGCTTGAAAAACGTGCTGTCAAACGTAAAATCCGGAAGTATAATTGTATTTCACGACAGCATTAAAGCATCGCAAAATCTAAAATTTGCGTTACCTAAAACACTTGAATTTCTAAAAGAGAAAGGATTTGAATTTGATTTAATTAAATCCTAAAAAAATAAATGCGTAGTAAAAACTATATTTGTTCCTGAACCAAGCCAATAATAGTGTTCGCATCTAATTCACCGGATTGTCTCCAAATCATCTGACCTTCTTTATAAATCATTAAGGTAGGAAGACCTTTGATCCTTAAAGCATCAGCTAATTCCTGATTTTTATCCACATCTATTTTTATTACTTTGGCTTTATCACCAAGAGCAGCGGCCACATCTCTAATTACAGGATGCATCGAAACAGATGACTCGTTCCAATCTGTGTAAAAATCTATTAGCACAGGTACTTGTGCGTTTATAAGTTCTCCAAATTTTGACATAAAACCAAAAATTTTAATTTTCTAAATCTACCGAAAAGAGATAATTATTTTACAAATGTAGCATTTTTAACGAATTAAGTCACATTCGTCCCTTTTTTTAGTTCAATCACAGTGATTTCTGGCATTATTCCTACTCTTCCAGGGTAGGCATGGTAGCCAAATCCCCTATTTACATACACATAACGACCTAAATTCTCATACAACCCAGCCCACTGTTTGTAAACATACTGCGCTAGGCTCCATTTAAAATAGCCTGGAATTTCAATCCCAAATTGCATTCCGTGTGTGTGACCGGACAATGTTAGATGAAAATGTTTCTCATGATGTTGTACCTGATGTTCCCAATGAGAAGGGTCATGAGACATTAAAATTTTAAAATCTTCTTTCTTTACATGCTGGGCAGCTTTATTCAAATCACCTGCTTGCTTAAAATTATGCCCCCAATTTTCAACTCCTACCAAAGCAATTTTCTCACTTCCTTTTTCAATAAAAGTATGCTCATTTAAAAGCAGTTTGAAATCAATTTTTCCGTACAAATCTTTTATATTCTGAAAATTATCAGCTTTATCTTTTTCTGTGGGCCAAGTAATATATTCTCCATAATCGTGATTTCCTAAAACAGAATATTTTCCATATTCATGCTTTTTAATTCGGTTAAAAGCGTCAATCCACGGAAGCATTTCTTTGGCATGTGTATTTACAATATCACCGGTAAATAAAATTATATCCGAATCTTGCTCATTAACCAAGTCTATCGCATAATTAATCTTATCCGGATTGTCAAAACTACCGCTATGAACATCTGAAATCTGAGTGATTCTAAAACCATCAAAAGCATCCGGTAAATCCGGAAAGAAGATTCTTTGTTTGATTACTTTATAATTGTATCGCCCTTCGAAGATTCCGTAAATCAAAGACAAAAACGGCACTGCCGCCAGTCCCATTCCAATTTGGCTTATAAATTTTCTTCGGGATGCCAGGAATGACACATCTTCATTTTTCACTAAAAAATGATTCACTGATCCTGCTCCAATTCTAAAGACATCTTCACCCAACAAAACAAGAGTCAAAACCAATTTGGGTATATATACCAAAAGCACCAAACCCGTGGTAAACATAGTTTGCTTTGTCTGCCCGACAGAACGGTCAAATTGCATGAAAGAATAAACAATGAAAATTAGTAGAAGTACGCTTATAACCTGATATGAGATCAATACCCACTTTAACTTGATTAAAGTTCGCAATGCCTGAAAAGCATAAAGTTCAACAACAAGAAGTACAAGGCTAAGTATTAGAAGTCTAAAACCCATTTTAATTAAAATTTTACACAAAATAACAACATAAATAAACGAAATGGATTTTAATTAATTAAAATTTAACTCTAAAACTAAACTTTAATTCCGATTGTTTATTTTTACAGATTCAAAATTCATAATTAAATATATGTCTGCTCAAAAACGTCTTTTCCTTCTCGATGCCTATGCTTTAATCTTTCGTGGCTACTATGCTTTTATCAAAAACCCAAGGATTAACTCCAAAGGAATGGATACATCAGCCATCATGGGATTTATGAATTCATTGATGGATGTTATTAAAAGAGAAAAACCAGACCATTTAGCGGTTGCTTTTGATAATGGCGGAAGTACTATGAGAAATGAAATATTTCCGGAATACAAAGCACATCGTGACGCAACGCCTGAAGCTATAAAAATTGCCGTGCCTTATATTCAGGAATTACTAAAAGCCATGCATATTCCAATTATTGAAGTCAAAGGTTTTGAAGCCGATGATTTAATAGGAACTATTGCCAAACAAGCCGAAAAACAAAACTACAAAGTCTTTATGGTTACCCCTGATAAAGATTTTGCACAACTGGTTTCTGAAAATATTTTCATGTACAAACCTGCCCGAATGGGTAATGGAATAGAAATCTGGGGAGTTCCGGAAGTATTGGAAAAATTTGAAATAGAAAGACCCGATCAGGTAATTGACTTTTTGGGAATGATGGGTGATACAGCAGATAACATCCCAGGTTTACCGGGTGTAGGTGAAGTTACTGCCAAGAAATTACTAAAAGAATTTGGCACTATGGAAAACCTTTTGGCTAATACCGATAAGCTAAAAGGAAAAATGAAAGAAAACATTGAAGCCAACAAGGAAAAAGGATTATTATCTAAAACCCTAGCGACTATTATATTGGATTGTCCGGTGGTTTTTGATGAAACCGACTATGAATTATCGACTCCCGATGTTGAGAAAACAGATGCTCTTTTCAACGAATTGGAATTCCGAAGAATGGCAGAACAATTCGATGCAATATTTAAAAAAGGAGGAACTTTAACTGCAACTGCACCTCCAGTTGATGAAGCAAAACTATATAAGAAACCACTCCCGAAAACTATCGGGACAAAAAACGAAGATCAGTTTGACCTTTTTGGAAGTGCAATTCCTGAGGACACTACAGCAGAAACGCGTCATCAGTACTACAATTCATTAGAAAACACAGAACATTCGTATCAAATCATTCAAGGTGATTTAGGAATAAAACTATTGTTGCAGAACCTTCAAAACCAGTCATCAGTTTGTTTTGACACAGAAACAACCGGTTTGGACGCCTTGCACGCCGAATTAGTCGGTGCTTCATTCTCATATGAAAAAGGAAAAGGATTTTATGTTCCGTTTCCCGAAAATCAGGCTGAAGCCAAAACATTGATCGAAAAATTCATTCCTTTTTTCGAAAACGAAAACATCGAAAAAATCGGTCAGAACTTAAAATACGATTTAAAAATCCTCTCTAATTATGGCATAACCGTAAAAGGAAAATTATTTGACACTATGATTGCGCATTACCTCATCAATCCGGATATGCGTCATAATATGGATATTTTATCCGAAACCTATTTGAAATATTCCCCAAAACCCATTGAAACATTGATTGGTAAAAAAGGGAAAAATCAAAAATCAATGCGTGATGTTGCATTGGAAGACATTAAAGAATATGCCGTGGAAGATGCCGATGTCACTTTGCAACTCAAGGAAATTTTCACCTTGGAATTAGACAAGACAGGAACCAAAAAATTATTTGATGAAATCGAAATTCCATTAGTACAGGTATTGGCCGACATGGAAAAAGAAGGAATCAGGGTCGATGTTGATTTTTTGAAATCTTTATCCAAAACATTAGACGATGATATTAAGATTTTAGAAGCATCTATATACGAAACCGCAGGTGAAAAATTCAATCTGGCCTCTCCAAAACAATTGGGAGATGTTTTATTTGACAAATTAAAAATTGGCGGAGCCAAACAAAAGAAAACCAAAACGGGTCAATACGCCACCGGAGAAGAAATCTTAAGTTATTTGGCTACTGATTATCCAATTGTGAAGGACATTCTTGATTGGCGTCAATTGGTAAAACTACAAAACACGTATGTTGATGCCTTACCTAACCAAGTAGACAAAATTACGAACCGCATCCATACCGATTATATGCAAACTGTAGCCGCTACAGGGCGTTTGAGTTCAAATAATCCGAATTTACAAAACATTCCGATTCGTACCGAACGAGGCCGCCAAATCAGAAAAGCCTTTATCGCCAGAGACGAAAACTACACCATTGTTTCTGCGGATTATTCCCAGATAGAATTACGCGTTATTGCAGCTTTGAGTGGTGAGGAAAACATGATTAAAGCATTTCAACATCATGAGGACATTCATAAATCAACAGCTTCAAAAGTATTCAATGTTCCTTTAGAAGAAGTGACACGCGAACAAAGAAGTCATGCCAAAACGGTAAATTTTGGTATTATTTATGGCGTTTCTGCCTTTGGACTGAGCAACCAGACTTCACTTTCACGTTCTGAGAGCGCTGCTTTGATTGAAGCTTATTACCAAACCTACCCAAGATTGAAATCGTACATTCAGGAGCAAATAGAAGGTGCCCGTGAAAAAGGTTTTGTCCAAACTATCTTAGGACGTCGTCGTTATCTGAAAGACATCAACTCTGCCAACGCAGTAGTTCGTGGTGCGGCCGAGAGAAATGCCGTAAATGCGCCAATTCAAGGAAGCGCCGCCGACATTATCAAAATAGCGATGATTAACATCCATAAAAAACTAACCTCCGAAAACTGGAAAAGCAAAATGTTGCTACAGGTTCATGATGAGCTTGTGTTTGATGTTCACAATTCTGAGCTGGAAAAAATCAAACCAATAATCAAATACGAAATGGAAAATGCCTTTAAACTCGATGTTCCTTTGGATGTAGAATTAGGATCAGGGAAGGATTGGCTGGAAGCGCATTAACAATTCGCTATCATACAAAATCCGCCAAAAAGCAAATGCTTTTGGCGGATTTTTCAATTTAAGCCAACGGTAAATCTAATTTTCATCTACTCCGGCATATTTTTTTTGGAACATCAGCATACCCAAAACTTTATAAATAGTCGAAAGTTTTCAATCATAACAAAAAGCGATACGTTACCTTTAGTATAAAAGTATTTTCGGGCTGTTTCCCCAAAATCTGCGCGTCTAAATTAACGAACAGGTCCTCTTTTGAATTCCCTGAACCATTAGTCCCTTGTGACCAGACCAAATAGATTTCGGAACCCGGAATATATTCCCAACGCAAAACCAAATTGGAACGAAATTGGACATATGAAAAATCTGGATTAGAAAAAACGTAATCGACTGTGCCATTTTCGTTCTCGTCTACCTTATAAACATTGGTGTTACTATCGTAAGAAATCTGATTGTTAGTGTATAAAGCTATTCGGTCACCAAAGTAGGATGCACGAGGATTTGTAACATAATTAAATGCCGAATATTTCCCTGTTGAAGCAAATGGTTGTCCATAATACTGAATGGTGAAATTCGGGTTTATATTATAATTCAATCGTAGCGAAGCGCTAACTGTTTGCTGATCTAAATTAGATGTAATATAACGTGTCCCCCCTTCATAAGCAGATTGGGTTACGTATTGTGTTTTGCTTTTATTGCTGTTGTAATTCGGATTTATAGCTATTGACAATGCATTTGTAGGCTGATAAGTAAAACTCGGATTAAACTCCGTATATGAAAATGAATTGTCTTTCCCTCGTGCAAAAAACACCCCAGCCTCAAAACGAAGTTTTTTTCGAGTGTCAGTACCAAAAACATTATAACTTACAAATTCGTCTGAGAATCTGAATTTTGGCCCGCCTTGCAAATAGGCATTGTTATAAATTCGGGGTTTGTATGAAAATCCTATATTAGCCCACCAGTAGTTTTTAAATTCGGCTCTCCCTAAAAGATCATAATACGTTCTGTTGTGAAAACCTCCAAAATCATAAGTGGTAAATGGCTCAAAACGAACCATTCCGCTTCTAAAAATACCAAACGGCTTTAAGGATTGATAGCTTACATATAAAGTTTGCTTTATTTCATCGGCCTGACGGAGGAAACCAATATCGTTGAGTTCTAATTCCGGTGAACGCCAAGTAACACTCGCCTTGTATCGCCAATGCCCTTCAGACACTTTACCTGCTTCTAACTTTCCGCCTGTTCCTGTTAATGAGGTTCGGGTATCGTCAACCGAAACATAATCGGCATCGACCCGTTGAAACAAATGAGTTAACTCTTTTTGAGTATTGGTAATGGATTCTTTAGAACCCAAGACATGACTAGCCACAATATTTCCGGTGACAAAATATTTTCTGTCTTTCCAATTGTGTTTGAAATCCAATCCACCGGAATAGGCTGATTCTCTCAAAAAAGTAAATTGCGGTTCCTCTGTATTTCTATTGGTTGCAGTTACAATCGCCCCGATAAAACTGTTTCTGTTATTAAAATCTTTTTGGGCGCGACCCACTAAATAATTAGTTAGTGGTTCTACCAAGACTTTTCTGCGTTCTGAGCCATTATCGATTTCAACAAATTCATTTGCCGTCACACTTTCCAATAACCCTAAAGACCATCCATTTTTTGTTTTTCCGCTGAATTTTGCAGCCCCCAAAATAGTGGAGTTTAGAGGCTGTTTGAGATATTCGTCTTCTTGTATTGAAATAGTTCCTTGCGGGCTTCTGCCAATTCGTCTGGAATAAAAAAGATTGTCTTCGTTGTTGCCAAAATTATAATCGAAAATATTTTTATTCTCAATAAAAAACGGCCGTTTTTCCTGAAGAAATACCTGAAACCCATCCAAAGCAATTACTGCCGGATCGGCTTCCACCTGACCAAAATCCGGATTGATGGTTACGTCCAGAGTTAAATCATTTGTAATTCCAATTTTGGCGTCAAGCCCAGCTTTCAAACTAAGTTCTTTTCCTTCCCGAAACGGATTTCCCTCTTCTTTTTCATAGACATCAACTTGTGTTAAGGCATACGGCTGGATTTCGAGTTGCTTTTGCGGTTTCAAATGAATTAAACCCCGTAACTCTCCGAACTCACTTACCCAGCCAGGAGCATCTGCCGGAATGCGTTGCCAAATGGAACGTTCTTGTTTTCGAAAATACCGACGCGTAGCCTGGAAACCCCAAACCTGATCCTCACTGGCGCTAAACTTCAACTGGCTCAGCGGTATTTTCATTTCTGCCGTCCATCCTTCAGTATCGACATTGGTTTTCACATACCAAATCGGGTTCCAGCTCGCGTCCCAATTATTCCCGTTGTCGGCAATAAATTCGTCACTTTTAACCCCCGATGCCGATATTGTAAATGAAAACCCGGTCCGTTTATCATGATAACTGTCTATATTCACCTCCACAAAATCACCATCAAAGCCATCTCGTCTGGACAGCCTTTTCACAATTTTATCCGGCTCAATATCATAACATTTGAAAGCAACATACAAATACTTTGCATCGTAGATTACTTTAAATTTGGTTTGCTCCGTCGGCGGTGTATTTTCATCGGGTAGATTTTCTATAAAATCCGTTTGCCAGTCCACAATATCCCAGCTGGAATCTGCCAAAAGGCCGTCAATTATGGGCGTTTCTAGATTTTCTAATGATTTTGTGGTATAAATTCTCTTTTCAATCTTCGCAATCTCCTGCCCATAACAAAAGTGAAAAAAGAATAAAAACAACAACAAGAATCGTATATGGTGAATAATCATACTATCAATTTGTAATCGGTTTGACACAGCTATTTTGTGTTTTTTAAATCAATGGCATAACAATTACCATCGGCACTACCAAAATAAACCGTATTATTGGCTACAAACGGCGAAGAAACAATGGAACCCAATTTATAAAATTGATCCATCACCGTTTTATTGATGTCATAAAAAGAAAGATCAGCTCCTTTCGCAGCAAAAGAAAAGTCAAGGAGGCCATTATTTAATATTTCAGGAGCAAATAACTTTCTGTTTTCCGTGCTGAAACTGTTCCATTCCTTGCCTGAAGATTTAATATTTACAGCAAAAAAATTACCGGTAAAGTCTCCAAAATAAGCCGTATCACCAGCAATGGCCGGAGATGAATACACATAACCGTTTGTTTTGAACTTAAATAATTCTTTTCCTGTTTTTGCATCCAAACCCAGTAACGCAAAAGTATCTGATGTTCCAACATACAATACATCATCGACAACAACCGCCGTGCTGATTATCCAAGAATAGGCAGCATCATACTTCCAAACCAGTGTACCAGCTTCGGCATTGAGTGCAAATAAGAAAGGATCACGAGCTCCAAAGTACACCATGCCATTGGCAACAGCCACAGTAGATTCTATTCCTTTGAAACCAGTTTGCGTTCCTGTTTCAAATTTCCAGCGCTGCTTTCCGGTTTGTATATCTATGGCATACAAATTAGCATCCCAACTACCTATATACAATGTGTTTTTATACAGCACAGGACTGCAGTGAATTGATCCTTTTGCTTCAAACTTCCATTTCAGCTCACCAGTATTTGCGTTTAACGCGTAAACATTTCCATCACTGCTTCCGAAGAAAATGCTTGGATTTTGTTTATCAGGATTTATAACCGGAGAGGATAAAAAGAAATCCCACAAATCATCCATATACTTATCAACAGGTTTCATCCCTAAGAAACTTATTTCACCTGACCATTTTTCTCCTCCCGTTTTAAATTTCCATTTTAAATGACCGGTTTTAGCATCAATAGCATAATAATAGCCATCAAAACTACCTACGTACACCATGTTTTTGAAAATTGCCGGAGAGCTATGTACCGCCCCCTCGGTTTTAAATTTCCAATGTACTTTCCCTGTCTTTTCTTGAATGGCATAAAGATTCCCATCCTCACTGCCGACATAAACAATTCCATCATGAACAATGGGTGACGAAAATATTTTTCCGTTTGTTTTAAAAGCCCACTTTAGATTCCCTAAAGGTTTATACTTTTCGCCTTTAAAAACACGATTTTCAAACGCACTGATTGTTGCTTTTTTTTCTTGCTGTCCAAAAACAAGGGAAATATTTATGACAAAAAGAATTATTGACACAGCTACTAAATATGATTGTTTCATACTATTTTATATTTAAAACAAATCAACTATTTTTTCAACTCCAACACCCACATTTTCATAGCCGGAATAGAAGTTTTATTCGAAGTATTCAATCCTTCCTCAGTAATAACATTCTTTGCAGATGTGAAACCGGCAGTTCTTTCATCATACTTTTGAAAGTCAATTTCTTTTTCGGTATCACTCGTATTCATCACGCACATTATCGTTTGATTTTCATCATATCTGAAATAAACATACAATCCGTCAACAGGGACATAGTGCATCATTTTTCCTGTTTTAAGTGCCGAAGCATTTTTTCTGAAATTGGCCAGTTTACGAACTAAATCCTGAGTTGATTTTTCATCGTCTGTCATTCCTTTTCCGGTAAATGCATTTTTGAAATCTTCTTTCCATCCCCCAGGAAAATCAGCACGAACTAATCCATCGGGAGCTTTAAATCCTTTCATCAGCACTTCAGATCCATAATACAGTTGCGGAATTCCTCTGCAAGTCAGCAACCATTGAAATCCTATTTTTTGCTTTTCTACATTCTCTCCAACTAATGAGAAAAAACGAGGTTCGTCATGATTATCTAACAATAATACTTTTTGCATCGGGTTCTTACTCAGATAATCACTGCTCAAGGTATAGTACAATCTATTCACCCCTTCTTTCCACCCAAAAGGTTCTGTCAAAGCAGGAATTATTCCGTAATACAAACTTTGAAAATCCACAACCGATGGTAAATTACTTTTGAAACTTACATCCATATTATTTTGCTCAAAATAGGCCTGATTAGCCACACCGTGAACCATGATTTCTCCAAAAATGGTTATTTTCGGGAACTCATCCATAATCGCTTTATTGCAGCGATTCGCAAAATCCAAATCATTATAAGTATAAGTATCGAGACGAACTCCGTCAATACCGAATTTTTCAATATGCCAAATACAATTTTGAATAATGAAATTGGCCATAAATGGATTGTCTTGGTTGATGTCTGGCATTATCTTATCAAACCAACCATCACTCATTCTTTTTTTATCTGATTTTGTACCATACGGGTCAAACAAAGGAATCTCTCTGTAATTGGTTTGAGTATAGGTTGGCCAACGATGTACCCAATCATTGGCTGGAGGATCCAGTTCCAAAAAATGAAAAGATCCAATATGATTGTAAACCGCATCAAAAATAAGCTTCATACCTCGTTTGTGTAATTGCTCGCTCAATTTTTCATACAAAGCATCTCCTCCGTATCGGGCATCAATTTTATAATGGTTCGTAATGGCATATCCGTGTTCCGTTCTTTTGGCCATATCATTTTCCATTACTGGAGTAAACCATAATGCCGTAACTCCAAGTCCTTGAATGTAATCCAGATTATTAATTACTCCTTGCAAATCACCCCCATGACGATCGTACATTTCTTTTCGGTTAAGGGATTGATCTCTCATTCCTTTTACTTGATCATTCGTCACATCACCGTTACTGAAGCGATCCACCATAATCAAATCAATAAAATCACTCGAAGTCACTCCCTGGGCATATTGGGTTCCGTTCCCTAATCTGCGATTATAAAGTGGCCATTTTATCTTTTGCTTCCCACCTTTTTGATTCAATTCGATAATTACATCTCCGGCGACTGCTTCTGGTGCAATGACAATATCTACAGCAATATATTTTTGGTTTGAAAATGAATGAGTCTTTACAACTGTTATTCCTGGGTAATTGATTCCTACTTTATCCGTAGTAAAAGAATCGCCAGTACTTCGAATAAGTAATTGGATTGAATTGGTCTTCATTCCTACCCACCAATTTGTAGGATAGACTTCGGTATTTTTAGCTTTTGTTGCCAAAGAAAAACCAAATATTAGCATTAAAATTAAAGCTGATTTTTTCATAATTTGATATTTATGGGTTTTAATAGTCTGCGAAAGATATTTCACTTTTCGCTTATCAAAAAGTGACTTATTTAAACAACATGATTTGTATTGCAAACAACCATTTAAAATCATTTGTGTCGTTTAAATCAGAATCATGTTTTCTACAACAGATCAATTTTGATTCTAAAGTAAAACCCTTAGCTTTACATTTCAGAAACAGATTCGAAAATGAATGATCTAACTATATATTCAGGAAGTACATCCCAAAAGATAAAAATGTATACCATCTATTGGTTGGGATATATCCTGTTGTTCAGTTTGATTCAAGGTTTACCAACTGCTGATTTTTGGCGGGCATTATCGAATGAATGTTATAGTGTACTCCCAAAAATATTGTTTGTTCTACTAATTGTCGAAGTAGCCATGCCTTTGCTGTTCTTCAAGAAAAAAAGAACACTCTTCATTTTTACGTATCTGTTTTCAATTCTTTTCTTTGCCTTCCTTCAGCGGTTAATTGACAACTACATTATTATTGCTTATTATTTAACCGAATGGAAAAGCGAACCTTTGCTATCGGCACCCGTTTACCTATACAATGTGATTAAATTACAATTTGTTGTCACAATCCCTCTGGCAATAAAGCTTGTCTATTACCTTGCGGAAGAAAAAAACAGGGTGCAATCGATTCTGTCCGAGAAGTTACAAACCGAATTATTCTCATTACGAAATCAGTTTCATCCTCATTTCTTATTTAACGTACTCAATAGTTTGTACTCTAAAATTCTGAGTAAGTCAGATGATTCTGCAGACATTGTTCTTAAGATTTCGGATTTTCTTCGATATTCTGTTTATGATGTGAACACCAAAAATATTTCCTTAACAAAAGAAATTGAATATCTAAAAAACTACATCTCGTTACAACAATTGCGATTTGATAACCGACTCGAACTTAGTTTCAGTACTAGTGGAATCATGGAAAATCAGCTTATAGAACCTTTTTTAATCCTTCCTTTTATAGAAAACAGTTTCAAATACAGTCTAGATGACGTAAATTCCCAAGCATGGATTACCATTTCTATTACCGCTTCAGAAGAATGGTTGGTGATTAAAATTGAAAATAGTTTACCGCATGATTTTATAAAAAATAAAAACACAGAAAACCCATACAGCGGTGTCGGAATCACTAATGTGAAAAGACGATTGGAATTACTCTATCCGGACCAACATATTTTAATCATCAAAAATGAAGAAGATTCGTTTTTTGTTTCTTTAAAAATAAAAATAAATGACACCCACTAGAATCAGTTGTATCATTATAGAAGATGAATTACCAGCATCAATCTTACTTGAAATGCATATTGCAAAATTTGATTTCTTGGAATTGAAAGGAAAATTCATGAGTACAAGCAATGCTTTGAATCTTTTGAAAACACAAAAAATAGATCTGCTCTTTTTGGATATTAATTTACCCGGAAAGTCAGGAATTGAATTTGCAAAATCGTTGCCAAAGGATATCGGAATCATTTTTACGACTGCCAATCCGCAATATGCCGTAGAAGGATTCGAATTGGAAGCAATTGATTATTTGTTAAAACCGATTTCATTCGAACGATTTTCAAAAGCAATACATAAATACTGCAAAATCCAAAAAACGAATCAAGAGTTTGAACAATTGACGCAAGCAGAAACGGAACGTCCCTTTATATTTGTAAAGTGCGAAAGAAAAACACTTAAATTGTATCTGGATGAAATTGACTATTTTGAATCGCAAGGCAATTATCTGCTCATCCATACCGAAAGCGATTGTTTTAAAACGCATCAATCCATTACGGAAATGATCGAGAAATTACCCGAAGGATTGTTTTACAGAATCCACCGCTCCTTTTTGATTCCCTTGAAAAAAGTCACCCAATTCAACAGTCGTTCAGTGACTATTAAAAATAAAGTTTTACCCATTGGACGACTTTACAATACATCAACAATTAATTTCCTGCAATCGTTTGTAAAAAAATAGACCTATTCTTTTCAATATTCTCAAATCTAAAAATTGATGAGACTGGATTAGCGACCAGAAAAATTATACAGAGCACTTTCCTTTCATACCCAACGAGCTAAAAAAAACAGCATTACGAAATTTCCTTATAAAAAAAACAATATTTGTAACTAATTTACTAATTTTAAGACTTTGATTTCTAAACCATTTTATCAACCAAAAAATCTTATTATGAAAAGAACGATCAAAACGATTATTTTGTTTTTTGTATTTATTATTGGAGCTGGCACCTATGCCGTTAGCGCCCAAAACCCACCTTCTCATGCGCAAGCACACGGGGTAAAAAAGAAATACAGATACTACCCCAATGCTAATGTGTATTTTAATCCTGTAACCAAGAGATACACCTATCTGAGCGGTGGCAAATGGAATACCACTATCAATTTACCCTCTACTATAAAATTAACAGGAAGTTTTAATGACTTTGACTTCGATGGAGACGATCCTTGGAAAGAAAATTCAAAACACAAAACGCAATACAAACCATCAAAACCAGTTAACACCAGCGATGTGAAAAAGATCGAAAAAACATACGATTCAAAATCAAATACTAGTAATAAGAGTAACGGAAAAAAGAATAAATAATAATTTTTAAAATAACATTCTATTTTTCACCTAAAAAAAATCCATTCAACGCTGAATGGATTTTTTTATTTTTATAATTTGCGAGTAGACTCCCGTTCTTTCAATATCGTTTTTATCACAATAGTTTCATAGGGTTTATTCTCCTCTTTATGTTCTAATCTGTCAATAAGAAGTTTCGCAGCTTCTTCTCCAATTTCAATTCCGTGCTGACTAACAGTGGTTAAACTCGGAGACAATCTTCTTGAAGCAAGGATTCCATCCGCAAAACCAATAATAGAAATATCTTCTGGAATTCTATATCCTTTTTTTAATCCGATTCTTAAAGCTGCTACCGAATCATTTTCTTCTAAAGCAAACATTCCATCTACTTTATTATTATCCAAAACATACTCAATCTTTTCTTTTAAGTCATCTTCAGAATCCGTTCTTATAATAATATCCTCATTCACCGGGATTTTATTGATTTCTAAAGCTTTTAAATATCCTTCAGCTCTCAATTTACCAACACTCAGATTATCCACAGAGGACACCAGGGCAATATTTTTACACCCTAAATCAATCAAATGTTGTGTAGCATTCAAGGCCGAATCAAAATCATCAACCACTACCTTGTCGCATTCTACGTCATCGGCAATCCTGTCAAACATGACAATTGGTGTACCGTCGTTTATGATATCTTTAAAATGATTGTATTCATGTTCTTTCTGAGCTTCTTCTGAAATAGATAATATAAAGCCATCAATGGTACCGTTACTCAACATCTCCATAGTATTAATCTCCTTTTCTAAAGATTCATTTGAAATACAGGTAATCACATTATATCCTTTTGAATCAGCAACTTTTTCTATACCACTAAATACTTTAGCAAAAAAAGAATTAAGAATATTAGGAATGATCACACCAATCGTTTTAGTTTTTCGATTCTTAAGGTTCAGACCTATTATATTAGGTTTGTAATTTTTTAGTTTAGCGTATTCCTTGATTTTTATTTTGGTTTGTTCACTAATTTCAGGACTGTCATTAAGTGCTTTTGAAACAGTGGAAACAGAAACATTAAGTTCTTTTGCAATTTGTTTAAGAGTTGCTTTAGCTTTCATAAGTTGGTATTTATTGTCTTTTTATGGTCGTAGAAAAACGTAGAAAAGATAAAAAAAATTTCTTGATTTTACGCTATACCTGAAAAATATTCATTTGTAACGCCATTTTAATACAGAAAAGTGTGTAATATACAAATAATTTGATTGCAAAAGTAAAACAAATAGTGCGAAAGTTAAAGTAAGTGCAATTCAAAAAGAGACGTCTTCATTTTTTATTCAAATATACATTTGATAATCAGCTCAGAAACATAAAAAAAATAATCTTTTAAGGTATTTGTATTTAAAATAATTAATTGTACTTTTGCAACCCCTTTATTGGGTATGGAATGTTTAATTAAAATATATTATTGTGAACGCATTAAGCTACAAGACTATTTCGGCAACAAAAGCCAATTCTACAAAAGAATGGATTGTTGTAGATGCTGACGGTCATAACTTAGGTCGTCTTGCTTCAAAAGTCGCTATGATTTTAAGAGGTAAGTACAAGCCAAGTTACACACCGCACGTGGACTGTGGAGATAACGTAATTGTTATCAACTCAGAAAAAATCAACCTTACAGGTAACAAATTGGATGAAAAAACATACATCCGTCACACTGGTTACCCAGGAGGTCAAAGAACTTTATCTGCTAAAGTATTGCAAGCAAAAAACCCTGCATTACTAGTAGAAAAAGCAATAAAAGGGATGTTACCTAAAAACAAATTAGGAGCTGAGCTTTTTAGAAATTTAAATGTTGTTGTAGGACCAGAGCACAAACAAGGAGCTCAAAAACCTAGAACTGTTAACCTAAACGATCTTAAGTAATGGGAGTTATTCACAAAATCGGTAGAAGAAAAACCGCTGTTGC
>RCUK01001258.1_pt1 | contig 16754 bp, 14 predicted proteins | sample 2166381 | NCBI WGS metagenome assembly RCUK01 (sample SAMN09932809, study PRJNA488358) | compost metagenome | isolation source: compost soil in an enriched community | place: Germany: Experimental Botanical Garden | reverse complement strand
TTCAATCAACTCAACCTATCGCGATCATCGGCCTCGGCTACGTGGGCCTTCCCCTTGCCGTGGAGTTTGGCAAGAAACGTCGAGTCGTCGGATTCGACATCAATGTCAAACGCATTGCAGAGCTGCAAGGAGGACACGATCACACGCTCGAAACCACTAGCGAAGAGTTGAAGGCAGCGACGCAGCTGGCGTTCACATCGCATGCCGATGATTTGCGCGAATGCGCTGTCTTTATCGTGACCGTACCCACGCCTATCGACAATGCGAACCGTCCCGATCTGACGCCGCTGGTCAAGGCCAGCGAAACGGTGAGCAAGGTTATGCCGAAGGGTGCAATCGTCATCTTCGAATCCACGGTCTATCCAGGTGCAACGGAAGAAGTTTGCGTGCCAGTGCTGGAAAAATTCAGCGGCAAGAAATTCAATGTCGATTTCTTCTGCGGCTACAGCCCGGAGCGGATCAACCCGGGAGACAAGGAGCACCGGCTGCCAACCATCAAGAAGGTGACGAGCGGTAGCACGCCCGGGGTGGCCGATGTGGTGGATCAGCTATATCAACAGATCATCACTGCCGGCACCTACAAGGCTAGCAGCATCAAGGTGGCCGAGGCGGCGAAGGTGATCGAGAACACGCAGCGCGACGTGAATATCGCGCTGATGAATGAACTCAGTCTGATCTTTCACAAATTGGGCATCGACACACTCGAGGTGCTGCAGGCTGCTGGGACTAAATGGAACTTCCTGCCATTCCGCCCCGGCTTGGTAGGAGGTCATTGCATAGGCGTGGATCCGTATTATTTGGCTCACAAAGCACAGGAAGTCGGTTACCACCCTGAGGTCATCTTGGCCGGGCGACGCGTCAATAACAACGTAGTTACTCACGTAGCTGATGAAGTTATCAAGCTAATGCTTCGAAAAAATCAGCCCGTGCTGGGCGGCAAGGTTTTGGTGTTGGGCCTCACGTTCAAGGAGAATTGTCCCGATCTACGAAATACCAAGGTCGCAGACTTGGTTTATGCACTGCAGCGATATAACACCCATGTCGATATCTTCGATCCGTGGATTGACGTTGTTGAGGCTGAGCGTGAGTATGGGTTTCGTTGCCTGAGTGAATCTCCACAGCTCGGTCAATACGCTGCAGTTGTGCTGGCCGTCGGGCACCGTCAATTCGTAGCGCTCGGAGAAGACGGAATTAAGGCCTTTGGAAAACCCGGTGCTGTCTTGTTTGATGTGAAAAGTATATTGCCGCGAGCTGCCGTGGATGGTCGTCTTTGATGATCGATTCGAAATTTCGGAGATTGCTTTAAGTGCGAACGCGCACTTGGTGTGCGAGATGAGTTTTTGGATAGTATTTTGTGAATGATTAATGAAAAATAGCGGATTGGCGGAGAAGGCATTTTGGTCTTTGCTTAGCCAAATTTCTTCACGTGGCAGTTTGATGCTGTCCGCAATAATTTTGACTAGATCCCTAGATCCTCATGCTTTCGCTTCATATAGCTATTTTCAACTGACCGTTTCGATGTTGTCTGCCTACGCTGCAATGGGACTAGGCGTTACATCCTCGAGGTATTTTTCGGAAGTTGGACATGAACGGTCAGGCCAAGAGCTATTTCCACTTGGTGTTTTGTGGGGATTGTCAATATTATTCGCGCTGGCTGCATTTATTTTTTTAATTTTGATGCCGGGCAGATGGCTTAGCGCTGGTTTATTGATCCCTCAATGGTTGCTTGCGCTTGGCGTGTTGGCGCTAACGTTAGAAATCGTTCCGGGAGGCGCAATTCTCGGGTTGGAAAAATATAAGCAAGCTAGCCTTATTTCTGTTTTTTCGGGCGGTTTGATGATATTGGGCGCATGCGTTGCTTCTCGGAATGCTACTCCGAGTATCGCGATGGGCTCAATTGTCCTAGCAGCTTTTCTTCAGGGTGTCGGAGAAACTTTCATCGTAATTCGAGCGGTGGGTTGGCGCCGAATCGCAACGCGAGCACACAGTATCGGTTCCAGCATCGGCCGAGTGCTCGTTTTTGCTGGACCGATGCTTCTGGTGTCACTCATGGCCGCCTCCGGTTCATGGTTACTGGGCCGGCTAATCTTGCTGACTCCTGGCGGAGCGCACGCATTTGCGATGTATTCAATTGGTCTGCAGTGGTTCGCGTTCGTTCTGGTTCTTCCCGGAATGGTCTCTCGGGTTCTTCTTCCAAGGGTGGTTCGTAATGCCAATGCCAGTGTAGAAGAGCAGCGCGCATTAATTTGGCAAGGAATACGAATGGCGGGGACGACTGCGCTCGTGGTTGCTTTGATTGGATTAATTTTGGCTCCAGAAATCATGAAAATCTATGGAGCACAGTATGACGGGGGGCGCTGGTTTCTTGGGGGCTATTTGCTTGCTGCTGTTTTAATAGCTCCTGCGAATACTATTGGCAATGCAATTGTTGCAAGTAACGGTCAGAAGCAGTGGCTCGGACTGACGGCTGTTTGGTTGGGTGTGCTGATTTCTGTCGGAGTAATCATGCTGCTGTTGGGGGGGGTTCCCGGCTCAATGGCACTGGCTGGAGCTGCTGTTGTGCAGACTACGCTGGCTTTTTACATCGCTAGATCGCGAAATTTAATTTAGATTCTTATGAAGGCCGATCGGGCATTTGTTATTAATTTGGTTATGAAGCTGTTGCCATCAACGCGATGCTTTGGTGTGAAGAGAGCTTTAATTCGTTGGGCAGGGGGCAATATTGGTGATGGCGTTCGATGCGCGTCTACCGTAGCTTTCATGTTGGGCGGCGAACTGTCAATCGGCGATGACACTTGGATCGGGCATGAGGTTTTACTAACTGGAGGCCGCTCCTCAATTCACATAGGTGCGAATTGCGATATTGCTCCGCGAGTAACTTTTGTATGCGGCTCTCACGAGATAAATCCGAAAGGTCCGCATGTTGCTGGAGCAAGTTTTTCGTCCCCAATATTTATCGGTGATGGCTCCTGGGTTGGAGCTGGGGCTACGATATTGGGAGGCACAAAAATCGGGGAGCGATCTATCATTGCTGCAGGTGCTGTTGTTCGAGGAGAGTTTCCCGCAGAATGCCTGATCGGGGGCGTCCCGGCCCGGGTGCTAAGAACCTCTTTATTAGAATACGCAAAAGAGTGATTCGTCCATGCATTCCGTAAATATGGAGGCTGTCGAGACAGTCAAAAAAACGCGTTCGGGTAAATGGATGCTCGGCTGTCTATTGGTGGCTGTTTTGCTTCGTGTTGCGAGCGAATCCACGGCCAGCCTGAGCTATTTGTTCTTAGCTGCTTACGCACTTTTCGGTCGTGCTCAGGTCATTCAGGCGTTCGTTCTGTCTTGGTTGTTGACCATGCTGAATCCGGGACTAGCGCCTGACTCGAGTGGCCTTTCCGCGGGTCGCTACTTGGTGATTTTCGCAGGCGCTGTTTCGGTAGGATTTCGCAGCAGAATAGCTGTTGAATTTTCGATCAGAAAGTTGAGCTTTTTTACATTACTGCTCGGAATATTTCTTCTGGCGCATTCAGTTTTATTTAGCGCCGCAGTCGATTTTTCTATTTTGAAAGCGATGGCGTGGGTGGTCGTGGTTTTGACATTGTTGTCTGCATGGCAAGGACTATCGATGCAAGGCCGAAAAATTCTATTCGACCAGTTGCAAACTTTGCTTGTCGTATTAATGTTAGTTAGTCTTCCTTTGCTGGTGATTCCAACTATTGGGTACTTGCGCAACGGGACGGGATTTCAAGGAGTTTTAAATCATCCCCAGGCATTCGGGCCGACTATTGCGCTAGTAGGAACGCTTGTGGGGGGGCGTCTCTTGGGGGAAAAAAAGCCGCGCTGGCGCGATATTGCGCTTCTTGGTCTATGTTTCGTATTGGTCGTATTGTCCGGCGCGCGCACAGCAGGTCTCGCCATGGTCGCCGGCTTAGTAGGGGCGGCTGCTTTATCTCCAATCTTTGCCGGGGTGTCAAGGTCGCGTATGGTCCCTGGATTACGTAGTCAGCGATTTCAGATCCTATTGGTACTATCTTTTGTAGGAGTGATTGCGGCGGGTCCGGTTTTGGTTGATCGAATAACAAATTACCTTTTTAAGCAATCTGATGCCTCAACTCTATTTGATGCTGCGGAGGCGTCGCGAGGATTTCTTGTTCAAAAGATGATTGTGAATATCGAGGACAATCCTTTGGTCGGAATTGGTTTTGGTATTGCCTCGGAGCTGGCAGATATGGAAATCGAGCGCGATTCAATTTTGGGGCTTCCCCTTAGCGCAGTTGTCGAAAAAGGTGTGATGCCGATAGCGGTGCTGGAAGAGTTGGGGATATTTGGAGCGGCAGCGGTTTTGGCGTGGTTGTTTGTGGTGTTACGAAGAGGTGCGCGTGCGGGCGTTCAAAAATTTGCTGTGCTGATAACTCTTTTGATGGTTAATTTTGGCGAGTCAATGTTTTTTTCTGTTGGCGGCATGGGGATGCTATTGCTTGTGCTTCTGAGTGCTTCAGTTGTGGAGGAGTCGCTTTGAAACTCCAAGCGAAGGACCTGCCGGAGATTTGGTTTTGGCAAATTATCATCAGTCCGCACATGGCTGAGTTGGCAGTCGAATTGGCTCGGCAAGGTTGTAAAGTTATTTTTGTTGCCAGCCAAGCAATGTCAACCGAACGTTCAACCCAGGGATGGTTAGTTCCAGATCTTTCCGGCGTTGCTCTCAAATGGATTGATCATGATGATGCTGTGCTTCGTTTGGTAGAGGGCGCAGGCTCACATTCTGTTCATTTATGCCAGGGAATTCGTGCTAACGGAAGAGTCTCAATCGCACAGAAAGCACTGGCCCGACGCAAGCTTGAGCAGTGGGTGGTAATGGAGACCGTAGAGGATTCAGGATTGCGTGGGTTATTTAAGCGCATTGCTTACTCGCGAGTTTTTCGTAATCATCGAAAATTAGCTGGCGGAGTGCTGGCGATAGGTCATCGTACCGCGGCCTGGGTTATCGCACGGGGAATGCCTGCAAATCGAGTTTTTCCATTTGCTTATTTTCTTTCGGATGCATCGGCTCATAAGGACGTCGAAGTTATTTCGGCTGGTTTTCGATTCATATTTGTAGGTCAATTGATCCCTCGTAAGCGAGTCGATTTGCTGATCGATGCATTGGTCGAATTAAAAAATAAAAATTTTGAAGCTTGGTTTGTTGGGGCAGGAGTGGAGGAATCGGTTTTAAAGGAATTGGCAGATAAAAAACTCAACGGGCGTGCTCGATGGTTGGGGCCGCTTTCGATTACGGATGTGCCTTCCGTTATAGCCCAAGCCGATTGCCTAGTACTGCCAAGCTTTCATGATGGATGGGGGGCTGTTTGTTCCGAAGCACTGATGATAGGTACACCTGTGATTTGTAGCGACGCTTGCGGCGCTGCTGGTGTTGTGCGCGCCAGTGGTGTTGGCGGTGTTTTTCCGCGCGACGATCCGAAAATTTTGACTCAATTGCTTGCCCAAAATCTCGATGCTGGGATTGTCGGCCGGGAAAAACGCAGCGCTATAGCCTATTGGGGGCAGGCGCTCGGAGCTAAATCGGGAGCCGCTTATCTGATAGAAATTTTACGCGGCAACGCTCCCCCAGCTCCACCTTGGCAACGTGGGGTGATTGAGCACACTCGAGGTACGGCGACTCTATGAAGCCGATTGTTCTTACATTTGTGGGCGGCTATTTGCCGGGATATCGTGGGGGTGGCCCCATTCGAACAATCGCTAACATGGTGGAAAGCCTAGGTGACGAGTTCGAATTTCGTATCATAACAATGGACCGTGATTTGGGGGATTTGAATGCTTATGAAAGTGTCCGGATAGATGAATGGAATGCCGTGGGTAAAGCACAGGTGTTCTATGCCAGCCCTGCGATGCGTTCCTTCTGTTCAATTTCCAAGCTGCTTCGAGAAACGCGTCACGATTTGCTGTATTTAAATGGATTTTTCAATCCAATTTTTACCCTTCGGCCAATTTTTGTTCGCCGATTTGGTCGATATTGTGAATGCCCAATTATCGTGGCGCCGCGTGGTGAGTTTGCTGAAAGCGCATTGAAAATTAAACGATGGAAAAAGACTGTTTTTGTTTTTTTTGCGCGAATCTCAGGCCTGTTTGAAGGCGTCGTATGGCATGCCTCGACAGATTCGGAGGCAAATGATATTCAGCGAGAAAGACGCGTTGGAAGAGCTCAAATCAAGGTTGCGAAAAACATTTCGTCTAAATCCGGGTTTGCTGAAATTGAGGCGCATGAGCCTTTGCCTGAAAAGGCGGAAGGTGCCGCGCTGCGGGTTTGCTTCCTGTCGAGGATTGCTCCTATGAAAAACTTGGACTACGCATTAAAAATCTTGGCTAATGTGAAGTCGCCCGTGCAGTTTTTTATCTATGGGCCGAAAGAGTCACCTAAGTATTGGAGTGAGTGTGAAGCGTTGATTTCCCGGTTGCCGTCGCATATCGAAGTGACATACTTGGGTGCCGTGGATCCATCAAAGGTGCGTGAAATAATTGCTACGCACGACGTCTTTTTTGTGCCAACCAGAGGCGAGAATTTTGGGCATGTATTTATGGAAGCCTTTTCGGCAGGGGTGCCGATACTCGTTAGTGATCAAACTCCTTGGCGTGACTTGGAAGGGCGTCACCTTGGATGGGATATACCCCTTACTCAGCCCTCTAAATTTTCAGAAGCGCTAGAGGATTTTTCAAAATTCGATGCTGCTCGCCGCAGTTTGATGCGGGAGTCATGTACTCGGTTCGCCATCGAAGAAATGCAAAGTGAAGAGGTTTTGGAGATGAACCGCCGACTTTTTCTGGATTCGCTAGATTCGGCTGCTTGTCTCGTTAATTAGAAAAGAAGTGAAGACGATGTTTTCAGGTAAAAATCTTCTGATTACCGGTGGTACCGGTTCGTTCGGTGATGCGGTTTTGCGGCGCTTTCTTGGGTCCGAGTTGAGAGAGATTCGGATATTCAGCCGCGATGAGAAAAAGCAGGATGACATGCGCAAGCGCTACAACCATCCTAAGCTGAAGTTCTATATCGGCGATGTCCGGGACTCACGTAGCGTGAGTGCAGCAATGCGCGGTGTAGATTACGTCTTCCACGCGGCCGCCCTCAAGCAAGTACCGTCGTGCGAATTCCACCCAATGCAGGCAGTCCGCACCAATGTCCTCGGCACCGAGAATGTCCTGGAAGCTGCAATCGCCGCAGGCGTAAAACGCGTCGTCTGCCTCAGCACCGACAAGGCGGTCTATCCCATCAACGCCATGGGCATCAGCAAGGCCATGATGGAAAAGGTGATGGTCGCCGCCAGCCGGAATCTGGAGAGCACGAACACGGTCATTTGCGGCACGCGTTACGGCAACGTCATGGCCTCCCGCGGTTCGGTCATTCCGTTGTTCGTGGAACAAGTGCTGGCGGGTAAGCCCATCACCGTCACCGACCCGTCCATGACCCGTTTCATGATGACGCTGGAAGACGCCGTCGAGCTGGTGCTGCATGCTTTCGAGCACGGCAACAACGGCGACATCTTTGTGCAGAAGGCGCCCGCCGCCACGGTGCAGGTTCTCACGCAAGCCATCCTGGCATTGATGGGCAAGCCCGATCACGAAGTGCGCGAAATCGGCACTCGCCATGGCGAGAAGCTCTACGAAGCGCTGCTGAGCCGCGAAGAAATGGCCTGCGCCGAAGACCAGGGCGATTACTACCGCGTGCCGCCTGACGGCCGCGACCTGAACTACGCGAAGTATGTGGAGCAGGGCGAGAAGCGCATCACTCAAAGCTCGCACGGCGAAGACTACAACTCGCACAACACCACCCGCCTCGATGTCGAAGGCATGAAGAAGCTGCTGCTCAAGCTCGACTTCATGCAGCGCATCGCACGAGGTGAATCCGCCGTGGCAGAGGGATAAAGCGATGAAGGTGTTGATTACCGGCGCTGGCGGTTTCGTGGGCAAGAACCTGCAGCTGCATCTGGCCGAGCGCAAGGACGTGCAGGTGGTCCGCTTCACCCGCGACTACAGCGTGGAGCAACTGCCGGCGCAGCTGGAGGGCGTGGACTTCGTGTTCCACCTGGCAGGCGTCAATCGCCCGCAAGACCCGCAGGAATTTGCCACCGGCAATGCCGAGCTCACGCAGAGCCTCTGCCGCGCCGTCGGCGACATCGCAAAAGCAACTGGCAAGAAAGTGCCGATCATCTACACGTCGTCCACGCAGGCTGGCCGGGACAATCCGTACGGCAACAGCAAGCGCGGCGCGGAAGAAGCGCTGCAGGCCGCAGCCGCCAGCCACGGCATTTCGGTGCACGTCTTCCGTTTGCCCAACGTGTTCGGCAAGTGGTGCCGGCCCAACTACAACTCGGCCGTGGCCACCTTCTGCCACAACATCGCGCGCGACCTGCCGATCCAGGTCAACGACCCGGCCGCGCCGGTCACGCTGGTGTATGTCGACGATGTCATCGAGCGTTTCGTCCAGCTCATGGATGGCGCCGACGCCACCGTGGACGCAGACGGTTTTGCGACGGTCACGCCGCAATACACCACCACGGTGGGCGAGCTGGCCCGGCAGATCCAGTCGTTCAAGGACAGCCGCAACACGCTCATGACCGACCGCGTGGGAACGGGTCTGGTGCGCGCGCTCTATTCGACCTACGTGAGCTACCTGCCGCCCGAGTCGTTTGCCTACACCGTGCCGCAGCACGGGGACGCGCGCGGTGTGTTCGTCGAAATGCTCAAGACGCCGGACGCTGGCCAGTTCTCGTTTTTTACCGCGCATGCGGGCATCACGCGGGGTGGCCACTATCACCACAGCAAGACGGAGAAATTCCTCGTCATCAAGGGGCAGGCGCGCTTCAAGTTCCGGCATATGCACACCGGCGAAACCCATGAGCTGGTGACCGCGGGCGACAAGTCTGAAATTGTCGAGACGGTGCCGGGCTGGACGCACGACATCACCAACATCGGCACTGAAGAAATGGTCGTGATGCTCTGGGCCAACGAGGTGTTCGATCGTGCGCGGCCGGACACCTTCGCTTGCCCGCTGTAGTCCCTCGGCTTTGGATCCATCTCCTATGAAAAAACTCAAAGTCATGACCGTGGTCGGCACCCGACCTGAAATCATTCGCCTGTCGCGCGTGCTGGCCCGGCTCGACGAACACTGCGACCACGTGCTGGTGCATACCGGCCAGAACTACGACTACGAACTCAACCAGGTCTTCTTCGACGACCTGGGCGTGCGCAAGCCCGACCACTTTTTGAACAGCGCGGCCAACGCCACCAGCGCGGCGCACACCATCGGCAACCTCATCATCGCGGTGGACCAGGTGCTGGGCGAGGTTCAGCCCGAGGCCATGCTGGTGCTGGGCGACACCAACAGCTGCCTCTCGGTAATTCCGGCCAAGCGCCGCAAGATTCCGATCTTTCACATGGAAGCGGGCAACCGTTGCTTCGACCAGCGCGTGCCCGAAGAAACCAACCGCCGCATCGTGGACCACACGGCGGACGTCAACCTCACTTACAGCACGATCGCGCGCGACTACCTATTGCGCGAAGGGTTGCCGCCCGATCTGGTCATCAAGACCGGCAGTCCGATGTGCGAGGTGTTGACGCACTATCGCCCGCGCATCGAGGCGTCGGACGTGCTGGAGCGGTTGGGTTTGCAGGCTGAGCGGTACTTCGTGGTGAGCGCGCATCGCGAGGAGAACATCGAGTCGCCGCAATCCTTCGGCAAGCTGGTGGCGGTGCTGAATGCCGTGGCCGAAGACCATGGTCTGCCGGTCATCGTCTCGACCCACCCGCGCACGCAAAAGCGCATCGACGCGACGGGCGCTCGCTTTCATCCGCAGGTGCGGCTGTTGAAGCCGCTGGGCTTTCACGACTACGTGAAGCTGCAGCTCTCGGCGCGCGCCACGTTGTCCGACAGCGGCACGATCAACGAAGAGTCGTCGATCCTGAATTTTCCGGCGCTTAACTTGCGCGAAGCCCACGAGCGGCCCGAAGGCATGGAAGAAGCCGTCGTGATGATGGTGGGCCTCGAGGTGGAGCGTGTGCGGCAGGGGCTGGCCATTCTGGAGAGACAGCCGCGAGGCGATGCGCGCGGCCTGCGCCAAGTGGCCGACTACAGCATCCCCAATGTGTCGGACAAGGTGCTGCGCATCGTTCACAGCTACACCGATTATGTGAATCGCGTGATCTGGAAGAAGTACTGACGCATGGCAATTCGCGTGTTGTTGCTGACGCAGTGGTTCGACCCCGAGCCGACGTTCAAGGGCATCGTGTTCGCCCGCGAGCTGGTGCGCCAGGGTTTCGAGGTCGAAGTGTTGACGGGTTTCCCCAACTACCCGGGCGGCAAGGTGTACCCGGGCTACCGCATCAAGCTGCTGCAGCGCGAGACGATCGACGGAGTGCAGGTGACGCGCGTGCCGCTCTATCCCAACCACGACCAGTCGGCAATCAAGCGGGTGTTGAACTACGCGAGCTTTGCCGCGTCGTCGCTGGTCTATGGCCTGTTCATGGCGCGCCGGCCCGATGTGATCTATGCCTACCATCCGCCGCTGACGGTGGGCATCACCGCCGGGCTGCTGCGCCTGTTGCGCCGCGTTCCCGTGGTCTACGACATCCAAGACATGTGGCCCGACACCTTGCGTGCGACCGGCATGGTCAACAACGCGCGGGCCTTGAGTGCGGTGGCTGCGGTGTGCCAATGGGTGTATCGCCGCGTGGACCACATCGCGGTTCTTTCGCCGGGCTTCAAGCGCCTGCTGCTGGAGCGCGGCGTGCCCGAGGCCAAGGTGGAAGTGATCTACAACTGGGCCGACGAAGTGGCGCTGGCTTCGCCGCAAGGCCATCCGCCGGCCAGCTTTCCGGGGCCGGATCAGTTCCGCATTCTCTTTGCGGGAAACATGGGCAAGGCCCAGGCACTGGACGCCGTGCTCGAGGCAGCTGTTCAGCTGCAGGCGCGCAACTCGCGGGTGTGCTTCGTGCTGCTGGGCGGCGGCGTGGAGGTGCCGCGGCTCAAGCAGCGGGCTGCCGACCTGCGGTTGCACAACGTGGTCTTTCTGCCGCCGGTGCCGATGGCGGAAGTGGGTGCACTACTGAATGCAGCCGACACACTGCTGGTGCACCTTCGCAAGGACCCGCTCTTCGAGATCACCATCCCTTCCAAGACGCAGGCCTACATGGCCGTCGGCAAGCCGCTGTTGATGGCGGTCGATGGGGACGCGGCCGGGTTGGTCGCGCAGTCGGGCGGTGGCGTGGTTGTTGAATCCGAGAACGCCGACGCTCTGGCCGATACCGCCGATGTGCTCGCAGCGATGGCACCTGATGCCTTGGCGGCCATGGGGCAGCAGGCGCAGCGTTACTACCGTGAACAACTGGCCTTGAAGGTTGGCGTCGAAAAATTCGGTGCCATCTTCACGCGGCTGGCGAACAGGTCGAAATCCAGATGAAGCGCCTTTTTGACATCGTGCTCGCTTGCGTGGCGCTGCTTCTCCTCGGTCTTCCGCTGTTGCTCCTGACATGGCAGGTGCGCCGCAAGCTGGGCAGTCCTGCGTTCTTTCATCAAAGGAGGCCCGGCATGCATGGGCGGCCGTTCAACATGGTGAAGTTCCGCACGATGACGGATGCGCGTGGTGCTGATGGAGAGTTGTTGCCGGACGCGGAACGCTTGACGCCCTTCGGCCGCTTCCTGCGCGCCAGCAGTCTCGACGAGTTGCCCGAACTCTGGAACGTGCTCAAGGGCGACATGAGCCTCGTCGGTCCGCGTCCGCTGCTGATGGACTACCTGCCGCTGTACTCCGCCGAGCAATCCCGACGCCATGAGGTGCGCCCGGGTATCACCGGCTGGGCGCAGATCAACGGGCGCAATGCATTGAGCTGGGAAGAGAAATTCAAGCTCGACGTCTGGTATGTGGACAACTGTTCGTACTGGCTCGACATCAGGATCCTGTGGCTGACGGTGCGCAAGGTGTTGGTCCGTGATGGCATCAGCGCTGCGGGCGAGGCCACGATGCCGCGCTTTACCGGCTCGCGAATGGAGCACGAGCAATGACATTTCCGCTTTATGCGGTGTACGGTGCCAGTGGCTGCGGCCGCGGCGTGATGCCGTTGGCTCGCGCACAGCTGGCGCTCGAAGGCATTCCGGCAAGCCGGTTAGTGTTTGTGGACGACCAGCTCGAAGCCGCTGAGGTCAACGGGCATTGCGTGATGCGTTACGCGGAGTTCATGCGGGCCGATGCCAGCACAAGGCACGTCGTGATCGCCATTTCGAACAGTGCGGTTCGCCAAATGCTGGCCGACCGCTGCGCCGCGGATGACGTGCAGGCCTGGACGGTCCAGGCTACCAACGCAGTGGTCATGGACGACGTGTCGCTGGGCGAGGGCGCTGCGCTCAGTCCGTTCGTTACGCTCACTTCCAACATCCGCATCGGCAGGCACTTTCACGCCAACTTGTACAGCTACGTCGAACACGATTGTGTGGTCGGCGACTTCGTTACCTTCGCGCCCGGTGCCAAGTGCAACGGCAATGTGCACATCGAAGACCACGCCTACATCGGTGCCGGGGCTGTCATCAAGCAAGGCAGGCCGGGCAAGCCTTTGGTGATCGGCCGTGGTGCCTTGGTCGGCATGGGCGCGGTGGTCACGCGCGACGTGCCGTCCGGCACCGCCGTGGTCGGCAACCCCGCCAAACCATTTATCAAAAAAGGTTGAACTGTTGTGTTGAACACCTCTTTCTCCCCGTGGCCGAGCTTCACTACCGAAGAAGCCGATGCCGTGCAACGCGTACTCCTGTCCAACAAGGTCAATTACTGGACTGGGCAGGAATGCCGCCTGTTCGAAAAGGAATTCGCTGCTTGGGCCGGCACCGCGCATGCGCTCGCACTGGCCAACGGTACGCTTGCCCTGGACGTGATCCTCAATGGCATGGGCATCGGGCCGGGTGACGAAGTCGTTGTCACACCGCGCACCTTCATCGCCAGCGTGTCGTGCGTGGTGAATGCGGGCGCGACGCCGGTGTTCGCGGATGTCGATGCAGAAAGCGGCAACCTGTCGGCCGAGACCATTGCGCAGGTCGTCACGCCGCGCACCAAGGCTGTCATCTGCGTGCACCTGGGCGGTTGGCCGTGTGACATGGATCCGATCATGGCGCTTGCGGCCAAGCACGATTTCAAGGTGATCGAAGACTGCGCTCAGGCGCATGGTGCCCGCTACAAGGGGCGATCCGTCGGCGCCATCGGTCATGCCGGCGCTTGGTCGTTCTGCCAAGACAAGATCATGACCACGGGCGGGGAAGGCGGCATGGTCACGACCAACGACGAAGCGCTGTGGCGCACCATGTGGCAGTACAAGGATCATGGAAAGAGCTACGAAGCCGTTTACGAGCGCGAGCATCCGCCGGGCTTTCGTTGGGTGCACGAAAGTTTCGGCACCAACTGGCGAATGCTGGAGCTGCAGGCGGTCATTGGCCGTATCCAACTGCGGCGGATGAGCGACTGGACTTTTGCGCGTACGCGCCATGCACAGGCCCTGTGGAAGGTTGCCAGTCCTCACACGGCGGTGCGTGTGCCTGCTTTTGTAGAGCAAGATGCGGCGGGCAGTGCCCACGCGCACTACAAGTGCTACGTTTATGTGCAGCCTGAAAAGTTGGCGACAGGTTGGAGCCGCGATCGGATCGTCGAGGCAATACAGGCACATGGCGTGCCCTGCTATCAGGGCTCTTGCTCCGAGGTTTACCTGGAGCGAGCGTTCGATGAGACGGGCTGGCGACCGACTGAGCGATTGCCTGTTGCGCGCGCACTGGGGGAAACAAGCCTGATGTTTCTTGTGCATCCGACACTCACCTCGATCGAGATAGACAAGAGCTGCCAGGTCATCGGGCAGGTGCTGGCAGAGGCGTCGGCTTGAGTGGTGTGGTGTGGTGGGCTCGCCTCGCGGCTCATGTGAGCTTGTGGCGCTGGCTGCTGGCCACTGCCATGTTGGGGTTGTTGGTGCTTAGCTTGATGCCCGCAGCACTGCCGATACCGAGTACGGGCTGGGACAAGAGCAATCACGCGCTGGGTTTTGCAGTCCTGGCATTCCTTGCGTATGGGGCGTGGCCGGGGCGCATCCCGCTATCGCTCTTGGGGCTGCTCGGCTACGGAGGCCTGATTGAAGTGCTGCAGTCGCTCACCCCTGATCGCATGGCCGAGTGGAGCGATCTATGGGCGGATGGAGTCGGGCTGCTGATCGGTGCTGCTCTCGCTTCGACGATGCAGCGACTGGCCGTCGTTCGCTCGACTTAGTTGATTTTCGTGCTGGAGCGGCTTTCCAAAAATGGCCGCCAGCTTCCTTCACTAAGATCCAGTGCGGAGCAGCGCAGCGGGCCCGCCTTAGGCCCACTGAGCTCGGCGCTTTGATGCCTCTAGGCCGCTTCTTCCTTGTACTTGTACTCGGTATACCGATAGCCACCATACTTGTAGCCATAGCTGCCGTAGTGGCGACGCGAGAGGTCCATGCCGTTGAAGACCACGCCATTGACTTGCTGGCCTGCATGCGCAAGCCGCTTGATACTCTCGTTCAGTTCGCCCAGTTGGGTCAGGTTGTCGCGGGCGACCAGCAGTACGGCGCCTGCATGTGCAGCAACCGCGGCAGCATCAGCGGCCACGAGCACTGGCGGGCTGTCGATCACTACTAGATCGTAGCGTTCCGAGAAATCGTTCAGCAGCTCACCCAGCGCGGCCGAGAGCATCATGTTCGCGGGATTGAATGGGTAGGCGCCAGTCGTCAGGACGTCGAGGTTCGGGATCACTTGAACATGGGTTGCCTGCTCGGGCGTCAAGTCGCCTGCTAGTATCTCTGCCAAGCCACCTTTGCGCGGCAGGCCGAAGGCCTTCTGAAGGTGGCCCTTGCGCAAGTCGGCGTCGATCAGCAGTACGCGTTTGCCAGCTTGCGCCATGATGACGGCGAAATTACCGGAGACAAAACTCTTGCCTACGCCAGGTGTCGCGCCGGTGATGAGCACGCGGTTGTTGCCGCTTTCCATCAGGGTTAGTTGCAGGGAAACGCGCAGATTGCGCAGGCTCTCAATGGCAAGGCTTTCGGGGGAGGTCACCGCCAGCAATTGGACACCTTTCGCACCACCTGCAATGTGCTCCAAGATCGTTTCTTGCTCGAGCGCCAGTGGCACGACTGAATAGACATTCAGGCCAAGACGGTCCTCGATTTCCTGGGGATTACGAATGCCGCTTGAAAGCTTGCTCCGGAGGATGGCAAGTGCAACGCCGGTCAACAGCCCTAGTACCAGAGACAGTGCGACGACCAGCGGTTTCTGTGGCTTGACCGCCCTTCTGGGTTCGACGGCAGTGTCGAGCAGTCGCACGTTACCGATTTTCCCTTCCTTCACAAGGCGCAACTGCAGTGAGCTGTCGAGCATCGATTTGTAGAGTTCGCCGTTGACGCGAACATCACGCTCAAGCCGCAATGCGTCCCGCTGGATGGCGGGCATTGCACTGACTCGGGTTTCGAGGCCTTCGATTTCATGGCGAACGGCTGCAATCTGACCATCGATCATGCGGACCTTCGGATTGCTTTCGGTGAACCGCGACAACAACTCACGTCGCAGTTGCTGTGACTCCAACAGCTTGGTCTGCAGTTGCACAGACATGGTCAGTGCTGCCTTGGCCTCTTCATCAAAGGCCACGGTGCCATTTTGATTGCGGAACCGTGCGTAGGCATCTTCCGAGCTTTCAAGTTGCCGCTTGAATTCGGGCAGCTGCCGATCAAGGAACTCGATAGTTTTCTCGGCTTCAGCTGCCTTGCGCTCTACGTTCTGGCGCACGTATTGGGCACCGATCTCATTGAGTGTGCGCTGGAGGCGGTCGCGGTCGCTGTCTTCGAGCGAAGCGCTGATCACATTCGATTGCTTGCCTTGTTCGGCGAGCTGAAGACGTTTCTGAAGATCTTCGGTAGTAGCGAGCAGTGAAGCGCGCGAAACCAAAAATTCGGCGCCAGGCTTACCGTCAAGCCGAGAGACGACCAATGTGATTGTGCCTGCGGGTAGTTGCTGACTTAGTACCTTGCCCACAGTGCCGGTTAGCGATTCAGCAAGATCGGGATGGGTCAGTGTGTATTGATCACCAGCCAGCGCGGTAATCGTGAAAGGCTTCTGTTCTTCGAGCGTGGGGGGCACGTTGAACTTTGCAATGTCGATAGCTTCCGTGCCAGAAACATATCCACCCATGCCCAGAAAGCCGGGGTTCGATAGTTCCTTCGCGCGCCTCGAAAGCCATTCGCCGATGATCGGCAGATAGCGTGGTTGCGCATCGATGTACAACTGCTTTGCCTCGACCGCGCCCCCGATGACCATCCGCGAACGGATGATCTGGATTTCGCCCGTAGCCGGCGTCTTCACATCGAAGAGATTCGCTGTGTCGCCAAGAAAATTCTTGGCGTCGGGAGCAGAGTCTTCAACTTGAATCAGCAGGTTGGATTGGTAGATGGGGGTGGCCAGGAGCGCGTAAGCCGTTCCGATCGCGAGGGCAACAGCGGTGACACCTGCAACCAGCCATTTGCGATCGAGCAGGATGTCCAGGTACTCGGACAGATTAATCGCATCGTCGTCATCGTCGCGAGCGAGTGCTGCGGAGAGGGGCGAAGTGGAAGCAGATGGAGTCATGAGAGTTTGCGGATGCGTTCGGCCCAGGCTTGGGCGCCGTCAGCGATAAGTTGCAGTGCGTGCTCGAAGGCCGGACGGCCCATGCGATACGGATCGGGAATGTCAACGCGTG
>RCUK01001257.1_pt1 | contig 16757 bp, 19 predicted proteins | sample 2166381 | NCBI WGS metagenome assembly RCUK01 (sample SAMN09932809, study PRJNA488358) | compost metagenome | isolation source: compost soil in an enriched community | place: Germany: Experimental Botanical Garden | reverse complement strand
AAGACGGTAAAAAATTGAAAAAAGGAGAAACTGCTGATTTCAAAGTAATTGAATTCAACAAAGAATTCAAAAGAGTAGTTGCTTCTCACACTGCTATCTTCAGAGAAGAAGAAGAGAAAAACGTGAAAGCTGCTGCTGAAACTACTACATCTGCATCTACTAACGCACCAGCTGCGACTTTAGGTGATAACAATGATGTATTAGCTGCTTTAAAAGCTAAAATGGAAAAAACTGAGAAAAAATAATTCTTAAGTTTCATCTAAATAGAAAGTCCCACAGTAATGTGGGACTTTTTTTGTTTATAATTGTTTTGGTTTGAGATTTCTAACCGTTTCTCGATTGTCAGTTCAAGCAGAGTAATATTTATTGATGTTAATTTGATGCTAGTAGCTTCACTTCTTCTGGTGTAAACTGAGGAACAATTGCATAAGAAGTTATATTAGCTATTTTTATCTCATCTAATATATCTACAAGATTTCCATAATTAGATTTTTCTGTTGGTTTTATAATGACTGTAACTCCTCTTCCTGGTTTGCTAAGTCTTGCGGAATATTCTAAAACCATTTTATTTTTCTCCATTAGTTCTTTTCGTATTCCATTTTTCTCATAGCTAACTTCTTTAGGGGCTTGTATAGGAAATGCTAGTAATCCGTGATAAGTTATTATTTTGTCGTTTTTGTCAAGCAATAAAGTCACTACTAGATTTTCATCGGGCTTATTACATTCTGGCTCAGGACCGCAGCCACTACGACCGGAATATAGTTCCATAATTTTCGGTTTCGATAATTCACCAACAACCATAAAAAATATAATTAACAGAAAAGAAACACTAACCATTGCAGTTAAATCAACTCTTGAATTTAACTTTTTGCTTCTTACTTTTTGTGGTAGGTTTTTCATAAGACTTAGTTATTAATTTGAAGCTAATAATTTTGATTCTGCTGTACTAAATTCATCAACTATTGAATAGGTTTCAATATTGGCAACTTTCATTAGATCGAGTATATTTACTAAATTACCATAGTTTGATTTTTTACTCGGCTTTATTATTATAATTACTCCATTCATTGGTTTTCCTATTGAAATCATATAATTATGAACTTCTTTCTTTTTACGAAATAGTTCTTGGTGGATTTCATTTTTTCCAGATTCAAATTCTTTTGGCGCTTCCATTGGAAATTCTAATATTCCAGAATAAGTTATTATTTTATTGTTTTTGTCTAATAATATGGTATAGACCCGATCAGCTTTGATGCATGCATGACTCCATCTACATGTATCTTTTTCAGGTAAAGCGAGATCCATTCCTTTAGATTTTGATAATTCCCCAACAAGCATAAAAAATATAATTAGTAGAAAAGAAACACTAACCATTGCAGTTAAATCCACTCTTGAATTTAATTTTCTGCTTCTGACTTTTTGAGGTAGATTTTTCATAGGCTTTTTGATTTAGAGTTGTGACACAATTGAATTAGTTTGAGGCCAATAATTTTGATTCTTCTATAGTAAAATCATTTATTATGGAATAGTTTTCAATATTGGCAATTTTCATTTCATCTACCATATTTACTAAGCTTCCATAGTTTGAATTTTTGCTCGGTTTTATAATAACGATTACTTCACTCGTTGGTTTTCCTTCTGCGATCATATAATCATGAATTTCTTTCTTTTTGCGGAAGATTTCTTGTCTGATCTCATTTTTTTCAAAATTAAACTCCTTTGGTTTCTCGATTGGAAATTCTAATAAACCTGAATAAGTTATTATTTTGCCATTTTTATCTAACAATATGGTATACAATCGATCAGTTTTGACACATCCAATATTTTCTAAATAGACATAGTTCTCTGGAAAAGAAAGATTCATTGTTTCAGGCTTTAATAATTTCTTAGCGGCCATAAAAAATACCATCAGTAAAAAACAAACGCTGACCATTGCGGTTAAATCTACTCTTGAACTTAACTTTCTGCTTCTGATTTTTTGAGGCAAATTTTTCATGATTAGTAAGTTTTGTTTCTAAATTTAATAATAAAATCGACACAAAAATTAGGAGATTTTATATTTTTTAGAAAAAATTTCAGAATACTTTAATGTCTTGTTTGACGGGAAGTTTAGGAGAAAATCAGATCTTTTTCGCCTAAAAATAATTTTCAAATGAAAACCAAAACAAATTTATCGCCGTAAATGACCTTATAACTTAAAAATCATTTGATATGAAAACTAGAAAAATTTTAGCCGTAACAATTTTAGCTTTAGGATTTGCATTTACATCAAATGCGCAAAAATCGGTAATGGTTGGTGGCGCAGCGATGTATCCAAATAATAACATAATTGAAAATGCTGTTAATTCAAAAGATCATACGACTTTGGTTGCAGCTGTAAAAGCGGCGGATTTAGTAGAAACTCTAAAAGGAAATGGTCCTTTCACTGTTTTTGCTCCAACAAATGTAGCGTTTGATAAATTGCCAAAAGGAACTGTGGAAACATTGTTAAAACCAGAAAATAAAAAGCAGCTTCAAAATATCTTGACTTATCATGTAGTTTCGGGAAAACTGAATTCGGTTAATATTGCAGAAGCAATTAAAGAAGGTAAAGGTAAAGCAGCTTTTAAAACGGTAAGCGGCGGAACAATAACAGCTTGGATGAAAGGGAAAGACTTATACATTAGCGACGAGAACGGAAATAAAGCAAAAGTTACTATTGCTGACGTGAATCAGTCAAATGGAGTTATTCACGTCATAGATGCTGTTCTGCTTCCTAAAAAATAAATGATTTAAATTCCAATAAACCAAATTCCAAATTCCAAGTTCTGTATGGGGGTTTGGAATTTTGTTTTTGATATTTTTTAAAATTATTTTTTAGATGTCAAAGTACTTCCTGCAGATGCAATAACGACGCAGACAACAGCGAGAATTTCATAAAAATTTAAACTTTCTTTAAGGAATATAAACGCGCAAATAGAAGCTGCTGCCGGCTCTAGACTCATTAGAATACTAAAAGTACGAGGTGGAAGTTTACCCAAAGCTTTCATTTCTAGTGTAAACGGAATTGCGCTCGATAGAAGGGCAAGAGCAATACCCATTCCGAAAAGTTTAGGCGTAAGATTATTTAGGCCGCTTTCTAGAAAGCCAAAAGGCAAAACCAAAAACGCTGCAAATAACATTCCTATAGTTACTGCATCTCCATCGTTCATGATTTTTGAAACTTTACCTCCTAAAACAATATAAGCACTCCAAAAAGCCCCAGCCAAAAGAGCGCATATAATTCCAACAGGATCTAAACGATCATTTGTCCAAGGCGCAATTAATAAAATGCCGATTGCCGCCAATAGAACCCAGCAATAATCAACCAAACGTTTGGAGCCAGCTATTGCGAGCAATAAAGGCCCCACAAATTCTAGTGTTACCGCCAAACCAATTGGAATTCGTTCTATGGCGATATAGTAGATTAAATTCATCGCACCCAATGATAAACCATAAGGAATGACAAGTTTCCATTGTTTTGCTGTAATGATTTTTAAATTTGGCCTGTAAGCCAATAATAAAATTAGTGCCGAAATGCCAATACGCATTGATGCTGTACCTGCTGATCCGATGGTTGGGAAAAGTGTTTTTGCAATTGCTGCTCCGCATTGCACACTGATAATTGCTAATAATACTGCTGGAACAGGAGATAAGCTGATGTCTCTGTTTTTCATAAAAAGTATGACAGAATCAAAAAAAAGCTTCTGTCGGATAAATAAAATGTATTCTAAAATTAATTGCCTAAAGCTTTTTTTGTAACATAGGCGCGATAACCAATAATAGCCATTTGCCATTTCTTAGCCTTAGAAATATCTAAGCCTTGTTTGGTAAAGCTTGGCAAAAGTAGTTTATTTAGTTTAGCTAATAATTTATACATGGTAGATTTGTTTCGGCAAATATAAAAAAAAAAGACTTTGTGTTTGAAACAAAGTCTTTTGGGAGTAAGATTTAAAAGTATTTAAATTCTGAGAATCAGGTTTTCATCTCCGTCAGTTTCACGATTTATGACATTTCTTGGAGCTTTCATCCAGCCTGTTTCATTAATGATAGATTTAAATAGAAAAACCAGTGTTTGAGCACTGGCTTTTCTATATTTTAAAATGAAGCAACTATGCTTTTTTATTTTGTTTTTCCATTTCTTTCATGTCTTTTTCATGCTGCTTCATATCTTTTTCATGTTGTTTCATGTCTTTTGCATGTTGCTTCATGTCTTTGGCATGCTGCTTCATATCAAGCTCATACTGTTTCATGTCTTGTTCGTATTGCTTCATGCTATTTTCGTAGTCTTTAGAATCATCTCCGAAGTTAAATTTGAAGTCATAGCTGAACTTTTCCATTTGAGTATTGAATTTTTCCATTGCAATCTCATATTTAGCCATTTCCTTCTCATAAATAGCTTCTCTTTGAGACATAATAGTTTCAATTTGTTTCTCATACGCATCCATCTGAGGTTCCCATGCTTCCATTTGTTTTTCAAAAGCTTCCATGTCTTTTTCAAATTTAGCCATGGCAACTTTATTCTTTGGATTTTTAGGAGCAACTGGAGGTTTTGGCATTTTTGACATATCAACTGCAGGGGCAGGAGGAAGTGGCCCAGAAGGAAATGCAGGTGGCGCTGGTGGAACTGGAGCCGCAACATCTGATTCTGCATGATTTCGAACGATTACTCTTTCGTTTCTGATAATTATTGGTGTCCTAAAGTTTTTATCAGTATTGATAACAATAGCTTTTGTTCCATTCTCATCTGTTCCAATTGCAAGCTCGCAATCTTTTATAGCTTCGTCGCCATCAATTTTGATGGTTTGTTTTTTGCCAGAATCAGATTTTACTTTGATCTGAATTGCAGTTAATTCTTCTTTAGTATTTCTTTTTACATCAGAAATTTCAACATCAAGATTATGATTCGTTTTTAACTTTCCAGGAAGTTCGTTTAATTCCTTGTCAGTTGTGTTTTTTGTTATTTTTATTGTTTCATCAGAATCTTTAATTGTATCTCTTTGAATAACTACAGCTTCATTTTGTTTCTTTTCTTGTGCAATTGTCTTTATTTGAAATAAAAGGACAAATGCGCCAAGAGCAGGAATTACTGCCGAATATTTCCAGTAATTTCTTTTGTTTGATTGATTTTTGTTTAACATAACAATTCGTTTTTTGATTAATGATTGATAAAAATGATTGGTGATTGCAACACAAGTTTCATGTGTTGTTATTTTTAAAAGTGTGTATTGATACGCTTTTTTGTCGACAATTTTTTTTGAAGCTTCATTGTCTGCAATAAATTCAAGGTTTTGCAAAATAGCTTTTTTGTATAGCCAGATAATTGGATTAAACCAAAACAGAATACAAAAGATTCTAGAAATCAAAACATCTATCGTATGTTTTTGATCACTATGCACTTTTTCATGCTCTAAAATATTCTCTAATTCTGTGGCTGTATATAGTGATGAATTATATACAATGTAGCCGAAGTAGGAGAAAGGAGCAATATTTTCGTTGATATCAATAAATTTGAAATCATCTTGCTGTTCAATTTTTTTTCCTCTTAAAACGGCATTAAGACTATAAAAATCTAGAGCAAATTTGATCATGAAAACTAAAAAGCCAACTCCATAAACTACAGCTAAAACTAAACTCCAATTGATCTCAAAATTTTCTTCTTCGACTACCGTTACAGTAGTAGGCGAATATTGAGGTTTATATTTAGCCACATTATGATTTGAAGTAGGAACATTTTCAATATTAGTTGATCTAGTTATAATTATTGGATCTGGAGTAGGTGCAGGCGGTGCTTCAACCCAAACTACTTTGGTATAAACTACGAAAGGCAGTACAATAGAAGTAATTAAACCAGCAATAAGAAACCAGCGGCTGCTATTAAAAAAAGTCTCTTTGCGAAGTAAAAAAATGTAAGCAAAATAAAACATTGCTAGTAACCCGCTTGATTTTAAGATAAAAATGAAAAGTGATTCCATAGTGTTCTGATTATTTGCCTTCTTTCGGATTCTCAATCATGTCTAAGATTTCTCGTAATTCATCTGCTGAAATTTTCTCTTCTTTTGCAAAAAAAGAAACCATGCTTTTATATGAACTATTAAAATAATTATCAATAGCAGTACTCATAAAGCCTTTTCTATAATCTTCAATGCTTACAGCTGGGTAATACTGATGTGTATTTCCGAAAGCATTGTGCGCAACATAACCTTTCTCTTCCAGATTACGAACAATGGTAGACAAAGTATTGTAATGAGGCTGATCTTCTAAAATCTCTGCTTGAATTTCTTTTACAAAAGCTTTTTTCAGCTTCCATAAAATATGCATGATTTCTTCTTCTTTGTTGGTTAGTTTTTGCATTTTTTATTTAAAATTAGAAAGTTTTTATTTTTTTGTTTGGATTTCGATTACACCATTTGAAGCTTTATCTCCATATTGACCAATTGCATTCACTCCATTTAAAACGTTTACAGATTCAATATCAGTTGGTTTAATGCTATTATAGTCAAAACCAGAAGGCATTTCTTCTCCGTCAACAATTACAAGCAGGCTAGATGTTTTAATATTTGCTTTTGTACCATTAGAAACAGCAACTGCCGTGCCTGTGTTAGTCGTAATAACTTTAGTCTTATTGTCTTTGTTTACGATTACAGTAGTGCTAATATTTGAATTAGTATCACTGTCAGTTTTTGTACTAGTAATAGAATTAGTGTTAACATTGGTTTCTGTATTAGTAGTTATACTTTTATTTTCTGCAGCGCTTTTGGCTTTATCTTGTATAGTGACTTTGTTCACCGTGATTTTTTCATCATACGTTTTAATGCCAGTTCTTTTTGCACCATTTTTTCCCGTAACAACAACTATCCCCAAATCTTTTATGGCAACTTTTCCGCCTGTTTGGATAGATTGAGATTTTTGGTTTTCATAAGTTACTTCAACTTTAAGTGAAGTTAATTGATTCGCTGAGTTTCTTTTTACTCTAGAAGATTCAAATTCAACATTGTGCAACATTTTTAATTGCGTTTTGATTCTTTTTAGTTCTAAATCTGTGGTGTTCTTTTGAATTGTGTAAACATCAACAGCTTCAATTTCGTTTGAAACTGATTTTAAAGTTTGTGGTCTTTCTTTTGCAATTACTTCAATTTGAAATAATAGTACAAATGCAGCAAGAGCTGGGATTACAACATAATACTTCCAAGAATTTCTCTTTTTTGATTGACTTTTGTTTAACATGACGATTCGTTTTTTGATTAATGATTGATAAAAATGATTGGTGATTGCAACACAATTTTCGTGTGTTGTTATTTTTAAAAGCGTGTATTGATATGCTTTTTTATCTAAAAGTTTTTTTGCGGCCTCGCTGTCAGCAATAAATTCTAAGTTTTGAGTTATTGCTTTTTTGTAAAACCAGACAATCGGATTGAACCAGAAAATAATACTGAATATTCTAGAAATCAATACATCTAAAGTATGATTTTGATCGCTATGCACTTTTTCGTGCTCGATTATATTTTCTAACTCTGAAGCCGTGTACAGTGATGAGTTGTATACAATATATTCAAAATAGGAGAAAGGCGCAATGTTTTCGTTTATGTCTATGAATTTGAAGTCGGCTTGCTGTCTGATTTTTTTTCCTTTAATAATAGAGTTTAAACTATAAAAGTCAATTGCCAGTTTTATTAAAAATATCAAAAGACCTACGGCATAAAGACCAAGAATGACATAGCCCCAATTAAATTCTGAAGATTCGTCTTGAGATGCGTTTGATGCAAAATTCTGAAAATCGGTATCAAATTGTGGAGCCGCATTTATCCATATTACCTTTGTATAAGTCAGTAATGGTAGAATTGCCGATACAATTAAGCCAGACAAAAGAAACCATCTGTTGCTATTAAAGAACGTTTCTTTGCGCAATAAGAAAAAGTAAGCGCAATAAAACAAAAGCATTAAACCGCTTGATTTGATAATGTAGATGAAAAGTGCTTCCATAATCCGAATTATTTATCTTCTTTTTTATTTTCGATCATCGATAAAATTTCGCGCAGTTCATCTGCAGAAATTTTTTCTTCTTTAGCAAAAAAGGAAACCATACTTTTATAAGAACTATTAAAGTAATTATCGATTGCGGTTTTCATAAATCCTTTTCTGTAATCTTCAATTGGCACAATTGGAAAGTACTGATGTGTGTTTCCAAAAGCGTTGTGCCCAACATATCCTTTTTCTTCCAGATTACGTACAATAGTCGATAATGTATTGTAATGTGGCTGATCTTCTGTTATTTCAGCTTGGATTTCTTTTACAAAAGCTTTTTTCAGCTTCCATAAAATCATCATAATTTCTTCTTCTTTATTTGTTAACTTTTGCATCTTCTCTAATTTTAATTCAAACCTACAACTATTTTTTTAGTTACACAACTATAAAAATAGTTATTTAACTAAAAATTAAGTTTGATTTCGGTTTTAGACGCAAAATAGCTATTCAAATTTAATGGTAATAAATTGAATTATAAGGTTTTAAAAAGTTAAAAGTTTTTTATGAAATCTTCTCGCTGATTAAGCTGTTCTTAATCCAGATGCAGCATCCTGTTGCAACAACGCCAATGCAAGCCATAAAAAGCCAATTGATTTGATAGCCAAATCGTGTGATAATTTCAAATCCAAGTTTAGAACTGATAATATGAGCAAGACTAAAGCTCATGGTGTACAGTGCCATGTAACGTCCTTCTTGCCCGCGAGGCGCGCGACTTAAAGCAAAAGCATTAGAAAAAGGAAAAGTTAGGACTTCTCCGATAGAAATACAAACCATGCTAACGACCAATATTCCAGCCCAAAAATTAATAAGAAGCAAAAAGAAACTCGATGCCATTACAAAAGAACCGACTATTATAATTCGAATTTTAGGAAAAGCTTTTCGTTCTAAGAATCCAACTGTAGGCATTTCTAGAGAGAAGATCAGAAGACCATTTAAAGTCATTAAAAGTCCTGTTTGGAATTCGCTTAAGCCAAACTTTTCATTGTGATATAAAGGAAGAGTAGTAAATAGCTGGAAGAAAATCATTGCCGTAATGAAACTTACGAATAAGAAAACCCAAAAAATTTTGTCGTGGAAAACCGATTTTACATCTGAAGCACTTTCTGCTTTATCGTCGTGAGTTGCCTTTTTCTTTTCTTTTACCAATAAAGCAAAAATGGAGATTGAAATGATGCATGAAGCTCCATCAACCCAAAACAAACCTGAGTAACCCATTCCCATAATAATTAAACCTCCCAGTGCTGGTCCGGCGGCAAAACCTAAATTTACAGCAAGACGGACTAATGTAAGTGCGCGAGTTCTGTTTTCTGGTTTAGCATATGCTCCAAGAGAAACAAACATTGCAGGTCTAAACATATCGGCAATCGTCATAAGTACAAACATTGCGGCACAAAGAGTCCAGAAAGTTGTAATATATTGCACAAAGAAAAGAGAAACTCCACTAGTAAATAAACTAAAAATCATGATTTTATAGAATCCAATTTTATCTGAAAGTTTACCGCCCAGCCAAGAACCCAACATTGATCCAAAACCAAATGCAACCATAATCCACCCAACTTGATTGTACGTAAAATGAAGATCTTCTTTTAAATATTTGGATAAAAAAGGAAGAACCATTGTTCCAGCTCGGTTGATAAAAGTGATTATGGCAAGAATCCAAACTTCTCTGGTGAAACCTTGAAAGTTGTTAATGTAGTGGGTTAAAGCAGTTTTAAGCATTTTGTTTGATAAATTATCGTCACAAAGTTAGGAAACTTTGTCTCGTTAAGTGGTTGTTGTTTTGTTACTTTTGAACTATTTTTGCAGAAAATTTCTAAGATGAAAACTATAAACGCCATAGCTTTATTGTTGTTATTTAATTTTGCTTTTGCACAAAAAAAGTTTAGTAAAACTGATGTTCAGAAGTTTCAAAAGAAAATCAACTCCGAATATGCTGATCCTAAGACAAGTCCATTAATGGCTGATGATTTAAAAACTTTTAAAAGCTTAGATTTTTTTCCTATTTCTGAAACATATTTTGTGAATGCCACTTTGGTAAAAGCTAAAGGAGGAAAAGTTTTTGAAATGAAAACTTCAGGAACTCGTACACCAAAATATATAAAGTATGGAACTTTAAACTTTAAAATAAATGGAAAAGCTTTTCAGCTTGCTGTTTACCAAAGTTTAGAGCTTATTGTTCAGGAAAAATATAAGAATCATCTCTTTTTGCCTTTTTCAGATTTAACGAGCGGAAAACAAAGCTACATTGGAGGCCGTTACATTGATTTAGAAATTCCAAAAGGAAATACAATAGCTGTCGATTTTAATCAAGCTTATAATCCATATTGCGCTTACAACTACAAGTATTCTTGCCCGCTTGTACCACAGGAAAACGATTTGAAAATTGAAATTAAAGCTGGTGTAAAGGCTTTTCATTAATGGAATATTTTAATTTTCATACACATCAATTTACCAATCAATCTAATGTCTTAGAATTGGTTAATCAGTATCCAAAAGATTTTGATGCTTCAATTCCGTTTTATTCCATCGGAATCCATCCTTGGTATATCGACAAAAATCGTATTGATGAAGATTTGAAAATTATAGAAGAAAAATTGCAAACTCATAATTGTCTGGCAATAGGAGAATGCGGTTTGGATAAAAGAATTGAAGTTCCGTTTGATTTACAGATTTCAGTTTTTGAAAAACAATTAGAATTAGCAGAAAAATTTAAGAAACCTGTAGTTATTCATTGCGTTGCTGCTTTTCAAGAAGTAATGGAGATCAAGAAAAAAATGAAGATAAACGTTCCAATGATTATTCATGGTTTTTCAAAGAATAATCAGTTGGCAGAACAATTAATTTCGTCAGGGTTTTATCTTTCGTTTGGAAAATATTTATTGAAAAATCCAGATTTAAAAACGGTTTTCCAGAATGTTCCAAACGATCGTTTTCTTTTAGAAACAGATACAATTGAAGAATCGATTCAACAAGTTTATGAGTTAGCTTCTGAGTATAAAGGATTAAATTTAAAGGAATTAAAAGAAGTTATTTCAAGTAATTATAGAAGGTTATTTAAACAATGAAAGGAATATAGAATATAGAGTAAAGATTATAGAATAAAGAGTTTTTGTGTTCAAAATTTGTCACCCTGAGCGTAGTGGAAGGGCATTCCAATCAGGATGGGCTTCGACTTCGCTCAGCCTGACAAACATGTAAAACTTGAAACATTAAACTTGAAACAAATAAAAACAAAAAAAACATAAAAAAGAATATATGGCAGAATGGACAGAAAGAGCTGAGCTTTTGTTTACTAAAGAAGGATTAGAAAATTTACAAAAATCTAATATTTTAGTCGTTGGATTAGGAGGAGTTGGATCTTTTGCAGCTGAATTTTTAGCAAGAGCAGGAGTAGGAAGCATGACAATTGTAGACGGAGATGTTGTAGATATTACCAATATTAACCGTCAATTGCCTGCTTTGCATTCAACGGTTGGTCAGCCAAAAATTAAAATTGTAGGCGATCGTTTGATGGATATTAATCCGGAATTAAATCTAACTCGTGTTCAGGAATTTCTTTCTCCAGAACGTGCTTTTGAGATTGTTTCTCCAGAATTTGATTATGTTTTAGATTGTATTGACAGTATTACTCCAAAATTAAATCTGATCATTGCTGCAAAACGCAAAAGAGTAAAAATCATTAGCAGTATGGGAGCTGGAGGAAAAATGTTAGCTTCTAAAGTAAAAGTGACAGATATTTCTAAAACAATAAACTGCTATTTTTCTAAAACAATCCGTAAGCGTTTAAAAGAAGCAAAAATCAATAAACTTAAAGTAGTTTTTTCTTCTGAAATTCAAGACGAAAAAAGCTTAAAGCTAACAGACGGTAAAAACTTCAAAAAATCATTCTACGGAACAAACAGTTATATGCCAGGATTATTTGGCTTGCACGCTGCCGAAACAGTGATTAGACATCTGCTTAAAAAGTAAGGTTCTAAGTTGTTAAGATTCTAAGGTGCTAAGTTTTTTTTTAGCAGCTAGATTGAATCTTATTTTTCTGAACCTTAAATAATACAACTCAAAGCGAACTTTGTCAAAGTTTAAAACTTTGACAAAGTTAAACACAAAAGAAACCTTAGAGCCTTTGTCCCTTAGAACCTTAGTACCTTAAAAAAAAATGATTAAAACAGTAATTTTTGATATGGATGGCGTAATCGTTGACACAGAGCCAGTTCATCGTTATGCCTATTATTTGCAATTTTCGGAATTGAATATAGAAGTTCCTGAAGAAATGTACACCACATTTACAGGATTTTCTACTCGAAATACATTTCAAACCTTAAAAAGCTATTTTCCAACAGTAAAGCAAGAGGTGGAAGATTTGATTCAGAGAAAGAGAACTATTTTTAATGACGCTTTTGATACTAAGGAAGATTTATATCTTTTAGAGGGTGTCGAAGACTTAATTAAAGATTTATATAACAACGGAATACAGTTAATTTTAGCCTCATCAGCTTCAAAAGTTACTATAGATCGCGTTTTTACAAGATTTAATCTTCATCAGTATTTTACGCATATTGTGAGCGGTGAAGATTTTCCTCAGTCAAAACCAAATCCAGCTATATTTATTCACGCAGCTTCATTGTCTATTGCCCCAAAAGAAGAATGTATTATCATTGAAGACAGTACTAACGGTGTAAAAGCAGCAAAAGGTGCAGGAATTTACTGCGTAGGTTATAAGAGCGAACATTCGCATCGTCAAGATTTGTCTGAGGCTGATCTAGTTATAGAACATTTTAGCGAATTAAATGCTGAAAAAATATCACAGCTTAAGCCTTGAATTATATAAAATTTAACATTTTTAAGCTGATTGAATTTGTAAATTTGAATAAAATAAAAACTTAAAATAATGAAGAAACTACTTATTGCTTTAGCCCTGATTATAGCTCCATTAGCATCAGAAGCACAAGTAAAAACACCGCAAGCAAGTCCAAAGGGATATATTAAACAGACTGTTGGTTTAACTGATGTCGAAGTTACCTATTCAAGACCGGGAGCAAGAGGGAGAGCCGTGTTCGGAAATTTAGTTCCGTTTGGAAAATTATGGAGAACAGGCGCTAATGAAAATACAATTATTAACTTTAGCGACGATGTAATAATTGACGGTAAAACACTTAAGAAAGGAAAATATGCAATTTATACAGTTCCTAGAATCGAAAGCTGGGATATCATTTTCTATCTTTCTACAGACAACTGGGGATTGCCAGAAAATTGGAGTGATGCTTATGTAGCTTTAAAAACTACAGTTAAAGAAGAAGCATTACCAACTCCTGTTGAAACATTTACAATCGGAATTAATGGTTTAGATCCAAATTTTGGTTATATTGACATTGCTTGGGAAAACTCTCATGTTGCTTTAAAGTTTGAAGTTCCAACTGCTAAAATCGCGACAGCAAGTATTGACAAAGCTTTGGCTGGCCCAACTTGGAATGATTATTTTGCAGCATCTCAATATTTATTCCAATCAAATGGAAATATAGAAACGGCTAGAAATTATGTAGACAAAGCTCTTGATATGAGTTCAGATAAGCCTTATTACGTATCAAGATTAAAAGCATTAATCCAAGCAAAGCAAGGTGATAAAAAAGGAGCTATCGAAACTGCAAAAGCTTCTCTAGCATCTGCTGAGGCTGCAAACAACGCTGATTACGTAAAAATGAATAAAGACAGCATCGCTGAGTGGAGCAGATAAGTATTTAAAAGTTCAATATATAAAATTCCAAATTCCAAAGCTTTCGGGTTTTGGAATTTTTTTCGCATGTTAAAATAGACAGACTGGTCTGTATGTTTGATAAATATTTATATATTTGTGGATATAAAATATAATGGTATGCTGCCAAAAGAAAGAATATTAGAAAAAACATTTAGTTTATTTCACAAACAAGGTTATAATGCAACAGGCATTAATCAGATTATTGAGGAGGCAAAAGTTGCAAAAGCAAGTTTTTATAAGCATTTTAAATCTAAGGAGGATTTGTGTGTTGCTTTTTTAAATCAGCGCCATTTGTTTTGGTTTGAAGAATTGCAAAAATTTACAGCCAAAGAAGAAGATACAAGATTAAGAATTTTGGCTTCTTTTGATTTTTTAATTTATATGAATAAAAATGAAAATTTTAGAGGTTGCAGTTTTCTAAATATTTTATCAGAAATCCAATCAGATAATATTAAAATTTTAGCAGTAATTCAAAACCATAAAGCCGATTTACGGGCGTATTTTACTGAAATTTTAAATGATAATCTTGTATCAGATCATGTTTATCTACTTTTTGAGAGCTGCATTATAGAAAGTCAGCTTTTCAAATCAAATGAGCTTATTGAGCAAACAAAGAAAATTATTCAAACTTTAATTTTATAATTATGGAACAGAAATTGCCGTTGCCGCCTTTCACATATGAAACAGCATTAGAAAAGATTCAATTAGCAGAAGATGCTTGGAACAGTCAGGATCCAGAAAGAGTTTCAAAAGCCTACACTATTGATAGCGAATGGAGGAATAGAAATCAGTTTGTAAATGGTAGAAATGAAATTGTACAGTTTTTAACTCAAAAATGGAAAAAGGAGAAAAACTATAAACTTAAAAAAGAATATTGGGCGCATACAGAAAACAGAATTGCAGTTCGATTTGAATATGAATATCAGGATGTTGATGGAAACTGGTTTAGAGCCTACGGAAATGAAAATTGGGAATTTGATTCAAATGGGTTGATGCAAAAAAGATTTGCAAGCATAAATGATCTTTCGATAAAAGAAGAGGAAAGAAAACTATAATAAGTTTAATTCATAGAGGGCGGTTCAGGAATTTTTACCGTCCTTTTTATTTTCTTTACAATTAATAAATAAAAAGTAATTCCTCCTAAAATAATAAGTAAAGCAATTTGAAGCTGGCCAAGCACATTGTTTCTATTATACATCGCATTTGCAGCAGCAAGTTTTGCTTTTCCTTCTTCAATCTGAATTTGAGAAAGAGATTCTAATGTTTTTAAAGCTTCGGCACTAGAATTGGCTATTTTGTTCCAGTTTTTACTTTCGACTTGCTTGTTTATTTCTTTGCACGAACTTAAAAAAGTGTCAAAGTACTGTTTTTCTTTATTCGTTAAAACCGTTTTAGCGTACAAATCATCAATATCATGAATAATATTAAGTGTATGAATAATTTCATCTTTTTTAATATTGTCGCTTAAATCTAATTTTTCAGCTTCAGCTTTTATAAAATGAAGCTCTTTGGAATATTGAAAAATGTAATGTGCCACCACCAATCGGTCTTTGTAAATTGCATTGATATTGTCATTTACATTTTTGGAATTTCGCAACGTGTTAAAGTTACCAAGCAGAATAATAAGCATTACAACTAGTAATATAAAAGCCGCTTTGGTTTTGTTGCTGTATTTTTTTTGATCTTTCATAGCTTTTTGTGAAACTAAAATTTTAATTAATCATTTTGTTTTCGTTTAGCGCAATGTTTTTTATGGATGCTAAAGGAGTAATTTTTATTTTATTATCTCCCTTAACTAAATAGAAATAATACAAGCTATTATTTCCAATGATAAAAACATTTTCAGATTCACCTTCGTTAAAATCAAGCTGATAGTTGTAAACTAATTTGTTTTCTTTTAGTTTTTTCGTAGTAAAATAACCGCCAGCTGATCCGTAGCCTAAAAAAAAGGACAATAGAAAAATTATAAGCGATTTTATGGCAATGCCATTATAGTAACTTTTAGTTTCTTGTGGAGATAATTTATCAGTCGATTTTAATTCGAAAGATCTTTTTACAAACGCCAAATCTTTATTCTTAGCCAAGAAGGAAGGAAGATAAAAATGAACTAAAAAAAGTATCGTGATCGCTCCTAGAATAATCGGATTCGAAGTAAATTCAGCGATTGGACTAATTAATATATCCATTATTGTAGAATACCTCAATATATTAATTCCGAATTGGTAGTAAAATATACTATCCTTTAGTATTCCCATTAAAATTAGAAATAGATATCCAAATGGCAACAACTTTTCTAAATCGTCTGAAATCTTCATTTCTGCAGTTTAAAATTGGTTAGTTTTAGGTCAGTTTTACAACTTACTAAAATAGTCTTTTTTAATTAATATCTTTAAAATCAATTGTTTATTACTTTAATATGTTTTGTGATTTAATGGAATATTTATGAAATAGTATTTTTTTCGCTGTATCTTGACGAAAAATAAGTTATTAAATAATTGTATCGTCACCCAGTACAAATTTCAGTACATAAAATTCAGCAGCGAATGTATAGTGTTTATCAATTTCTGAATCACTAAAAATTTCATTAAGATCATTAATCCTATTTCTAAATTCGCCTATTGGTTTCAGGTCAGTATAAAATTGTTCTGTAAGAATACCATTTTTAATTAACTTCTGAATGGTTTCACTAAGAGGTTCCTCTATAGAATGCACTATATTATTATTTTCTGCTAGTTTATTAATTTCCTGTGTTATCTCTTGCCATTCACGAAGAAACAATGAAAATTTTTCATTATGTGCTTTTAGTACACTTTCTAAAACGGCTTCTTTTTCATTTTTAGGAATAATAATTTTATTAACAAATTCTATTGCTTGATTAAATTTTTCACTTAACTCATTGACTAGATCAATAATGTTTTTGTAATCTATCTTTGTTAGAAAATTATTATGAGCGATTAAACAT
>RCUK01001253.1_pt1 | contig 16800 bp, 19 predicted proteins | sample 2166381 | NCBI WGS metagenome assembly RCUK01 (sample SAMN09932809, study PRJNA488358) | compost metagenome | isolation source: compost soil in an enriched community | place: Germany: Experimental Botanical Garden | reverse complement strand
GTTTATTCGTTTATTTGGTTAATCGTTTAACCGACTGAACGATTAAATAGTTAAACTTAAAAAAATTAGTCTCTGGAAATTTCAAGAATTTCAAATTTCAGAACTCCGTTTGGAACTGTAATTTCGGCAACTTCCCCAACAGATTTTCCAAGTAAACCTTTTCCAATAGGAGATGTTACTGAGATTTTTCCAGTTTTTAGGTCGGCTTCACTTTCAGCAACAAGCGTATATTTCATTTCCATTCCGTTGCTTTGGTTCTTAATTTTTACATTAGAAAGCACCAATGCTTTCGAAACATCTAATTGTGATTCGTCTATTAATCTGGCGTTCGAATACACTTCTTCCAGTTTAGCAATTCTCATTTCTAATAAACCCTGCGCTTCTTTTGCTGCATCATATTCTGCGTTTTCAGACAAATCACCTTTATCTCTTGCTTCTGCTATATCTTGAGATGCCTTCGGACGCATTACACTTTTTAAATGCTCCAACTCATCTTTCAACTTTTTTAATCCTTCTGCGGTATAATAAGATACTTTACTCATAACTTCATCGTTTATATAAATACAAAAAATCCCATCGGGACGGGATTTCTTATTACAAATATACTATTATTTTTAATAGTACATAATTATATATTAATCATATAAAATTCAAAACTAAATAATTTATTTTTGTTTCACCAATTCTTATTAAAATCAATGAAAAAATTCTGGCTCTTAATCGTATTTGTTTCCGTACTTTTCTCTTGTGGTGATAGTGAACGAAGCAATAATAATCCTAATATACCTAATTATTCTGTTAACTTATCTGTAGACATGAATCTGCCTGCGTATTCAAATCTTAAATTTGTAAGCAACGGGGTTATTGTTCCGAATTTTGGAGCAAAAGGGGTTATCATTTTTAACGCGGGAAGCGGATACAATGCATTTGATGCTGCGTGCCCAAATCAGGCTTTAAATTCGTGCACAGCTATGACCATTGATGGTATTAATGCCGTTTGTTCTTGCGATAAAACTGCATACAGTTTATTTACCGGACTTGGAGGTAAGGAATATCCGCTGAAACAATATCGTGTTGAAGTTATAGGAACCACAATTCACGTATACAACTAAAAACAAAAAGCCTGAAAATTTAAAACTTTCAGGCTTTTTTATTTTTGTATTAGTCTAGAATTTCAAAGTTAGTCCAGCTAAGAAATTGATTCCCGCTTGTGGATAATAGTACGGATAGATATCCCACATTGCCCCATTAGAAACATATTTTTTATCTAAAATATTATTTACCAATCCTGTAATCATTATCGATTTAAAAACAGATTTTGGCTTAATTTCATAAGACACATTCAAATCGTTCACAAAATAATCAGCCAGTTTTGCTGATGGCAATTCGATATTATTCATATATTGCTCACCAACATATTTCTGTAATAACGAAATATGTAAACTTTCAAGCGGGCTATAAACAATTATATTTCCTGCAATTACTTCTGGTGAATAGGCGATTTTAGTTGTTCCATAATTCTGACCTTCAACAGCCAAATCAACATTTTTATTGCTGCTTAAAGTGAAGTTAGGACGAAATATAAATTTGTCTGAAAGTTTAATTGTTGCATCAACTTCAAATCCTAAACGATAACTTTTATCTGTATTTGAACGAATTGGCGCTCCAACATCGTCTAATGTTCCGGTTAAGATCAACTGATCTTTATAGCCCATATAATAGAAATTCGAATTCAGTTGAAATTTCTCTGAATTAAATCTCCAGCCTAATTCAAAATCATTTAGTTTTTCCGGCTTTACATTTCCGCCTTCGTAATCCGTTCTGTTTGGTTCACGATTGGCTCTTGCGTAGGAAAAATAAAGAGTGTTTTTTTGATTGATTTCGTAGTTCAAACCCGCTTTCGGATTAAAGAAATTGAAATTATCATCAACTAAACCTGTTTCTGCACTATTGGCTTTATATTTTACATTTCTATATTGTAAATCGCCATAGAAGCTTAATTTTTCTGTGAATTGATAATTTGCTTTCGCAAATATATTCCCATCCGTTTTAGTTGAAAAATCATCGTAATAATGATCTCCCAATTCCGATTGAGAAGCATATCTTGCCCAAATCACTTTCCCAAAATGATCACCTTCGTATTTGTTCCAGCCTCCGCCAAAAATAACATCCAGCTTTTCATCTTTATATTTCACAGAGAATGTTGTTCCGTAAAAATCATTATCCAACCATTTTTGACGCACTAAATCGGTTGTTGTTATTGCTCCAACTGGCAGTAAACTATAATCGGCCATTTCAGCATCTTCCTTGTAGTTTTCGTAATATCCTTTTCCTTTGGTATAATGAACCGCTAAGTTTGAGCTCCATTTATCGGAGAACGATTCGCTCCAATGTAATTGATAATGATCTTGTTGATAGTTATCAGTCTCATTATCATAAAAACGAATATTTCCAGCTTCGTCTGTATACATCCCGGCAGAATTGAAAGTGCGGTTTGAATTTAGGGTTTCAGCATCAATTCCATTCCATGATTGGTATGTTTTTTCCGTTCCTCCAAAAACCAAAGCTTTAATTAAAGTTGTTTTTCCAACATAAGTTCCCTGCAAGAAATAAGATTTCAAATCAGAACTAGCACGGTCTACATAACCATCAGATTTAATTCTGGACAAACGTCCGGCCAATTCAAAATGATCATTTAATAAACCAGTGCTGAATTTTACTGTATTTTTTTGAGAATTGAAACTTCCGTAAGAACTTGAAATTTCACCATTTGCTTTTGAAGCATAATTATCCGTCAGCATATTTAAACTGGCACCAAAAGCAGCAGAACCGTTAGTTGATGTTCCGACACCCCGTTGTAATTGAAGGCTTTCTACTGAAGAAGCGAAATCAGGCATATTTACCCAAAATGTTCCCTGGCTTTCAGCATCATTGTATGGAATTCCGTTTATAGTAACGTTAACACGTGTTGCATCGCTTCCACGAACACGAATTCCGGTATAACCCATTCCGTTACCAGCGTCAGAAGTTGTAACAACAGAAGGTAAATAATTCATAAGAATTGGAATATCCTGACCCAGATTTCTGTATTTGATGTCTTTTTTATCCAAATTACTAAATGTAACTGGTGTTTTTGTAGTAACACGAACTGCTGAAACCAAAACCTCATCAAGAGAGTTTACCTTGACAGAATCTTTTTCCTGAGCAATAGAGAATAGAGTAAAGAAGAAAGAAAATAGAAGAAAGAAAATAGATTTGGTTCTTCTCGTTTCAGTAAACTTAGAACCTTTGTAATTTAGCACCTTAGTACCTTTGCAAAATGTTTTCATCCGTAAAAAAATTACGAATAAAAGGGGGAATTATTCTTTTTTGTTAAATTAATAAATATGTTTCTTACGACAAGATATAGTGTGCAGGCTAACCATTGTCGTTTTTTCCCTTAGCGACATTACTCGCTCAGGTTCTTTGGGTATGATCTCAGCTCGTTATTTAGAGCACCCCTTTGAGACAGTGCAAATGTAGTGTTAAAAAACAAATTCCAAAAAATTAAATTCCAAATTATAAAAACTCATAAATTAAATTCCAAATCCAAAAACTCACAGATTAAATAAAATTCCAAAAACTAAAATTCCAAATTCCAATTGAAAACTACATGAAGTAGGCTTTGTTTGGAATTTGGAATTTATCCCGAAACTTCGGGATTGGGATTTAATCTATGTTTGGTTTTCTCCGGGATTGTTTTATTTCAGAAATATTCTTTTTGTCTTTAATTCGCTTTTTGATAACTGATTTTGGAATCTTGGTTGCTTTCCGAATTTTAGGGACATGCAATCCTTTTTTGATGATTTCTAAAAAACGTTTTACAACAATATCTTTGTTTTTAAGCTGGCTTCGGTCTTCGTCACAATTTAAAATAAGAATATTTTCGGTAGTTAAGCGTGGTACAATATTCATCAATAAAAGTGCTTTCTCTTCTTCAGATAAGGCTTGCGATGTATTCAAATCAAAAGTCAGTACCACTTTTGATGATACTTTATTTACGTTTTGTCCGCCGGCGCCACTGCTCCGAACGGCTTTAAAACTTAATTCTGATATGATTTTTTCGGTATCCATTATTGTGGCTGATGTGCCGCTTTTAATAAATCATTTACTGTTTTCACCGGATTAAAAGTTATCAACGGAACCGCCACAAAAATGGTAAGCCAATTGGCCATTGCACCATTCCATAATCCAGGCAATTCATAACTTTTAACTGTTTTTCCTTCGAAGTTTTTTTCTACAATAAATCCGGCATTCTCATCAACAAATTGTAGTAAATCAAACTTATTGTTTTTATAATTTCTAATCCCACACACTAAATCTACCGGATTAAAATGTGTAGCTTCCTTTAAAATCTTGTTTTGTTTTTTAGTGTTGACATCAACTTGAGAAGCTTCTACAATTTGCAAAGAAACTGCACCTTTATTATTCATCACCCAAAATGGTCCGCCTCCGGGTTCTCCTTCATTTTTAACCATTCCGCAAACGCGAATTGGTCGATCCAGTAGTTCTTTTATTTTTGAAATTTTATTTTCGAAAGTAAATTTGCTAAAATCACTAGTCATTTCAACATTAAGATTATCAGATAAAAAACGAATGATTTCATCAATATTATCTTCTTTAATTTCTTGTTTATCGATAGCTTTAAGATAACTAAAGACTTTTTGTTGAATTTCAATTAAAACACCTGCCAAGGCCTTTTTATATAAGGTAATTTTCTCAATATGATTTTGAATTACATTGTCTATATTTTTGATAAAAATAATATCCGATTCAAGCTCATTTAAATTCTCAATTAAAGCACCGTGTCCACCTGGCCTAAAAACCAATGCGTTATGTTTATTATCCCTCACAGGATTATTTTCAAGATCAACGGCAATTGAATCAGTAGCTTTATTCTGATATGAATAATTAATATTGATTCGAATTCCCGAATCCTTTTCTACTTTTTCTTTAACGAGCTCAACTGCTTGTTCAAATAAATTTTGATGCGCTTCGGTAACTGTAAAATGAAGATTAGAAAGCTGATTTGATGAAGCATAATGCGCACATTCGTTCAAATGTTCTTCTATAGGATTTGCAATATGTGTTTTATATTTATGAAAAGGTAAAACAGCCTTTGGCTTATTGGCAAAGTCAAAATGATCAGCAGATAGCAATAGTTTTATAAAGTAATAATTTTTATAATCTCTGTCTAAAGTATCAAAATCAGTATAAATTTCTTTTAGCTTTGAATATACAGCTTCAAAAAAAGGAAGCTTTTCCATTGCTACAATAAAAATAGGCAATTCTTTATCTTTTTTCCTATTGATATAAGCATTTATAGTTTCTTTTTCAATATTAAAATCGTTCAGAAAAGTTCGTAAAAACTTAAACATTCTTGTTGCTGCTCCTGAAGCCGGGACAAATTTCTTTATTTTCAGCTTTTTCTTTTGAGAATCAAAAAAAACAGCTTTTTCTTCGAATTCGTCCTGAGATAAGCTTAAAATCCCATTATTAATTGTACCGGGACTTACTAAATTACTTTTTGTAATTCCGTTTTTTAAAATATCCAATTGTTTTAAGATAGTAGCAAAAGGAATTTCTTTATTGTATATGTAAACAAAATCAGCTGAAGAAAAGCCCCGATCTTTAGCTATAGCCAAATTATCGATAATTGAAGATGCCTTTATCAGACGACTTTCTTTATCACCAGAAAGGGTGATAAACGGTTTGTTAGTATCTATCAGACTTTGTTTGAAAACGGAAAAGACCGTTTCCCGACCATTAGGCGTATCTCTAATATCATCTTTTTCCCAAGGAACATCAATATCCGTCAGAAAAAACAAATCGTATTCATGTTCCACCGCTGCTTGATTTAACATGGGATCACAAAAACCATAATACATTTCAGAAAAAACTTTGGTAACCATTAAATTGGTATCGCAAAACAAATATTTCTTCGCTGTTGAAAGTTTTTCATTTTCTAATGCCGTCTGGCCATATGCAATAGGAAGCATATCATCAGCAATACAAATGTGCTGATTCTCTTCCCATTTTTCTTGTAAATAGTCACGTGCAAACTCAGGAACCCAGTCGGTTTCATAATAATCTGCAAGCTGTTTTGCTAAAGTGGTTTTCCCTGTGCTCTCAGGGCCAAATAAAGCAATTTTTATGATATTTGTTTTTTGCTGTCTAAGATTTTTCTCCATTCTAAATAAGCTGAAATAGCTAAAATTGTAAAAATTAAATACTGAAGTGACAACATCCCTAAGCCACGATAAGCATAAAGAGGCACTACAATAATATCACCTATAATCCAAAGTGTCCAGTTTTCGATTTTTTTTCTGGCCATGTACCACATTCCTGCAAAAAATATTCCTGACGAAATCATATCGACATAATTGTCATTTTTAATTTCATAATCGAAATACTTATAAATCCCGAAAACTACAAAAACAGTAACAATAAACAGGGCGATCCCAATTATTTTTTCATTACTATTTGTACGGGTAATGGGCATATTATCCTCCTTTGTTCCACCTTTTGCCCAGACATACCATCCATAAATACTCATTACTGAGAAATATCCGTTTATAATCATATCACCAATATAACCTGCAATATATAAAAGATACACTGAAATTACAGTAGCGATTAACCCTGTTGGATAAACCCAGATATTCTCCTTTTTAGCAAACCAAACACTTAAAATTCCACAAACAAAAACTAAAAACTCTAAAGCAATGTGCCATAAAGGAGCATTTTTGTAACTGTCAAGAAAAAAATCAATCATTCGGGTTGGTTGTTTGGTTATGTTTTATAATTCAAAAAAATGGCTGTCGTTTTCAAAAGCAGTTCCAATAACTACTAAATCGGCGCCAGCTTTGTAGGCATTTTGAATTCCGTGCAAATCTACAATTCCTCCTCCAACAATGATAGGAATTTCGATATTTTGCGCTATTAACTGTATCATTTTCAATGGCACTGCATTCTTGGCCCCGCTCCCGGCTTCTAAATACATCAATTTATTCCCTAGCATTTCTCCAGCCTGCGCAGTTGCCAAAACCAAATCCAGATTTTCACGATTAAGTGGTTTTGTTTTGCTCACACGTGCAACAGCCGTTTCATTGCCGCTTTCTATCAAAATATAACCAGTCGAAATTACTTCTAAATTAGTCTTTTTAAGAATTGGTGCCGCCTGAACCTGATATTCAATCAGATAATCAGGGTTTCTCCCTGATAATAAAGACAGAAACAAAATAGCGTCGGCCTGAGGCGAAATTTGCGATGGATCACCCGGAAATATAACAACGGGCAAGTTTGTTTTTTGTTTTAATTGCGCAATTAAATCTTCTAAAATTGTAGCCTGCACAATGCTTCCTCCCACAAAAATATGTGTTGCAGGTGATTGATTTATTTTATGTAATAAATGATCTAAATTTTCCCATACAATTTTATCCGGATCTAAAAGTATGGCCAGCAATTTTTGACCATTCTTCTTAGCTTCCAAAATCTGTTGGTGTATGTTGGATATTCTTTGTTTCATAGCGGGCGTAAAAGTAAAAGTTTTTTAATGCAGAAGAACTATTTTGAATGAATTATATTTGTACAATAGCTTTTGACAACTAAATAAATGAAAGCATGATCGCTCCTGAATTGTTAGAAAAATATGGCGCCTTAAAGAAGTCTTTCGACAAAAATGACATTATTTTTGAAGAAGGAAACTTGCCTACTCATTATTATCAGATTCTTTCCGGAGAGGTAAAAATGAGCAATTATAATGACGATGGCCGCGAATTCATTCAGGGAATTTTTTATAAAGAACAATCTTTTGGTGAACCTCCCCTATTTTTAAATCAAAATTATCCGGCAAATGCCATTGCGGTTGACGATTCGGAAGTTCTTCTTCTCTCTAAAAGCAATTTCCTGAAATTACTGGAAGAAAATCCGTCAATAAGCCTTAAAATAATCGAGAATTTAGCACAGCGATTGTATTACAAATCGGTTATGGCGGCAGAAATGTCTACTCAGGAACCGGAACACCGAGTTTTAAAACTAATTGACCACGGAATCGCCTATTTTAATTTCAAGAAAGATGTCAACGGTTACCTCATCAATTTCACCAGACAACAAATTGGGGATTTAACCGGCCTGCGTGTTGAAACCGTAATCAGAACCATAAAAGCTTTAGAGAAAAAGGGGCTTTTGAAGATTATAAACAGGAAAGTATACAGATAAAATAGTTCCTGTTTTATGATTAAAGTCATAAAATGGAGTTGCATAGTGCATGTACCTTTGTAGTATAAAAATCTCAATATCATGACACTATATCAAACAACATTCGAAAATTTCAATAAAAATTATATGGGTTCAGCAGCAATGGCTGTAATTGGTCAAAGCTGTTTAGGTGGTGCTGCTGCGATGTACATCCTTTCACACGGAACTTCTATTGGGCAAATGATTCAGCTGGCTATTATTGTATTGGCTTGCGTTTTTGCTAACACGTCAATTTTAGCACAAATGAAACATAAAGTAGTTTTTAATCTTATTATTTTAAGTGCTCTTTTAAGTGTTTTACTCATATTTCTGAATAGTTTTGTACTATGAAAAAGCAAATAGAAAATAGAACTGATGTCGAGTTTCTAGTACATCAGTTCTATGCTAAAATAAGAGCCGATGAAGAAATCAGTTTTTATTTTAATACGATGATAAGAGATTGGGACGCTCATCTCGAAAAACTGACTGATTTTTGGGAAACCAATTTATTTGCAGTCAAAAAATACAAAGGCAATCCTAATGCTGTGCACAATGAAGTTGATGCTCGTTTTGGCGGAAAAATTACTTCGAATGAATTCGGAATCTGGCTTAACTATTGGTTTCAGACTTTAGACGAACATTTTGAAGGAGAAAATGTAGAAACACTTAAAAGGCGTGCCAGAAAAATGGGAACTTTTTTGTTTGTGAGTATGTTTGAGCATCGAAAAAATAGATAAAAATGAAATTATATTTTATATATTTCCTTAACCAATTGTTTTCCTTTTTCAAGAATATATACTGAATCTTTATCCAATATATCTTCGGGGTTTAATGTATTATCATTTTCAAAATTAAACTTTTTAACTGTTTTTTTAATTGGCTTTAATTTTCTATTATATTCGATTTTTATAAATTCGGAATATATTAGTTGTCCTTGGTCATAGTATAGATTTAAATATTCTAATCCTGTGCGTGTATTTTCGTTATATCTTATTCTTAGCGGGTTCTCCCCATTTTCATCATTCAAAAAATATGCTTCCCATCCATAGTTTTTATTTGGGCCATGTGAATACTTAACTACTCCCTCAACTACACCTTCGTTTTTTTGCTTACCGATGCTATCAATACTTTTAACTAAATAATTAATGTTATCAATTTTAGTTCTAAACTCTGGTTTATCTTTTTGCCCATACATTAAATACGAGCAATTTAGGATCAAAATTATTACAAAAACTATTTTTTTCATTTACCGTAAACAATTTTATCCAAACTACTTCTCAAAAGCATAAACCAAAGTAAACTTCCCTTCAAAATTATCAGATTTGATTTCCTCGTAATGCACATTGAAATCTTTAATCAAATCATCAAAATGCAAACTGGCCTGGGTTTGTCTTTTATCCAAAGAAAAATCGCCAACTCTAATATGATCTTTAAAGCTGATTCCTTTTTCGTTTCTGATTTTGAAGATTGCTTCCTTCGCACCCCAGATTACAGTAAGTTTCTTGATGTATTCTTCAGAAACATTCGGATTTAAATATTCGAATTCGGTGTCAACAAATTTATCAGCGATTTTACGGATTTTCTCTCGCTGTAATTCCATATCAATTCCAACGGTCTCATGACTGATGATAATGGCTGCAAAATGATAAGAATGTGTAATTGAAATATAATTATGACAATCGAAATAAGGTTTCCCGAATTCATCATAATGCAAATCTTTATCTGTAAAACCCATTTCCTGAATCAGCATACGAACACTCAAAAAAGCACGCTGATGCAACTGAGATTTCATTCCGTTTAACCTCAACTGTGTTTTTTCTTTCAAAACTACTTTGCTCAATAACTCCTCAAAAGATTCGGTTATTTCCCAAATTAAAAGTTTGGTCGTTTCACTGCATTGTATAGTCTGAAATAAAGGCATTGCTTTTTTAATTATGAATTATGAGTTATGAATTATAAATTTAAGCAATTCGTAATTTAAAAAGTATAATGAAGAGAATCTTTTTTAAATGAACTTATATCACTTATATGGTTTAAAAACAATTCGCAAACTAACCTTCTAAAGATTAAGAAATTAAACATTTCACAAATCTGACAGAAATAGTAAAAATTCCAAAGGTATTCCGTAAATTTGCAAAAATTTTACAATATACAAATATACACTATAAATGAGTACTACAACTACGCCTTATGTGGCTTTCAAAGTAAAAGACATTTCTCTAGCGGCTTGGGGAAGAAAAGAAATTGAACTAGCTGAAGCTGAAATGCCAGGTTTAATGGCACTTCGCGCTGAATACAAAGACGAACAACCATTAAAAGGTGCTCGTATTGCTGGATGTTTACACATGACGATTCAAACTGCTGTTTTAATCGAAACTTTAATTGCTCTTGGTGCAGAAGTTACTTGGTCTTCTTGTAACATTTTCTCTACTCAAGATCAGGCCGCTGCTGCTATTGCTGCTGCTGGAATTTCTGTTTACGCTTGGAAAGGTTTAAATGAAGAAGAATTTGACTGGTGTATTGAGCAAACTTTATTCTTTGGTGAAGACAGAAAACCATTGAACATGATTTTGGATGATGGTGGAGATTTAACAAATATGGTTATTGATCGTTTCCCGGAATTGGTTCCTGGAATCAAAGGTTTATCTGAAGAAACTACAACTGGAGTTCACAGACTTTACGAAAGAGTAAAAGCCGGAACTTTACCAATGCCTGCAATCAACATTAACGATTCTGTTACTAAATCTAAATTTGATAACAAATACGGTTGTAAAGAATCTGCTGTAGATGCTGTACGTCGTGCAACTGACTTAATGTTAGCTGGAAAAAGAGTTATCGTTTGTGGATACGGTGATGTTGGAAAAGGAACTGCTGCTTCTTTCAGAGGTGCAGGATCTATTGTAACAGTTACTGAAATTGACCCAATTTGTGCTTTACAAGCTGCAATGGACGGTTATGAAGTTAAAAAACTAAACACTGTAATTGCTAATGCTGACATCATCATTACAACTACTGGAAATAAAGATATCGTTCTTGGAAGTCATTTCGAGCAAATGAAAGACAAAACTGTTGTTTGTAACATTGGACATTTTGATAACGAAATTGATATGGCCTGGTTGAACAAAAACCACGGTGCATCTAAAATCGAAATCAAACCTCAGGTTGACAAATATACTATTGCTGGAAAAGATATCATCATTTTAGCTGAAGGTCGTTTAGTAAACCTTGGTTGTGCTACAGGTCACCCAAGTTTTGTAATGAGTAACTCATTTACAAACCAAACTTTGGCACAAATCGAATTATGGAAAAACAGTGCTGCTTACAACAATGACGTTTACATGTTACCTAAACATTTAGATGAAAAAGTTGCTGCTTTACACTTAGCTAAATTAGGAGTTGAATTGGAAACTTTACGTGATGATCAGGCTGCTTATATTGGCGTTCCGGTTGAAGGTCCATTCAAACCAGAGTACTACAGATACTAAATAATTTAAGATTATAGATCTTAGATTTATAATTCATATTTCAAACCCGACAGGTTTTAAAAATCTGTCGGGTTTTGTTTTTAATCTAAAGTCAGAAATCCATAATCTAAAATAGTTAGGGCGTGCCACCATCCCGGTAAGAGGGCAAAATTACTTTGCGCGTATTCGCCCTCTTATCGGCATGCTGTCGGGCTATCCGGACTACTTCGGTAGCTTCCTTCTATCCCTCACGCAAATGGTAATCAAGAAACAATAAATTATTATTTTTATTTTAATGCATTTTAAAATATAAGTCTATTTTTGAAAACCAAAAACCAAATTATGAGAACCTTACTGATTACATTAAAAATCATAATATTACCACTCTTCGTAAACGCACAAACATTTAATCCGCCTACAAGACAATTTAATCAAAATCTCCTATTTGGGGTTCGAGATGAGAAGCCACCTAAGTTAGTAGAACTACCAACCATGAAACCAATCTCTACTTTAACACAAATAGAAAAGGCACAAGCTAAATTAGAGAGAGAAGAACAAAAACTAATAAAATTAGCAAGAAAAGCTTGGGGTCTAGAAGATGATTTGAAAAAGGAGCAAGGGCTATTAAAAAATCTTGAAAATACCCCCGAAAAGAGCAATAATCCTGAATATCAAAAAAATAAAGAAAATTTAAAAAAGCAAATAGCAAAATCTCAGGATAAAGTAAATAAAGTAAAGGAGGAAGTAGAATTAGAATCAAAAAAAGTTGAAGAATTAGAGAAGGCAATAGAAACAGCTAAATTCACAAGACACGACTAAAACTAAAATAAGATTTCAAACCCGGCAGATTAACATCTGTCGGGTTTTATATTTAAGGAAACTTAGAAATATGAAATTTTATTATCTTAAACAGTAATAAGACATAAAAATTAATCAGATATTTTTGAATAACCTTTAAGTTATACTATACATTTGAATTCCAAAACAAACCTAAACTCAAATTATGAGAACACGCTTTATTATAATGGTATTAATAATGTTACCATTTTTTGCTTCTGCACAATTCAACAACCAAGCCAGAGCCATGCATCAACAAATGAACAATCAGAATCAAAAATGGGCAAGTGAGCGCAGAACATCGGATCAGCAATGGCAAATGAGAAATACGATGTCTCAACACACCAATAAAATTCAGGCTGTAGAAAATAAACTCGCCAAAGAAGAAAAAAACAAAAAGAAACTCGAAGAGAAAGCAGAGAAATTAAATGCTGATTTAAAAATAAATCAAGATGAATTATCGGCTCTTAAAAACAACTCCGAAAACAATAACAATCCTGATCTTCAAAAAAACATCGAAAAATCTGAACAGAAAGTAGCGAAGTCTGAAGAAAAATTAAACAAAGCCAAAACAAAATTAGAAACGAGTTCTAAAAAGGCAGACGATTTCAAAAAACAAGTAGAAACATCTAAGTCAGAAAAAGAAGAACTGGAGAAAAAACAAGAAGAAGAAAAGAAAGCAAAAGAAGAAGAAAAGGAAAAAGAAAAAAAAGAAAAAGCAGAGAAAAAAGAGGCCAAAGATTAACCCTCATTATTAAAACAACATACTGAACCTTTGCTAAACTGAATTTATTTCAGTTTAGCAAAGGTTTTTCTTTTTCAAAAGCTTGCCTTATATTTACTAGAAATACTTTTCATGAAGCGCCTTATTCTTTTAGTTCTTTTTGTAAACTGCCCGTTATTGGCACAAAAAAATGATACCTGGTTTTCATTTTGGGATAAAGACACTACACATATTGGTTTTAAAGATAAAAACGGTAATATCAAAATAGAACCTAAATTTATGGGGATGACTATTGCTAATAGATTCGAAAACATAATTGCTGTAACCGAAGAAGAAAAAGACAGTTGGAAAAGCTATTATTTAATCAAAAATGGAAATATAGTTGGCCGCGACAGCTTATATATTTTTGACAATGGTCCAGATTGTGAAAATGAAGGTTTTATTCGTTTTAGAGATCCTAAAACAGATAAAATGGGTTTCTTTAATGGTAACGGAGAAATTATAATTCCGACTGAATATAGCGATTTAACAAGAGTTCGAAACGGAATGATTATAGCTTTAAAAGATGCCACCAAAAAACAAGATGGTGAACATTTTTTTTGGAGTGGAGGAAAAAAATTTCTACTAGATATCAACAACAAAATTCTTATAGAAAATTTTAGTTACAATGATGAATTAAATTTTTATTCGTTACAAAAATCAAAAGAAAAAAATCAAAATCCTTTAAGAGATAATTTCATTGGCGTCGACGGGCACTATTATTCGTTCATTAATTTTGACAAAGAATTTAAAGCGTGGCTTAAAAATGATTTCCTTACTGATGTATCAAAAGAAAATTTACTCAGACATTCTTACGATAAAATTACATATTGGAAAACAAAAGAAGATAGCAACTGGATCAGTAGACCTAAAGCTGAATTTATAAAACAAAACTACAAACACTTAAAATCCAAATTATTAGAACTAAAAATGGCTAATTCTAAATATGATATCGCTTCCGGAAGTTTGAATCAATTTATCTATGTAGCCAATGAATATGATCAATATTTTGATAATTGTCGTCAAGCCAAAGACTGGATTAATCCTGTAAAAATCATTATTATTTCTCCTCAAAATAAAAATGAGTCCGAACAAGATCATTTTGAGTTTTTAAGAACCGAAAATGGATATAAACTAATAAGTGTTTCATTCAGAAAAGAAGAATTAAAATGAAATTATAGCTGAATTTGTTTTAAGTTTCAGATTGTCGCTGAACTTGAAACCTGAAACAAAACTAAAACTTCGCAAGTTTCGGATTTTATACCCGCAAAAACCGGTCGATATTTGCATTATAAAATTGAAAGAAATGAACACACAGGAAAACATTAATTATAATCGGATTGCAGATGCGATCGATTATATCAAAACCAATTTTAAAGCGCAACCCAATCTTGACGAAGTTGCCGAAAAAGTGCATTTAAGTCCGTTTCATTTTCAGCGTTTGTTTACCGAATGGGCCGGCACAAGTCCGAAGAAGTTTTTGCAATATATCAGTGTCGAACACGCTAAAAAAATTCTGAAAGAAGACAATCAGGCCACTTTATTTGATGCTGCTTTTGATACCGGACTTTCCGGAACTAGCCGTCTGCACGATTTGTTTGTCAACATTGAAGGAATGACGCCAGCCGAATATAAAAATGGCGGAAAGAATTTAGAAATAAATTTCAGTTTTGCTGAAAGTCCGTTTGGGAATATCATTGTGGCTTCGACTCAAAAAGGCATTTGCTTTATGGCTTTCGCCGAAAATGAAGAAATTGGCTTTGCAGATTTAAAAAGTAAATTTCCAAATGCCACATTCTCCCGAAAACTGGATTTAATACAGCAAAATGCCTTGTTTATTTTCCAAAACGACTGGAGTAAATTATCTGAAATAAAACTGCATTTAAAAGGAACCGATTTCCAATTGAAGGTTTGGGAAACGTTGCTTAAAATTCCGATGGGACAATTGTCAACTTACGGCTCCATTGCGCATCAAATCGAAAAACCAAATGCTTCCCGAGCTGTCGGAACAGCTATTGGAAGCAATCCGGTAGCTTTTTTAATTCCGTGTCATCGTGTTATTCAATCCACAGGAACCTTTGGTGGCTATATGTGGGGAAACACTCGTAAAACGGCTATAATTGGCTGGGAAGGCGCGCAATCTGACTCAGAAATTTAAAAATTACAGAACTAAGTTGCACGGCAGTGCGCCTCTACAAAAAAAATTCCATGCAAAATATACAATCAAAAATTGCTTCTCAAAATTGGGAAAGCATCACCGAATCTATGCACGAAAATGGATTTGCAGTCATTCCAAATTTGCTTAATAACGAACAATGTGAAGATTTAAAATTCGATTATGACAATCCTAATTTATACCGAAAAACAGTTGTTATGGAGCGGTATCGTTTTGGTCTGGGCGAATATAAATACTTTAATTATCCGCTTCCGGATTTGATTCAAAACATTCGTTCAGCCATTTATCCAAAGCTGGCTCCAATTGCAAATGCCTGGCTGAAAGTATTAAACATCAATACAATTTTTCCGGAAACACATGAAAAATTACTCGAACAATGTCACGCCAATAATCAACTAAAAGCAACTGTCTTAATTTTAAAATATGGTAAAAGTGGTTTTAATACTTTGCATCAGGATTTATACGGCGATATTTATTTTCCTATTCAAATCGTAATCTTCCTGAACGAACCCGATGAAGATTTTACTGGCGGAGAATTTGTCTTAACGCAACAAACACCGAGAGCACAATCGAAAGCGATTGTTTTGAAACCTAAAAAAGGAGATGTTTTAGTTTTTACGACAAATTTCAGACCCGTAAAAGGAACGAAAGGGTATTATCGTGTCAATATGAAACATGGCGTGAGCGAGATTCACTCTGGCGAACGACATACTTTGGGGATTATTTTTCATGATGCCCTTTCGTAATAAATTTAATCTCGCGAAGTCGCAGAGTAGCTAAGAAATAATGCCTGACTAACGTTTTAAGTTTTTAAGGAAGTCTGATCCAATTTTTACAAATCCTTATTAATTCTTAATATTTAATATAAACTTTGCGACTTTGCGAGATTAATTCGTACGAATGGCAAACCATTTTGCGCCTTTCCAATAAAAAAACAAATGATATACCACAATAAAATTCTCGATTCTGATCTGCGAAATAAAATTAAAAATGCGGAAATTTGCTTCGGTGGAAACCGAAAACTAAAAATCTACGGAACATTAAAATGCAGTTCGGGAAAAAGAATGAAACGTGAAAATCGGATTTTCTTTTTATCCCAAAATGAGGCCAGACAAAATGGTTTCAGACCTTGCGGGCATTGCATGAAAACCGAATACCAAAACTGGAAAAATGGACTTATTTAATCCGTATACAGACGAAACGACCAATTTGCTTCCGAAAGATGGAACCGTGAATTATTATGGAAAATTATTTTCTCGTGAAGATTCAAACCATTATTTAGA
>RCUK01001250.1_pt1 | contig 16806 bp, 11 predicted proteins | sample 2166381 | NCBI WGS metagenome assembly RCUK01 (sample SAMN09932809, study PRJNA488358) | compost metagenome | isolation source: compost soil in an enriched community | place: Germany: Experimental Botanical Garden | reverse complement strand
ACTCACAAACGTAAAAAACGTTTAAGAAAAAATAGACACAAGAAAAAATAGTCTTGTGATAAGCTTTTAAACATCTTGGCCCATTTTGCTGAGATAGCTTTACGAAACGATCTACATGTCTGTGAAGGGGATGTAGATTGTTTTTTTCGTAACAACGTTCTTTAAATGTTTAATCGGATACCCAAGATTGCGATAGGATATTGCATAGGTATCAAAAATGAGTAGCTTTTGGTAAAGGAATTAATTATCGATTCAACTCCTGATAAAGGGGTAACTATTGCTTTACTACAAGATAAGCAGCTTGTTGAACTTAACCGCGAGCCCGCAAATAATAACTTCGCCGTTGGAGATATCTATCTCGGACGTATTAAGCGAATTATGCCTGGGCTTAATGCAGCTTTCGTAGATGTAGGCTACGAAAAGGATGCTTTTCTACATTATTTAGATTTGGGTCCTCAAGTTCAATCTTTGCTAAAGCTTACGCGTATAGTGAAGAATGGCAGTTATCAAGAGAAACTGCTCAATAGTTTAAAACTTGAAAAGGATATCGATAAAGCTGGTAAGATCTCTGATGTCTTGAGCAAAAATATGCTCGTGCCAGTACAAATCGCCAAAGAACCCATTTCAACAAAAGGACCGCGTCTGAGTTCAGACCTTTCAATAGCGGGTCGTTTTGTCGTTTTGGTACCTTTCTCAAGTACTGTTTCCATTTCCAAGCGTATCAAAGGTAGTAACGAACGCAACCGCCTGAAAAAGATTGTCGAAGGAATTAAGCCAGCTAATTTTGGCGTTATCATTCGTACAGTTTCCGAGGGTAAGGGTGTTGAAGAACTACAACGTGACTTATTGGACCTGATCTCAAAATGGGAGCTATTTACCAAACGTCTTCGTAATGCTGAACCGCCTCAAAAGGTTCTTGGCGAAATGGATCGTGCATCCACTATTCTACGGGATATTTTGACAGACGAGTTTTCGCATATTTATGTTAATGATCCTTCGATCTTCGAAGAAACAAAATCATATATACACGATATATCTCCAGACTTGGAGAAAATTGTTAAACTTTATAAACATAAAGAGCCAATTTTTGATCATTTCGGAGTTGAAAAGCAAATCAAGGCAGCTTTTGGCAAAACTGTAACGTTGCCGGGCGGTGCGTATCTCGTTATTGAGCATACCGAAGCCTTGCATGTCATTGATGTCAACAGTGGTAACCGTTCTGCTAATAAGGAGAATCAGGAAGACAATGCATTGCTGGTCAATATGGAAGCAGCAAAAGAAATTGCGCGTCAGCTGCGTTTGCGTGATATGGGCGGAATTGTAGTCATCGATTTTATCGATATGCATAAACCCAATCATCGAAAAGAGTTGTATACGTTCTTAAAAGAATGTATGGTAGCGGATAGAGCGAGACATACAATTTTGCCTCCAAGTAAATTTGGATTGGTTCAAATTACACGTCAGCGCGTTAGACCTGAAATGAATATCGTCACAAACGAAAAATGTCCGGCTTGTGATGGTACAGGTGAAATCCGATCAAGTATTGTCCTCATGGATGATATTGAAAATAATTTGAGCTTTATTCTTCAAGAACAAAACGAAAAGAAGGTGACCTTATGTGTTCACCCTTATATAGACGCCTACATTAAGTCTGGTTTGATTTCTAAAAGAATGAAATGGTTCATGAAATACGGAAAGTGGATTAAAGTAAATCCAATGACGTCATATTACCTAACTGAATTCCATTTCTTCAATGCGAAGGATGAAGAAATCAAGTTATAATAGAAAGAGATTAACGAAAAGGGTTAGTAGTGATACTAACCCTTTTTTGTTTTTATACGGTTTCTATTAGTCTGTTTTAAATCCAATGGATAATTATGCCATCTTTTTCCATTTTACGGAAATAAGTCATTTGCCGTTTAGCATAGCGGTGTATTTCTGTCTCCAGTTTCGTGATGAAAGCGGTGTAATCCAGCTGTCCTAGCAGATGCAGTGAGGCATATTTGTATTCCAGACCATAATATTGTAGCTGCTCGTGAGTGAGTCCTTCGGCCAGTAGTTTTTCTACTTCTTCTAAAAAACCTTCTTTCAATCGTTGTTTTAGTCTTCGGCTAATGTGCGCGCGTCTGGTTTCCACAGGTGGATTTAGTCCGATAACGATGCTATCTACCGTTTGTTGCTGAGCGATGTGACCGGGGCGAGTCTCTAAAAATGTCAATATTTCTATTGCACGGATTATACGTTTTTTGGTCGAAAGGTCTATTTGGAAATTCGGAGGTAGTGTATATTCTTGAAGACGTTTTAACAGTTCCGTCTCTGGGTACGGAAGTAATGACTCCTTGAGACCTTCGATCGACGGGATCAGCGCATAGGGATTTTGTTGGATTACACTCTGGATATATAAGCCTGTACCACCACATAGGATAGTATGTTTTCCCTTTTCTAGAATGGATTGCCGGGCTTGATGGAAGTCCGCAATAAAGTTTCCGAGATGATAGCGTTCTCCCGGTTCATGGATGTCGATAAGATGATAGGGAATATCTTGGTATTCTGATAGGTCTTTTCCCGTACCTATGTCCATTCTTCGGTAGATTTGCCGAGAATCTGCACTGATGATTTCAGCATCGATGCGTTGGGCCAGTTGGACGGCCAGTTTGGTTTTTCCTGAAGCTGTAGGTCCTAAGATAACGATAACTTTCTCCTTCGGAACGGTTTGCTGTTCCAAAAGAGAAAGTGTATATTTTAATCTGTCTATCACAGAACAAATTTAGTCCATTTTTCTGTTCCTTCGTTATTTTTTACGACAGTATCGATAAAAGCCATGCCTCTTACGCCATCGTAAACTGTTGGAAAATCTTGTTGTTCAGCTGTCGGAGTTTGTCCTTCACGTTTAGCTGTAACTGTTGCTGCAAAATTACGGTAGATATTCGCAAATGATTCTAATAAACCCTCAGGGTGACCTGCTGGTACACGGGTATTATGCGTTGCAAAAGAGCTCAACGTATAAGGCGCTGCGTAAGCATTGCCTGTGCGATAAAGCTGACGAGGTTGATCAAGCATTTTGATAATTAAATTGTTCGGATCCTCATTCGCCCATTCCAATCCACCTTTTTCGCCGTAGATACGGATGCGAACAGCATTTTCTTCTCCCGCTGAAATCTGTGAAGCCATCAATACGCCTTTAGCACCGTTTTCGAAACGTAAAAGCACCGAACCATCGTCATCCAATAGACGGCCTTCAACAAATGTTGTTAAGTCTGCGCATAGTTCTTGGATTTTTAACCCCGATACATATTCTGCTAAATGAGCCGCATGTGTACCAATATCACCCATAACCAAAGATTTGCCTGAGCGTTTTGGATCTGCACGCCAAGCTGCTCCAGCATTGCCTTCGCGCTCTGTCAAACGGCTCAACCAACCTTGTGGGTACTCAACAACAATCTTTCTGATCTTACCGAAATGACCTTCTTTGACCATTGCTTTGGCTTGTTTGACCATTGGATAGCCTGAATAAGTATGTGTAAGGCACAGTGTGCGGCCTGTGCGTTCTACAGTTTCTTGCAATTCTTTTGCTTCTTCAACAGATACGGTCATTGGCTTTTCAACAACAACATCGAAACCTTTTTCCATCGCCAACTTAGCTGGGGCAAAATGTAAAAAGTTAGGGGTTACGATCGTCACAAAATCCATGCGCTCTCCTTCAGGAAGCAAAGATTCTTTTTCGATCATCTCTTCATAGTTTAGATAGACACGCTCAGGAGCTACAAATAAGTCTTCTCCAGATTGTTTTGAAATCTGTGGATCAATACTAAATGCACCACAAACCAGTTCAATCTTGCCATCCATAAAAGCGGCAATACGGTGTACAGCTCCAATAAAGGCATCGTTTCCGCCTCCGACCATACCCATGCGAAGTTTTCTCTTCATAACGTTATTATTTTTGATTATTTATTTTTCAAACTCTTACAGTGTACAATATACACAATTTACCTTATTTTATATATAAAATCATCTTGATGCTACCCATATTTTCTTTGGGAAAGCCACTAGGGAACTGCTCCCTGAGGGTATTTAATTCCGCTGTGTTTCGATAGGCATATCTTGTTGTTCCTGCAATCCAAAATTTGATCGGTGCTGTTATTTCTTTCGCAACAAACCCAATTTTTTCTAAAGAAGAGTGCTGGCTCCAATCGCGATCGGTGAAGGTCATGATATCTCCTGGCGAGAAATCGCTACAAAAGGCTTTAATTAATTTGCTTAGGCCTCCTATAACATTAATACCTGTTTTATTACAAAAGCGTAATAGTTCAAATGAGCGATAGTCTTCATCTTTATCTAGCATTCGGCGTCCCCCAGAGAATACCGCGACCGCAACAAGCTCTCCCTGTTCATAAAGGCCATAACGATACTTGCCGGGAAGAGCGGTTTGTAAATGATGTTCCACGAGGAACTGTAAACTCGTTCTTTTGTCGATCCGGGCAACTACAGTATTGCGTGCGTAGATGCGTTTGTCATTTTTTGTTCTAGAAACAATGCGCCTGACGATCAAATCAAACTTTGTTATTAATTGGTCTTCATCAATATGGATGCAGGGGGCGGAAGTATCACGTCTAACGGATTTGTCGTGAGGGTATAGTAAAATGTTAATTGTTAATTCCGGAGAGATTATTTGTAAAAATCCATCAAGTTGACAAAGTGTTAATGAGACTTCAAGGGCTTGCTCTAGCCTAAGCTTGAACTGTGTTGCCAAATTTAGAAACGATGGATTCATAAAGCAAAAGTAACTTTTATCGAAGTTTTGACGAAATATTCACTTTTAATAATTATCCGTACCTTTGTACCCAATAATATAATGGTGTTACAACGTATCCTTGTTAAAAAAAGTACAATAGCTCAGGGTGAGTAATTAACCTGACATGAGCTGAAATAAAAAATGTGCTAAAATTACAACAGGTGCCAAGTGACCTTTAAAAGCAAACAGCGTGTAACGAACTCAAGTATAGTAATGAGTTTCGGCACTTATAAATAATTATAATACATATGAAACTTCCGATAGTGGCGTATGGCGATCCTGTATTAAGAAAGGTCGCTGAGGAAATAGATGAAGACTATCCAGATTTAAAGAAATTGATTGACGATATGTTCGATACCATGTATGCAGCGCATGGTGTTGGGTTGGCAGCTCCACAGGTAGGTTTGCCTATACGTATGTTTGTTATCGACGCAACTCCTTTCGCAGAAGATGATGATGAAAATAAAGAGATGCTCCAGTCGTTCAAAAAAGTTTTCATCAATCCCATCATGGTTGAAGAGTCTGGTGAGAAATGGGCTTTCGGTGAAGGATGTCTGAGTATCCCAGATATTAATGAGGACGTATTGCGTCACAGAAATATTCGTATCAATTACTTGGATGAGAACTTTGAAGAACATGAAGTAGACTTAACAGGTTTGGCTGCTCGTGTGGTACAACACGAATATGATCATATTGAAGGTAAACTATTTACCGACAAATTGAGTGCCTTGAAGAAAACGATGCTGAAAGGGCGATTAGATGCTATCGCGAAAGGAAATATTCGCGTTGGTTATAAAATGAAATTTCCACAGCAAAAGAAAAAGCGTTAGTTCATACTAACGCTTTTTCTTTGTTGATTCCCTCTAATCCATCCTTTTAATCCATTTTTGAGATTGAATCGGTCATTCTGTAAAGCGTGTTATAGAAACTACACCCGCGAAGCAGGACTTTCTTCAATCCAAGCGGGGTAAATATAGACGATATTTAACGGCTGTCATCCGAATCAAAAATACAACTGCGGCTCCAATAAAGGCCGCCCAGGAAATATCGAGATCAAGGTGCACCAGCAAGATATAAGTGAGCCCCCCACCTAAACAGGCCGTAGCATATACTTCTTTTTTAAAGATTAGTGGGGTTTCGTTGAGTAGGACATCACGCGTCATTCCCCCACATACCGCGGTGAACATTCCAAAGATAATGGCAGCATAGGTATTGCTTTCGTAGTTAAGTGATTTTTGTACCCCTAGAATAGTAAAAAAGCTAATTCCAATGGCATCAAAAAGTGTCAATGTACGATAATAACCATACAACTGCTTATTGAAGATAATGGCAATTAAAATTCCGAGGAAAATAGCGATGAGATAATTGCTATCATTGACCCATACTGGGCGTAGATTCAAAAATATATCCCGCATCGATCCACCACCAATGGCTGTCACAAAGCCTAAAAAGGCTGCCCCAAAAATATCAATATCTTTACGTTTTGCCGACAGGGTGCCTGATATGGCAAAAAATAAAGTGCCAAGCAAATCGCTTAGATAAAAATAGTTGGCATCAGTAATCATGGTAATCCTTTTTAAATCATTCTATTAAAATCGCCATTCGACGTTAACCCATATAGCCTACACCAATGGGGATAAACTTCCCTTTATTGCACAAATTTAGGAGAAATCTTGATAGTTTAAATTCACCGAAAGGCGAATGGCTTTCAAACCCGCAATTCCCTGTACATCCTCCAGTTTTAAATGTTCGATGGTATGCTCAATGATGCCCATGTCGTAGATCGCCTTTATACTCAACATGAGGTCCTCCAGGATTCCATCCGATAAATAGACAATAGCAATTTTATTGACCTGGGTAAGCCGTTCTTTGGTTCGCTTTATCCGAATTTTGTCTATCCTTTTTTTGATTATTTCATAACGGATATTGAGTGATCCCTCTACATCAAACCTCCTTTCATCTTCCCGGAAGCTGATATCAATGCTATGTGGATTGATAAAAATCAATTGTGTTGTTTCTAAAGCCAAAGGCAGAATATCTTTCGCATGGTAAGCTTTCAGCGCAATTCTAGCCATCGAAATAATTTGTTGCCGCCTAAATACATTGATAAATTCGTAGCTGAATGGCTGTTGTGGCGTAATGGATTCGCCGATATAAATGTCATATTCAATACCGTCTGTCCTGAATTTTTGAAAATACGATGGGTAATTCCCCTGGATAAAGCTATTGAAATGGTCTAGTTCCTTACCGATCAATTGATTGATCTGGCGTAAAGAAGTTTCAAATTCATTCCTATAAAATTCACCAGTGTCCCGATTGGTGAAAAAATGCTTCGCATAATGTTCAATCACCTCTATTTTTGACGGGAATTGCTTTCTGGCTTCTTCTAAAAATGGCTGTACATCTTTCCTAAAAAACTCAATGATCTTGACCATTGACTCATCAAAAGAAATATGATCAAGAGATTCTGTAATTTGATCGACACGCACTGAAAAAGTCATAATCAACTTGTGCTTTCCATCTAAAGAGAGCTCATCAATAAGCATGGCGAGCTGTTTGACCTTAAAGCTAAAGTCTTTCAAAATGGAGGCGTTTCGTATGATCGTGGAGTCTTTGACATCGACAGCACCATAGAGCGGATAGACTTCTTCAAATACAACCGCTTTGATATGGGCATCCCGACTGTCGTTTTCCAGTTCCTGAATGTACTGGGCCGCAATATGGTTAAATTTCCACTGAACCGAAGGCTGTATGGTCGTAAATCGGTTGATGATGATATCGTCGATACGTTTTTTAAATTCTAGCGTGATATCCTGAGATAATTGTGATAAAAGCGGGACCAAAGAACCTAAGGCTTGCATTGTCTCATTGTCGAACTGATCTTGTTCATGGCTGTATATTTCCAATATGCCTGAGAGGGAATGATTATGGATAAGTGGAATACACAGATAGGTCGTGACCCCCGAGTGGCCAATCCGCTCGTCGAAAATAGATGTGGTATTTCGGAGGCCATTCGTCGCATTATTGGTATAAAATATCACATGCGGATGTTTTAGGTAGCCCGCAAGTTCAGGATTGATCTTGAAGGGTTTATTTGCGGTATACGCTTCCGCAATCAAGATGCTCTTATTGGTGATTGAATAATCGAAAAATGGTACCCCATTTAATTGGAACAACGGAAATAGACTAAATACAGTATCAGACCCTTTTAATAACGGTATGATGATTTTTTCTAAATCAGCCAAAAAGAGGTGATAATTGTATGTAGGAAGGTCCAAGAGAATGGACTGAATGCGGCGTAAAGTATGTTCCGTACTGGTCTTTCTGAAAGTTACAATACTAAAGCCCGATAACTCAAAATCTTCGAGTTTAACGGTGTTGATAACAGTATTCCAATCAAAAAGCGAATCACTGGGATTTTCCGATAAACGACCTATATCAAGCGCAGGCAGTGTTTTTTTTGCCTTGATCTCAACAAATTTGAAATCGATGTCCAAATCGTAATAATCCACGATCTCCCCCTGATCATTGAGTTGATGATAAACAATGCTGCTGTTTTCATTGGAGGAAAATCCATAGTGTCGCTCGAAAATGAGTGTATAAAAGAGCTTTTCTTGATTAGTAAGAAGGCTTCCGGTACGCATCTTTCCTTGGATTTCTTGCTCCACAAGCTGGTGGCTAGCTAGGTCGAAAAAGGCTTCCGTTCCATAGAAGGCTTCTTCTGCTAGGGCTGTTGTGAGTGCCCAGTATCTTTTTGGAGCAGTGTCAACCAACGATAGGGAGAGGCTATAAATCAATTGCAAAATATCTTTATAGGCATTGAGGTTATGCTTGCAGAGTTTACCGTTGAGATGCTCTATTTCTTTGATGCGTTCCAATGCAAACAAAGGAATCATGTCATCCGATGAAGAGCCATTTTCAATAAAAGATTCCAGGTATTTGAAAAATGGTTCAAAGTCTAGCCTACCATTTGCATACGTATTGGCCGTTTTCGTCGTTGTGAGTTGTACTTTCTTTATCTCCATGGATCGAAAATTTTAAAAGCGGAAACCCGTGCTGAAATAGGGATACCAGCCTTCATTGGATTTCGTCATGACAAAATGTAAAGGAAGTGCATTGGCGACGATGTAATAAATGCCTCCGCCCACACCTTGATGAAACTTATCGCTGTTATAGCCCTTTGCCCATACTTTTCCAACATCATACATACCCATTAGTCCGAATTCACCCGGAAGAACATAGCTTTTGACATCAATTACTTTGACACGAGCCTCTAGGTTATTATAAAGCATCTGTTGCCCTGCAAATCGGTACTGGCGAAATCCTCTGAGATTTTCATGGCCGCCTAGAAATAGATATTGATAAAATGTAGGGTTCCCGACAACGGTGCCCCCTCCTGTTCTATTGGCGAATATAATACCTTCATTAAATGCACTAAAATAGCCCGTCATAGCAGCACTTAACTGCGCTGAGTTGTTCGAATACTGATTGAGTCCAAAATAAGAATTCAAAACGGCTTCAATATATAGCCCTTTACTTGGGTTAATCTTTCGATTACGGGAGTCTTGCGTTAAAAAGGCATTGATACCTGCAAAGGCTTTGTCTTTGGTAATCGATAAACTATCGTAAGAATGTAAAGCTTGAGGATTTAAAATAAATCGATCTTGATTTTCAATCGGATCTAAGTGGTAAAATTGGATATGCGGACCTATGGCAAAGTTTAATGTAGCTGAAGGTTTCCACCTTAACTGCGGATTTACATTGAAAATATTGAATCTACTTCTGTAATATTTTGCACCATACTGGTCCTTTAAGAAGAGCGAGTTATTACCTACGCCGAAGAAATTCTGGGTGTTGTCAGGAGCTTTTGCTAGCGCATCAACAACAATATCCGCATCCCCGACAACAGCTATCCATTCGCCTCTATAGTGAATTTTATAAGCTCCGGTCCGGAAGGCTGTTGCTACAGTAAGTTGTTGCTTATAGGTAAAAGGACTTTTTCTAAATCCACGCTGATGTGTGTAAGCAGCGCCCAGCCCGAGCGAAAAACCGTCATCAGCATTATAACCCGCAGTCACCAAGGGAAGCCAGGTGTTGTACAGGTTTACAGGTACAAATTGCGTGTTGGTACTATCTTGTGCATAATGAAGCTTTATTTTGTTCTTTTCACCTAGTAAAGTGGAGTTTTTGGTGTTTTCGTAAAGCTGTATCTTCGATTTGCTTTGGTTGATAACATAGGTCTTTGGCGTGCTATCGCCTATAATTCGGAGTTTAATCGGAGAATTTGCGTTATCGATGATAACAGAATCTTTTCCCTCCCCTAAATAGAGACGAATTTCTTTTGTTAGGTGGTCTTTATAGGTTTTGTCCATCAATGCTTTGGTGACTTTACCATCTTTATTGATCTTCAGAACTTTGACTTTTAAGTTTTTATTTTCCGTGCTGTATATTTCTACTTTTTCGTTTTTGTCGCTGAGATGAATATCGACAATGTTATTAATGAAATTGTAATACTCTTCCATCGCCAGGGGTAGTGCATCACGACGGCTTTGAAGTGTTTTAAAAATTTGCTCTCCACGAATCGCAATGGACGACTGCGGAAGGCTGTGTACCGACTCCCATAATACCGAATCTGTGAGACGTGCTACAAATTGCTTAACCTCTTTAGCCCATTCCTTATGAGAAAGCTGGTTGCTCGGATGGGCATTTAAAAAACGCGATTTAAATAAAGAATAGCGAATATTGGGAATACCGGTTGTGAAACCTTGCATGACTGGGTTGACAAATTGCTGATAGATATCTTTCATCAGAAAACCTTGTGTGACACGCAGCGCCTGATCCCGATCGCGGGGAATAGGAATGTAGTCTTTATCGTGATCTGTGCTATCCTGATTTTCATTATACCAGCGCCATTGATCCTCGTGTCGATCCCAATCGCTTACCAGTACATCCAGCATTCTTGCGCGGAGATATGCCTTAGCCTTAAAGTTATCGTCGTTATCTTCCTGTAGTTTTCGTACAGCTTTTGGGCTGTTGTCTGAATCACCAAGTGGTTCGCGTTCTTCTAGTAAAGCCACAGTATGCTCAAAAAGAGGCGCGTATTCCCCCAATATGCTGTCTTGTGCAACAACGCCGATGATGGGATGAGCATGTGGGACGTTCACGGCATTTGCCAAAGCGGGGATCATAAGCGCCGAATAGGGATGTTGCGCGCTCGTGGCATCGTCCAAGACATCCTGTACAAAAGTCCCATGTAGCTCTTCTGGTATGAGGGATTCAGTCCTTTTATTGACTGATCGTAGTGCCCATTCCCGGCCGATTGAATCCGTCAGTCGTAGGGAAACCGACTGCATACCGCCTCCCTGTTTGACAGGATGCAGTCCCCCGTACAAGGTTGAAAGCTGGAGCAAAGGCAAGGTGGTTTCTGCGGCCCATTCTTTGCGGTAATTTTCGCCAAGGAAGAACTTCTTGAATTTACTGGCTTTACCATATTTTGCATTTGCAACGATACTTACACTATCCTTGATGACGGTTTTAGCAAAGGACTTGCCCTGATGTGCAGGTGACTGTGTATGCTTTTGTTGTGAATAAGCATGACTAGCAAGAAAAATAAGAAAGAATGGTACAACCTTTTTCATGCCTATTGTTTTTCAAATTTATAAATGATCCCTTTATCCTGATTACCGGCTTCGCTGCTGATATAAAGATTAAATTTTGAATCAAAGTTAATGCCTTCAGGTTGAGGGAAGATCTTCGGATCTAATGGAGAGAGCGATTTCACATGAAAATTCTCATCGGTCACAACAAGGGCTTTGTCTACAGAAGATAAGATATACCATTCCTTACTGTCTGCTTTTTTAGCTAACGCCGAGGGTTTGAACGTTTTCTTAATTTTAGCATCAAATGCATGAAGTTCATCCAGCTGGATGGAAAATTCTCCTTTCGGCTGGAATTGACCATGCTCGTCAATTGAAAAAACATAACCCGAGGTTTGCGGTTGTTTTCTGTCGACCTTACATTCTTTACATAATACGTATGCCTGATTACTTTCGCGGTCAACAAAAAGCCCCTCGTACTCTCCTTTTGGGAGTAAATTTTTCTGTTCGACAACGTTTTTTATATCGTCCTTTTCGGCAATCGGAAAGGAATAGATGCTGCCATTGCTCCTTAAGATAAAGAAATGTGTATTGCTTATCGAGATATCCTCATAATCGCCATCTTTTCCGAAAGGATTGAACGTGACTTTTTGTGTCGGTTGGTTAAACTTATAAAGAAAGCCCTGCTCGTCTTGGATGGCATAAATATCGTCATCCTGTCCCGCGAGGAAGGCTATCCCGGATATTTCTAACAATTCGTCTGGCAAACTCATCTTTATGCCCGAAGATAATGTATAGGGTATTTGCTGCGGTTTTTCAGCTTGAATATGAGCGGGCTTGTTGTTATTTTCCTTGGTTGTATTATTCGGGTTGCAGGCGAGAAAAATAGCAGAAGCTAAACCTAATGCCATAGTTGTCAATATCGTGGGATTTTTCATCATTATATGATTAAATTTTAAATTGAGGAAGTCATCCGGTTTCTGAATGAGCTTACGTGCAATGATTATTTTGTTGGGTTTTCAGGGCTGGTCGTGCTCTTATGAGATGCCTTGCTGAATAGTCCTATTGTTTCATTTTGCCTTTCAAATAATGAAGGATTTGTTGCTGAGAAACATTCTTCTGTTGTGTTTCTATTGCCTGATTTTGCCCATGTTCATCCAACAAAGTTGCTTCGGTGTCGTCCGCAAACTGAATATCGAACAGCTCCTGTATTTGGTGTGCTAATGTCAGATTCAGCAGCGGAAAGCAAGTTTCTATACGTCGGTAAATGTTGCGGTTCATCCAGTCTGAAGAACCAAGATACACGCTGCTTTGTGCTTGATATTGAAAAATAAATATTCTGCCATGTTCTAAATATCGTCCTACAATCCGTTTCACGACAATGTTGTCGCTCAATCCAGGTACTTGTGGCTTTAGTCTACAGATTCCTCTAACCAATAACTGCAGTTTTACCCCTGCCCGGCTTGCTTCATACAATTTATTGATTAACGATTCTTCTTCCAGATTGTTTAATTTAATTTTTATTGTAGCGATGTCTCCGGCTTTAACCGCTTGGATGGTCTGGTCGATTAGGGTTAGAAATGTATGTTTGAGGTTGAACTGTGCAATCAGTAGATGGTTAAAAGACAGTTCATTTGGACTCTGGGGTTTTCTCCGGGCTGGTAAAAACTCGAATAGCATGTTTAATTCGTCGGTCAACATCTTATTTGAGGTGATGAGAAAGTAATCCGTGTAGACCTTCGCCGTTTTTTCATTTAGATTTCCTGTGCCTAATAAAGCACTCTCTCGGCCCTCCTTGCGTTTGACGAGCGCTATTTTGGCATGTACTTTTAAATTGGGGATGCTATACGTGATTTTGACGCCCTGTTCTTTCATCAATCGAGCCCAATGTATGTTATTCGCTTCATCAAAGCGGGCTTTCAATTCGACAAATACATTGACTCTTTTTCCATTTTTTGCTGCGGTAGCGAGTGCCTGTGCAATATGCGAATCACCGGCGATACGGTATAAGGTCGTGTAAATCTCGTCTACGGTTGGATCTATCGCAGCCTCATTAAAAAAACGCAGTATGGGGTCGAACGATTCATAGGGAGTACAGATCAACAGATCCTCTCGGTCTATTTGATCAAAGATAGATTCCCTGAAATTCTGATTCTTATTGATTTGCAGCTGTTTTGGATAAGAAAATTCCGCTATTTTAATCGGGAATGAAAATAGATCTTTCAGATTGTGATAGTTTCCGCCTTCGACAATGCTACTTTTCCGCAGATCAAATAGCGTTGCCAATGTTTCAATCAGCTGTTTTGGCAGATCTGGCTGAAATAGAAAGCGTGTCGCATAGCCAAGGTCACGTTTATTGACTTCCGCCTCAATTTTTTGGGCAATATCACCCTCAAATTCATCTTGGAGATTTAATTCCGCATCCCTTGTGATTTTAAAGGAATAGAAATTTAATGATGTATTTCTTATGGCTTCAGGAAAAAATGCTTTGATAATATCATCGATGAGCACGACATATTTATTGCCATTGATCTCACAGGTAAAAAAGCGGCCAATATGATTTGAAGGGACATTTAGAAAGAATACCACGCTGTTATTATCGTCTGTAACGACGAAGTAGAGCTGATTGTTGATCGGGAAAAAAGAAGTATCATCAATCGGTATAATTTGGAGGTAAGAGGCAATTGTAGTATAGAAATACTGGGCTGTGAGGTCTTTTATTTCCGTTGGAATAGCTTGATTGTAAATAAAGAATATATTTTCTTTTGCTAATTCTTGGATAATATCAGCTAGTATTAGGCCAAATTTTTCCTGTTGTTTATTGATGGTTTTTGACGCTTTTTTATACGTACCAATATCTATGTTCGGAATGAGCTGCTCGGGATTTTGCTTCATTATTTTTTTCCAGGCCATCAGTACAGGCATTCTAACCCGATAAAATTCATCCAGATTGGATGAGAAAATAGCGAGAAACTGTAGTTTTTCCAGTAAAGGTACTTCCTGGCGACCAGCTTGGTCAAGTACCCTATCATTGAACGACAGCCAGCTGATGTCTCTGTTGATATAAAGATCTTTCTTCTTCATCCGTGTAAATTTATGGTTATGGCAACATGCTTACAACAACATCAATAGTGATGCTATCTATTGGTCGCTAATGATTGATTTAAAGGCGGCATCTTTTTAAATAAAAAAGAAAGTTTGAACAACATGATCCTGGCATATTTCACTGTGTTTATAGGATCGTATTAAAATATAGTTGCGACGACAAAAGAAACAACCGATATAACAAGTCCAAACATAAAAATTCCATATGCGTATCGTAGAAGTTTGTATTTTCGACCTAATACCACACCTTGCGAATAAACATCCTTGGTGAGCATGCCATATAGAAATTCCGAATCGACCATTACCTTCTGCATTCCTTCGTTGTAGTCGTCGAGTTTCATCTTGTAAAAGTTTCCAAAAAAGAGCAGATTGACTGATTTTTGTTCGATTTCCTCCTTTGAGAATTTACCAGAAGGAATTTTGGGTATTGTTGACAATATTGCCATGACCATGGTTGCTACAACTGCCGTTGTTAAGATAATTGTTGGGATAATAAGGTGCTCGTTGGCATCTAGTTTCCGAAATAAGACAGCAATCACGACAGAAAGGATAATAGAATTGACCGTTAACAGGATGTTGGCCTTATTGTCTGCCATGTCGCTTAATCGCTGATTGTTTGAGGATGTAATCCGGAACATTGTTTCTATGCCACGTTCTGGCTTACCGCCTTTCTCCTTTTCCTTCTTATCTTCTTTTTTGCTTTCTTTATTTTTTGAGATAGATTTCTCCTGTTTTTTCTCCAGTTCTTTTAGATTCATCTCCTTTTTGGCATTAAGCTTTTGTTGCGCATATTCAGTATGGTAATGATGACTCATTAATAGTTTGATTGTGCCGGCCCGCCATACGTCTTTATCAATCTCCTTCCCTAGTACTGCTTCAGCTTCGGCTTTCATCAGTTTGTTTCTGTTAACGAAATCCTCATTCCCAAAATGAAATAGGTCCGCGTCGCAGAGAATTTGCTCCAGCAGATTTGTAGGGTCCTGAGGCATTCTCGTCGCTAAAATACAACCTTTGATTTTTTCCTGTATGGCTTCCGGTATGCCTTTGTCCTGAAGGAAATCGAAAGCAATTTCGACACTTCTCTTCTCATGACCGATAGCATTGTCAGATTTTACGTAGCCGAGGTCATGAAAGTAGGCGGCACTAATAACAATAAAGTGATCCTCCTCTCCTAGTTTATAGTGCGATGAAATCTCCTCCGCAGCACGTACAACAGAACGTGTATGTATCGTATTGTGAAAACAATGGCAAACTGAAATATTTTCTGTAATATAAGTTTCAGCATATTCTTCTACCTGTTTTAAAAGCTGAGCATAATCTATCATGGACCAATAGGGTTTTTATTTGCAATAAAAGTATTTAATATCTTTAATTTCTTAAAAATAAGGTCTTCTTTTTTGTTATTTATTAACCTAGATCAAATTTACTGAAAAAAGAGTTATTCCAATAGACATGAAATTACCTTGGCTAATCTTGTCATATGGGCTGTGTCTTTTTGATTAGATAGAGTAGTTCTTACGATCAATCATAGGTTATCGACTAAATCTCTGTTATTGTCCAATGTAGTGGTCCAAATTTGACTTTGGCAGTGAGGAGATACCGCTAGATATAGTATAGTTGTAATCAAATCCTCTATTTATTTAGCTTTTGTCTATAGTTAGCATAGTATTAAGTTAGGTTTAGTTTAGGTCTTACCTATACTATACCTAAACTAACCCTAACTAAACCCTAACTAAAAGGGTAAGAAAGTATGGTTATTTAATTGTGTATTCTGTACCTCGTGTGCTGTCATCCTTTTATGTGCTGCGCTTCGGTATTCTTCCTGTGCCATCTTTTCAGCGATACCATTTTCAGGCCTTTCCGGCACATATATTACCCACGCGTATACTACCCGAAGGTCTGCGCAGGCTTTAGCAGCAGATTCCGGACCGGATTATGCGGCCTGATGTTCGCGGTCCTTTTGGCTTCCCTTTTTCCGACCTTATCCATATCTGCCTGTCCGCGCATGGGATGTGCCCGGTGCGGCGCTTCCGTCCCTCGGCTGTACATGTTAAGCTCTTTCTGTTGTCCTAACCGCAAGGTTCGGGAGGGCAGTGCTGCTTCCATCTGCAGGTTATTGCGGCCGTTCCTGCTAGTCCGCCCCTGAATATCTTCTGGCAATCCGGCTCCTGAAGCAGGAGCTGAAGTCCTTCGGCAAACCTCGGGGAAACCTCGAAGGAGCTCATTTCACGGTGCCATGGGCTTCCCTGTTTCCATTTTGGCAGCTGGATCAGCCTTTTTTCGCCTCCCTCTGCACCTCCCGCTACCAAAAAC
>RCUK01001248.1_pt1 | contig 16816 bp, 17 predicted proteins | sample 2166381 | NCBI WGS metagenome assembly RCUK01 (sample SAMN09932809, study PRJNA488358) | compost metagenome | isolation source: compost soil in an enriched community | place: Germany: Experimental Botanical Garden | reverse complement strand
AACCGATACCGCGTCTCCGCCGGCAGATCCACCCGCGCCCGCAACGCCAGCGCGATATCGCGCACCTCCTCACCCGATTCCGGCGGCGACTCCGGCGTAAAACTCCGCGTAATGATCCGAAACTGCGACGTCTTCAACTTCAGCACCACCGTATGCCCCACCCGCTCGGTCTTGCGCGTCGCCGCCCACGTCTTCCCGGCCAGCTCCACGATCGCCGCGTCCAACGCCTCCAGCGGCAGATCCTCGGCAAACGTATCTTCCGATGAAATCGACTGCACCGGCTGGTCCGGCTCCACCGCCCGCTCATCGATCCCGCGCGCACGGCTGTACAACCGCGCACCGAAACTCCCGAACCGCCCCTCCAGCTGCTCCAACGGCAGCGCCCGCAGATCGCCCACCGTCACGATCCCCAGCTCGGCCAGCTTGGCCTCCATCACCTTGCCCACCCCCGGCACGCGATTGACCGGCAACGGCGTCAGGAAACGCTCCACCCGGTGCGGCGGCACCACGAACTGACCGTCCGGCTTGCGCCAGTCTGATGCGATTTTGGCCAGGAACTTGTTCGGCGCGATCCCCGCCGACGCCGTCAACGACGTCTCTTCGCGAATCTGCCCGCGGATGATCGCCGCGATCTCTGTCGCCACCGTCATCCCGCCCTTGTGCACCGTCACATCCAGATACGCCTCATCCAACGACAACGGCTCCACCAGATCCGTATGCCGCAGGAAAATCTCCCGCACCTGCCGCGACACCGCCTTGTACCGCGCGAAATCCGGCGGCACGAACACCGCATCCGGACACAGCCGCTCCGCGCGCAACGCCGGCATCGCCGAACGGATGCCAAACACCCGCGCCTCGTAGGACGCTGCGCATACCACCGATCGCGCGCCTTTCCACGCCACCACCACCGGCCGCCCGCGCAGTGACGGATCGTCGCGCTGCTCCACCGACGCGTAGAACGCGTCCATGTCCACATGGATGATTTTGCGCAGAACGGACACGTCGGGAAGGCTCGGACCTGGAAGCGGATGGCTAGATGAACAAGATTACAGCCACACGCCTGAGTATGGTCTTTTCATAACAACAACATGCGTTTTTCAAGCTGAAAACACTACGCCAGCGTACGGTTAAAACGTTTGATTGAATCACTTTTCCTCTGCACTCTTGCGCACTTGTATCCAAGCAACATAGCCGACCCACGGCCGGCTTTACCCGATGGCAACTTCTTCAGGATTGCGCTTTCCATGACTCGTCTCCACGCGTTCTCGCGCGAACAACTGCTGGCCAGCGCCCGCGGTGAACTGTTCGGCCCGGGCAGCGGTCGCCTGCCCAACGATCCGATGCTGATGTTCGATCGCATCACCGACATCCGCGACGACGGCGGCCCCCACGGCAAGGGCCTGGTACGCGCCGAACTGGATATCCGCCCGGACCTGTGGTTCTTCGGCTGCCATTTCATCGGCGATCCGGTCATGCCCGGTTGCCTGGGCCTGGATGCCATGTGGCAGCTCACCGGTTTCTACCTCACCTGGCTGGGTGCGCCCGGTCGTGGCCGCGCCCTGGGCTGCGGTGAAGTGAAGTTCACCGGCCAGGTGTTGCCCGAGGCCAAGCTGGTCAGCTACGAGATCGACATTACCCGCGTCATCAACCGCAAGCTGGTGATGGCCCAGGCCGACGCCCGCATGCTGGTGGACGGCCGCGAAATCTATTCCGCCAAAGACCTCCGCGTAGGTCTGTTCACCTCCACCGAGAACTTCTGATGCGTCGCGTCGTCATTACCGGAATGGGCATCACCTCGTGCCTGGGCAACGATCTGGACACGGTGTCCAACGCACTGCGTGAAGGCCGCGCCGGCATCCGCACCCTGCCCGACCACGCCGAAGCCGGCCTGCGCAGCCACGTCGGCGGCAACATCGAGCTGGACCTGGACGCGCAGATCGACCGCAAGGTCAAGCGCTTCATGAGCGATGCCTCGGCCTATGCCTACATCGCCATGCGCGATGCGATCGCCGATGCCGGCCTGGATGAAAGCCAGGTCGCCAACCCGCGCACCGGCCTGATCGCCGGCTCCGGCGGCGGCTCCAGCCAGTGGCAGGTCGAATCGGCCGACATCCTGCGCGCGCGTGGCGTGCGCAAGGTCGGCCCGTACATGGTGCCGCGCACGATGTGCTCGACCGTGTCGGCCTGCCTGGCCACCGCCTTCCAGATCAAGGGCCTGAGCTATTCGCTGTCGGCCGCGTGCGCCACCTCGGCCCATTGCATCGGCGCGGCCGCCGACCTGATCCGCCACGGCGCCCAGGACGTGATGTTCGCCGGCGGGGGTGAAGACCTGCACTGGTCGATGAGCGTGATGTTCGACGCCATGGGCGCGCTGTCCACCCGCTTCAACGACACCCCGGCCACTGCCTCGCGTCCGTATGACAAGGACCGCGACGGCTTCGTCATCGCCGGTGGCGGCGGCATGCTGGTGCTGGAGGATTACGACCACGCCGTGGCGCGTGGTGCGCGCATCTACGCCGAGCTGGTCGGCTACGGCGTCACCTCCGACGGTGCCGACATGGTCGCCCCGTCCGGTGAAGGCGCGGTGCGCTGCATGAACATGGCCATGGCCAACCTGAGCGGCCCGATCGACTATCTCAACACGCACGGCACCTCCACCCCGTTGGGTGATGTCACCGAGCTGAAGGCGGTACGCGAAGTGTTCGGCGAGGCGATCCCGCCGCTGTCCTCGACCAAGGCGCTGTCCGGCCATTCGCTGGGCGCGGCGAGCGTGCATGAAGCGATCTACTGCCTGCTGATGATGCGCGATGGCTTCATCGCCGGCTCGGCCAACATCGGCGAGCTGGACCCGCTGGTGGAGGGCTTCCCGATCGTGCGCGCCAGCCAGGACGCCCAGTTGAACACGGTGATGTCCAACAGCTTCGGCTTCGGCGGCACCAACGCGGCCCTGGTATTCGGCCGGGTGTGATGCGCGGTTGATGCAGCGGCGAAAAAGCCCGGCCCTGTGCCGGGCTTTTTTTTTGTGCCCGGGTGTGGCGCGGTCAATGTCATTCAGGAAACCGACCCCACCAGCGCGCGCGATGCGCGCTTCGACCGATGCGGCATGCCGCCGGTGTCACCTGCCACGCGACAGGCCGGACGCGGCCCGCCTTGGGCCCGTGCGTCGGCCACCGACGGTAGGGTCGCTCCCCAGACGACTGCACGTGCCGTGTCCCGGCCGAGGGTGGGCATGACCTTGGCCGGAGCCGGTGTTTTGCTGGGGGAGCCGACGCGGTCTTCGGCGAAGGTCATGCGTTCGTCGTGCCGATCAGCGGTAGCGGCGGTCGTTTGGGAACCGACCCTACCAGGTGCGCGATGCGCCCTTTGAGCGATGCGGCATGCCGCCGGTGTCACCTGCCACGCGACAGGCCGGACGCGGCCCGCCTTGGGCCCGTGCGTCGGCCACCGACGGTAGGGTCGCTCCCCAGACGACTGCACGTGCCGTGTCCCGGCCGAGGGTGGGCATGACCTTGGCCGGAGCCGGTGTTTTGCTGGGGGAGCCGACGCGGTCTTCGGCGAAGGTCATGCGTTCGTCGTGCCGATCAGCGGTAGCGGCGGTCGTTTGGGAACCGACCCTACCAGGTGCGCGATGCGCCCTTTGACTGATGCGGCATGCCGCAGGTGTCACCTGCCACGCGACAGGCCGGACACGGCCCGCCTTGGGTCCCTGCGTCGGCCACCGACGGTAGGGTCGCTCCCCAGACGACTGCACGCGCCGTGTCCCGGCCGAGGGTGGGCATGACCCTGGCCGATGACGCCGCTCGCCCGATCCAACTCCGGTTTACCGCAGGTGCGGCAGCAACAGGGTGTGCGCGTCTGCCAGCGAGTCGACGATGCGGTGCCCCAGCGCGCGCAGGTCCTCGTCGGGATGTACCAGGTCGGGCACCTGGATGGCGGTCATGCCCGCGCCCACCGCGGCGCGGATGCCGGCCGGTGAATCCTCCAGCGCCAGGCAGCGCGCCGGGTCCTTGCCGAGCTTCTGCGCGGCCAGCAGGTAGATGTCCGGGGCCGGCTTGGGGTGGGCCACGTCGCTGCTGGTCACCACCGTATCGAAGAACGGCAACAGCCCGCACGCCTGCAGCTTGCGCGAGGCGCGCGGCTGGCGCGTGGAGGTGGCCACCGCGCGCGGCACGTCGTGCGCGCGCAGCAACTCCAGCAGCGCCACGATGCCCGGCCGCAACGGCAGTCCGGCGTGCGTGCGCGCTTCGTACAGGTCATGGCAGCGGGCGAACAGCGCCGCCACCTGGCCCGCATCGATGTGCTGCAGCAACAGGCGCTCGCAATCGCGGTCGCCGAGCCCGACCAGGCCCAGCCAGAAGCCCTCCTCGATCGGCAGCTGCAGCTCCCGCGCGGCCTGCGACCAGCAGGCGATCGAGACCCGCTCGCTGTCGATCATCAGCCCGTCCATGTCGAAGATCACCGCGTCCGGCAGGAACGGCAGCGCGGCAATGGCGGTCATGGCACGGTGAACAGCGTTTCAAGGTCGGCCGCATCGAGCATGCGCCACTGGCCTTGCCCGAGATCGCCCAGGGTCAGCCCGCCCACGCGGCTGCGATGCAGCGCCTCGACATGGTTGCCCACCGCCGCGAACATCCGGCGCACCTGGTGGTAGCGGCCTTCGTGCAGCACCAGCTGCGCCTGGCGCGGGCCGTGCACCGCCAGCTCGGCCGGCAACAACGGCTTGTCGTCGGACTCCAGCAGCAGCGTGCCGCTGGCGAACCGTGCGCTCTCATCGCCGCGCAGGTCCTCGGCCAGGGTCACCTCATAGGCCTTGTCCAGGCGCGACTTGGGCGACACGATCCGATGCAGCAGCGCACCGTCGTCGGTCATCAGCAGCAGGCCACTGGTGTCGCGGTCCAGCCGCCCCACCGAGGACAGCACCGGGGCGCGCTCGCGGAAGCGCGGTGGCAGCAGATCGTAGATCAAGCGGCCCTTGTCCTTGGTCGAGCAGGTGTAGCCGCACGGCTTGTGCAGCATCAGGGTCAGCCCCTGCGGCGGGTCCAGCGGCTCGCCCTCGACCCGGATCGCCTCGTGTGCGACCGCGTCATCGGCATACAGCACCTCACCCTCGGCATCGGTGATCAGGCCCTCGCGGAACATCCCCTGTACCTGCTTGCGGCTGCCATAGCCCAGGTTGGCCAGCAGCTTGACCAGCTTCATGGGCGGCCTCCGCGGCCCCACGACGGTTCGCGTTCGCGGGGCGCACGGACCGGCGTGGCGCTCTTGCTGGCCTTGGTCGCTTCGATCAGCTTGAAGCCGTCACGCTCGGCAGCCACGCGCACCTGGCCGAAGCTCTCATTGAGGATCTGCTCGTACGGCAGGTGACGGTTGGCCACCAGCCACATCCGCCCGCCGGGGCGCAGCGCCTGCGCGGCCACGGCGATGAAGCGCTGGCCGATGTCGGGGCGGTCGGCGCGCGAGGGGGTGTGGAACGGCGGATTGGTGACGATGAAATCGTACTGCGCCTCGATCCCGGCGGTGACGTCCTGCCAGTGATAGGCCAGCGCCGCCGGCTTGCCGAGGGCGCCCAGGTTGTGCCGGGCCAGCGCCAGCGCGCGGCCTTCTGCCTCGTACAGGTCCAGCGCGGTCACGCCCGGGCAGCGCGCCAGCACCTCGGCCGACAGGTAGCCAAAACCGGCCCCCAGGTCGGCGCCACGCCCGGCCAGGTCGGCCGGCAGCTGTTCCACCAGCAGCGCCGAGGCCGGGTCGATGCGGTCCCAGGCGAAGATGCCCGGGCGGCTCTGGAAGCGCCCGCCCAGGATCGCGCGCGGCGCATCCAGGGCGGACCAGCGCTGGGCCAGCGCAGCATCGTGCTGGCCATTGAGCGGCGCGGTCCAGTAGGCACGGCAGTGGTTCTTGGTGAGCTTGCCGCCCAGCCCGGTGAGCTGCTGCAGGTCGCCTTCGCCGGAGCGGGCGCCTTCGTTGTTGTGCTGGCAGGCCACCACCACGCCCCCGGGCGCGGTCAGCGCCACGGCGCGGGCAAACAGGGCCTTGGCCTCTTCGCGCTGGCGCGGCGGCAGTACCAGCACCACCGCATACCGGGTGCTGTCGCTGGCCAGTTGCTGCTCATCGCGCAGCGTCCAGCCGCTGGCTTCCAGGGCATCGGCAAACGGCCGGAAGCTCTGCTCGCAGACCAGCTGGCCCGGCTGGGCGTGTTCGCGCAGCGGCCAGCCATCACGGGCGCGCAGGAACAGCACGGGGCCGGTCGGCCAGGACAACACGCCACTGGCGAACGGCAGGAACAGGGTTTCCAGGGGAGCGTCGTGCTGGGCAGCCATCGGGAGGCACATCTTGAAAGAGACCGCCATTCTACCGGTTCGCCCGGATCGGCCCCGTCGTGGCCCGATTTGCGTTTATTCAACGCCGCGTTGATCCGGAGCCAACATCCAAAGCGTCAGGGTGGAGGCTCACTTGCGATGGAGATGGCTCATGCGTGCATTGTTTGTCGGTGGCGTGGTGGACAACAGCGAAATGGACATCGAGGGCGCCCAGCCCCCGGTCCACTACCCGCAGGACACCGGCGGCGGCCACTCGCGCTATCGCCTGCACCAGGTGGGCAAGCAGGCCGACGGCAGCGTGGCCTACGCGGTGTATGGCGCGCCGGACATGGCCGATGACGAGGTGGCGCGGGTTGCTGACGAGCGCGCCTACGCGCGCCGTTTCGAGGCCCAGCCGGAAGTCTTCCAGCACTGATCCCGGCCCGGGGCCGGGTATCGGCGACAGGCCGGTACCTAGCCCGTTATTCGATCGGCGGCAGCTGCCGGACCGCGGCAATCCGGTCCAGCCAGATCAGGTGCTGCTGCACCGGGGTATCCAGGTCATCCAGGCGCAGCTGCCCGTTGCTGCCTTCGTTCTCTTCGGCGTTGCGATACTGCTGGACGGTCGGCTGCACCGCCACGGTGCCGAGCACGCGACTGCCATCGTCCAACGTGACCTCCACCCGCGCCTGGCCATGCAACTGCGGCAACAGCGCTTCCAGGGCCGCGATCTCGGCCGGGTCGGTGTGGACGTAGGGGGCATAACGGGACATGGCAACTCCTGGGCATGAAAACAGGCGGTAACGCGGGGTGAAGCCGGGGCGGCGCGGTCAGCGGCGCTGGCCGGCCAGTACGCTGCGCACCGCCGAGACCAGCTGGGCCACCGAATACGGCTTGGCCACGTGCTCCTGGAAGCCCGACGCCAGCGCGCGCTTGCGGTCGTCGGCCCGGGCCAGGGCGGTGACCGCCACCGCCGGCAGCTCGCCGGCCTCCACGCCGATGTCCTCGCGCAGCGTGCGCACCAGGCCGTAGCCGTCCATGCCGGGCATGCCGATATCGGTCAGCAGCACGTCGATGCCGGCATGGCCGCCCTGGTCCAGCAGCGCCAGCGCTTCGCCGGCCGAGGCCGCGGCAGTCACTTCCGCGCCCTGCTCCTCCAGCAGCCGGCGCAGGTACTCCAGCACTTCCGGCTGGTCCTCCACCGCCATCAGGTGCAGGCCCTTGAGCGGGTAAGGCTCGATCACCTGATCGCTGATCGGGCCACTGAATACTTCGCGCAGCGGTCGGCCATCGGCCTGCGGCTGGTAGCGCGGCAGGCGCACGGTGAAGGTGGAACCGTGGCCGTGGCCCTCGCTGCTGGCCGAGACCGCGCCGCCGTGCAGCTCCACCAGCTGCTGGGCGATGGCCAGGCCCAGCCCGAGGCCGCCGTGGCGCCGGGTGGTGGTGCCATCGGCCTGGCGGAAGCGGCTGAACAGGTGGCGCAGGAACTCCGGGGCGATGCCATCGCCGCTGTCGGCGACGCTGATCGACCAGTGCCCGCCATCGCTGCGCAGGGTCACCGCCACGGTGCCTTCGGCCGGGGTGAATTTGATCGCATTGGAGAGCAGGTTCCACAGCACCTGCTGCAGGCGCGTGGCATCGCCGAGCACCAGCGCCGGGTCGTCGGGCAGGACCAGGCTCATCTGCAGGGCCTTGCCCTCGGCCACCAGTTCCTGGGCACGCATGGCTTCGGTCAGCTGCGCGCGCAGGTCCAGCACCTCCACTTCCAGCTGTACCTTGCCCAGCAGCATGCTGCTGAGGTCGAGCATGTCCGAGATCAGCCGCTTCTGCGCCATCGCGCTGTTGGCGATCACGCCCAGGCCCTTGTACAGCGGGCTGGTGTTGTCCACCCGCTGCAGCAGCAGTTCGCTCCAGCCCAGGATGGTGGTCAGCGGGGTGCGCAGTTCGTGGGACAGGGTGGCCAGGAACTCGTCCTTGAGCCGCGCCATGTTTTCAGCGGCACTGCGCGCGGCACGCTCGGACTGCAGCAGTTCCTCGCGGGCCATTTCGATTTCGCGGCGCTCGGTCACATCCGGGCTGCTGCCGGCCAGGCCGATGAAGCGGCCCATGCGCGAGAAGCGCGGGCGCGCGTTCATTTCCAGCCAGCGCCACTGGCCATCGGCGCGGCGGCCGCGCACCAGGGCGTGCATGGAGCGCTGCGCCTTCAGCGCTTCCTGCAGTTCGTACTCGAACACCGAGGCATCGTCGGGATGGACCAGGCCGCGCCAGACATCTTCCGGCACGCGCTCATCGCCGCCAAAGAACTCGGTGAAGGCGCTGTTGACGAAGCGCGCATGGCCGCGCTCATCGAGCACCCACACCGGCATCGGCAGGCCGTCGGCGAGCGCGCTGAAACGGGCCTCGCTTTCGGCCAGCTCCACCTCGATCTGCTTGCGGCTGGTGATGTCGAAGAACACCACGGCCACGCGGTGCTCGCCCGGCTCGCCCACGCGCACGGCTTCCACCGAGTACCAGCGCCCCAGGCCACGGGCCTCCAGCTCGAACTGCTGGGCCTGCCCGCTCAGGGCCACCTGGCCGTAGATGCGGAACCAGTCGGCCTCGTGCCCCTGGACCATGGCACTCACGCGCTGCCCGGGGGCGTTGACCAGCCCGGTGTTGCGCTCGAAGGCGTCATTGACCTCCAGGAAGCGGTAGTCGACCGCCAGTTCCTTCTCGAACAGCACCTCGATCACGCAGAAGCCGGCGTTCATCTGCTCCAGCATGCTGCGGTACATGCCGGGATCGAATGCGGGCGCCATGAAGGGAGGTCGTTCTAGCGTGGAAGCGGGCAGGCTGGACAAGGGCGTCAATGGGGCAACTGGCGAAACGGAGAGACACAGCATCTTCCAGAGGGCGTATTCGTAGCGTCAAGCGCCAAGGGTGGGATTGACCTGGGTGAATTGGCGCCAACCGGGACCCGGGAAGGCCCTGCCGGCGATTGTCCCGCCGGGGGATCAGGATCACACTCAGCGTCGATCCCATCCGTGATCCAGACCGAGGAATCGTCATGAACCGCAAACCCTGGGTGGCCGGTGCCCTGGCCTGCCTGCTGGTGATCGGCACGGCCGCCGCCGCACCGCGCACCGTGACCGATCCCAAGGCGCCGCGCGCGCTCAGCGCTGAAGGGCCGGTACAGGTGCAATGGACCGATCCGGCGCAGTTCACCGAGATCCGCAGCAGTACCAACCGGTTCGAGGCCGAACGCGGCGACTGGGTGCAGCAGCTGGCCAAGTACGTGCGCACGGCGGCAGGCAAGCAGCTGCAGCCGGGGCAGCAGCTGGAGGTCACCATCACCGACATCAAGCGCGCGGGCGACTATGAGCCCTGGCACGGCCCGCGCAGCAACGATATCCGCGTCCTGCGCGATGTCTATCCGCCGCGCATCACCCTGACCTACACGCTGAAGGACGCGCAGGGCCAGGTCCTGGGTGAGGGCGAGCGCAAGCTCACCGACAACGGCTATCTGCACAACATCGGCATGCAGAGCGACACCGACCCGTTGCGCTATGAGAAGCGGCTGCTGGACGATTGGGTCCGCCGCGACCTGCGCGCCCCGGCCACCGCCAGCAACTGAGCGCGGGCAAGCGGCCCCTGCCGGGCCCAGGGCCCGGCGCAGACGCCGGGCGCTGCGCCGCTCAGGCGCCGCGCAGCTCGTGCGGCACGCGTTTGACCGCACAGGGCAGCTGGTAGGCGCTCACCCCGCACAGCGGTGCCAGCACGTCCAGGCGCGGGGACTGCCCCCACAGCGTCACGCTGCTGCCCACCCCCGCCTGCGGCAGGTCGGTGAGGTCCACGGTGAGCATGTCCATCGACACCCGCCCGATCAGCTGGCCCGGCTCGCCGTCGACCATGACCGGCGTTCCGTTCGGCGCGAACTGCGGGTAGCCGTCGGCATAGCCCAGCGCCACTACCCCCACCCGGGTCGGCCGCTCGGCGACAAAGCGCGCCCCATAGCCCACCGGCTCGCCGGTCCCGATCTCACGCACTGCAAAGACCTTCGACTGCATCGTCATCACCGGGCGCAGCCGCTGGCTCAGCTCCGGGTGGCCGGGCAACGGGTTGGCCCCGTACAGCATCAGCCCGGGCCGCACCCAGTCGCTGCGCACGTCCGGCCAGCCCAGCAGCGCCGGCGAATTGCACAGGCTGGTCTCGCCGGCCAGGCCGTGGACGGTCGCGGCGAACAGATCGGCCTGCTCGCGCGTGCGCGGGCTGTCCAGTTCGTCCGCGCGCGCCATGTGGCTCATCAACACCATCGGCCCCACCTGCGGCAGCGCGCTCAGGCGGGCGTGCGCGGCGCGGAAGTCGGCCGGCGACAGGCCCAGGCGGTGCATGCCGGTGTCCAGCTTCAGCCAGATCGTCAGCGTCGCGGTGGTCGGGAACGCCAGCACCGCGTCCACCTGCCACGGCGCGCCCACGGCAAACCACAGGTCGTGCTGCACGATCAGCGGCAGCTCGTCGGCATCGAAGAAGCCTTCCAGCAGCACGATCGGCGTGGTGATGCCGGCCTGGCGCAGTTCCAGCGCCTCTTCGATGCAGGCCACGCCGAACGCATCGGCCTGGCCCTGCAGCGCGCGCGCACAGGCGACGGCACCGTGGCCGTAGGCATCGGCCTTGACCGCGGCCAGGGTCTTGCGACCGCCGCCGAGTTCACGGGCCAGGTGGAAATTGGCGCGCAACGCGTCCAGATCGATCAACGCGCGGGCTGGGCGCATGCTTTGGGCTCACTATGTGCAACGGACGCGGCCGCATGGCCGTAACGGAAGATATCCAGGCCTTCGGTGCTGATCTGCGGCTGGCGCGCGCTCATCAGGTCGGCCAGGTAACGGCCCGAACCGCAGGCCATGGTCCAGCCCAGCGTGCCGTGGCCGGTGTTGAGGAAGAGATTGCGGTACGGCGTGGCGCCGATCACCGGGGTGCCGTCGGGCGTGGCCGGGCGCAGCCCGGTCCAGAACTCGGCGCGCGACAGGTCCCCGCCATGCGGGTACAGATCGCCCACCACCTTCTCCAGGGTGGCGCGGCGGCGCGGCGACAGCGACAGGTCGAAACCGCCCACTTCGGCCATGCCGCCCACGCGGATGCGGTCATCGAAGCGGGTCACGGCCACCTTGTAGCTCTCATCCAGGATGGTCGAGGTGGGGGCCATCGCCGCATCGGTGATCGGCAGCGTCAGCGAGTAACCCTTCAGCGGGTAGACCGGCAGGCGCAGGCCCAGCGGGGCCACCAGCGAGGGCGAGTAGCTGCCCAGCGCGACCACGTAGCGGTCGGCGGTTTCCAGCTTGCCGTCGATGCGCACGCCGGTGATGCGGTCGCCGTCGGTCTGCAGGCCGGCGATGTCCTGGTCGAAGCGGAACTCGACCCCGGCATCGACGCACATCTGCGCCAGGCGACGGGTGAACAGCTGGCAGTCGCCGGTCTGGTCGCGCGGCAGCCACAGCGCCCCGACCAGCGAGTCGGCCACGGCCGCCAGCGCCGGTTCGTGGGCGATGATGCCGGCGCGGTCCAGCACCTGGTAGGGCACCCCGTACTGGGCCAGCACTTCGATGTCCTGCGCCGAGGCGTCCAGCTGCTGCTGGGTGCGGAACAGCTGGGTGGTGCCCAGGTCGCGGCCCTCGAATTCGATGCCGGTGTCGCGGCGCAGCTCATTGAGGCAGTCACGGCTGTACTCGGACATGCGCACCATGCGCGCCTTGTTGATCGCGTAGCGCTCATGGGTGCAATTGCGCAGCATCTGCGCCAGCCAGGCGTACTGGCGCCAGTCCAGGCCGGGGCGGATCGCCAGCGGGGCGTGCTCGGAGAACAGCCACTTGACCGCTTTCAGCGGCACGCCCGGGGCGGCCCACGGCGAGGTGTAGCCGAACGAGAGCTGGCCGGCATTGGCGAAACTGGTTTCCAGCGCCGGCCCGGGCTGGCGGTCCACGACCGTCACCTCAAACCCGGCCTGGCGCAGGTACCAGGCACTGGTGGTGCCGATCACGCCGCTGCCAAGGACTAGAACACGCATGCTGCTCCTCCAACCCGATCATTCCCTGCACTGGAGCGCGCCGGGACCATAATTGGGCAAGTATATTCTGGCCAAACCAAGCATTTTGCCTGTTTTTAGGAATTCAGGCAGGGTATTGTCCTGCCAACTCCCATGCCTGGATGACGCCAATGGCCGTGCGCACCCGCGAACTGGACAAGATCGACCGCAAGATCCTGCGCATCCTGCAGGCCGAGGGCCGGATCTCCTTCACCGAACTAGGCGAGCGGGTCGGGCTGTCGACCACGCCATGCACCGAGCGCGTGCGCCGCCTGGAGCGCGACGGGGCGATCACCGGCTACTACGCCAAGCTCGACCCGCACTACCTCAAGGCCAGCCTGCTGGTGTTCGTGGAGATCAGCCTGGCCTACAAGTCCGGCGACATCTTCGAAGAGTTCCGCCGCGCCGCGCTGAAGCTGCCCAACGTGCTGGAATGCCACCTGGTCTCGGGCGATTTCGACTACCTGCTCAAGGCCCGCATCAGCGAGATGGCCTCCTACCGCAAGCTGCTCGGCAGCACCTTGCTGACCCTGCCGCACGTGCGCGAATCCAAGAGCTACATCGTGATGGAAGAGGTCAAGGAAACGCTCACCCTGCCGATTCCCGACTGACCCTGCGCCATGCAAAAGGCGGCGCGCTCGCGCGCACCGCCCTTGATCATGCATGACGCGCGTCAGCGCTGTTGTTTGGAGTCGGGGTGACGCTGATCCTGCTGTTTGCCGCCCTTCTGGTTCTGCTGGTCCCACTGTTGCTGGTTCTGCTGGCCGGCCTTCTGGTGCTGCTGCTGACTGCCCTGCTGTTCCTGCGGCATCTTGCCGCCTTTCTGGTTCTGCTGGTTGGTCATGATTGCACTCTTCTGGGAAACCCTTCGGAATACGCCGACTTCCGGCGTACGCACAGCGTCGCGCCAAACCGGTTAATCACAGGCGAAAAAGCAGTGAGGCGACGCGTTGATGCAGATGACTGCGCGGCGCGGTTCGTAAAGCGTTCATGCACAGGCTACGGCCGGATCTGCTGGCCATCGGCGCTGGGCACCGCGTCGTAATACTTGCCAGTGCGGGTATCCAGCACCCGGTTGGGACCCACCTGCCTGGCACCGGGGATGATCCGACCGTGGCGGTCGTACACCTTGGGCTGCAGGGTCGGGCCCTGGATCGGCTGCGCCGGCCCGTTCTCGCGGGCCTGGATCGGGTGGCTGCGCAGCTGCTGCTGGACCTGGCGGTTGGACTTCACCGGTGCGATCTGCCCGCTCACGCTGTCGGCCGGCACCGGTCGCACCGGCGGCGGTGGCGGCATCGGCGTGGGCGGGGCGACCACCGCCGGACGGGTGGCGGTGGGATTGGGCGGCGGGCCGATCTGGGCCAGGGCGGCCACCGGCAACAACAGCGTCAGCAGCGCAGGCAGGCGAAGGTGGCGGGACATGGCAGGCTCCGGCGAGGATCGATATGCCACTGTGCACCGGCAGCGGTATCAGCACCATGAACGCTGCCGATCCGGGCGGTCCCGGCTTGAAGCGACCGCAGCCGACCCAATCTCAACCGAACCCCCGCGAGGAACCGCCGATGACCGCTTTCGATCTCTCTCCCCCCAGCGACGCCCAGCGCCAGGCCCTGGAAGCCGGCCTGAGTGCCGACGAGCGCCGCGTCCTGCTCCAGCACGGCACCGAAGCGCCGTTCTGCGGCGTGTTCCTGGACAACAAGCAGGACGGGGTCTACGGCTGCCGGCTGTGTGGGCTGCCGCTGTTCCGCTCCAGCACCAAGTTCGACTCCGGGACCGGCTGGCCCAGCTTCTTCGCCCCGTTCGACCCGGCCCACGTGCGCGAGATCCGCGACATCAGCCACGGCATGATCCGCACCGAGATAGTCTGCGCGCGGTGTGACAGCCATCTGGGCCATGTCTTCCCCGACGGCCCGCCGCCCACCCACGAGCGGCACTGCCTGAATTCGGTCTCGCTGGGCTTCACCGCCAACGGCCAGCCCTATCCGGACCCGCTGCAGCGCGGCGGCGCCGAGGCCCAGCCCGCGGGCTGATGCAGGCGAGCACGGGCTGGGGTGACCGCTCCGGACCGACAGGTCCGGACCGTCACCCGCACAGGCGAGTCGCAAAAGTGTGACATCGAGCGAACGCCCCCCTTCAGAAAACCTGAAGGCGGGCCGACATGGAGAGGTATCCCCTACTCCGCGTCGCCCCCATGCTCATCATCGTTGGATTCCTCGTCGTCATCATCAGCGTGCTCGGCGGCTACATCGGCGCGCACGGCAAGCTCGCCGCCCTGTGGCAGCCGTACGAACTGGTCATCATCGGTGGCGCGGCCCTGGGCGCGTTCCTGGTCGGCACCCCGGTCAAGACCGTCAAGCAGACCCTGCAGGCCAGCATCGGCGTGTTCAAGGGCCCGGCCTACAAGCAGCAGGACTACATCGACGTCCTGAGCCTGCTCTACGAACTGCTCAACAAGGCCCGCCGCGAGGGCTTCATGGCGCTGGAAGACCACGTCGAGCGCCCGGCCGAGAGCAGCATCTTCGCCAACTATCCCAAGGTGCAGGCCGACCATCACCTGGTCGACTTCATCACCGACTGCCTGCGCCTGATGATCGGCAGCAACATCGAACCGCACGAACTGGAGCCGTTGCTGGAGCTGGAGCTGGAGAAGCACCACGCCGAAGCCATGCAGCCCTCGGCCGTGCTCAACAAGGTGTCCGATGGCCTGCCCGGCTTCGGCATCGTGGCCGCGGTGCTGGGCATCGTGATCACCATGGGCTCGATCGGCGGGGAAATCACCGAAGTGGGCGCGCACGTGGCCGGCGCCCTGGTGGGTACCTTCCTGGGCATCCTGCTGGCCTACGGCTTCGTCAGCCCGCTGGCGGCGGCGGTCGAAGCCCGCGCCGAGCAGGACAGCCGCATCTACGAGTCGGTCAAGACCGCCCTGCTGGCCTGCCTGCGCGGCTACAACCCCAAGATCGCGCTGGAGTTCGCCCGCAAGACCCTGCCGTCGAACGTGCGCCCGGGTTTCAGCGAGTTCGAACAGCACCTCAAGACGGTCAAGTAAGGCACCGCCATGGCCGAGAACAAACCCACCGTCATCGTCCGCCGGGTCAAGAAGGCCGGCCACGCTGCCCACCATGGCGGCGCCTGGAAGGTTGCCTACGCCGACTTCGTCACCGCGATGATGGCCTTCTTCCTGGTGCTGTGGCTGATGGCGGCCACCACCAAGCCCGAGCGCGCGGCCATTTCCGAGTATTTCCGCAACCCCAGCCCGCTGGTCGGGCAGAGTTCGACCCCGGCCCCGGGCATGGCCGGCCCGGGCGGGGCCAGCACCTCGATGATCAAGCTGGGCGGCGCCACCGACATCTCGCGCGGCAACAGCAACGACCCCTTCCAGAGCCAGCAGGCGGCCAAGCCGGTGCCGCAGACCGAGCGCGAACGCGAGCAGCAGCAGCTGGAGGCACTCAAGCAGGAGCTGGAGGAAGCCATCAGCAAGAGCCAGGCGCTGGAGCCGTTCAAGGACCAGCTGCTGCTGGACCTGACCCCGGAAGGCCTGCGCATCCAGATCGTGGACAAGCAGAACCGGCCGATGTTCGACATGGGCAGTGCCGCGCTCAAGCCCTACACCCGCGAGATCCTGCGCGAGCTGTCGGCGTTCATCAACCACGTGCCGAACCGGATCAGCATCACCGGCCACACCGATATCACCGCCTACAACGCCGTGCACGGCTACAGCAACTGGGAGCTCAGCGCCGATCGCGCCAACGCCGCCCGCCGCGCCCTGCTCGACGGCGGCATGACCGAGGACAAGGTGACCCGCGTGGTCGGCCTGTCCTCCTCGGTGCTGTTCGACAGGACCCAGCCGGACAACCCGATCAACCGCCGGATCAGCATCGTGGTGATGACCAAGGCCGCCGAAGCCGCGGCCCTGGCCGGTGCCGGGCAGGAAGTGGCCCTGTCACCGACCGCCGCCGACGCCGACATCCAGGCCGCCCAGGCCCCGCCGGCCACGCCCTGACCGGGCAGAGCCGGCCGGCGCCCGGTCGGGCAGCCGTCCCGGTGGGCGGCGCCCGTCCGCCCACCCAAGCGGTCGGACGATGCGCGCCCCGCCCGGTCGATGCCTGCACAAGCAGACGATGCACGCGCCATGCCCCGTTGATGCCCACACGACCGGACGATGCATGCGCCATGCCCCGTTGACGCCCGCGTGACCGGACGATGCACGTGCCATGCCCGATTGACGCCCGCACGACGGGGCGACGCACGCGCCATGCCCCGTTGACGCCCGCACGACCGGACGACCGGACGACCGGACGATGCATGCGCCATGCCCTGGTAGGGTCGCGCCCCAGCCGACTGCACGCGGATGGTCAACGTTCGATGTAGGCATGACCCTCAACGGAATAGCCGTTTCCACATGCCACACCGTTCCAGTTCATGCGTCCCCGGACGTGGGCGGGCGATCGGCAGTCGGTTGGGA
>RCUK01001241.1_pt1 | contig 16917 bp, 18 predicted proteins | sample 2166381 | NCBI WGS metagenome assembly RCUK01 (sample SAMN09932809, study PRJNA488358) | compost metagenome | isolation source: compost soil in an enriched community | place: Germany: Experimental Botanical Garden | reverse complement strand
TGTTCGGTTGTTCGCGAAGTGCAGCCGACCAACGGTCGGCGCTACGAGCCGCAGGTGGATCGCCCCCGGTAGCGCCGACCGTTGGTCGGCTGACGTACACCAGGGCGTGTTCGGTTGTTCGCGAAGTGCAGCCGACCAACGGTCGGCGCTACGAGCCGCAGGCGGATCGTCCCCGGTAGAGCCGACCGTTGGTCGGCTGACGCACACCAAGGCACGTTCGGCTGTTCGCGAAGTGCAGCCGACCAACGGTCGGCGCTACGAGCGCAGGTGGATTGCACCCGGGGTGCGCGGGTCGTCGGGGTTTCAACGGGCCTGGTGCATCCACCAGCAATCAATGGCGTCGAGCACGATGTGGATCATCAGCCCGATCCCGAACAGGCGCGTCTTCTTCGGTACGCACAGCCCCGCATACACCGCGATCGCGGGCGCGGTGTGCAGCGGGTGGAAGCCGATGCTGCAGCGGTTGGGGGCGTAGATCGGATCGGCCAGCAGGTGGTCCAGGTCGATGATCCAGCCGAGCAGCAACAGCGCCCACGCCGACAGGAAACGCTTGCGCCAGAACATCCACGCCAGCAACGCGGGCACGGCCGCGTGCAGGACCAGATGGACGATCGCCCGCGCGCTCATGCCGGGGCGTGCCGCGGCATGCGCGGCATCGCAGGCCAGGTCCCGGCAGGCAACGTGTGGCGACCGAACGTCGCCACACCCCGCCGCTGCATCACGCCAGCGGCTCGTCGGACAGGTAGGTGTACCCGGTCAGGCCCGCTTCCAGCGCATCGGACAGTTCCTGCGCGCGTTCCGGGCTGAGATCGGCCGCCGCCACGCGTGCGGCGTAGCTGGCGCGCAGGTCGGCCAGGCTGTAGCCCACGTAATCGAGCATCACATCGGTGGTGTCGCCGCGACGCTGCTGGGTGATGGCGTAACCATCGGCATCGGCCAACACTTCCACCGCGTCGGTATCGCCGAACAGGTTGTGGATGTCGCCGAGGATTTCCTGGTACGCCCCCACCATGAAGAAGCCGATCCGATAGCTCTCGCCGGACTTCAGCGCATGCAGCGGCAACGAGCTGTCCAGGCTTTCGTTCTCGACGTAGGTCTTGACCATGCCATCCGAATCGCAGGTCATGTCGGCGATGATGCCGCGGCGCTGCGGCTGCTCGTCCAGGCGCTCGATCGGCACGATCGGGAACACCTGGTCGATCGCCCACGCATCGGGAATCGACTCGAACACGCTGAAGTTGACGAAATACTTGTCCACCAGGCGCTCGTTCAGCTCGTCCAGGGCCGGGCGATGGCTCTTTTCGTCGTAGCTCAAGCGCGCACGCACCGCGTGGGCGATGGCGTAGAACAGGTCGTCGATACGCGCCCGCTGCGGCAGGTCGATCTGGCCCAGCGCGTAGCTGGACAGGCCCTCGGCATGGAAGTGCTGCGCTTCCTGGAACAGCTCCACCGCCGGACGCACGTCCAGTTCGTCGTGGATCTCGCGCAGGTGGCGGATCGCCGCCGGCTCGTCGTCGTGCTGGTCCGGGACGCGGCCTTCCTGCGCCTCTTCCACCTCGGAAACGTTGGCGATCAGCACCGCGTGGTGCGCGGTCATCGCCCGGCCGCATTCGGTGACGATGCGCGGCGGGGTCAGGCCATGCTCTTCGCAGGCGTTGGCCAGCGGCTGCACGATGTTGCTGGCGTAGGAGTTCAGGCCGTAGTTGATCGAGCAGAAGCTGCGCGAACGGGTACCTTCATAATCCACGCCCAGCCCGCCGCCCACGTCCACGTGGGTGATCTTCGCGCCCAGGCGCGAGAGTTCCACGAAGTAACGGGTGGCCTCGCGCATGCCGTTGGCGATGTCGCGCACGTTGGAAATCTGCGAGCCCATGTGGAAATGCAGCAGGCTCAGGCAGTCGGCATATTCGGTATCACGCAGCGACTTCCACAGGTCCAGCAGCTGGCGCGGGGACAGACCGAACTTGGCCTTGTCGCCACCGCTGTTCTGCCACTTGCCCGCGCCCAGCGAGGCCAGGCGCATGCGCACGCCCAGGCCCGGCTTGACGTCCAGTGCCTTGGATTCTTCCAGCACCAGCTTCAGCTCGGAGGGCTTCTCGATGACGATGAAGGTCTGCAGGCCCAGCTTGCGGCCGATCAGGGCCAGGCGGATGTACTCGCGGTCCTTGTAGCCGTTGCAGACGATCAGTCCGCCCGGGCGCGACAGCGCCAGCACGGCCATCAGCTCGGGCTTGCTGCCCGCTTCCAGGCCGAAGCCCTCGCCGTGGTGGCTGGCCAGGGTGCCGGCCACGCCGCGGTGCTGGTTGACCTTGATCGGGTACACGGCGGTGTAGCCGCCCGGGTAGTCCCAATCGGCCTGGGCCTGGGCGAAGGCGGCCTGCAGCTTGCCCAGCCGCTGGCCCAGGATGTCCGGGAAGCGCACCAGCAGCGGCAGCTTGGCGCCGGCCTCGCGGGCGGCATCGACGATGGTCGGCAAGGACACCACCGGGCCGTCCTGGCCTGTCGGTCTCACCACCATGTGCCCCGCCTGATCCACGTCGAAGTAACCATCCGCCCAATGCGGAATCGAGTAGGTCTTGCGGGCTTGGTCGAGGGACCAATCGGTCATTTCAGTGGGCCTGGTTGGTAAAAAAGGGGGTGCATGATAACGCCTATATGGCGACAGCTCCGTTATCATGCGCGCCCGCGCCCGTGGTCAGGCCTCAAACCTGAACGGGCCGACCCGTCCGGATGTGGCTAGTGCCACGCGGCCCCCGCCGCCCGCCCGGCTCCAACACCCCGAACAGGACCGTTTCTCCATGACTGACAACAACAACTGGTACATCGAGCACTTCGAGCGCACCGGCTCGGCCATCGGCTACCGCCTGAAGGGCAAGCTGGACGAAGTGCAGTCGCCGTTCCAGAAGATCGAGATCTTCGCGACCACCGACTGGGGCAACCTGATGACCATCGATGGCGCCATCATGCTGACCAGCAAGGACAATTTCTTCTACCACGAGATGATCAGCCACCCGGTGCTGTTCACCCATGCCGCGCCCAAGCGCGTGGTGATCATCGGCGGTGGCGACTGCGGCACCCTGCGCGAAGTGCTCAAGCACCCGGGCGTGGAGAGCGTGACCCAGTGCGACATCGACGAGCAGGTCACCGTGATGGCCCGCAAGCACTTCCCGGAACTGTGCGATTCCAACGATGACCCGCGCGCCGAGCTGATGTTCGACGACGGCGTGGCCTACATGGCCAACTGCCCGGCCGGCAGCGTGGACGTGGTGATCGTGGATTCCACCGACCCGGTCGGCCCGGGCGAAGGCCTGTTCAACAAGGCCTTCTACGAGAGCTGCTTCAAGGCGCTCAAGGACGACGGCATCCTGGTGCAGCAGTCCGAGTCGCCGCTGATGCAGCTGGACCTGATCAACGAAATGCGCACCGAGATGGGCAAGGCCGGCTTCGGTTCGTTCAAGACCCTGCCGTTCCCGCAGCCGTGCTACCCGACCGGCTGGTGGAGCGTGACCCTGGCGCGCAAGGGCGAGAGCAGCTTCGACTTCCGCCAGGCCGACTCGGCGGCCAAGTCGTTCGACACGCTGTACTACACCGCCGCGCTGCACACCGGCGTGCTGGTGACCCCGCCGTTCGTGGCTTCTGCCCTGGAGGGCTGAAGCGCCGAGCGCTGGAGCCGATTGTTGCCGCGGCCAGCCGACCAACGGTCGGCTCTACCGGTTGGCTTCGGGCCCGGCGTTGATCGTTGGGGGCCGGCGTTGAAGAGGTAGGCACCGACCATTGGTCGGTGCGCCCTGAAACCGCGATGCAGGCGGACAAACAAAAAACCCGCGCTGGCAACAGCGCGGGTTTTTTGCGTTTCCGGTAGTGTCGGCCGCTGGCCGGCAACCCCATGAACCCAAGGCCTCAGATCGCCCAGATGCCGGCGATCACCGCCACCACCAGGCCCCACTTGATCAGCTGGTAGGCGACCACGCTGCGCTCGCGCAGTGCCTTGGCCTTCAGGCGCACCTTGTAGACGCTGCCGAAGGCCTTGTTGACGCCACCGGTGGGGTCGCCCGGCAGGTTCGGCGAGGCGCCACCGGCCAGCAGCGTGGAGGCCACCGCGCGGTTGAACAGCCCCGGCAGGCCGAAGCGCAGCGGGCGGGCGATGTCGCAGAACAGGATCACCCGGTCATCGGGCGTCTCGTTGTGCGCATGGTGGATGTAGGTCTCGTCGAACATCATCCACTCGCCATCGCGCCAGCTCTTCTTCACGCCGTCCACGACGATGTAGCAGCCATCGTCGTTGGGCGTGGTCAGGCCCAGGTGCAGGCGCAGCGAGCCGGCGAACGGATCGCGATGCGGACGCAGCTCGCTGCCCGAGGGCAACTGGGCGAACATCGCCGCGCGCACGTCCGGCAGCGATTCCAGCAGCGCGGTGGTCTTCGGGCACAGTGCCTTGGCCGACGGGTGCGAGGGGCCGTACCACTTCAGGTAGAAGCGCTTCCAGCCACGGCGGAAGAACGAATTGAAGCCGGCGTCGTTGAACGTGCTGGAGGCGGCGATCTTGTCCGCATCGCGCAGTGCCAGCGCTTCGTCGCGGATCATCTGCCAGTTCTGGCGCAGCGGCTCCAGCTGCGGGAACTCCTTGCCCGGGTCCAGGAACGGCGTGGTCGGCACCTTCGAGAACGCGTACATGATCACGTTGATCGGGGCCATGAAGCTGGAGTGGTCCAGAAGCTGGCGCGACCAGCGCGCGCGCACCTTGCCGCGGTAATGGATGTACAGCACGCAGGCGACGAACAGCACTGCCAGCACGATCTTGATCATCAGTCTTCCTCCGGCATGGCCGGACCCGAAAATGGTGGGGGTGATGCGCGGCGGAAGCCGGCACCGGTACGGCGGCAGGGGGCGGGGACGTGCCGGGGAGGGGCGGCCGCCAATGTCGCAATCAACGGCGTATGGTCGGCAGCGGGTGCGCCGGGGTCAAGCGGCGGGCCGGTCATGTTCAGCCGCCTGCCGTCTCCGGGCGTGGCCTCCAGGACGCTCGCCGGGCGGTCGCGGCCCGGTGATGGCGGACCCACCGCTGGCCTGCACCGACCGCACGCACACAGGTTGCGCGGGCAAGCGGCTGATTTTCAACGAAATACCCACGAGTGAGACGGGATTGTCCGATTCGGCATGACGAACTGTTCCACGTCCGGCTACGACATTTCTCCGACAAGCGCTGGATTGGTGTACCGACGAGTACTAAAATTAACGAAATCTTAGTACTTGCCCCTATCAGCAGCACCGGTACGCCTGACGCTTTGCGCCGACCGCCGGGTCGCACAGACCCCTATGAACACAATCGTTGCTTCGTGTGTCGATGACACCGCCCCCGCCGAGCTGCTCAAGCGCGGCGAGCGCCTCCTCGAACCTGACGTCTACCGCACCTGCCTCAATGGCCAGCCTGCGGTGGTCAAGGACTACACCCGCTACCGCGGCACCCCGCTCTCGCCGATCGCGCGCCTGCTGGTGCGGCGTGAGGCGCGCATCCTGCAGCGCCTGAGCGGCTGGAAGCACGCCCCCGCCCTGCTCGGCACCATTGGTGGCCTGGCCCTGGGCATGGAGTTCATCCCCGGGCAGACCCTGAGCGCGGCCCAGTCGGTGGGCGTGGACGTGTTCGAGCAGCTGCAATACGCGCTGACCCGCCTGCACGCGGCCGGCATCACCCACAACGACCTGCACGGCACCAATGTGATGGTCAGCGGCGGGGTACCGGTGCTGGTGGACTTCACCTCGGCCTGGCGCAGCCCGCGCTGGCTGCCGGTGCACCCGGTCTCGCGCCAGTTGCGCCGCAGCGACATGAAGAACCTGCTCAAGATGCGCCAGCGCCTGACCGGCGAACGCCCCAGTGCCTCCGAAGCTGCCCAGGTGGCCGACCCTCGCTGGGTGGCCGCCATTCGCGTGGGCTGGAAGCGCTTCTACCGCTGGTTCAAGGGCCACGCCTGAGCATGGCCGGCCGGCGCGCTCAGAGCGCGTCGGCGTCCAGTTCGCCGGTGCGGATGCGCACCACGCTGCCCAGGTCGTACACGAACACCTTGCCATCGCCGATCTTGCCGGTACCGGCCGCCTTGACGATGGCCTCCACCACTTCCTCGACCTGGCCATCGGTGACGGCCACCTCGATCTTCACCTTGGGCAGGAAGTCGACCACGTACTCCGCGCCGCGGTACAGCTCGGTATGGCCCTTCTGCCGCCCGAAGCCCTTGACCTCGGTGACCGTGATCCCGGTGACGCCGCGCTCGGCCAGCGCTTCGCGCACATCGTCGAGCTTGAACGGCTTGAGCACCGCCATGACCATCTTCATCTGCTTGGCTCCTGTATCCCGGGGTGGAGGATAACGCCTGTCCCCCGGTGAACGCGATGCACGCGGCCCGTGCCGGCAGCGCCCGCGCGGATTATCCTTGGCGTATACCCTGCGGAGCACAGCATGATCGACCTCAACCACCTCGACGACCTGGCCCGCCGCCTGAGCGACATGGTCCCGCCGGGCCTGCGCCAATCGCGCGAAGAGCTCCAGGCCACGTTCAAGAGCGCCCTGCAGGCCGGGCTGGGCAAGCTGGACCTGGTCACCCGCGAAGAATTCGACGTACAGCGCGCGGTGCTGCTCAAGACCCGCGAGAAGCTGGAGGCGTTGGAGAAGACCGTGGCCGAGCTGGAAGCGCGCGGGAACGATACGCCGGCTGGATGAGCACGGCCGCCGGCGGCGGGGGCCAGTCTGCAGCTTTCGAAAAGGATGTCGATGTCTGATCAAGGTTCACACATGCTGGTCATTGCCGGCGCCAGCGTCGCGGCGGTGGCCCTGGCGCTATGCCTGATGCGCACCATCCGCACCGACCACGTGCGTGCGCGGCAGGTCTATCGCATCATTTTCGCTGCGCTGGTTGCCCTGCTCGCCCCCACCCTCATCGCGGCCGGCCACGGCGTGCTGCCGGTTCCGTTCGTGACGGTGATCCCCGTGCTGGCGTACAACCTGACCTCGCTCAGCGAGCTGGAGCTGCTTGGCCTGGGCCTGCTCGGCCTGGGCACCGGCCCCGGCACGGGCCAGATCGTGGTCTTCACCCTGCCCAGCCTGGCACTCTTCGCGCTGATGCTGTTCGTGCCGTTGTCGCTGCCCCGGAGCAGACAGGCCCCGGCCGGCGCCGGAGCGTCCACGCCCACCGAATCGTCCGACGGGCAAGCGTAACGCGCCACCTGCCTGTCAGCGCCGCTTACCTGCCCCGCAGCACGAACTGCTCGATTGCCAGCGCCACGCCATCCTCGGCATTGCTCGCCGTCTCGAACCGCGCAGTCTGCTTCACTACCTCGATCGCGTTGCCCATCGCCACGCTGGTGCCGGCGAACTGCAGCATGGTCAGGTCGTTTTCCTGGTCGCCCAGCGCCATCACGTTGGCCGCGTCCACGCCGAGGTGCCCGGCCAGCTTCTGCAGGCTGGCGCCCTTGCCCGCCCGGTGGTCGAACACCTCCAGAAAGAACGGCGCGCTCTTGAGCACCGCGAAACGATCGGTCAGTTCCGATGGCAGGCGGGTAATTGCCGCATCCAGCACGTGCGGCTCGTCGATCATCATCAGCTTGATGAACTGCATGTCCGGCTCCATGTCCTCCACCCGCCGGTACGACAGCGGCACGTGCGAAAGGTGCGAATCGGCCACCGTGTAGATGCTGATGTCCTGGTTGGGCGTGTACATGCGCCGGCCATCGAGCGCCTGGAAGTGGATGCCCAGATCGCGCGCGATGCGTTCGCAGAACAGGAAGTCCTCCAAGCTCAGCGGGTACTCGACCACGCGCTGGCCCGTGCCGATGTTTTCCACCACCGCACCGTTGCAGGCGATGCAGAACTCGGTGTCGCCCTCGATGCCCAGCTCGCCCAGGAACGGCGCCAGCCCCGACACCGGCCGGCCACTGGCCAGCACCACCCGCACGCCCTGCGCGCGGGCCGCGGCAATGGCCTGCTTCACCCGCGGCGTGAGCTTGTGGGCCGGGTTGAGCAGGGTGCCATCCATGTCGATGGCGATGAGGTGGACCGGGCTGGGGCGGTGGGGCATATCCATCAGGTTCAACGTTCGGGCGGTGCACGGGGGGCCACCAGTCTAGCGGCAGCGCATGAACGCCCGCGACCGCAGAAGCCCCACGCCACGCCGGTGTGATCGCCTACATACCGGGCGGCGCGCAGCCGCCATCATCGCCCCCATCCCAAGCAACCCCGGTAACCGCATGAGCCTGGCGCTGGTCCACAGCCGTGCCCGCGCAGGCGTCAACGCGCCTGCCGTCCGCATTGAAGTACTGCTCTCCGGCGGCCTGCCACACACCCAGATGGTGGGCCTGCCGGAAACCGCCGTGCGCGAATCGCGCGACCGCGTGCGTGCGGCCATCGTCTGTTCGCAATTCGAGTTTCCGCAGCGGCGCATCACCATCAATCTGGCCCCGGCCTACCTGCCCAAGGAAGGCGGCCGCTTCGATCTGGCCATCGCGCTGGGCATCCTCGCCGCCAGCGGGCAGATCGATACGCAGGTGCTGTCGCGCTACGAGTTCCTGGGCGAGCTGGCGCTGACCGGTGAACTGCGCGGGGTGAACGGCGTGCTGCCGGCGGCATTGGCGGCAGCCCGGCTCGAGCGCACGCTCATCGTGCCGCCCGAGAACGCCGCCGAGGCCGGCTTGGCCGGGCATGCCGACGTGCGCGTGGCGCGCACGCTGCTGGAGGTGTGCGCAGGCCTCGGTGAGCGCGTGCTGCCCCAGGCCGTGCCGGCCGAAGTGGCCAGCCTGCCGATGCCGGACCTGCGCGACGTACGCGGGCAGCCGCAGGCGCGGCGGGCGCTGGAAGTGGCCGCCGCCGGCGGGCACCACCTGTTGCTGATCGGCACCCCCGGCTGCGGCAAGACGCTGCTGGCCTCGCGCCTGCCCGGCATCCTGCCCGACGCCACCGAGCTGGAGGCCCTGGAAACCGCCACGGTGGCCTCGTGCAGCGGCAGCGGCATCGATACCGCGCGGTGGCGGCAGCGCCCGTACCGATCACCGCACCACACCGCCAGTGCCGCCTCGCTGGTGGGCGGCGGCTCGTTCCCGCGCCCGGGCGAGATATCGCTGGCCCACAACGGTGTGCTGTTTCTGGATGAACTGCCGGAGTGGAGCCGGCACACCCTGGAGGTACTGCGCGAGCCGCTGGAATCGGGCCAGGTGGTGGTGGCGCGCGCCTCGCGCACCGAGGTGTTTCCGGCGCGGTTCCAGCTGGTGGCGGCGATGAACCCGTGCCCCTGCGGCTGGGCCGGGGATCGCAGCGGGCGCTGCCGGTGCGCGACCGAGAGCGTGCAGCGCTATCGGGGCCGTGTCTCCGGCCCGCTGATGGACCGCATCGACCTGCACGTGGAGGTGCCGCGACTGGATCCGCATGAACTGCGCGACGAGGCGCCGTTGGGCGAAGACAGCGATGCCGTGCGCGCCCGCGTGGTGGCGGCCCGGGACGTGCAGCTGGCACGCAGCGGCGCGCCGAACGCGCAGCTGCAACCTGCGGACCTGGCGGTGCATTGCCGCCTGTGCCAGGCCGACCGCCAGCTGCTGGAAGATGCAGTGGAGCGGCTGCAGCTGTCGGCCCGGTCGATGCACCGCATTCTGCGCGTAGCCCGCACCGTGGCCGATCTGGACGCCAGCACGGCCATCACCACCGCGCACCTGGCCGAGGCGATCGGGTACCGGCAGCTGGACCGGGGTGGAGGCGCCTGATCCGGCGTGCATCCGGCCACGGCACACCCGCGCGCGGCGCGCACGGCGTCGCGGCAGCCCTCACGGGCAGGTGAAGCGCTCCCATGTCGCGCCATCAAAGCGCAGGATCGCGTCATCGCCGACGGTCCACATCGCCCCATCGGTGGCAGAGGCACTGTAGTAGGCCCGATGGCCGTCCACGGGGACCTCCACCGTTGCGACCTGATCGCCCGACAACGCCAGCAGCTCGCGCTGTGCGCACAGGTACAGCGTGCCCTGGAACAGACACGCGCATTCAATGCCGAGATGCTCCAATGCCGGGACGGTCAGCGTGCGCCAACCCGCCCGCCGGTTGCCACGGAACACCGTGCCTGCATCCCCGGCCAGCACCACGCTGCCATCGGGCATGGCGTGCACCACGCGGATGGTCAGCGCGGTGGGCGACACCAGCGCCTGCCACTGCACGCCGTCCCAATGCCACAGCGCGCCGCCGTCGCCGCCGGCATAGATATCGTCCGGGCCGAAGCCATCCATCGCGTTGAAACAACAGGTGACCTGGTCGAGCAACGGCACGTGGCAACCGGCATCCATCCGCGTCCAGCCCTCAGCGCGGCGATGGTGCACCTGTTGCTGCGTGCCACAGGCGTACAGCGCCCCTGCGATGTTCTGCAGCTGCATCAGATACGCATTGGGCAGCGCCAGGGTTTCGTCCCACGGGGCCTGTCCGGTCGGGTTGATCCGCAGCAGGCCGCGTCGGCCCAGCATCGCGTAGGCAAACGGCCGCGCGTCGGTCGCCGGCAGCAGCGTCGCGCCGTAGATGATGTCGGGCAGGTCGTAGACGAAATAGAAGGTGCCGTCGCGCACCAGCATCACCCGGGTGATGCTGGGCTCGTGGCCTTCCATGTACAGGTGGCCCAGCAGCAGCGCCGCGTTGGGCGCGCCGGAGATGACGTGGGTGAAATAGAGGTCGGTGTCCGGGCGTCCTTCGGTGCGGTGTCCTTCGCTGCTCACGTGAGTCCTTTCAATGGGCGGATGCTGGGCGGCGCAGTGTGGCATGGCGACCACCGGCGCCTCCATTGTTGACCTCGCAGCAAAAGAAATTTACCGATTGCCCCATTACTCCGCCCAGGCCCGGGGAACAGACTGAGCGCCAGCCGGCACCCCGGCACCCCAACTGGACCCCACCCATGCGCACTGCGCCGCCCGGCATCGAGAACACCCCGGCCATCTCCCGGCTGACCGCCGGTGGCTTCAGCATCGGCGTAGAGGCCCCACTGGACAACGATTGGACGCCTGCAGGCGAGCTCGCCCGGCGCAACAGTGGGCGCCTGCCCGGCGAGCCGGACATGCAGCGCCATGCCGATCTGGCGCGGCTGGTCGACCGGCTGGGCTTCCGCGCGTTGTGGATCCGCGACGTACCGGTGTATGACCCGGCCTTCGGCGATGCCGCCCAGGTGTTGGAGGTGTTCACCTACCTCGGCTACCTGGCCGCCATCACCCAGGACATCCTGCTCGGCACCGCTGCGGTCGTGCTGCCGCTGCGCGAGCCGCTGCTCACCCTCAAGGCGGCCACCAGCGTGCAGCAGCTCAGCGGCAATCGCCTGCTGCTGGGCGTGGCCAGTGGCGATCGACCGGTGGAATACCCCCTGTTCGGGCGCGATTTCGACGCACGCGGTGCGGCCTTCCGCGACCAGGTGGCGGTGCTGCGCGATGGCGCCGACGCCCACCTGCCCGCACCGCTGGCACTGCTGCCGCGGGCAGCCGCCCCGCTGCCGCTGCTGGTGGCTGGCCTGGCCCAGCAGACACCGGCGTGGATCGGCCAGCACATGGATGCGAGCCTGGCCTTCCCCGGCACGCCGGAAGAACACGCCCGACGCGTAGCGGCGTGGCGCGCGGCGGCCGGTGCCAAACCCTATGCCAGCTTCATCCACCTGGAGCTGGACGCGCGCCCGGATGCGCCGATGCGGCGCTGGCGCTTCGGCTTCAGCGGGGGGCGCAACGCCCTGATCGCCGAACTGCACGCCATGCGCGCGGCCGGCGTGGACCACATCGGCCTGCAGCTGCGACGCAACCAGCGCCCGCTGGAAGAAACCTTCCACGAGATCGCCGAGTACGTACTGCCCCATTTCCATTCCCGGCCGGCGGCCCACCGCCCGCACGACGTGGCCCTGCCGGAAACAGCAGGCGCATAGCCGCCCAACCTGCTTCCGCCCGCCGCACACCTCCCCAGCATCGAGAATCACATGCGCATTTCAGTTCCCACCCGGATGGGCTTTGGCACCGCTCCACTCGGCAACATGTACCGCAACATCCCCGAGCAGGACGCGCTCGACACGGTCGAAGCGGCCTGGCAGCAGGGCATCCGTTACTTCGATGCCGCGCCGATGTACGGTGCCGGCCTGGCCGAGCTGCGCCTCGGACGGGCGCTGCAGCACCACCGGCGTGACGCCTATTCGCTGAGCACCAAGGTAGGCCGGTTGATCCTGGACGAGCGCGAAGACACCACCCAGCGCGATCTGGGTGAAAAAGGTGGCCTGTTCGAACACGGCCTGCCCAACAAGATCGTCTACGACTACAGCGCCGACGGCACGCTGCGCGCCATCGAGGCCAGCCTCAAGCGCCTGCAGACCGACCGCCTGGACATCGTCTGGATCCACGACCCGGCCCGCGACTTCCACGGCGAGGGCTGGCGCGATGTGTTCGCCACCGCCATGAACGGCGCGGCCAAGGCGTTGACGCGCCTGCGCGAGGAAGGCGTCATCAGCGCCTGGGGCCTGGGCGTGAACCGGGTGGAGCCGTGCGAACTGGCCCTGCAGCAGGCCGACCCGGACGGCTTCCTGATCGCAGGCCGCTACACCTTGCTGGACCATGCCGATGCGCTGCGGGCGCTGATGCCGGCCAGTGTCGAGCGCGGCCTGGGCATCGTGGTGGGCGGCCCGTACAACTCCGGCATCCTGGCCGGTGGCAGCCACTACGAATACCAGCAGGCCACGCCCGACATCCTGGCCCGCGTGGACGCGCTGCGCGCGGTGTGCGCCGAGTTCAACGTGGACATCCGCGCGGCCGCCCTGCAGTTCGCGTTGGCGCATCCGGCCGTGGCCGCGGTGATTCCCGGTGCCAGCCAGCCCGGCCGCATCGCCGAGAACCTGGCGCTGATGGACGCGGCGATTCCGGCAGGGTTCTGGCAGGCATTGCGTGCGCGTGCACTGGTGGCTGCAGAGGCCCCGGTGCCTCAAGAGACCTAAGCAACGGCGCGGGAGCGCGGTGGATGAGGACACAGTGACCTGGAACGATCAGGTCAACACGGCACCGCCCCGCTCAGATCGCTTCATCCACCTTGCGCACCAATTGCCAGCACGGCCGCTGCGCGAAGAAATACCGCTGCTGGTCGCTGGTATCGGGCGTGCGGATCAGCACGCTCATGCTGCCGTCCTGCTCGCGCGTAACCTGCATTTCACGCCCCACCTTGTGCAGCGTGGCTGTGTTGGGCATGACCGGCCAGGTCACATCGCGCAGTGCGATCCTCTCGCTGACCATGCGCGGTTCCGGCTCGGCGTCCGTGTCCACATGTTCGCTGACCAGCGGGTCGGCCACCGAGGCCTCCTGCAGCACGATCTCGTGGCTGAAATGCCGCAGGAACGTGTCGAACTCGGGGTGCGGGCACGCCGGCGCAGGCGCGGTTGCGGCCACCGGCGTAGCGACCGGTGACGCCGATGCCGCTGCCGCCGGCGGTGCCTCGGCTTCTGCGTGGGCTTCTGCCTGGGCGGCAGGGGCGGGCGGGGTGGCGGGCTGGCAGGCGGTCAGTACCAGACCGAGTGCAAGGGCAGACAGGGTGTTGCGGGGACGAGTGGACAACGGATCCTCCTGATCGTGTCAGGGCACGCCGGGTGGCAGGCCAATGCCACAGCATAGCCAAGCTGGGCGGGCTGCACACGCCGTGGCGGTGGGTGAACGGCCTGCCCTGCCCGGCTGGACGCGCGCGGCGGGCGGCTGCACCATGGCCGTATGCGTATCGAACACCTTCTACTGCCCGCGTCCGATCCCGCTGCGGCCGCCGCCTACTTCGGCCAGGTGCTGCAACTGCCGGTGGCGGGCGACCAGGTGCAGATCGGCTGGTCAACCTTGCAGCTTTCCGATGCTGCCGCGCTGCCGGTCGGCGGCGTGCACCTGGCCTTCAACGTGCCGCACGACCGCTTCAGCGAAGCGGCCCGCTGGCTGGATGCCCGCGCCGAGCGTCAGCGCGATGCCGAGGGGCGCGAGCACTTCCGTTTCGAGGGCCGCTGGGAGGCGGAGTCGGTCTACTTCACCGGGCCCGATGGCCTCATCCTGGAATTGATCGCGCGCCGCCGCCTGCCCGCCGCCGGGCGCAGCGGCGTCTTCCACGGCAGCGAGATGACCTGCATCAGCGAGGTGGGCATTCCGGCCGCCGCGGTGGATGCCACGCAGGCCCGGCTGGAGGCCGCCTTCGGCGTTGCCGCGCTGTCGCCGCCCACGCCACATTTCGCGCCGCTCGGCGATGACGAAGGGCTGCTGATCGTGGTCGACGCCCGCCGCCGCTGGTTCCCCGAACAACGCTCGCTGCCCAATGCGCAGGGCCTGCAGGTGCGGCTGGGCAGCGTGCACGCCGGTGCAACGGTGGAAGACACCGCGTTGGGCTGGCGCGTGCAGTCCGGCTGAGCCGGCGCTACCAGCTGCCCGAGGCGCCGCCGCCGCCGCTTCGCCCACCGCCACCGGACCAGCTGGACGAACTGGAGGAACTGCTCGAGGACCCGCTGCCCGAGTCGTGGTCGTCGCGCCGCCGACGGCGCTCGCCCTTGCGCGCGCGGCGCGTCTGCGGGCGTTGGTGCAATCCCATCACCAGGGCCCAGGCGATGTAGAGGAAGAAGCCGCCGGCGATCAGCATCACCATGCCGGCGTCCTCGCCGTGCTGCGCATGGGTGCGGTTGACCAGCCAGGCGTAGACGCCCGATAGCCCGCAAAGCACCACCAGGCGCACGAAAAAACCGACCCGGCCGGTGCGCCAGCTGTTGCGCAGCGCGGCCACCCAAAGCGAGATCAGCCCCAGCACGACCGCCACGACGATCACCAGCAGCAGGTGCAGGGCCAGGCTCGGCACGGGCTTGCCCTGGTAGACGCTCACCGCGCTGGCCAGCACGGCGGCTGCCAGCAGGAACGACAGCACCCGGCGTGCCGTGCGGCCATCCACCCATAGCCAGCCCAGCAGCGTGGCGATGGGGACCAGCATGAGCATGGCGATGGCCAGCGCCGCCGTGGCACCGGGCGTGATCACCGCGCAGGCCAGTGCAGCCACCGCCACCACGGCCAGCATCTGTACCGGGCGATGCCACCAGCGGGTGACCACGCCTCGCTGTGGCGCACGGCGCGCCCAGGTGCCCAACAGGAACCCGGCCAGCAGCGCCACTGCCACGATGCTGTCGCCGCGGCGCCAGTCCTGCGGCAGCCGCACCACCCCGGGCTCGTTCTCCACCGACGGCAGCGGCTCGCCATCGATCAGGCCGACCAGCAGCGCGCTGCCATCGATCAGCGCCTGGCCGGGGTCGCCCTCGCGCAGGCGGGGAATGATGGCGTGGTCGATGATGCGCTGCGCGTAGGCATCGGGGATGGCCCCTTCCATGCCATAGCCGGTCTGGATGCGCACGCGGCGGTCGCCCATGGCCAGCAGCAGCAACACGCCGTCATCCACATCCTTGCGGCCGATCTGCCACTGGTCGAACACCCGCTGCGAATAGGCTTCGATACCTTCGTCCCCGGCACTGTCCACCACCAGCACCTGCAGCTGTGCACCGCGCCGGGCCTGCAGGTCCAGCGCCTGGGTGCGCAGTTGCTGGGCCTGATCGGCCGAGAGCACCTGCACGGTGTCCACCACCGGGTCGTGCAGGTCGGGGATGGGCGTGGGCGCGGCCAGCGCCAAGGCGGGCAGCAGGCACAGCACCACTACCCACTGCCACAGTTGCGTCATCCTGGCATGCATCACAGCGTCCGGTTGCTTGATGCCCGCATGCTACGCGATGGGCCGCAGCCCGGCGCAAACGAAGAAGCCCCGCGTCATGCGGGGCTTGCAGGCGCGGCCTGCTCGAGCGGCCTCACTCTTCCTCGTCCTGCCACCCCTGCTGCTGGTTCTGGTTGCGCTGCTGCTGTTCCTGCTGTTGTTGCTGCTGCTGGTCACGCCCGCGTTCCTGCTGCTGGCCGCGTTGGTGCTGGGAATCCTGCTTGCGCTGCTGGGTCATGGGAGGTCTCCGGAGGCCACGGCGGGGTGCCGCGGTCGGGGCCAATGCTGTGCACGGCCAGGTTAAGCATGCGTGGGAGATTGCTCAGAAAATCGTCAAGGCCGCCGTGCCGCCGCAGGCCGATACCCCGCAGCGCCTGCGATGCCGGGGGCCTGCAGGCGAAGCGGCGGGCTTATGGCGGTGGGTGATGGCGACATGCCACTCCTGCCGCGTTGCGAAGTCAGGTGCCTGAACTGCCGGCTGTGCAGCAGGGCGGTGCCGCCCTATCATCGCCGCCACCGCCGCCCCCCCGGAAAAGGATGCCCATGCGCGGACTCACGCTCGCCCCTGCGTCGGTTGCAGATACCGATGTGCTGTTCCAGCTGATGCAGTTCTATTACTTCGAGGCCTCGGCATGGAGCGGCGAGCAGATCGCCCCCGACGGCACCTACGACTGCGCCCGCGCCGATGTGGCGGCCTCCCTGCGCGACGCGCCCGGCTGGGCGCGGCTGCTGTGGCTGGACGGCGTGCTGTGCGGGTTCGTGCTGGTGGATGAGGTGGCGTTCCAGGGCGCGCGCATCCCCGAACTGGCCGACCTGTTCGTGCTGCCCACGCATCGCGGCAAGGGCATCGCACGTGAGGTGGTGGCGCGCCTGGTGGTACCGGGCAGCGGCCGCTGGTTGCTGGCCACCTTCGCCAACGACACGGTGGCCCATGCGTTCTGGCGCCGGAACCTGCCGAAGATGGGCCTGACCATCGAGATGCCGGCGCCGCCCGATGACGCGGACTTCCACTTTTTCCTGATCAGCGCGGCGTAGCCCCGGTGCAGCGCTATGCGGCCGGCTGCGTGCGCCCGGCAACCGCGTTGAGCCAGGTGCGCTTGAGGAAATCGCGCAGGGCCTGGAAGCGCGGGGTGTCGTACAGCGCGCGGTGCGTCCACAGCCACACATCCTGGCTCAGCGCCGGCGCATCG
>RCUK01001238.1_pt1 | contig 16933 bp, 10 predicted proteins | sample 2166381 | NCBI WGS metagenome assembly RCUK01 (sample SAMN09932809, study PRJNA488358) | compost metagenome | isolation source: compost soil in an enriched community | place: Germany: Experimental Botanical Garden | reverse complement strand
CGCCGAAACGCATGATTTGCGCGGCCAGATAGTCTCGCTCGAACACTTCGCGCGCCTCACGCAGAGGCAAGGCGATGATGCGATCCGCGCCCAGCGACGAGGCCCCGCCCGACGAGGCCACTTCCTGCGGCAGCATGTCGGCGGTGATGGCCTCGTCCGGGTCGCCGGTCGCCAGGATCAGCAGGCGCTCAACGTTATTGCGCAACTGACGGACGTTGCCCGGCCAGGGATGAACCTGCAGCACGGCCAGGGCGTCGTCGGCGATCCGACGATGCGGCAACCCCTGCGAGGCCGACAGGTTGTCGACGAAATATTCGATCAGCTCGCCGATGTCCTCGCGGCGCTCGGACAGCGGCGGCACGCGGATCGGCACAACGTTCAGCCGGTGGAACAGGTCCTCGCGGAACCGCCCCTCGGCGATCTCGACCTTCAGGTCGCGCGCGGTCGAGGTGACGACGCGGACATCGACCTGAACGTCCTGTTCGCCCCCGACACGGCGGAAGCGCTGCTCGACCAGCACGCGCAGGATGCGGCTCTGGCTTTCGCGCGGCATGTCGCCGACGTCGTCCAGATAGAGGGTGCCGTTGTGGGCGCGCTCGAACACGCCGATCTTGCGCGGACGACCGTCGCCGCCCTCCTCGCCGAACAGTTCGACGTCCAGCCGTTCCGGCGTCATGCCAGCGGCCGAGATGGCGACGAACTCGGACTTGGCGCGCGGGCTGGCGTCATGGATCTGGCGTGCCACCAGTTCCTTGCCCGAGCCCGGAGGCCCCGAGATCAGGACGCGGCTGTTGGCCGGCGCGACCTTGGCGATGGTGCCGCGCAGCAGTTGCGCCGCCGCCGACTTCCCGATCAGGCCGGTCGGCGCCATGGTCTGGGCGCGCAGACGCCGGTTCTCGCGCTTCAGCGAGGCGGCTTCCAGGGCGCGCTCGACCACCACGACCAGCCGGTCGGACTTGAACGGTTTCTCGATGAAGTCATAGGCGCCGCGCTTCAGGGCGCTGACGGCGGTTTCGATGTTCCCGTGGCCCGAGATCATGACGACCGGCAGGTCCTCATCCAGTCCCTTGACCACATCCAGCAGTTCCAGCCCGTCCAGACCGCCGCCCTGCATCCAGATGTCGAGCACGGCCAGCGACGGCTTGCGCGCCCGGATCGCGGCCAGGGCCTCGTCCGAGTTGGCGGCCGTGCGGACCGCATGGCCCTCGTCCTCAAGCAGGCCCGAGACCAGCTCGCGGATGTCCGCCTCGTCGTCCACGACCAGAATGTCGGCACCGGTATTGCGCATGACGCCTCTCTTACTCCGCCGCTCGCGCCGCGCCGGAGGCACGGTGAGCAGCCTTGCTGTCTTGGGTCAGGGGGAAGGTCAGGCACACGCGTGCGCCCGACAAGGTTTCGGCGTCGGCCAGCTTCAGCTCGCCGCCGTGGTCTTCACAGATACGCTTGACGATGGCCAGGCCCAGGCCCGTGCCCTTCTCGCGTGTCGTGACATAGGGTTCAGTCAGACGGTCGCGATCCTTGGACGGCAGGCCGACGCCGTCGTCCTCGATGATGAAGGTGGCGATGCCGCCCTCCACCGTCAGTCGAGCGATGATGCCGGTCGCACCGGCCGGCATGGGCACGCGCAGCCGCTTGGCGGCCACGGCTTCGCCCGCGTTCTTCAGAATATTGGCCAAGGCCTGTCCGACCATGCGCCCGTCGCATTGCAGGACCACATCCGGCAGGGGCTCGATCAGTTCGACGCCGATATCCGCCGCCGCGACGCGCTGGGCGAAGACCGCCTCGCGCAGCATCTCGGCCGGGTCCTCGCGGGTGAAGCGAGGCGCGGGCATCCGGGCGAAGGACGAGAACTCGTCCACCATCCGGCCGATGTCGCCGACCTGACGGATGATGGTCTCGGTGCAGCGGTCGAACACCTCCACGTCGTCGCCGACCTGAGAGCGGTACTTGCGGCGCAGGCGTTCCGCCGACAGCTGGATCGGCGTCAGGGGATTCTTGATCTCATGGGCGATGCGGCGAGCCACGTCGCGCCAGGCGGCGTTGCGCTGAGCGGTCACCAGACGGGTGATGTCGTCGAAGGTCAGCACCATCTCCCCGCCCTGCCCGCCCTCGATGCGGACACGCAGGCGGCGCGTCTCGCCGTCGCGGCTGACGTCGATGTCTTCCTCGATATGGGCTTCCGCGCGCTCGGACAGTTCGGCCAGTTCCGGCGCGACCTCGGCCAAAAGTCGCCCCTGCACGTCCGCTTCGTCGATGGCGAGAAGCTGGCTGGCGCTGTCGTTGATGGCCGAGATGCGCCCCATGCGGTCCAGGCCGATGACCCCGGCGCTGACACCCGACAGGACGGTTTCGATGAAGCGGCTGCGGCCCAAAGCGTCGTCGCTGGCGGTCTTCAGCGCCGCCTGCTGGGTCATGATGTCACCGGTCATTCGATTGAAGGCTTCGGACAGGACGATCAGTTCAGACGGCGCGCCCGCATTGTCGACCCGCGCGGTCAGATCGCCGCCCGCCACCTGATCCGCCGCCCTCACCAGACGACCGATGGGCGCCGAGATCGAACTGGCCGCCGACATGGCCAGCCAGACCGCGCCGACCAGCACCAGCAATGCAGTCTCCAGATAGCTGAGCGCAAACGCCGCCTGAATCCGCGCCCGGCTTTCTTCGGCGGTGCGATAGGCGGCGATGGATTCCTCGCCGTTTCGCATCCGCTGGATCAGGCCCGGGGCCAGCGGTCGCACGACATAGAGATAGGCGTGGCCATAGTCAGGCAGCGGATAGAGGGCCCGCACCATGTCGGGGTTCTCGGTTACGGTCGTCGGCGCGACCTCGCCCGCCGCCACCGTCTCGAAGGCCTCGCGCGGCGGGGCGACATAGGGCGGCGCGTCGGGCTGTTCCCCGCTGGCCAGCACCTCGCCTTCGCTGTTCAGAATATAGAGCGCCGGATAGCCGAAGAAGTCGCCGATCTGGGCCAGGGCGCGCGAGAACTGGATGCGGTTGTCGAACAGGCTGCGCACTCCGCCCAGTTCAGTCGACATGGTCTCCAGATCGACCTCCAGCCCTGCGCCGACGTCGGCGACATAGGCCCGGCCGATCTCGGCGCCGTTCTCGACCGCCGAGCGGACGTTGGTGCTGAACCACTGATCCACGCCGCGGTTGACCAGAACCCCGAACACCAGGGCGATCAGAACCGCCGGAGCGACCGCCACCAGGGAAAACAGGGTGACGAACCGCAGATGCAGGCGCGCGCCCGGATCGTTGCGGTTTCGCGTCAGGCGCAGCACGCGCACGCCGATGACCGCCGCCAGACCGCCGATCAGCATCAGATTGGCCAGCAGGATGAACAGGACCGCCCGGCTGGCCGCCGTGCGCGCATCGCCGCCCGCCGTCGCGCCAGGGGCGATGGCCACCAGCCAGATGGCGGCGGCCGTGATCAGGAAGGCGACGGCGTAGGCCGTCACGAACAGCGCCCGGGCGCGACCGCCGGCCAACCGCCCCCAGAGCGAACGCTCGGGGTCGTGACCTTCGATCTGCGCGGCGGGGAGGTCCGTCATCACCTCGCAGCTTCGACCAGCTGTGGCCGCTTTTCAACACCAGAGTTGCTGAATTGATCCACCGACGGCGACCAAAGTTCGCAAAGCGCCTGCTCGACCTCGGCGGGCGTCTCCAGCCGACACAGACGCGCCTTGGCGGCGCGACGCTCAAGAGGATCATCCGGCCACGGTGCCTGCTCGATGTACCAACCCAGATGCTTGCGGAACATCTTCAGGCCCAGCGGCATCCCATAGAAGGCGACCGAGCCTCTCAGGTGCTCGATGACGATGGCCAGACGCTCTTCGCGATCCGGTTCTCGCAGCTGCGTCCCGTCCGCCAGCGCGCGTTCGAGATGCGCCGCCAGCCACGGGCGACCATAGACGCCTCGCCCCAGCATCAAACCGTCAGCGCCGGACTGCGTCAGCGCCTCGCGCGCCTGTTCCGCCGTGATGATGTCGCCATTGACGATGACCGGAATGGTCACCGCCTGCTTGACCTCGGCCACCGCCTCCCAGTCGGCGACGCCGGTATAGAATTGCTTGCGCGTGCGCCCATGCACGGTGACCGCCGACACGCCCAGATCCTGCGCCTGGCGCGCCAGGGCGGCGGCGTTGCGGCTGGCTTCGTCCCAACCCAGGCGCATCTTGACCGTGACCGGGCGACTGACGGCCGAGACGACGGCCCCCATGATCGCCGCCGCTCGCTCCGGCGTCCGCATCAGGGCCGAGCCGCAGGCGGCGCCTGTGACTTCCTTGGCCGGACAGCCGAAATTCAGGTCGATGATGTCCGCACCCGCCTTCTCGGCCATGCGCGCGCCTTCGGCCATGACCTCGGGATCACCGCCGACCAACTGGATCACCGTCAGCGGCAGACCGCCGCCGACCGCCGCCCGCCGCACCACGTCGGGTCGCCCGCGCGCCAGCTCGGCCGAGGCCACCATCTCGGTCGCGACATAGGCCGCGCCCAGCTTGGAAGCGAGCAGCCGAAACGGCAGGTCGGTGATCCCGGTCATCGGGGCCATCAGCACCCGCCCGGCGATCCGCACGTCTCCGATTTGCAATCCTGCGTTCATGCCGCCCTTACCGCCGACTGTTGAGCCTCTCGTCAAGCGGAACTGGGGCGCTTAGAAGGCCGACATGGCATTCTCAGCAATCGTGGTGGCCGCCGGTTCAGGGTCTCGGGCCGGTGGAGACAAGCAGTGGCGGGCCGTCGGCGGCCGGCCGATGGTGCGTTGGTCGGTGGAAGCCCTGCTGGCGGCGGGGGCCGATTCGGTCGTCGTCGTCGTCGCGCCCGGCGCCGAGCCGCGCGCGACTGAGGCCATGGCCGGCCTCTCAGGTTGGCAGGCGGTCGCAGGCGGCGCCACGCGCGCCGAGTCGGTGTGTGCGGGCCTGGCCGCGCTCGACTGCGCTGACAAGACGCCGGTTCTGATTCACGACGCGGCCCGGCCCTTCCTGAGCGCGGCCGTGGTCGACCGCCTGCTGGAGGCTCTGAATGACGCCGACGGCGCCCTGCCCGCCCTGCCCGTGGCCGACAGCCTGCGTCGCGGCGTCGATGGTCTGGTCGTGGGCGGGGTCGAGCGCGACGGCCTGTGGCGCGCCCAGACGCCGCAAGCCTTCCGCCTGAAGACCATCCGCGACGCCTACGCCGCCTGGACCAGCCCCGACGCCCCCACCGACGAGGCCGCCGTGGTTGAACGCGCCGGCGGCCGCGTGCGCCTGGTCGAAGGCGACGCCCGTTTAATGAAGCTGACCTACCCCGAGGATTTCGCCATGGCCGACGCCCTGCTGCCCAAGACCTGCCGCATCGGCCAGGGCTATGACGTGCATCGCTGGGGACCGGGAACCTCGGTCTGGCTGTGCGGCGTCGAGATCCCGCACGATCAAACCCTGATCGGCCATTCCGATGCCGACGCCGGCCTGCACGCCCTGACCGACGCCATCCTCGGGGCCATCGCCGACGGCGACATCGGCGACCACTTCCCGCCCAGCGATCCGCAGTGGAAGGGCGCCTCGTCCGACCGTTTCCTGATTTACGCCGCAGAACGCGTGGCCGCGCGCGGCGGGTGGATCGTCAATGTCGACGTCACCCTGATCTGCGAACAGCCCAAGGTGAAGCCGCACCGTCAGGCCATGCGCGAACGTCTCGCCGAGCTTCTGAAGCTTCCGCTCGATGCGGTCAGCGTCAAGGCGACCACGACCGAGGGTCTGGGCTTTACCGGTCGCGGCGAAGGCCTGGCGGCCCAGGCCGTGGTCTCGGTGGAATTGCCCGCCTAGGCGTTGGGCAGGTCGGCCGACGCCCGCTCCAGAACGGCGGCGGGCGTTTCGCCGTCCTGCATCTCGGCTACGCCGACATCGAACTCGACCACGAAGGGCGAGCGGTCCTTGCCGGCGTCGAAGGCGGTGCAGGCGATGACCGCCGAGATCCGCTCAGCCGCCAGCCGCGCCGCCGCCACGCCCGTCGCCGGCAGCACCAGGGCGAACAGCTCAGGCCCCAGTCGGGCGGCCGTGTCCTCAACCCGCACCAGACGCGACACCATGGCGCCGATCTGCGGCATGGCGCGGTCCAGCCAACCGCCGCTGCGCGCCTGAGCGACAGGATCACGCTCGGCCACCCGCAATACGCAGACCGACAGGACGCGATTGCGCGACCGTGCGCCCTCAGCCAGCCGCGCCAGATGCGAGGCGAACAGTTCGCGCGTGAACAGGCCGGTCGCGGCGTCCATGAGGTCCGACCCGCGCGCCGAATCCAGCGCCCGGCGAATGGCCTGACGTCGACGATGGTTCCGCGCCAGGGCCAGCACCCGCGCGGCCGTCTCGTCCTCCGGCGTTTCCGCTGCAGCGACGTCGGCGAAGCCTCGATGGAACAGATCAGCCAGTTCGACCTCGCCCGCGCCGCGCAGATAGAGGATCAAAGGAATATGGTAGAGGCGGGTGTTCCGCTTCATGCCCGAGGCGATCGACAGGGCTGGCGCATGCTCCTGCCCACCCCACAGCACGGCGGCGTCGAACGCCCGCTCGTGCAGATAGTCGAAGGCGGTATAGGGCGTCGGCGCCGCAACGACCTCGGCGCCCGCCGCCGCCAGGGCGTTGGACATGGCCAGGAAACGGCGATCCGCCGCGCCTGCCGTCAGAATCTGCAAGGGCGTTTCGCCCAGATCGGGCGCGTTCAGGGTCACGCCATGGGCGGCGAAGGTCGCCTGCCGCAAACGGAACTCTTCTTCGGCGATCCCGGCCCGCGTCAACTGCTCCAGCCGCAAGGCAGCCTGGGCCGGGTGCGGCGGCGACGACATCGCCAGATCCACGTCGCCGCCCTCGACCTCGCCGGCGCCGATCATGAGAATCGGCAGGTAGCGCGGCGCGGCGGCCTCGCGCAGCCGGGCGACGACCGCCTGCGCCTCCAGCCCGCGTATGTCGATGACGGCGGCATCGACCGTCATATCCTTCAGCACCAGTACGGCCGCGTCCAGCGTCCGCGCCGTCATTGTGGACCATCCCAACTGATCCAGCCCCTCGCACAGCGGGCCGATCAGGACGTCATCAGCAGCGACGACCAGTACGCGCGGATCGGAATCCAAAAGTCTCTCCTTAAGGCCTGGTCGGCTCGCCCCCGACACCGATGCTCCAGGCCGCGTCGATGATACTGACGCCGCCCCCGGTCTAGCAATGGGGCCGGCATCGACGGCCGTTACAAATTGATCGGCGTCGCCAAAGGCTTTCGCCCTGCGGCGAATGAGGTTAATCGGTCGCTTTGACGACTGCCGAGGCTCTGGCTTGAACCCACAATCCCGATTGACGGCCCTGCCCCTGTTCTGGGGCAAGCTGGCGGTTCGCGCCTTCACCCGCAGCTGGGGGCGCGACGTCATGCTCTATACGGGCGGCGTCTCCTTCTTCGCCCTGCTGGCGGTCTTTCCCGCCATCGCCATCCTGATCGGCTTCTACAAGGTCGTCCTGTCCATTGGGCAGGTCAGCGAACAGGCTGCGGCCCTGGCCGATGTCGTGCCGCACGCCGCGCGCTCCATCTTCCTGAACGAGATCGACCGGCTGGCGAACGCCTCGGCTCGCACGGTGTCGGCTCAAAGCGCCCTGGCGCTGATGATCGGCGCCTATGCTGCACACCGTGGTTTCAAGGCCCTGCTGGCGGGTCTGAACCTGATCCACGACGAGACGGAGCCGCACGGCTTCTTCAAGTTCAACATGCTGGCCTTCCTGGTCGCCCTGGCCGCCTTCGTCCTGTTCACCATCGTCTCGGGCGCGGTCGTGACCTCGCGGCTGATGGAGCATACCCATGCTCAGGATCCCGTCGGCCTGCTGGTGCTGCCGCTGGACGGCCTGTGGCCCGCCCTGGGTCTCTGGCTCGGCCTGGCCATGCTCTACCGCTACGCCATGTCCCATGCGACGCGCGTGGCGTGGAAGGCGGCCGTCACGGGCGGCCTGATCGCCACCATCATGTCCACCTTCTTCTCGTGGCTCTGCGCCATCTATGTCGAGCAGATCGCCCAGCTCGGCGCCACCTATGGCTCGGTCGGGGCCGTGGTGGTGCTGCTGATCTGGCTGTCGTGGAACGTCAACGCCATCTTCTACGGCGGCGCCTTCGCCACGGAGCTTGAGATCGCCTGGAAGCCCGAGGAGCCGGAAATCGAAACCGGCGGTTCAGTCGTCAACCTGTCGGAGCGGCGCCAGTCTCGACAGTGATGCGCAGGACGCCGTCCTGCTCCTCGACGCCGCAGACCGTTCCGCCCAGATCCTCCATCAGATAGGGCACGTCGATCCGAGCCATCGGGTCGGTCGCCAGCAAGGTCAGCCGCACGCCCGGCGCCAGCCCCTCCATCGCCTTGCGCAGGCGCAGGCTCGGCACCGGGCAGAGATGCCCCCGCGCATCCACCAGCAGCGCGCTCACCCCGCCACCGCTTTCAGCAGCAGGGCAAGAGCGACGCGGACGCTTTCCAGCCGCACCGCCTCGCGTCCGATGTCGCCGAACCGGCGCTCGACATGAACGACCGCGCCGCCAGGGCTCACGGCGGCGAAATGCACCAGTCCGACGGGTTTCTCGATCGAGCCGCCGCCGGGACCAGCCACTCCGGTGATGGACACGGACGCCGAGGCCCGCGACCTCTGGACCGCGCCCAGAGCCATCGCCTGCGCCACCGGCTCCGACACCGCGCCGAAGCGCGCCAGCAGGTCGTCGGAGACGCCCAGCATCTCGCCCTTGGCCTCATTGCTGTAGGTGACGAAGCCCCGGTCCAGCACCGCCGACGATCCCGCGATCGCCGTCAGGGCGCCGGACACCAGCCCCCCGGTGCAGCTCTCCGCCGTGGCGACCATGACGCCGGCCTTGATCGCGGCTTCGATCACGGCGGCGGCCGAGGCCTGAATATCGTCCGGGAACATGGCTATGCGCTCCGTCTGCGAGTCGGTCTAAACCTGCTGAACAGGGGGCGGGTCAGACGACCAGGCCGATGCCAGCGGATCGCGAATGACCGATTCCACCATGACGACGGCCTTTCGCAAGGCCGATGCGATAACACCCGCCTTGTTCGCCGTCGCCATTTTCACGTCGGCGTCGCTGGTTTTTATCGTCCAGCCCATGGTGACAAAGCTGGTCCTGCCCATGCTCGGCGGCTCGCCGTCGGTGTGGAACACCTCGATGGTCTTCTTCCAGACGGCGCTGCTGGTCGGCTACGGCTACGCCCACCTGCTGCAACGGGTTCACTCGCTGAAGTGGCAGGCCGCCATTCATCTGACCCTGCTGCTCGCGGCGGCCCTCTTCCTGCCGCTCCAGATCAGCGGCCTGTTGGGCGAGCCTGATCCCGCCGCACCCACCGCCTGGCTGCTGGCCACGCTGGCCTTGTCGGTCGGTGCGCCGTTCGCGGTCCTCTCGGCCACGGCGCCGCTGCTTCAGGCCTGGTATGCGCGGGTTCGCGCCGACCATGCCGATGGCCAGAACCCCTATGTCCTCTATGCCGCCTCCAACCTCGGCAGTTTCCTGGCTCTGCTCGCCTACCCTGCCTTGATTGAGCCGCTGATGTCGTTGTCGGGCCAGCGAAACGGCTGGACCGGCGGCTACGGCCTGTTCGTCGTTCTGGTGGTCGGATTGGCTGTCGTGGTCTGGCGTCGTCGCGTTCAGGACGCGCCAGAGCCCGCGCCTCTGGCCGTCAGCGCGCCCATCCCCTGGCGCGAAAAGGGCATATTGGTTCTGCTGGCCGCCGCCCCGTCCAGCCTCATGCTGGGCGTCACCGCTCACCTTTCGACCGACGTGGCCTCGGCCCCTTTCCTCTGGGTCGCGCCCCTGGCCCTCTATCTGCTGACCTTCGTCATCGCCTTCCAGGCGAAGCCGTGGATCAGCTTGCCGACGACGCTCGTGCTTCAGGCCGCGCTGGGCGCCGTCGTGGTCAGCCTGGTGGGCATGAACACCGGTCAGTGGCTGCTGCTGCTGTTGGGGCATCTGGCGGCCTTCTTCTTCACCGCCCTGATGTGTCATCAGCGGCTGGCCGCGCGACGGCCCGCGCCGGATCGCCTGACCGAGTTCTACCTTCTGCTGTCGCTGGGCGGTGTGGTCGGCGGGGCGTTCAACGCCCTGATCGCCCCCGTCATCTTCAACGGCGTCTGGGAATACCCGCTGGTCATGGTGCTGGTCGGTCTGGCGCGGCCTTGGGGCGAAGGGGCCCTGTCGCGCCGCGAGATCGTCATCCTGCTGATCGGCATCGGCATCGCCGCCGCCCCGCCGATCATTCTGGAGTTCATGCGCTACAATCCCGACTTCCGGGCCCTGCTCAGCGATCAGGCGCGGCTGCAGATGGTGCAGTTCATTCTGGGCGGCGCGGCGATCTGCGCCTTTCTGGTCAGGGACCGCGCGATCCTGTTCACCGCCATCATCGCCGTCATCACTCTGTCCGCTCACCATGTCGGACGCGGCTATGACTGGAACCTGACCGAGCGCAGCTTCTTCGGCGTCATGCGCGTGGCCGTCACGCGCGACGACGGCATGGGCGGGGATGTTCACGTCCTGATGCACGGCACCACCCTGCACGGCGCCCAGGCCCGCGCGCCAGGCTTCGCCTGCAGCCCGACCATGTACTACGCCACCGCCACCCCGCTGGGTCAGGCGGCGCAGCGCATTCAGGCCCGCACGCCCGCCGCCAGGATCGGCGTGGTGGGCCAAGGCTCGGGCGCCATGGCCGCCTACAAGCGCGCCGAAGACGAGATGACCTTCTTCGAGATCGACCCCATGGTGGATCGCGTGTCGCGCGACCCGTCCTGGTTCAGCTATATCTCGAACTGCGCCGACGGCCCGATCCGCACCGTCCTCGGCGACGCGCGCCTGACGATGGCCAAGGAGGCGCCGGGCACCTACGATCTGCTGATCATCGACGCCTTCTCGTCAGACGCCGTGCCGACCCATCTGCTGACGGTTGAGGCGATCCAGGGCTATCTCAGGCTGCTCAAGCCCGACGGCGTGGTGGTTCTGCACCTGTCCAACCGAAACCTCGAGATCACCATGCCAGCCGTCGCCGCCGCCCGTCAGCTAGGCGCGGCGGACCTGCATCAGATCTATATCGAGCAGCCCAACAGCCCGGAAATGGCCGAGGCCTCGACCGAGGCCCTGGCCATCTCGCCGACCGCCGAAGGTCTGGCCGATTTCAAGGGTGACGGGCGCTGGCGCAAGCTGGCCCCGACCGATGTGCGGCCCTGGACCGACGACTACGTCAACCTGTTCGGCGCCCTGATCCGGCAGATGAAGGGGCGCGGCTAGGCCGCTCCCGCCACCCGCGCCAGATCGGCGGTGATCCGCTCGGCGACCTTCAGACGGTCGTCGGGCGTGGGCCATTCGCCCTTCACCACGATCTTCTGATCCGGACGAATCTTCCAGAAGGCCTGGTTCTTCTGGATCAGGCCCACCAGCCCCATCGGATTGGGGAAGCTGTTGTTGCGCAGGGTCAGCACCGCGCCCTTGGGCCCGATGTCGATCTTCTCGATCGAGGCTGTGCGGCAGTTGGCCTTGATGCCCACGATCCGCAGAAGCTGCTGCGCCTCGGCGGGCAGCGGGCCGAAGCGGTCGATCAGTTCCGCCGCCATGGCTTCGCGATCCTCCATCTTCTCGGCGTCCGACAGACGACGATAGAGACTCAGGCGAACATTCAGGTCCGGCACATAAGCCTCTGGAATCAGGACCGCAGCCCCGACATTGATCGACGGCGACCAGCCGCGGTCGGCCACTTCCTCGCCTTGCTCGCGGAGCTCGGCGACGGCGTCTTCCAGCATCTGCTGATACAGTTCGACCCCGACCTCGCGGATGTGGCCCGACTGTTCGTCGCCCAACAGGTTGCCGCCGCCGCGCTGATCCAGGTCGTGGCTGGCCAGCTGGAAGCCGGCTCCCAGATTGTCCAGCGACTGCAGCACCTGCAACCGCCGCTCGGCCGACAGGCTCAACGGCCGCTTGGGATCGGTCGTCAGATAGGCGAAGGCCCGCGCCTTGGACCGGCCGATGCGTCCCCGGATCTGGTGCAACTGGGCCAGGCCGAACATGTCGGCGCGGTGCACGATCAGGGTGTTGGCCGTCGGAATGTCGATGCCGCTCTCGACGATGGTGGTCGAGACCAGCACGTCGTACTGCCCGTCGTAGAAGGCGCTCATCACCTCCTCCAGCTGGGTCGGGCTCATCTGGCCGTGGCCGACGACGAACTTCACCTCGGGCACCTGCTCGCGCAGGAACTTCTCGATGTCCGGCAGTTCCTTCAGGCGCGGCGCGACGTAATAGGCCTGACCGCCGCGATACTTCTCGCGCAGCAGGGCCTCGCGCACCAGCACCGGATCCCAGGGCGTGACATAGGTCCGCACCGCCAGACGATCGACCGGCGGCGTGGCGATGATCGACATCTCCCGGATGCCCGACAGCGCCATCTGCAGGGTGCGCGGGATGGGCGTGGCCGTCAGGGTCAGCAGGTGAACATCGGCCCGCAGGGACTTCAGCTTCTCCTTGTGCTTGACGCCGAAGTGCTGCTCCTCGTCGACGATCACCAGGCCCAGATCGCGGAAACCGACCTGTTCGGCCAGCACGGCGTGGGTGCCGACCACGATCTCGAACGTACCGTCCTTCAGGCCCGCGCGCGTCTCGTTGGCGTCCTTGGCCGTGACCATGCGCGACAGGTGCCGCACCGTGATCGGCCAGCCGGCGAAGCGCTCGCTGAAGGTCTTGAAGTGCTGACGCGCCAGCAGGGTCGTCGGGCAGACGATGGCCACCTGCTGACCTGTCATGGCCACAACGAAGGCGGCGCGCAGGGCCACTTCCGTCTTCCCGAAGCCGACGTCGCCGCAGATCAGGCGATCCATCGGCGTGCCCTTGCCAAGGTCCTCCAGCACATCGCCGATGGCGTTCAGCTGGTCGTCCGTCTCCTCATAGGGGAAGCGGGCGCAGAACTCGTCGAACAGGCCAGACGGCGGCGTGATGGCGTCGGACACGCGCAGCGCCCGCTTGGCGGCCAAGGCGATCAGCCCCTCGGCCATGGCGCGAAGGCGTTCCTTGGCCTTGGCCTTGCGCGCCTGCCAGCCAGCGCCGCCCAGACGATCCAGTTGCACCCCGTCGGCGTCGGTGCCGTAGCGGGTCAGAAGGTCGATGTTCTCGACCGGCAAATAGAGCTTGCTGTCGCCAGCGTAGAGCAGTTCCAGGCAGTCGTGCGGCGCCTCCTGGATCTCCAGCGTCTTCAGGCCCTCATAGCGCCCGATGCCGTGATCCAGGTGGACCACCAGATCGCCCGCCGTCAGGGCCGAGGCCTCCGCGAGGAAGTTGGAGGCCCGCCGCTTGCGCCGGGGCCGCGCCAGACGGTCGCCCAGGATGTCGGTCTCGGAAATGACCGCCACCTCGTCGGTGACGAAGCCATGCTCGACCGGCAGGACAGCGCGCAGATAGATGTCCTTCGGCGCCGCCAGAACATCGTCCCAGTCGCGCACCGGCAGGACGTGCGTCAGGCCGTGATCGCCCAGCATGGCCGCCAGACGCTCGGCCGAGCCTTCGGTCCAGGAGGCGAACAGGACGCGCTTGCCCTCACCTTTCAGCGTTTCCGCGTGCTGGGCCACGGCGGCGAATAGGTTGACGCTGTCCTGCGAGCGCTCGGCGGCGAAACTGCGGCCCAGTCGGCCGCCGGCGTCCTCGCCCGAGCTCGCCGACAGCGGCGACAGGCGGCGCACGGCGCGTCCGGCCAGGGCGCTGTTCCAGTCGCCTTCGTCCAGATAGAGGCTCTGCGGCGCCGGGGCGCGATAGGCCGCTCCGCCCTTGCCCTTGGCGGCTTCCTTGCGCGCCTCATAGGCGTCGGTCGTCAGGCTCCAGCGCTCGGCGCGGGCCTGCTCGACCTGGCTGTCGAGGAAGACCGGCGCCGTATCGGGCAGGAAGTCGAACAGGGTGTCGAGCCGGTCGTAGAAGAGCGGCAGCCAGTGCTCCAACCCCTGACGGCGCGCACCCTCGCTGACGGCGGCGTACATGGGCTCGTCACCGGCCGCGCCGAACAGGTTCAGATAGCCGCTGCGAAAGCGCGAGATGCTCTCGGCGTCCAGCAGCACCTCGGACACGGGCAGCAAAGCGACCTGCTTCAGTTGCCTGGTCGAGCGCTGGGTCTCGGGATCGAAGGCGCGGATGGATTCCAGTTCGCTGCCAAACAGGTCCAGACGCACGGGCTCGTCGAAGCCGGGCGGAAAGACGTCGATGACGCCGCCGCGGAGGGCGTACTCGCCCCGTTCCGACACGGTCGAGGCGCGCATATAGCCATTGGCCGCGACGTAGCGTTCCAGCGCTGCCGTATCCAGATCACGCCCGACCTTGGCCTCGAACCCGGCGCCGGTGACGGCCTGACGCGGCGGCGTGCGCTGGGTCGCGGCGGCGATGGTGGCGACGACCAGCAGTGGCTTGTTGTCCGACGGATCACGCTGGGCCAACCGGGTCAGGGTCGCCATGCGCTGGGCCGCGACCGAGGCGGTGGGGCTCAGCCGGTCGTATGGTAGACAGTCCCAGGCCGGATATTCAAGGACTTCAACATCCTTGGCGAAGAAGCTCAGCGCCTGAACGAAATTGCCTGAGCGCTGGTAATCGCGCGCCACTAGCAACCCGACGCCGCCCTGAGCCTTCAGCCGTTCGGCGACGACCAGCGCGTCCAGCCCCTCGGGCGCGCCGCCCAGTTCGACGTCACGCCGCGCCATCGCCTCACTCATCAACCGATACCCTTGGCCACTTCCGCCGCAACGTGTTCACGCATGAAGGCCCGGATGCGCGCCAGCATCGGCCCGTCGAACTCGGGCGGGGTCGGCTCCTTCTCGATGATCCAGGCGTAGAGGTACTGGTCCTCCTCGTTCAGGAGGTGCTCCAGTTGATCCAGCTCGTCGTCGCTCAGCGTCGGGCCGACCTGATCGACGAACGGCCCTAGCACCATGTCGGCCTCGCGGAAGCCGCGCCGCCAGGCGCGATACGAAATCCGACCGAGTCGTTGTTTCCGGGCGTCCTCTGGACGTGCATCAATATCGGCCACGCGGTTCCTTGCCCGGTCCGTTCATGTGAAGAGTTGGATCAGATAGCGTTCCCGTTCCGTTTTCGCCAGCTATGCTGAGGCTAATGCGGCCCGAGATTCTCTTTCCCCTGTTTGCGGACGTCTCCACCCTGAAGGGCGTGGGGCCTCGAAGCGCGCCTCTGGTGCACAAGCTGGCGGGTCCGCTGGTGCGCGATGTGCTGTTCCTGTCGCCGTCGGGGATCATCCAGCGCCGCCGCACGACCGCCGCCGCCGCTGTCGAGGGCGAGATCGGCATCTTCGACGTCCTGATCGACCGGCTGATCCCGCCGCACAAGATCGGCGCGCCGCTGAAGATGCGGGCGTCCGACGACACCGGCTTCGTTCACCTGATCTGGTTCGCGGGTTCGCCGCGCCATATCGAGAGCCTGGCCCCGCGCGGCGAGCGGCGGCTGGTGACGGGCAAGGTCGAGCGCTTCAACAACGAGGTGCAGATCGCGCACCCCGACTACATCCTGCCGCTGGACAAGGCGGACGAGATTCCCCTGTCCGAACCCGTCTATCCGGCGACCCAAGGCCTGACCTCGCGCGTGGTGAGGAAGCTGGCGCAGGGCGCGCTGGCCGCTGCTCCAGAGCTGGCCGAGTGGCAGGACGCCGCCTGGCTGTCGGCGCGTCGCTGGCCCGGCTGGCGCGCGGCGCTGGAGAGCCTGCACGCGCCCACGTCCGAAATGGACCTGACGCCTGAGGCCCCCGCGCGTCAGCGGCTGGCCTATGACGAGTTGTTCGCCCACCAACTGGCCCTGGCGCGCCGTCGCCGCGCGCGTCAGGTCACACCGGCCGCACGGATCACGGCAGGCGAGGCCTCGCAGCGGATGCTGGCCGCCCTGCCCTTCACCCTGACCGGCGCCCAGGCCCGCGCCATCGAGGAAATCCGCGCCGACCTGGCCTCCGGCGAGCAGATGGGCCGACTGCTGCAAGGCGACGTGGGGTCGGGCAAGACCGCTGTCGCTGCCCTGGCCCTGGCCGACGCGGCCTCCAGCGGCTTCCAGTCCGCCCTGATGGCGCCGACCGAAATCCTGGCCCGCCAGCATTATCAGCGCCTGGCCCCGATGCTGGAGGAAGCCGGCGCCTCGACCATCCTGCTGACCGGCCGCGACACGCAGAGCGAGCGACGTCAGCGGCTGGCGGCTCTGGCCTCGGGCGAGGCCCAGGTCGCCATCGGCACTCACGCCCTGTTCCAGGACGCGGTCCAGTTCCACCGCCTGGCCCTGGCCGTCATCGACGAACAGCACCGGTTTGGCGTCAACGAGCGCCAGCGGCTGCAGGCCAAGGGCGATCCCGCCTTCGGCGGCGTCCACCTGCTGACCATGTCGGCCACCCCGATTCCGCGCACCCTGGAACTGACCCAGTACGGCGAGCTGGAAGTCAGCCGCCTGATGGAAAAACCGCCGGGCCGCACGCCCGTCGCCACCGCCGTCCTGCCGCTGGTCCGCATCGGCGAGGTGGCCAAACGACTGAAGGCGGCCATCGACAGCGGGGCTCAGGCCTATTGGATCTGCCCTCTGGTGGCCGAATCCGAAGCCATCGACCTCGCCGCCGCCGAGGAACGCGCCAACGACCTGCGCCGCATCCTCCAGGTCGAGGTCGGCCTGGCCCACGGCCAGATGCCCGGCGCCGAACGCGAAGCCGTGATGGCCGAGTTCGCCGAGGGCCGCATTCCGTTGCTGGTCGCCACCACGGTCGTCGAGGTCGGCGTCGACGTGCCCAACGCCTCCATCATGGTCATCGAGCACGCAGATCGTTTTGGCTTGGCCCAGCTTCACCAACTTCGGGGCCGCGTTGGACGCGGGGCCAAGTCCAGTTCCTGCATCCTGCTGTACGGCGGTCAGGACGGCGCGCTGGGCGAGACCGCGCGCG
>RCUK01001236.1_pt1 | contig 16940 bp, 11 predicted proteins | sample 2166381 | NCBI WGS metagenome assembly RCUK01 (sample SAMN09932809, study PRJNA488358) | compost metagenome | isolation source: compost soil in an enriched community | place: Germany: Experimental Botanical Garden | reverse complement strand
TAACCGCACAGCCATAAGACTCGAAGGATAAATGCCCAGGTAAACGGCGATAGCCGTGGCCGTTTCCAATGACCACAAGGCAGTTGTGCTTCGCAGAAAAGTGCGGCGACCAGTGCAGGCTTCAGGCCGAGCGCCTGGACGGAGGTCAGCGCACGAGGCGCGCTGCTTGAAACAATCACCGTGGCGGTTGCGGCGAGTTGCATGCTGGCAGGCGGGACCGGGTGGTGGGTAATTTCGGATCGGTTGTATTGTTCGATCCAGTCTTTCATCTCGAGCGCTGAGATTTTGTCGGTTGTGGCCAGTTTCGGCTGGCCGTGACGCATCAGGATTATTTCCCTGTTCACAATTTTACGTCCTTGTTCTGGTGTGTGGTAAATGACCAGGAAGTGCGGTTTCGGGAACTCCAGGTATGCCTCGCGTGCCAGCACTGTTGTTTTCAAACCAGCCGTGATCACGGTACCACGCCACGGTGTCAGTGATTGTCAGCTCCAGCGCCCGGAAGCTCAGGCCAAGCTCCTGCTCGCTCTTGCGGTGGTTGAAGCAGGTGCGGTACTCCTCTCGTATCATCAGACGCAACGTGGCCATGCTCAGCAGAATGGGCTTGCCGGTCAGGCGCGCATAGATCTCCTGCACAGCCGCCAAGGTGTATAGAAAGGGGAACGGTAGTTGTCGAGAGGGTGTCTTGACGCCCGCTATACGTCCTAGAACAGGGACCAGCTGACGCATCGTCATATGCCGGCCCGCCGCGAGATAGCGTTCACCTCTTCGGCCATGTTTGGCGGCCGCGATCAGCGCCCATGCCACATCACGGGCATCGACAACGGAGAAGCTGCCAGGGATCAGCCCGGGCAACTTGCCGTTCACGACATCGTTGACCAATTGTCCCGAGGAGGTCGGGCCAATGTCGGCAGGACCCCACATCCAACCGGGCAGGACCATGCAGGCATGCATCTCGGGATGTGCTTCCAGGAACGACAAGATGACGCGGTCGGCGAGGATCTTGCTGCGGTAATAGTCATCCGCGTCGGCGTCGGCCCGCAGACAGGTCTCATCGATGGACGAGCCAGGTGCGCCGTCGAGCACGGCAATGGAAGACGTATGGATGAACCGTCGTATACCGGCGCGGTAAGCCTGGTGAATCAGGTCCCGCGTACCGGCGACATTGATCTTTTCGAGTTCCGTCCAGTGCCTGCCACCCTTGTAGTTATCGCGAAAGAACGCCGCGGTGTGAAACACCGTATCGCAGCCTTGCAGCGATGCTGCGAATGCGCCGACATCGGCCATGTCACCAACGACCAGTTCCACACTCGGCAGATTGTCGAACTGCTGTTCACCTTTGGCTCTTGAGCGGACCAGGGCTTTGACCGCGTAGCCACGAGCGACCAATTCACGCACCAGGTTGTTGCCCAACAAACCGGTTGCGCCAGTAACGAATGCACTGTGCATGGCTCAACCCTCGGCCGGATAGGCGAACGGCATCAGCACCGCACTGTCGAAGAAGGCCTCTTCACGAATGGCCAGGCCGTTTTTGAAGGTGAAATGTGCGGCGTAGTGCGCGGTAATATGGCGTCCATGAGGTGGAATCACCCGGCCTGGCAACACCAAGGGTGCGGCGAAGGTACCGGTCAGGAAGGCCGTCAGCGCCAAACGATCGTTACTGACGGCGAATGGGCTGAAAATCACTTGGGCATCGGGGAGCGCTTCGAACAATGCGATCTCTCGTTTGCGCATGGCTTCGCGACCGGTTTGAATCCCAGTGCTATCGAGGTAGATGAAGTCTTCGCAAACCAGCGCAAGCATCGCCTCCACATCACGGCGATTGAAGGCTCTTGAGGCGCGTTCCGCATAGTCGTTGGGGCCAGTAGACATACAATCCATTCCATTCGTTTCGAGGGGCTGTAGATATACCTTTGAGGCCTCTCCCGAAAAACAGCGACTACTGCATAATGGCTTTGCACATATGCAGACCAGGGAGGACAGGACGCATGGCGTTGCAAGCAAATTGGGACGATCTTCGTCTGCTGTTGGCAGTCTCGCGGCGTGGCAGCTTCCTTCAAGCTGGCCAGTTGTTGGGTATCGCGGCGTCTACCGTGTCACGCCGCCTGACCCAACTTGAGGTCGCACTGGGCGAGCCACTCGTCGAGCGGGGCGTTGAAGGATGCTGGTTGACCTCGCGGGGCCAATCCCTCGTGGAAGTTGCCCTGGCTGCGGAAGCTGGCTTGAGGCGTCAAACCGCTGCTGGCATATCCGAGCTACACACAGAGCTATTTGGCAGTGTCCTGGTCAGTGCAGGAGAGGGGTTCTCGTCTTGTGTGCTGGAGGCCGCGAGTCGCTTCACTTCTCTGCACCCGCGTTGCTCGGTGGAGCTGATGGTAACAGCCGACTTTCACAAGATCGTCCGCGGCGTGGCAGACATTGCTGTGCGTACAGCTCATCTGGGTGAGCCGTCGCTGATTTATCGACCCATAGGCCGGCTCGCCTACGGTGTCTTCGCTGATGCAGGTTATCTGAAGCGGTTTCCGGGGGTGACCCCGGCCACGGCGGTCAATGTTGCCTTGCTTCCCCCGCTGGACATGTTGCCGCAAATGCGTGCGGCAAAGGCCGGTGGTCTGGACCGCACGCAGATCAGCGTGAACTCTTTCGCGGTGCAGCTCGAATCGGTGAGGCGAGGTATGGGGGTGGCTGTACTGCCCCGTATATTGGCGAAGGATCTGATCGGGTTGTTCCCGGATCTCCACCTTCCAGATATGGAGGTCTATCTGGTGACCCGGCCTCAGGCATTAAAGCAGGCCCACATCAAATGTTTTTTTGCCATCCTGGAGCAGGTGCTGCTCGAAGCTCTATCCATGGAAAATGTCGAAGGTTACCTCTGAGGGGGTGACCCGTGAGTATCGGAACAATAACGATCTCTACTGCGTACGGGTCACCGTGCAATAGACTGGGTTTTGCGATGAGCGTGGAGCGTGGAGCGCTTATCAAATACCCACTCAAAGGATGAGCACATGAGCCGTACCGGCCATATCTGCCTGATGGGAGCCGTTGCACAGTCATTCGTGCGCATTGGGTGTAATGCAGTGTAAGGCAGTGCGCAAAACCCGCCACATCCAAGGTGAAATGAGGGGTTCGCAAGGCGTTGGATAGAACACCACCGAGATAACTCACTAAACGTTTAATTCAATGAAAAGAGTGTGCGGGCACATCTATGAATAAACGTGAGAAGTGCGAAGGAGTCTACAAAATAAATTTACCATTATTTAATAATTAAATTGTCGATTGTCAGACAATTATTCCGGTCCGCCTGTTTTTTAGATAACAGTGCCTACAGCACACCTATTGTTTTCGGGCATTTGCTTGGGTAACACAATTTGACGTCAAAAAAGTAGTAGACGTTTGATTTCGAATTGTGTCAGTTTTCTTTCGCCTTCAATGGGCGAGTGATAAGGCGATCTCGCCAGAGATTGTCGCTATCTGACAAAAACTGTTCCATAGCTAAACAAGGAAGTGTGTTTATGTCGAAAGTAAAAGTCCACGCTATTGATTCCGCCGAACAGGCATTCCAGCCATTGCAAGCATTGGCTGTAGCCAGTTCTGCTTTCAACCAGATCAATAGCTTCAGCCATCAATATGATCGGGGTGGCAACCTCACGGTCAATGGCAAACCCTCGTTCTCCGTCGACCAAGCCGCCACCCAATTGCTGCGCGACGGTGCTGCCTACCAGGACAAGGACGGCAGCGGCAAAATCGAACTCACCTATACGTTCCTGACCTCGGCCTCGTCGAGCACCATGTACAAGCACGGGATTACCGGGTTCAGTCAGTTCAGCGCGCAACAAAAAGCCCAGGCTGTGCTCGCCATGCAATCCTGGGCCGACGTGGCCAATGTCACCTTCACTGACAAGACTGCCGGCGGCGACGGTCACATGACCTTCGGTAACTACAGCGGCGGCCAGGATGGCGCAGCGGCGTTTGCTTACCTGCCTGGCACAGGCGCCGGTTATGACGGAACTTCCTGGTACCTGATCAACAGCAGCTACACGCCCAACAAGACCCCGGACCTGAATAACTATGGCCGGCAAACCCTGACCCACGAAATCGGTCACTCCCTGGGCCTGGCCCACCCTGGCGACTACAACGCCGGCGAAGGCGCGCCGACCTACAACGACGCGTCCTACGGGCAAGACACCCGCGGCTACAGCGTCATGAGCTACTGGAGTGAAAGTAATACCAGCCAGAACTTCAGCAAGGGTGGCGTCGAAGCCTATTCGTCCGGCCCGCTGATGGACGATATCGCAGCCATTCAGAAGCTCTACGGCGCCAACACCACGATCCGTACCGGCGACACCACCTACGGCTTCAATTCCAACGCCGGGCGCGATTTCCTCAGCGCGTCTTCATCGTCGGATAAAGTGGTGTTCTCGGTGTGGGACGCGGGCGGCAAGGACACTCTGGATTTCTCCGGTTTCACCCAGAACCAGAAGATCAACCTCAATGAAGCCTCGTTCTCCGACGTTGGCGGCATGGTGGGTAACGTCTCCATTGCCAAGGGCGTCACTGTCGAGAACGCTATCGGCGGTTCGGGCAGCGACCTGCTGATCGGCAACAACGTGTCCAACGAGCTGAAAGGCGGTGCCGGCAACGACATCCTTTACGGCGCTGGTGGTGCGGACAAGTTGTGGGGCGGCGTCGGCTCGGACACTTTCGTGTTCGCGGCCAGCAGCGACTCGAAACCCGGTGCGGTCGACCAGATCCTCGATTTTGTCAGCGGCCTGGACAAGATCGACCTGACCGGCATCACCAACGGCGCAGGCCTGCATTTTGTCAGTGCATTCACCGGTGCGGCAGGCGATGCGGTGTTGAGCAATTCGGGCGGTAACAGCCTGTTGTCGGTGGACTTCTCCGGGCATGGCGTGGCTGACTTCCTGGTCAGCACCGTGGGCCAGGCGGCGTACTCGGACATCGTGGCGTGATGTGACGTGAGAAAGGAGGACGGCGCTTCATGCGCCGCCCTCTGTCCTCGCTGCGAACAAAGCTACGGTGCGGAGTAAAACGTCCCATGACGCAAAGCGTCTTTACCTGCAAAAACAGCGTGTGGCTATCGGCGGCGCTGATGATGTTTTTTGGAGATGTAACCATGGCAAACAGCCTGAAATTAGCGGACCCGTCGGAACTCGCCGGAAAATGGCAAGTCCGGGAAGGCTCGTCCGCGTTGTTGCAGGACCGACAGCCAAATGGTTGCCTGATTGAATTGAAACTGGACCAGACGCTGGGCGGGCAACTCGATTGTATGGTGCGCTGGCTGGGTCAGGCTCCCTCCGGCTGGTTTCCCGAGCCGGACGGGATTGCGTTGACCAACCATGAAGGTTCGAAAACAGCATTTTTCAGTCGACAGAAGAGTGAGTTTTATAAGCTGACATTGCCTGTTGGATTCAATGTGTCGTTGCAGCGAGCGCCAGAGTAAAAGCATCAGGTCAAGTTGGTGGCCCAATGCCTCTATCTAAAAAGTGGGTCTGTTCGTTTAACGAATGGCGTAATGGGTTGTGCCTGTGAGTAATCAACTCAAGGAAGATTAATGAAGATGGCGAAGACCACTCCTGCTGCACCTCTAGTTCGAGCGCTGGGTGATTACAAGGGTATTTTGATTAGCGTCGCCAGTTTCACCGCACTGATCAATATTCTGATGTTAGTGCCCTCTATTTACATGCTCCAGGTCTATGATCGGGTCTTGTCTTCGCAAAATGAAACGACATTGGCCATGTTGTCGCTGATGGTTGTCGGGTTCTTTGCCTTTATCGGTTTGCTGGAAGTTATTCGCAGCTTTATCGTCATCCGTATTGGCAGTCAGTTGGAGCGGCGCTTCAACCTGCGGGTCTATCAGGCGGCTTTCGAACGTAATCTGTACAAGGGCGAGGGTAACGCCGGGCAGGCATTGGGCGACCTGACGCACATTCGTCAGTTTGTCACCGGCCCGGCGTTGTTTGCCTTCTTCGATGCGCCTTGGTTTCCGGTCTACCTGTTCGTGATCTATCTGTTCAACGTCTGGCTCGGGGTCTTTGCCACGGCGGGTGCGGTGCTGCTGATCGGGCTGGCCTGGCTCAATGAGGCGATGACCAAAAATCCCTTGGGCGAAGCGGCGGTTTTTTCCCAGAAGTCCAGCCAACTGGCCACCAGTCACCTGCATAACGCCGAAACCATCCAGGCCATGGGCATGCTGGGGGCTTTGCGCAATCGCTGGTTCCAGGTGCATTCAGGTTTCCTCGGCCTGCAGAACCAGGCCAGTGACACGGGTGCCGTTATCAGCTCCTTGAGCAAAACCCTGCGCCTGTGTCTGCAATCCCTGGTACTGGGCCTTGGCGCCTTGCTGGTGATCAAGGGCGACATGACTGCCGGGATGATGATCGCAGGTTCCATCCTGATGGGCCGCGTCCTGAGCCCCATCGATCAGTTGATCGCCGTGTGGAAACAGTGGAGCGGCGCCAAACTCGCTTACCGTCGTCTCGATGCCTTGTTGCAAGCGTTTCCACCGAGTGACGAAGCCATGGCGCTGCCTGCCCCGAAGGGCCGGATCAGCTTCGAACAAGTCAGCGCCGGTCCTCCGGGGCAACGTGCGGCGACCTTGCATATGGTCAATTTCAGCCTCGCTGCGGGGGAAGTGCTGGGCGTGCTCGGCGCTTCGGGTTCCGGCAAGTCGACATTGGCCCGGGTGCTGGTCGGTGTCTGGCCGACCCTCGGCGGTACGGTGCGGCTCGACGGTGCGGATATCCATCGCTGGAACCGCGACGACCTCGGTCCCTACATCGGGTATCTGCCACAGGACATCGAATTGTTCAGCGGCAGCATCGCGCAAAACATCGCGCGGTTCCGCGAAGCCGATGCACATAAAGTCGTTGAAGCCGCGCAGCAGGCCGGCGTGCATGAATTGATCCTGCGTTTGCCCCAGGGCTACGACACCGTACTCGGCGAGGACGGCAGTGGTTTGTCCGGTGGGCAGAAACAACGCGTGGCGCTGGCCCGTGCGCTGTATGGCCAACCGAGCCTGGTGGTGCTGGATGAACCGAACTCCAACCTCGACACCGTGGGCGAAGCGGCCCTGGCCGGTGCGATCGCACAAATGAAGGCCCAGGGCACCAGCGTGATTCTGGTCACCCATCGCTCCTGCGCGCTGGCCCAGGCCGACAAGCTGCTGGTGCTCAATGACGGTCGCTTGCAGGCATTCGGCCCGAGCCAGGAGGTACTCAAGGCACTTTCCGGCGCCCAGGAACAGCAACGTGAAAAAGCTGCACAGACACCGGGCGGGCTCAGCATGAGCCGGCAGTATCAGCCCACGACAAGGAACTCGAGTGTATGAGCCGCGCACACATGAGCAGTCAAAATGAAGCCACGATGGAACACGATTACCTCGCGGAACGTCCTGAGCGCGACGCACGTTATTTTGTCCGACTGGGCTGGATTCTGGCGATCGTCGGCGCTGGCAGTTTCTTCGCCTGGGCCAGTCTGGCGCCGCTCGATCAGGGCATTGCGGTGCAAGGCACGGTGGTGGTGTCGGGCAAGCGCAAGGCAGTGCAATCGATGAGCAGCGGCGTCGTTAGTCAGATTCTGGTGCGCGAAGGTCAGGTGGTGAAACAGGGCCAGCCGCTGTTCCAGCTCGACCGGACCCAGGTCGCCGCCGACGTGCAATCCCTGCAAGCGCAATACCGCATGGCCTGGGCCAGCCTGGCGCGTTGGCAGAGCGAGCGGGACAACCTGAAACAAGTGAGTTTCCCCACCGAGCTGAGCAACGATCCCGATCCGCGCCTGGCGTTGGTGCTGGAAGGCCAGCGCCAGTTGTTCAGCAGCCGCCGCGATGCTTTCTCCCGCGAACAAGCGGCCCTGCGTGCCAGCATCGAAGGCGCCGGCGCGCAATTGGCCGGCATGCGCCGCGCCCGTACCGACCTGAGCGCCCAGGCCAACTCGCTGCAACAACAGCTGAGCAATCTTCAACCCCTGGCGGACAACGGCTACATCCCGCGCAACCGGCTGATGGAGTACCAGCGGCAGTTGTCGCAAGTTCAACAACAATTGGCAGAAAACACCGGCGAAAGCGGACGCGTGGAGCAGGGCATCCTCGAATCGCACCTGAAGTTGCAACAACACAGCGAGGAGTATCAAAAGGAAGTCCGTACCCAACTGGCCGATGCACAGCTCAAAAGCGTGACCCTGGAGGAACAACTGACCTCCGCCGGATTCGACCTGCAACACAGCGAGATCCTCGCCACGGCCGATGGCATCGCGGTCAGTCTTGGGGTTCACACGGTCGGCGCGGTGGTGCGCCAGGGCGAAATTCTGCTGGAGATCGTGCCCCAGGGCACGCGCCTGGAAGTGGAAGGGCACTTGCCGATCAACTTGATCGACAAGGTTGGCACGCACTTGCCGGTGGACATCCTGTTCACAGCGTTCAACCAGAGCCGCACCCCGCGAGTACCAGGCGAAGTCAGCCTGATCTCCGCGGACCAGATGCTCGACGAGAAAACCGGCGCACCGTATTACGTGTTGCGCAGCAGCGTCAGCGATCAGGCCATGGAAAAGCTCAACGGTCTGGTGATCAAACCCGGTATGCCGGCGGAAATGTTTGTGCGCACCGGTGAACGTTCACTCCTCAACTATTTGTTCAAACCGCTGCTCGACCGGGCAGGCTCCGCGTTGACCGAGGAATAAGGATGTTCGGTTGTATGAATAAGCTTTCCATGCTTGGGGCGACACTCCTGCTGCTGGCGGGCAACCCGGCAGTAGCGGCCACGGGGCCGTTCGAGATTTACGAACAGGCTTTGCGCAACGACCCGGTATTCCTCGGCGCGATCAAGGAGCGCGACGCCGGCCTGGAAAACCGCGCCATCGGCCGCGCCGGGCTGTTGCCGAGGCTGGGTTACAACTACAACAAGGGCCGCAACTCTTCCAAGGCCACCTACTTGAACGAGCACCGGCAAAACCAGACCGATGACCGCAACTACAGCAGTTACGGTTCAAGCCTGACCTTGCAACAACCGTTGCTCGACTACGAGGCCTACGCCGCTTATCGCAAGGGCGTGGCGCAGGCGTTGTTCGCCGATGAAAACTTTCGCGGCAAAAGCCAGGAGTTGCTGGTACGGGTGCTGGAAAACTACACCAAGGCCTTGTTCGCCCAGGACCAGATCGACATTGCCCTGGCCAAGAAAAAAGCCTTCGAGCAACAGTTCCAGCAGAACGAGCAGATGTTTCGCCAGGGCGAAGGCACGCGTACCGACATACTCGAAGCCGAGTCGCGCTATGAACTGGCAACTGCCGAGGAAATCGAGGCGCGTAACGAACAGGATGCGTCCTTGCGCGAACTGGGTGCGCTCGTCGGCGTGCCCACTATCGACATCGCCGATCTGGCGCCGCTGGAGCAGAACTTTCAGACCTTCACCCTGCAACCGGCCAATTACGACACCTGGCACGAGATGGCGGTGGCCAACAACCCGAACCTGGCCTCCCAGCGTCAGGCGCTGGAGGTGGCGCGCCACGAAGTCGAACGCAACCGCGCCGGGCACCTGCCCAAGGTCAGCGCCTACGCCACGGTGCGCCAGAACGAATCCGAAAGCGGCAACACCTACAACCAGCGTTACGACACCAACACCATCGGCATCGAAGTCAATGTGCCGTTGTATGCCGGCGGCGGGGTCTCGGCTTCGACCCGGCAGGCCAGCCGTGCGATGGAACAGGCCGAGTACGAATTGGACGGCAAGACCCGGGAAACCCTGATCGAGCTACGTCGGCAGTTCAGCGCCTGCCTGTCGGGGGTGAGCAAGCTGCGGGCCTATCAAAAAGCCCTGACTTCCGCTGAAGCGCTAGTGGTGTCGACCAAGCAAAGCATCCTGGGCGGTGAGCGGGTCAACCTCGATGCGCTGAACGCCGAACAACAACTGTTCACCACCCGCCGAGACCTGGCCCAGACCCGCTACGACTATCTGATGGCCTGGACCAAGTTGCATTACTACGCGGGCACCTTGAGCGAGCAGGATCTGGCTCGGGTGGACGAGGCGTTTGGCCAGGGGCCGAGGACTCGGTAACACCGCAGAACCTACACAAAAACAAAAAAGTGAGTGTTCAACATGGACGTACGCATCAAACCGGCCCCGGTCGGCATGCTGTTGCTTTTGATTGGCGCAGGCTCGGAACAGGCCGCCGCGGCCTGGCTGGACACCGGCACCCTCGGCGATCCCGCCAGTTGGCGCAGCGCCGAGTTTCAACGCGACTGGGGCCTGGGCCGGATGCAAGCCGATCAAGCCTACGCGGCCGGTATCACCGGTAAAAACGTGAAGATCGGCGCCCTTGATTCCGGCTTCGATTCCACCCATCCCGAATTCGCCACCGACCGATATCACGCGGTCATGGCCAGTGGCACTTATGTTGATGGCTCAGCGTTCAACGTCGACGGTTCGTTCAACGCCAACAACGACTCCCATGGCACCCACGTGGTCGGCACCATGGGCGCCTCCCGCGACGGTTTCGGCATGCACGGCGTGGCGTACAACGCACAAATCCATGTCGGCAACACCAACAGGAACGACAGTTTCCTGTTCGGCCCCAACCCCGATCCGCGCTACTTCAGCGCGGTGTACAACGCCCTGGCAGATGCTGGCGTGCGGGCGATCAACAACAGTTGGGGCAGTCAGCCACCTGACGTCAGCTACCGTACACTGGCCGATCTGCACAACGCCTACGCCCAACACTGGAATAAAGGCACCTGGCTCGATGCCGCTGCCGATGTGTCCCGCCGTGGCGTGATCAACGTGTTCAGCGCTGGTAACAGTGGCTACCCGAACGCCAGCGTGCGTTCGGCGCTGCCGTACTTTCAGCCGGATCTCGAGGGCCATTGGCTGGCGGTGTCGGGGCTGGACCAAAGCAATCGGCAGAAGTACAACCAGTGCGGCATCGCCAAATACTGGTGTATCACCACACCGGGGGCGAAGATCGACAGCACCATTCCCGGCGGCGGTTACGCGATCAAGTCCGGCACCTCGATGGCTGCGCCGCATGCCACTGGCGCGCTGGCACTGGTGATGGAACGCTACCCGTACATGAACAATCAGCAGGCACTCGAAGTGTTGCTGACTACCGCCACCCAGCTTGATGGCTCGGTCACTGATGCGCCGGACGGGCAGATCGGCTGGGGTGTGGCCAACCTGGACAGGGCGATGCGCGGGCCAGGGCAATTGCTCGCGACGTTTGACGCCAACCTGGAGGCAGGGCAGAGCGATGTCTGGAGCAACGACATCTCTGACAAGGCGCTGATTCAGCGGCAGAGCGAAGACCTCGCCGAACACAACGCCTGGCAGCAAACCCTGCAAGACAAGGGTTGGCAGCATGGCGTTGCCGCGGGTGCCAGTCAGCAGGAGCAGTCCGACTACGCGGTCGGCATGGCCCGTGATGTAGCGGCAGCCAACCGGCTTTATCAGGGCAGCCTGATCAAATCCGGCGCCGGTCGCCTGATTCTCACCGGTGACAACACCTATCGTGGCGCGACCACGGTCAATGGCGGTCTGCTGACGGTCAACGGTTCGCTGACGTCGGCCGTTACCGTCAATCACCGCGGCACCCTCGGCGGTTCCGGCCGGATCGGCGCGCTGACCGCGAACAGCGGCGGTACCGTGGCGCCGGGCAACTCCATCGGCATCTTGAGTGTGGCCGGTGACGTGACCTTCGAACCCGGTTCGACCTATGCGGTCGAGCTATCGCCAACCAGCAGCGATCAGATCATTGCGGGCGGTAAAGCAGTGATTGAAGGCGCCACCGTCAGCTTGGCGCTGGAAGACAGCCCGACGCTGCTGACCACCAGCGAGGCGAAATCCCTGCTCGGCATCCAGTACAACATCCTGCAGGCGGCTGGTGGCATCGAAGGGCGCTTCGGTGAGGTGGTGCCCAATTATGTGTTCCTCGGCGGTACCCTCGACTATTCGGCGAACGGTATTCAACTGGCGGTGGAACGCAGTGCCGCGTCGTTCGCCAGTGTCGGCCTGACGCCGAACCAGCGTGCCGTCGGCGCGGCTGCCGAGCATTTGGGCGCGGGCAATCCGCTGTACGAAACCTTGCTGCTGTCGCCAACCGCAGCCGTCGCGCAACAAGCCTTCCAGCAACTGTCCGGCGAGATTCACCCGGCGATCGGCACGCTGCTGATCAACGACAGCCGTTACCTGCGCGATGCGGTGGGCGAGCGTCTGCGTGAGCGCGATCTGTTCGATACCGGTGCACCGACCGATGATCGCAGCAACGCCTGGCTCAAGGTGCTCGGCGCCTGGGGCAAGAGTGACGGTGGGCATGACAATGCCGATTCCACCAGCTCCATCGGCGGTTTGCTGGCCGGTGTCGACGGCTTGGTCACTGAAGATACCCGGCTCGGTTTCGTGACCGGCTATAGCGACAGCTCGCTGAGTATGGGCGATGGCACGCACTCGTCGGCCTCGGTCGACAGCTATCACCTGGGTGCATATCTGGGGCATGAAATCGATGCCCTGCGCCTGAGCGTCGGTGGCGCTTATAGCTGGCATCGCATCGACGTCAAACGCGACCTGCAATTGGGCGCGGTCAGCGGCCAGCAGAAATCCAAACGCGATGCGACCACCGCGCAGCTGTTCACCGAAGCTGCGTATCGCCTCGATCTGCAACCCTTGGCGCTGGAGCCGTTCGCCAATCTGGCCTACGTGCACTTGCACAGCGACAGCTTCACCGAGAAGGGCGATGCCGCCGCGCTGAAGGGCGGCGAGGACAATCGCGACGTGCTGCTGTCGACGCTCGGCGTGCGGGCCGGCAAGGCCTTTGCGTTGTCCGGGGACAAACAACTGGAACTGGCGGCAACGCTTGGCTGGCAGCACAACCTGAGCAATACAAGTTCTGAAAGCCACCTGGCTTTCGCCAATGGCAACAGCGGTTTCACCGTGCAGAGCGTGTCGCTGGATCGCAATGCTGCGTTGGTCGGCGCTCGGGCCGGTCTGGCGCTGGGCCGCGATACCCGGTTGAGCCTGGACTACAACGGACTGCTTGGCTCAAAGGAAAAGGACCACGGTGTGGGTCTGACCCTGGCCTGGCAGTTCTGACTTGAAGGAAGAGAGAGCACAACATGGGACTGTTTGATTACAAAAATGCCGGCAGCGAGGCGGGCAAGGTGTTGTACAGCGATGCCATCGCCCTGACGTTGTATGCCTACGCACCTACCGGCCAGTCATTACCGGCCAATGGCTGGGCGCCGATCGGCGCCAATGCCCTGGGTTATCAAGGCAAGGTCGGGGCGCAGGGCACGTATTTCGGCGAGAAGGACGGTTTCACCAGCGCCGAAGCCGAAGTGCTCGGCAAGTACGACGCCGCCGGAAAACTGATCGGTATCGGCATTGCTTTTCGTGGCACCGGCGGGCTCGGCTACAACGACACGTTCGGCGATATGAAAAACAACCTGTTGGCGGCGGTTGGCCCAGTGGATTACGCGACCCACTACGCAAAAAACGCCTTCGATACGCTGCTCGGTAAAGTGGCTGCGTTCGCCATCGCCTATGGCCTCAGTGCCGAGGACGTGCTGGTCAGCGGTCACAGCCTCGGTGGCTTGGGGGTCAACAGCGTCGCCGAGTTGAGCGGGAACAATTGGGGCGGCTTCTATAAGGATGCCAGTTACGTAGCATTCGCTTCGCCAACCCAGAGCTCCACTGGCAATAACGTGCTGAACATCGGTTACGAGAACGATCCGGTGTTTCGGGTACTCGACGGCACCACCTTCAGCAGTGGCTCGCTGGGCAAACATGACGCTCACCAAGCGTCGGCCACCAACAACATCGTCAACTTCAACGATCACTACGCGTCCACTGCGCAAAACCTGGTGCCATTCAGCATTCTCAACCCGCTTAACTGGTCGGCCCATGGCTCGCTGGGCTACGCCGACGGATTGAACCGGGTGATCGACTCACGCTTCTATGAGTTGACCGACAAGGATTCGACCCTGATCGTTTCCAACCTTTCGCAGTCGGCACGAGGTTCCACTTGGGTCGAGGATCTTGGACGCAGCGGTGAACCACACACCGGCAGCACGTTCATCATCGGAACCGACAGCGGCGACCTGCTCAAGGGCGGCCTCGGCAATGATTTCATCGAAGGCCGGGACGGCAACGACCGTTTCCGTGATGACGGCGGCTTCAACATTTTGTCGGGGGGCAAGGGCGTCAACACCTTCGAACTGCAGAAACCGTTGCAGAACTTCAGCATCGCCAATGACGGCGACGGCACGTTGTTCGTGCGCGACGCGTATGGCGGCATCAGCATGACTCGCGACATCGGCGCGCTGGTGGGCAAGGAGTCCGGCTCGTGGTGGGGTAGCAAGGACGTCACCTACAGCGTGACTGCCAACGGTCTGCTCAATGACAGCGAATTGACCCACTACAACCATTCGCTCAACGGTGACGCTTTGGGCAACACGCTGGTGGCCAGTGTCGAGGGCGACTGGCTGTTCGGTAACGGGGGTGATGATTTGCTGCGCAGCGACAAGGGCCATGTGACCTTCGTCGGCGGCGCCGGCAACGATGTGCTGCATTCCGGTGTCGGCAGCAACACGTTCCTGTTCAGCGGCGCCTTCGGGTTCGATGCGATCAATGGCTACCAGGGCAGCGACAAACTGGTGTTCATGGGCGTTGAAGGCGCGGGGCAGGGCTACGACTACCGGCAGCATGCGTCACAGGCCGGTCAAGACACACTACTCAAGGTCGGCGACTTTTCCGTGACCCTGGTAGGCGTCGGGCTGGATAACCTTTCGGCTTCCGGGTTCGTGTTTGCGTAACGGGTTCAAACAACTGCACTGGATGCTCCGGGGCGCCTCGTGATCGAGGCGTCCTGGTCGTGAGCTATCTCTGACAATTCCAACAAAGAGAGAGAGGCAATACCCATGGGTGTATACGACTACAAAAACCTCGGCACAGCAGACGCCAAAGCGTTGTTTACCGACGCGATGGCGATCACGCTGTATTCCTATCACAACCTCGATAACGGCTTTGCCACCGGTTACCAGCACAATGGATTCGGTACAGGCTTGCCGGCAACCCTGGTCACGGCGCTGATTGGCGGCACCGATTCCCAAGGCGTGATTCCCGGCATTCCCTGGAACCCCGATTCCGAAAAGGCCGCACTGGATGCGGTGCAGAAGGCCGGCTGGACTCCCATCACCGCCACACAGCTGGGCTATGACGGCAAGACGGATGCGCGCGGAACCTTCTTTGGTGAAAAGGCCGGGTACACCAGCGCTCAGGTGGAGATCCTCGGCAAGTACGATGCACAGGGTCAGCTCACGGAAATCGGCATCGCCTTTCGCGGCACCAGCGGCCCTCGGGAAAGCCAGATCAGCGACTCCATCGGCGATGTGATCAATGACCTGCTGGCGGCATTGGGTCCCCAGGATTATGCGAAAAACTACGCAGGCGAGGCCTTCGCAAAACTGTTCGGCGACGTTGCTGCGTTCGCCAGCGCCAATGGCCTGTCAGGCAAGGACGTACTGGTCAGCGGGCACAGCCTCGGCGGGCTGGCAGTCAACAGCCTGGCGGATTTGAGCAACGATAAATGGGGCGGTTTCTTCAAGGACTCGAACTACGTCGCTTATGCCTCACCGACCCAAAGCACCACCGATAAAGTGCTGAATATCGGCTATGAAAACGATCCGGTGTTCCGTGCGCTCGACGGCTCATCGTTCAACCTGGCATCGGTCGGCGTGCACGATGCCCATCAAGACTCGGCGACCAACAACATCGTCAGCTTCAACGACCACTACGCGTCGACGGCGTGGAACCTGCTGCCATTTTCCATCCTCAACATCCCGACCTGGATTTCGCACCTGCCCACCGCTTACGGCGACGGCATGACCCGGGTGCTGGAGTCGAAGTTCTACGACCTCACCAGCAAAGACTCGACGATCATCGTTGCCAATCTTTCGGACCCGGCACGCGCCAACACCTGGGTCCAGGACCTGAACCGCAATGCTGAAACCCACAAGGGCAGTACCTTCATCATTGGCAGTGACGGCAGCGACCTGATTCAGGGCGGCAAGGGCAATGACTATCTGGACGGCGGTGACGGCAACGACACCTTTCGAGACAGCGGCGGCTACAACATCCTGCTGGGCGGCAAGGGCAATAACGTGTTCGATTTGCAGCAGTCGGTGAAGAATTTCGATTTTGCCAATGACGGCGCCGGCAACCTGTACATCCGCGACGCCAATGGCGGCATCAGCATCACCCGCGACATCGGTAGCATCGTGACCGAAGAGCCGGGTTTCCTGTGGGGACTGTTCAAGGATGACGTGACCCACAGCGTGACCGCCAATGGCCTCGCGATCGGCAATCAACTGACTCAGTACGCCTCAACGGTGAAGGGCGGTGCAGGGGCCGATACGCTAAAGGCACAGGTTGTTGGTGATTGGTTGTTTGGCCTGGACGGCAACGATCATCTGATCGGTGGCAAGGGCAACGACGTGTTTGTCGGCGGGGCAGGCAACGACCTGCTGGAGTCAGGGGGCGGGATCGATACGTTCCTGTTCAGCGGCGCGTTCGGCCAGGACCGGGTGGTTGGGTATCAGGCGAACGACAAACTGGTGTTTCTCGGGGTTCAGGACGTGACGCCGAACGACGACTTCCGGACCCATGCCACGGTGGTGGGGCAGGATACCGTGCTGACGTTTGGCAATGATTCGGTGACGCTGGTTGGCGTGGGGCTGGACAGTCTGTCCAGCGGCGGGATCGTTATCGCCTGAGTGTGATGCGGCTTCTGCAGGGCCTCATCGCGAGCAAGCCCACTCCCACAGGATATGCGCCAACCTTGTGGGAGCAGGCTTGCCCGCGATGAACGATATGGAAAACTGCCCATACCGAGTGGGCAGAGGAGAGGGACATTGCGATCCGTATCCTTGATGGTGACCGTCAAGCCAA
>RCUK01001232.1_pt1 | contig 16984 bp, 16 predicted proteins | sample 2166381 | NCBI WGS metagenome assembly RCUK01 (sample SAMN09932809, study PRJNA488358) | compost metagenome | isolation source: compost soil in an enriched community | place: Germany: Experimental Botanical Garden | reverse complement strand
CACTATGGCCTTGGCGCGCCAGATAGGCGCCACACACCAGGCCATTGTGGCCGCCGCCGACAATGATGGCGTCGAAATTGCTCATGCTGATTTCTCCTCGACCAGTGTCGTCAGCCATTGGCCGGCTTGGTTGTCATACGTACGTTCGGACAGGTCCGCCGCGCGTTCGCGCAGGGTGGCTTTGGCGATCTTGAGAGAGGCGGTCTTCGGGAGCTCCTGGATGAAGGAGTAGTACCGAGGCACCTTGAATTTCGCCAAATTCGCCTGGCACCCGGCGATGATGTTCTGAAGTGACGTGTCGTCCGGCGGCACGCCGTCACGCAACACCACGAACACCTTCACCTCTTCGCCCCGGATGGCATCCGGAACCGGGACCGCCGCGGACTCGCTTACTTCATTCAAGCCATTCAAGACGGCCTCCACCTCACGTGCCGCGATGTTCTCGGCGCTGCGGCGGATCATGTCTTTGTAGCGGCCCTGGATATAAAAGTAGCCACGTTCGTCGCGCAGAAACGCGTCGCCGGTGCGGAACCAGCCGTCCACGAATGCCGCTTCCGTGGCGGAGGGATTGTTGTAGTAGCCCAGCAGGATCCCGCGGCCCCGGATGCACAGCTCTCCCACTTGACCGGGGGCGGCTTCGTCGCCGGCTTCAGTGATTACTTTGCACTCCCGAAAGGGCGATGGCAGGCCACAGGAGCCTGAGCCGACCATGTCGGTGGCCTCGATTGGCATGAACATGGCGGGGCCCACTTCGGTCATGCCGAATGCTTCGCGCGCCACCACATCGAATCGTTGCTCGATCTTGGCGTGCAGGTCGCGCGGCGCGCCATAGACATTCGCGCGGATCAACGTGTTCTTGCCATCGTCTTCGTGCGGAGGCTGCTTGTAGATCAGGTAGGGCAGCAGGCAGAAATTGATCTCATAGGTTCTTACCCATTGCATGAAGCGCGAGGCGCTCTGGCGATTCGCCACGAACAGTGTGCCGCGCTGATAAATGGTCATCAGCAGCAGCCACTGCGGATCCATGTAGTAGAAGGGCGTTGGAGCAAGCAGGTTCCGGTACGTTCTTCCGTCCCTGAAGGCGTTGGCCTTGCCGCTGGCCAGCCAGTATTCCTGGGTCAGCATGCAGCCTTTCGGGAAGCCCGTGGTTCCCGAGGTGTATTGAATATTCAGCAGGTCGGCATGGGATACCTGCTGCGTGTCGAGGGCCCGCTGCGGGGTGTCGGCCAAGTCCTGCCACGAGAGGTAGCTGTCCGCATGGCCATCGATCACCACCCTGGAGCAGTCGATCTCCAGGGATTCGTCCAGCAGCAGCGCGTCGACCAGCTGCGTGAGCGTCTCATGGGTGACCAGGAATCGGGCGTCGCTATTGGATAGGACGTAAGTGACCTCACGGTGTGTGTAGGTCACGTTCACCGGGACCATCACCGCGCCTAGCGTTGCCAGCGCGAGCCAGGTCAGCGGCATGGCGGGGACGTTGGGCATCATCACGGCGACGTGATCGCCTTTTTTCACGCCAATGTCCTGCAAGCCGGCGGCAAGGCGCTCGACGCGGGCCAGGCAGTCGGCATAGGTGATGGTCTGGCCGATTTCGAAGAAGTTCCAGAGCGTCACATCGCCATTGTCGCGTGCGGCGTCGGCGAGCAGCGCATGAAGATTCTGAGGCAGGGGTTCGCTTTCGATCTGGCGCCGACGTTCTGCCACGGGAGGAGCGGGGTGTGCGAGGGTTTCGAGATAGGCCATGGTCAGTGCTGCTCTTTGGGATTGGATTCTTTCAATGCAAGGATGGCGAGGCAAAAAACAAGTGACGCGATGGTCAGCATGCTGGAGACGGCGGTGAGCACGGGTGAAACCTCCCAGCGCAACGCGCTGTACATCCGCACGGGCAATGTGGTGGTCTCGGGGCCGGTGATGAAGTAGGCGACGACCACCTCGTCGAACGAGATGAGGAAGGCGAACAACAGGCCAACCAGAATGGATGTGCGGATCTGTGGCACAAGCACCTGGAAGAACGTGCGCAGCGGGCCGGCGCCCATCAACGTGGCGACCGACTCAAGCGTGGGATCTGTGTGCCGCATACCGGCGCTGATGGAGATGAACATGAACGGCATGACCAAGGTGCTGTGCGTCATGACCAGGCCGAATGTGGAGTTATCGAGGCGGACACCCGAGAAGAAGATGTAGACGCCCAGCCCCAGCGCAACCACGGGGATCAGCATGGGACTGATGAAGAACAGTTCCAGGACCTTCAGGCCATTGAAGCGGCAGCGGTTGAGCGCGTATGCCGCTGGCAGCGTGACCAGCAATGCCAGCAGTGAGGTGAGCAGGGCCACGATCAGGCTCTGTACGGCTGGTTTCCACCAGGCCGGATCCGCAAAGAAGGCGAAGTAGAGGTCCAAAGAGAGGTTTTTCGGCGGGAAGGCGATCTCTTGCCCAGCATTCAATGAGGCTGCGACGATGATCGCGATCGGACCCACCAGAAACACGTATCCCGCTATGGCGATGATCAGTGGCACGGCAACACTGCACCGGCTGAGAATCCGGACGATGGCATGGGACTTCATGCGCTGTGCTCCTTCTGCGCGGGATTGGCGCTTTGAATTTTGAGCAACATCAGGATGAAGGCTCCAGAGATTGCCAGCAGGACCATCGCAATGGCCGATGCGCCTTCCCAGTCCAGGATCTGGCGGGTGTACAGATCGACGAGGTTCGCCATCATCATGTCCTGCCGTCCGCCCAGCAGGGCGGGGGTGACGAACATCCCTAGCGAAAGGGTCATCGCCATCAACGTTGCTGCCATGACGCCGGGCATCGTGAGCGGCAGGGTGATGCGCAGGAAAATGCGTATGGGCCCAGCACCCATCAGCCGGGCGGCCCGCGCCAACAAGGGATCCACCGCGAGCAGGCTTGCCAAAATGGGAAAGACGGTGAAGGGCAGCAGGTAGTTGATCATCCCGATAATCACGCCGATCCCATTGAACAGGAGCTGCACCCGCGCTTGCTCACCGAACAGGGCAACCAGTGCTTGATTGACCAGCCCCTGGTCTCCCAACAAGACGGTCAGCGAAAAGCTCTTGACCAGAACGCTGGTCCAAAGCGGGACCATTACCAACGTTAAAAAGATGAGTCTCTTCGAATCGGTCTGGCGGGCGATATGGACGGCGATGCAGTAGCCAGCCAAGGTGCTGAGAAGCGTGGCGATGACCGAAACGCGCAGCGTGTTTGTCAGCACCTTGGAGAACAGTGGGCCATCAAACAATGCGCGATAGGCGGCCAGGGTGAAACCGTCCGCGTAAATGCTCTTCCACGCGACGACGCCCAGCGGGTACAGGAAAAAGACGAGCAAAAGCAGGCAGGCGGGCGCCAATAGCAGCGCCGCATGCCGCTTTCCAAGCATGCTAACCATGATGAGTCGGCTCCAGAATTGGCTTTAGCGCCGGCATGAATGCCGGCGGCTGGAAGACGGACTAGGCTAGACGAGCAGCCATCCGGTAAAGCGCTTCTGAAGAGCCTCGAAGTTCTCGGACCACCATGCGTCGTTGATCACAATGTTGTCCGGGCTGGCCATGTCCGGCAGGAACTTCTTTGTCGCTTCTTCCACCAGGGGCTGGGCGTCCTTGTTGTTCGGCGAGAAGAACATACGGTTGGAAAATGCAGCCTGACGATCCGGGCGCAGGACGAACGCCAGGTACCGCATCGCGCCTTCCCGATTCTTCGTCCCCTTGGGGACGGCTAGGTACTCCGTCGCGTTGACGGTCTGCGTCAAGGGAATATCGATGGAGTTTCCGGCTTGGCGCGACGGAATCACGCGCGTCACGAAACTGTACGAAAAATCGACCTCATTGTTGAGCACGAGGGAAATCGTTTCGGGTGTCGTTTCGGTCCATTTGCGGACATGCGGCTTGATCCGGTCAAGCGCTTTGAAGGCGCGTTCGACATCCAGGGGATAGAGCTTGGAAGGTTCGACGCCGTCGGCCACGAGCGCAATTTCCAGCATTTCGCTGACTCGCGGACGCAGCGCCCGTCGTCCAGGGAAATTCTTGACGTCCCAGAATTCCTTGAAGTTCGTCGGATACTTGCCTGCCGCGAAGCGCTTGGGATCGTAAGCGATGCCTGCGGCAAACAGGAAAGTGCCGATGTGGTCCGCTCCTCCGGGAACGATGAGCTTGGACGTGTCGACGATGCTTCGATCTATGGGTTCCCAGATGCCATCCCTGGATGCCGACAGGATGTGCGGTCCGATACTATCAAACACGTCCCACGAGACATTCTTATTCTTGACTTGGACCTTGAGCTTGGTGAGGTCCGCATTGTTGACGATGTTTACGCCTATGCCGGTTTCCTTGGTGAACGGCTCGGCGAATATGGCGCGGACGTTTTTCTCGTAGTCCCCACCCCAGCAGGTTACGGTGATGGATTGCGCCGCGCGCACCGTCGGCGCCCATGTCGATAGCCCTGCCAAGGGCAGCGCGGCTGTCGCCTTGAGCAGCGTGCGGCGGGAGATCCCGCTCTTGCCGTTTACGGCCGATTTCGTCGTCGTTTTCATGATTTCCCCTTTATTTGTGTCGACCAAATGCGCCTTAGTGCGCAATCCAGATCGACTTCCAGTCCGTGTATTTGTCAAAGGCGTGGAGCGATTTGTCCCGACCGAATCCGGATTGCTTGAAGCCCCCGAACGGTGCGGACATGCTTCCGCGGTCGAAGCAGTTCACCCATACGACACCGGCGCGCAACGCGCGTGATGCGTTCATCGCGGTCTTGACGCTGTCGGTCCAGATGCCGGCGGCAAGTCCGTAGTGCGTGTTGTTCGCCACGGCGATGGCTTCGTCCACGCCCGAAACCGTGATGGCGGACAGCACCGGTCCGAAGATCTCTTCCTGCGCGATGCGCATCTCAGGCGTGACGTCCGAAAAAACCGTGGGGGTCATGAAGTAGCCGCCAGTCTCTTCCAGTGCCCGGTTGCCTCCTGCCATCAGGCGGGCGCCTTGCTTCGTGCCCGCATCCACATAAGACATCACGCTTTCAAGCTGCTTTTTGTTGACGATGGCGCCCAGCCGCGTGTCGGGGTTGAGCGGATCGCCCGGGTGCAAACGAGTCGCATGGTCGACGACCTTTTGCAGGAATGCGTCTTTGATGGACTTGTCGACGATGAGGCGTGAACCGGCATTGCAGACTTGCCCGGCGTTGCTGAAGATGCCGGCGGCGACCGCCTGTGCGGCGGCGTCCAGGTCGCTGCAATCAGCAAGGACGATATGCGGGCTTTTTCCGCCGCATTCCAGGCCGATGCGCTTGATATTGGAGAGGCCCGAGTACTGCATGAAGAGCTTCCCCACCTCGGTAGAACCTGTAAATCCGATCGCATCTACATCCATGTGCATGCCAAGCGCGCGGCCAGCCGTGTCACCGAATCCGGGAACAACGTTCAGCACGCCGGGCGGGATGCCCGCTTCGGTCGCCAATTGGGCGATGCGGATAGCGGTAAGCGGAGATTGTTCGGCCGGCTTGAGCACCACGGAATTGCCGGAAGCCAGTGCAGGGCCCAGTTTCCAGCACGCCATTGATAGCGGGTAATTCCACGGCACCACCGCGGCGACGACCCCCAAGGCCTCTCGAATGACCATGGTGGTCATTGAGTGGCCGGAAGGCGCGACTTCGCCGTAGATCTTGTCGATCGCTTCGGCATACCACTGGATCGTGGTGGCCGCGCTGACCACGTCGCCATTGAACGAATTGGTAATGGGCTTGCCCACGTTCAACGATTCAAGCAGCGCAAGCTCTTCTCGATTTGCGAGCAAGAGCGCCGAAAACTGAAGCATGACGCGTTTGCGCTCAAGCGGCGGCATGCGCGACCAGGCGCCGCGTTCAAACGCGTTGCGGGCGCTTGCGACAGCGCGGTCGACGTCCGCCTCTTTGCACGAGGCGATCTCCGCAATCTTCCCGCCTGTAGCGGGATTCACGCAGTCGAATGTGTCCGAGTCGATCGCATCGACGTAGGCGCCGTCGATGTATGCGCGACCTTCGATGCGGAGTTGTTGGGAGCGGTGGTGCCAATCGATGGGGGTAGACACAGACTTCCTCGCGGTTTGTGAATCAGTAGGGGAAGTCTAGGATTGCGCTCTCCATCACGTCTATTAGAATTTATTCAGCTTCAAACTAAATAAAATTTATACGGTGTAAACCCTGATGCTAAACATTCGGTATCTGGCTGCAGTCCGCGCAGTGATGCGCACTGGCTCGATTTCCGGCGCGGCCCGGATCCTGTTCGTGACACAGCCCGCTGTGACGAAGTCCATCCAGCTGGCCGAGGAAGAACTGGGCATAAAGCTGTTCATCCGATCAAAGGGCCGTTTGGTGGCTACTGAAGAAGCCACATTTCTTTACCCGGAAATGGAGCGCATCTTCGGAGAAATCGTTCACCTGCAAGATCTTGCCGCGGAGGTGCGGGATGGGCATGCGGGACGCATCGCATTGGCGACGGTATCGAATCTATCGGCCTCTCTGCTAGGCCGCGCAATTACCCAGTTCCGCGAGCGGCATCCGAAGGTGCGCTTTGATGTCGAAGTGCACAGTACGAAGCTGGTGTTGGAGCGCGTCAGGCTCGGGCAGGTGGGGCTCGGCCTGTTGGATCTGACGCCCAAGGATTCGGCCGACGTGGACGCGCTGGAACTATGCGAAACGGCGGTGGGTTGCGTGATGCGGAAGGATCACCCATTGGCCGCTCTGGAATCGCTCACTCCCTTGGAGCTCGCCGACTATCCAATACTGACTTTTCCGGAAGACACCACGACGAGCAGCCTGGTTCGTGAAGCGTTCAGGCATGACAGGTCGGCTTGCAATATCGTTATGACCATCAACCATTCTTACCTGGCCTGTTCGCTGATCGACCAAGGTTGCGGGGTGGGATTGATCGATGATTATCATCTACACACGGACTCGTTCCCCAGGCTGACGGTGCGGCCATTCTTTCCGAAAATCCTGTTGCGCCCCACCGTCGTGACGACGGCGGGACGGACGGTGTCGCTGATTGCGCGGGAGTTCATGGAAGAGCTTAAGGTCACGGCGCGGCGAGTCCTTTGCTAGCTGTCGTCTCCGACGCGTTTGGACCATTTTTGCGGGTGGCTTACCGCTGTCTACGCGAACACGAATTAAACGACGTCAGTGTGTTGCGGAAGCAGTAGAAGTAATCAAGAGGCAGAGGCAAGCAGGACGCTCAAGATCGTGACCATTTGCGAGCCGCTCTTCTGCGCTTCTTGGTTGGCGAAATGGAGGCCAGGATCACACCAGATCACCGGTAGGCGTGGCGGCTGATTTGACGGTTAAAGGCTCGAACCTCCATCCACTACGATCAGGGTCCCGGTGACGTAGGCCGCTTCATCAGAAGCCAGGAATAGCGCTGCGTTTGCTATGTCCCACGGGCTTCCTTGCCGGCCCATTGGACATCGCGCGTCGCGCAATGTATGTCCTTCCGCGGCGGCTTCTTCCGATGCATACAGCGCATCCGCGTGAGGAGTCCGTATCATCCCGGGGACAATGCAATTACATCGGACCTGGTCGGCCGCATACTGCCGCGCGATCACTCGGGTCATGTGATTGACGGCCGCCTTGGCGGTGCTGTACGAAAGAAATTGCATCGGGCTCCATTTCAGGCTTGCCGTCGACGATACGTTGATGATGGAGCCGCCGCCGCGGGACTTCATGTGGGGCAAGAAGGCGCGAGCCATCGCCATGGATCCACGGACGTTGACGGTCATGACACGATCCCAGTCTTCATCGTGCACGGCGAGAAGGTCGCCCTGAATCTCGATGCCGACGTTATTGTGCAGAATATCGATTCCACCGTGACGACCCGCGACGTCTTTCGCGGTCTCGTCGATTTGAGCGGAGTCAGTCACGTCGAGCTCGAGCGCCTCTGCGCGGCCGCCTTCCGAGCGAATCTTCTCGGCTGTTTCCTGGGCTGCCGACAAGGATCTGTCGGTGCATATGACGATCGCCCCTTCGCGAGCGAATCGGATCGCACAGGCAGCCCCATTGCCTACCAGGTCCGCTGATGAAAATGAGTTTCTCAATGTGCCGGCGCCCGCAACAAGGGCCACCTTCGATGCCAACCTCATAGCCGAAACCTCCCTCTCAGTCGCGCGTGAATTCTGCACCACCCTTCGGGCGGATGTACCGGGGCAGTGGCAGGCCGGCTTTTTTGGCGGCGTCAATAATCGAGTCTTCGATCGCGCCCGCGTCTCGGATGTTCGCGAACTGGCCATCAATGAAGTTGATGTTGGCGCCGAACACCACCATGAACCCCTCAGCCGGCTCAGTTGCGCTTTCCGGGACCGAGAATGTGTGGACAGATCCGCCTGGCTCGTAGAGGTAGCTGCCCGCTGTTTGTGGATCGTCGGGATATTCCAGGTAATTCCATTCGCCCTTCGTAGTAAAGAAGTGAACGACGCCGGTATGGAAGTGGGTGGGAAGGCGGGTCCCAGGGGCGAACTTCCCGTACAGAACCCAGACGCCGTTCTCTCGATCCAGGAACAACGGGATGATCGAGGATCCTGGTGCGGCACCAGGGAGCTGCACGCCGTCTTCGATGTTGACGGTCAGCAGGCGATCTTGATGGGTAACTGTGTACGGTAGCGTCATGAGAGTTCCTTGGGTTTATGGTCAACCAGGAGCTGGTGGAGCGCACGATTCGCGCAATATCAGCTGCGTTTTGATGACAATGCGATCGCCATGATCTGAAGCCGTCTGGCGATCAAGTTGCTGCAGGACCTGTTGTGCTGCGCAGGTTCCCATCGCCTCCAGGTCCCAACTGAGCGATGTGATAGAGGGGCTAAAGAGCTGGGATAGATCGGTATCACCGATGCTGATCACGCTGATATCGTTCGGAACTGAGTCTCCCGTGTGCCGGAGGGCTTGGAGCACGCCCGACAAGATTCTCGTTCCCAGGCACACGAACGCTGTGGGTCGGTTGGCACGCGAAAGAAGTGACATGGCTTCAGCGAACGCGAACTGCATGGCCGACTGTTCGGCGCGAATAAGTGCTGGCTCGGGCGACATTCCGCGCTCTTCGAAAGCCTGACGAAAGCCTGCGATACGTTCTTTACCGGTCCTCAAATCCGTGCCTGGGGTGAGCAGTGCAATCCGTGTGTGACCCAGGTTCAGCAAGTACTGGGTTGCCTGGAATGCCCCTGCCGCGTGATCAACGTGGATGCCAATAGACGACGCTCCGAATTCCCTGTCGAGGGCCACGACGGGGAGCTCCAGAGAAAGCTGGTCGATGAGCTCAGGCGATTCCTTTTCGCAGGGGCCGAGAATCAATGCGTCGACGCGCCGGCCACGAAAGATATCGACCAACGATGCCTCACGTCGCCTCTCATTTCGCGTGCTTGCAACCAGCAGTGAGTAGCCCTCTGCTTGTAGCGCTGTCTCCGTCGCGGTGATGATGCGTGCGTATAGCGGGTTGGCGAGGTCAGACACCAGCAGCCCGATCACTCCTGATGACTTCGTGCGCAGGCTTCTTGCTACCGCGTCCGGGCGGTAGTCAAGACTGCGTGCCGCCTGCTCGACCGCCGTGATGGCGGCATCGCTGACACGTCCGGTGCGATTGAGCGCACGCGATGCGGTCCCCAGGGAAACTCCAGCTTTCTTGGCAACATCGCGAATGGTGATTCGGTCTTTCATGGTCGAGTTTTATCTGTGCCGAAAGTCGCTAACATACACCGTCTTTGGCACATTGACGGCTAGGTCCGTGGGCGGATCGGCGCCGATCCATCCCATGATTCGCTGGCTGTTCTGATCTCTTCGAAGTACTCGCCTTTCCCGCCTTTCATTTCCGAGACTTCAATCATTCCGCTTGGCAGGTCGGGATGGATAAAGTACGAAAAGCGACCGCGCAGTCCCATCCTTCCTCCATGCCCTTCGAAATAGCCGCGGCTGACCAGGTAATCGCAGTACTCTTCGAAGTCGTCGAGTGTCCAAAAAGCCACATGCTGTGCGCACTCGCCACCTGCGCGTAGTGAATCAAGATATAGCGAAGGCGCGTCATCTCGTTGTTGGATCAACTCGATTTGCAATGCGCCCGAGTTGGCCAGAGCAATGGAGAGACGGGGGGGGCGGGAAGTTTGGCCTTGGTATCGGAATTCCGTTGTTCCTACCTCTTCTTTGTAGAACCAGGGGCCGACGCCGAGCACTTCCGACCAATGCTTCATGGCCTTCTCTATGTCTCGGACGACATAACCCACTTGTCGAACGCCACCAAATATCTTGCTCATCCCGCCTCCTCAGTTCATGTGGGCGCCGCCGTTGATATCCAACGTCGTGCCGGTGATGTAGCTCGAAAGATCGCTTGCCAGAAACAGGCAGCCTCCCGCTATTTCGTTAGGGCGCCCAGCTCTGCGCAGTGGCCAGCCTTGAGCAGCTTCGTCCTTGCTTTCGTCTGATCGGCCTGTGCGCGAGAAGTCAGTCGTGATCAGCCCTGGCGCTATAGCGTTGACGCGGATCTTGTGTCCGCCGAATTCCTTCGCCATCGCTCGAGTGATCCCCAGCACCCCCGCCTTGGCCGCGCAATAGTGAGCGCCACCGAAGATGCCACCGCCGTTCTGGGCGGAAAGCGAGGAAATCGAGATAATGCTCCCCGCTTCCCGCTGGATCATGAGCGGAATGATGGCTTGGCTCAGGTTGAACACGCCAGTCAGATTCACCCGTAAGATCCGATCGAAATCCATGGGCGAGATCTCTCGGTAGGTGGCCTTTTGCGTAATGGCGGCATTGTTCACCAGGACGTCGATCGCGCCGCCTGACCAATCAGCGACCTTGTCGACTGCGCTGCGGCATTGCTCGTCGCTCCCGACATCACAGGAAAGCGCAAGAAGTTGCGAAGGCGCCGCGCCAAGGTCCGCCGCGCTTTCGAGTATGCGAGCTTCGTCCAGGTCAAGGATGGCCACGCGCGCGCCATGCTCGAGAAAGAGTTTGGCGGTTGCTTTCCCAATGCCTTTTGGATGTGCGGCCCCTGAAATTACGGCGACGCGGTCTTGGAGGAGCTTCATGAGAGTCTCGTAAAGGGGTCGGCGACGAAATGACTCATCGCCGCGAAGGTTTAGTCGTTTACTGGGGCTTGATGCCGGCTTCCCGCGCAACCGCGCGCCATGCTTCGATGTCCGCTATGTTGGCTTTTTCATGGGCGGGGCCGGGCACATACTGAGGCGTGATTCCCAGCCCAAGCAACTTAACCGCGACGTCTTGCTCTTTAAGCACTTTTTCCAACGTGCCGGACAACCGCTCGACGATAGGCTTGGGTGTGCCGGCCGGGACATACATTGCCCAGTTCAGGTCGCGATCGAAATCGATGCCCTGTTCCTTGTAGCTTTGGATGTCGGGCACACTGGGAGAACGCTTGGTGCATACCGCGAGGCCTTTGACTTTGTGCTGAGTCACCATCGGGGTCGCGGTGGCCATGTCGACGAATCCGAGGTCTACATGCCCGCCCATGATGTCAGTCATGATCTGTGTTGTGCCCTTGTAGGGCACATGCTGCATCTTCAGGTTCCCCTTCTGGACGAGCACCTCGCCACAGAAGTGGCCAGTGGAGCCAATGCCCCAGCTGCCGTACTGCACCGGGTCTTTACGAGACGCAGCGAGCTTCTCAAGTTCCTCGAGGTTGTTCGCAGGAAAGTCGTTGTTCGCCACGACCATGATCGCCGAATTGCCGATGGCCCCGAGCGACGTGAAGCTCTTGATCGGGTCGTACTGCAAATCCTTGTAGACCGAAGGGGAAAGAATGTGCGTTGTCATGCCGCCGATCGTTATCGTGTAGCCATCCGGTGCGGATCGCGCGACTGACGCTATCCCGATGGTGCCGCCGGCGCCAGGCTTGTTCTCAACGATCACGGGTTGCTTCAATTCGACCGCAAAGCGTTCAGCCAGGATGCGGCCCAGAGTGTCGCCGCCGCCGCCCGCGGAGAACGGCAACAGCATACGGATCGGGCGATTGGGGTAATCGTCGGCGTGGGCGGTACCCATGCCGATTACCGCGAGCATCACGGTCGCTGCAGCGGACAGCTTCATCATTGTTGTCTCCTCGAGTTTGACTCCCGGTGCTGAGCCTGAAAGGCCCGCCCTGGATTTATGTGCAGAACTACTTCGTGTCCAGTGCCTTCCCGCCTCCTGAACGGGTAGGCGGTACCTCTACAGCAACCCGAGAGAACGCAGCTTGGCGTTCTGACAGGTGTAAGGGCGCTCGCAGATCACCTTGTCCGAGTTGGGCGCGAACTCGAAAGTTGCGGCCATGCGCACGCGAAACGTGCGCCCGGTCGGCTCGTAGGTCTTGCCGTCGACGGTGAATGAACCAGCGTGAGTGCCGGAAAGCCAAAACTCTACGAGTACCGTGTCGGTTCCGTCGGCTGCCGCAACGGCAATGATCTCGTTCTTGAGGTCTGGGAACGAAGCGCGCGACGAATGGAAGTACCCCATGACGTCGCTTTCGCCATCGAAGACGGCTCCGCTGGAGTGCATCTCATAGCGCGGGTGTTCGAAAGTCGCGATGACCTTGTCCCACTCCTGGACGCATTCCAGGGCCATATGGTCAACAACGGTCTTCACTCGGGCAGCCTGCAACTGTTCGCTCATGTTTTACCTCAATGTGGAAACGTTTCCGCAGAGTATGACGCGCTATTTTCCCGGAAAGAAGCTAGGGAATACGATAATTGGTGGAAACGATAACGCGCCTGGTGCAGGCGCTGTTGGGGCTGCAGGTTTCCCGGTGATCTGCCGACGTGGATAAATCCGTTCACCCCTAGGCCTGCCTGGTCACTTTGCGACCTACGCTCTCCTGTTTAAGGAGAGAGACATCACGGGCCGGTCGTTCTGCCTTGCGCTGGTGGCGGGTGCGGGGCTGGTGCAGGTCCTGCCAGCCTTGCTCGGATCGGCCGTACTGTGGTTGGCGGCTGCCGCGGGCGGATTGGCCTGGGCCAGCTGGGTGCGCGCGCCATCATGTGCGCGAGGGCATGCGGGAGGCGCTGGGCCCGCAGCGTTACGCGCCCGTGCTGATCGCGCTGGCGATCGGGGATCAGGCGGGCGTGACGCGTGTTGCCGACCAAAACAGATCTGAACCAGTTTTACCAGGCAGAGCTTTGATTCCTAAGGAAGTTGCGGAGTCAGGGCAACTTCAGCCGAACAATTTGTTCATGAACCGAGGGTGGTGCCAAACTTTGCGGCACAGACAATTTGACCTTGAAGTAGCTCCATCATCGCGCCAGGCCAGACAGAGCAGAATGCACTCCGATGCCCTGCATGCAAAACTTCGTTTGGTGTAGATGGCATGCTTGAAGGGACGAGCCAGCTGGCGCCGGCTGGGCCGAAAATGCAGGTGCTTCTGACGCCTCACATAAAAAATTCGGGCAAGGGCCGCCTCCCGTACAGTCGATCCGGACACCATTTACAACTCGCTTTGCGCGAGTACAGCGTTCGCTGCTGGGAAGCGCTAAATCGCAAATTGCCACATCGGAAAATAGATGTCCCCGATATTGACGAACTTGTGAAATAACCCGAAACTCAACCGCTGCGGCGTCTCGTCGCTTTGCTTGTGCACGTCGTGTTGACAGTACTGATTTGCAAAGGAAGGGGCTGCGTAGTGATGTTGTGTGATCGGATTTCAAGCAAGACACTGGGTGCTTTTGGCATTTTTTCATTGACCCTGCTAGCTTCGGCCAGCAGCCATGCTACCGAAGGCGCGCTCGGGCGCCAGATCACCGGCACTACGGTGCAGCCCAACATCGGCATTGTCTCCCCCGAGCCAATTACCGTTGTGAATCTGAGCCAGATCTACCTGGACGGAAAAATCAAGGGCGGGCGTGAAACCCCCATCGGTGGCAACACCACACTTGGCCTGGACGGGCAAGTCGCGTTCACGCTGGCCACCCTAATGAAGACCTGGGACACCGGCCCGGGGCGGTGGAATTTCGCCTCCAGTATCACTGTGCCGTACATTTGGACCAAAGTAAGCGCCACCCTGACAGGCCCTCGCGGACGAGGGGGTGAGACCAGTGACACTGCGTCCAACCTGTTCGATCTCTACTTCACACCCATCATCGCCGGCTACCACTTCTCCAAGACCCAGCATATGTCGCTGAGCCTGAATGTCTGGGCTCCTACCGGTAAGTATGACGAGAATTCGCTGGCCAATCCCAGCCTGAATAACTGGACCTTCGTACCGCAGGTAGCCTACACGGGAATTTTCCCGGAATCGCAAATCCAGCTCGATGCGGTCAGCAGTCTTCAGTTCTACACACGCAATCGCGCCACGGACTATCGCAATGCGCCAATCGTCGGGCTGGATGTCATGGCGCGCAAAATGTTAGGCAACGGCGTCGGCCTGGGGTTGGTGGCTGGCACCCAGATACAGTTGGGCGATGACAACGGCCCGACCGCTGACCAACTCGACGGTTTTCGCGGCCGTGATTTCGCCCTTGGACCTATTCTGACCTATGACCGCAAGCTGGCCGACAAGCGATCGCTGTCACTCGCCCTGCGCTGGGTGCCTACCGTTGCCAGTACACGCCGGCTAGATAGCGACGCCACATTCATGGCCAGCGCAACCCTTCTATTTTGACGGAGCTGTCACATGCGTATGCTGACGCTCGCAGGGCTGAGTCTGGCGGCAACGCTGGCGTATGGGCAGTCCGCTGAAGATGCTAACAAGGCAAACAACCCGCTAAACCTGGCGCCGTCGTTGGGCATGCAGAATTACTACACGCCCAGGCTATTTGGCACGTCCGCTCACACCAATGATCTTTTGGTGCGTCCAACGCTTCCGATCGCACCGGGTGACTGGATTGGTGTACCGCAGATATTGCGCCCCACAGTTCCGCTGTCGACGCGGCCACAGGCAGACGGCAGCTATCGCACAGGGCTTGGCGACATCAGCGTGTTCGATATTTTTCTGCTCAAGCAGGGCGAGGTCGATCTAGGTGTCGGCCCGATGCTGACCATGCCCACCGCGACAGACAAAGAACTCGGCATGGGTAAGTGGTCGGGAGGGCTAGCGGCTGTAGCCGTGCACAGCAGCCCGCGAGGGCTGCTCGGCGGATTGGTTCAATGGCAGCACTCATTCGCAGGCCAGAGCAACCGCGATACCGTCCACACCGCGACGGTGCAACCTTTCGTCATCCACAACCTTCCGCAAGGCTGGTATTTGCGATCCACGGCGGTCTGGACCTTCGATTTGCAGCGGGACCAGTACTACATCCCGGTAGGTCTCGGCGCCGGGCGCGCCTGGCGTGTGGGCAAGACCATCGTCAATACGTTTGTGGAGCCGCAGTGGACCGTGGCACATCGGGGTGAAGGCTTGCCTCAATTCACGGTCTTTGCCGGTGTGAATTTCACGTTCGGACATTGAAAAGTAGCGCGGGCATGCCCGCAACCGTCTTTCTTTGTGGGAGCTTTCATGAGAATTGCCCGCCGTACGGCCTCGCTTGCTATTGCGACGACCGCCCTCGCTTCGCTCGTTGCATGTGGCGGCACGAAGCCGTCTGCCGCACAGTACAAAACGACGACGCCGATCCCACCTCAGATCCAAACCGCCAACCAGGCCGAAACGAGAATCGGGTCGCTGAAGTTCTTCGACGGCGTTCCGACACCCGAGACAGCTCAAAAAGTCTATGACAACCTCGATTTCCTGCGTGGCGTGGAGGCCTTTCTCAACGGTATCCCGGGCGCATCAATGGTTGCGATTCGAACCGGCCTGCGTGAAGTGGGCGCCACGGGCAGCACAGTAGGGGTTTTCGAATCGCTCATGGATTCGCGGTCTCTATTCCTGACCGCCAATACCGAGACCATTTATTTCTGGAACTGGATGGACCTGAAGAACGGCCCAGTCGTGGTGGAAACGCCACCCAATATTCTTGGCGTGGTCGACGATTTCTGGTTCCGCTACGTAGCAGACCTAGGCAATGCCGGGGCCGACAAGGGCAAGGGCGGCAAGTATTTGTTCGTGCCGCCAGGCTACGAAGGCGAACTGCCGGCCAAGGGCTACTTCATCGTGCGCACGCCCACATTCGGGAACTTACTGTTTGGCCGCGCTTTCATGAAGAACGGCGATCCGGCGCCGGGCGTACAAGCGCTCAAGGCCGGCCTGAAGGTGTATCCCCTTGCCGCGGCCAGCGCACCCCCCGAGACGACATTCATCAACCTTTCCGGGAAGGTGATGAACACCATCCATGCCAACGACTACACTTTTTTTGAAGAGGTGAATCAGATCATTCAGGAAGAGCCTGCCGGGGTATACGGACCCGACATGACCGGCCTGTATGCCGCAATCGGTATGCGCAAGGGTCAGCCCTTCGCGCCCGATGCCCGCTTGAAGGCGACGCTTACGGAAGCCGTCGTGGTTGGCAATGCGACCGCGCGTGCCATCGACTTCGCGAATCGCGATCCCGCCGTACTGATCTACCCTGACCGCCACTGGAACACGCCTTTCGTAGGCGGCAGCTATGAATGGCTGAATGATGGCGCGCGCAATTTCGACGCTCGCACCATGTTCTTTTATGCCGCCACCGTCGATACTCCTGCGATGGCAGTTGCCATGCCAGGCATCGGCTCGCAATATGCTGCGGCCAATTATGACGCCCAAGGCAAGCCATTTGACGGTGGCAAGACCTACGTGCTGCGAGTGCCCCCCAATGTGCCGGCGAAGGACTTCTGGTCGGTCGTGGTGTACGACACCCAGACTCGTTCCATGCTGCAAACCGACCAGCCTTTCCCCAGCCTGTCGAGCGAAAAGCAGCTCGATGTCAACGCGGACGGTTCAGTCGATGTGTACTTTGGCCCGCGCGCGCCAGCAGGCAAGGAGCGCAACTGGGTGCAGACAATTCCAGGTAAAAGCTGGCTGACGATTTTCCGTCTGTACGGCCCATTGCAGCCCTGGTTTGACAAGACTTGGAAGCTTAACGATATCGAGCCGATTGCTACACGCTAGCCCCGAAACCCGCGCCGCACC
>RCUK01001231.1_pt1 | contig 16992 bp, 6 predicted proteins | sample 2166381 | NCBI WGS metagenome assembly RCUK01 (sample SAMN09932809, study PRJNA488358) | compost metagenome | isolation source: compost soil in an enriched community | place: Germany: Experimental Botanical Garden | reverse complement strand
ACAAGCGCAGCGCGATGAACGGGGTGGAACTGGCGCGCAGCCAGGTGATCTTCCGGGAAAACCTGCCGTAGGCCGCGCACCGGAACTGGCGCACGGCCCAAGGCTCAAGGCTTCATGGCGCCGTCTTTGCCAGCCCCGTTAGAACAGATAGGAGAGGTTCAGTGTCCCGCCGTAACCATGCTGGCTGTTGTTGCCTTGCTGTCCGAATACCTGACCGGATATCTTGACCGCCCGCGTGACCTGTCCTTCGGCGCCCACCTTGAGTTCCAAGGCGTTCCGCGCAGGCGTCATGCCTAGCGTGCTGCTTCCCATCCGCACCGATGCATCATCGAAGCTGTGCAGCCAGTTGGCTTCCAGGAACGGGCGCACGGTGCTTTGCTGCTTTTCCTGCGTCCTGTATGGGTAGATCCGTACTCCCGCGCGCGACGTAGCCGCGTTGGCGCTGCCATTGCTTAAGCGCGTGCCTTGCAGGTCCGTGTCATTAGCGCCGTAGTGGCCGTAGATCAGCTGCGCGTGCGGTTCGACAACCAGGCCTCCCAGGGCGCTGCCCGACGCGAACGGCAGCATCGCGTAGCCGGATTCGATCGATGCGGACCATACGTTGGAGTGGTAGCGCGCGGAGCCCAGCTCGCTGTTGATCTGGTTCGAATAGCGGCCGAATTGCAGCCAGCTGTCAATATATGCGCCCGTGCGGGTTTTGTCGTTGGCATAGTAGGTGCCATAGATGCCCACGGAGTAGCCCGAGACTTTGCCGTCGGCACGGGCCTTGACGGTGTTGCTGGCGGCGGGCAGATATAGCGTGGACACGGAATCGGTACGCGCGTCGCCGAAGCCCGCCATGACACCCGCATAGACCACGCCGTCTTCGCCGATCCGGTGATGCAGAAGATCACCGCCCAATTGCAGGAGAGTTTGATCCGTGTCGAAATCCACCTTGCCGTCGGCCATGGTCATCCCGGCGTCGTGGCGGCCTTGGGCGCGCGCCCACAGGCTGGTTCCTTCCGCATCGTTTCCGGCCGCCACGCGGGCGGTCTGGCGATCACGCAGGCTGTGATTGAAGAGCGTGATCGCGGCCGAACGGTTTCCGAGATAGGCGCCGGTTTCTGGCGAGACGTTCTTGAAACCCACCGGCACAGCATCCGGCAATGCGGGTTCGGGCGCGATGATGGGCGTAACGGGCTTTGCCGGATCAACGGGCTTTGACGGGTCATCAGGGATGACGGGGTCCGTTTTTGGCACCACGGGATCGACCGGCAAACCGACAAACTGCGAGGACAGGTACCAATCGGAGGCGTCGCCGCCGTTCCCGCCGCGCGACAGCGCATAGTCGTAGCCGTTGAGCGCGACCGTGCCGGCGCTGGCCCGGAAACCGGACGAACCCGGATCCAGGTGGAAAGCATCGGTTGTCGTCGTGCCGCCATTGATGGTTTGAACCACTCGGATGCCGTGATCCGTTTGCGCGCCGACGCCTCCTGCGTTGACGATACGCATGGCGGTGTCGCCGGTGGTGGTGCCTCCGTCAATGACCAGCCTGTCCGTGGGTGATGCGTCGTCGCCCAGCCGGGTATTCAGCACCAGCATTCCGCCGCCGGAGTAATTGTTTACGGTCAAGGTCTTGAAGCTGCTGGCCTGGCCCGGTGACACGAAGGCCACGGTGCCCGGGTTGTTCAGGGTGCCTACCGAGGAGTCGCCGCGGACATTCCAGGTACTGGATCCATCCAGCGTCAGGCTGTTGACGCGGCCCGTGCCGCTGGAGCTGGCGCTGCCCGTCAATACGGTGCCTCCATGCAGCAGCAGGTTCACGGCGCCGCTTTGCGCCAAGACGTCGCCGGTCAGGCGGGAACGCTGGGCGTCCAGATTGGCGACGCCCGTCTCGATAACCGTGGTTACGCCGCCGCTGCTCACAGAGAGCGGAAGCGTTTGCAGGAAGAGGCCGCCAGCTTCCTGGCCGCCGCTGCGGCCAATCACATTGACGTCCTTAAGCGTGAATGCATGATCGCCACCCGACGCCAACAAGGCGGCTCCGTCTTGTGTGCTGATTGAGCCGCCGGTCATCGTCGGGGCATTGGTTGCGCCGACAACGGTCATGTAGCTCCAGATGCCGCGCGCATCAGCCCCCGATGTACGCAAATCGACGCCGTCCAATTTCAGCAGGGCGCGGTTGCTGATGGCCACGGCCGACGCGTTGGCACCTTCGGTTGCGACCGTGGAGTTCGAAGCATCAAGGACGGCGCCTGTTCCGCTGACGAAGAGCCCATAACCGGTATCGCCGTACGTCACGACCGACGAGTTGAGCATGGTCATCGAGGCGCCGCCGATTCGGGATATCGCGCCGATCGCTCCTGCTCCAGAGGTCTTCACGCTGACCTTGGTCGCCGTCAGCGTGGCGGCGGTGCCGTATTCGTGCGAGACGTACAAGGCGTGGGCATTGGCGCTGTTTGTGGTGACGGAACCGTCGGTCAGCGTCGCGACGCCTGCCCGGTTATCCACGCCCACGCCGTAGCCCGTACCCTGAGTGAGTATGTTGAAGTGGTTGGCGATGAGACTGGTGTTGACGGAAGGCATCCAGATGCCCTGGCCCGTGACGGCGGACCCGCTGACGCCTGCGACGATATCGACGTTGTTCAGCGTTGCCGACGAACCCGCACCGTTGATGTTGAGCGCGTATCCGTTGGTGGAGGCCAAACTCGCGTCGGTGAAGCTGGCGGTGGAACTTGGGCCGAGGAGGATGGCGTCACCATTCGCCGCGGTGATGCCGCCGCCTGTCATGATGAAGGCCGAACTCGACCCGAAGTTCGCGCCCCGGCTGGTGGAGGTGACCGTGGTGTCGATCGCGGTGATCGTGGTGCCCGGGCCCGAACCGGTGATGGCATCCAGGCTGAACCCCGCCGCGCCTTGGATGATCGTTGCGCCGTTCAAAGTGACCACCCCGCCATTTTCCGCGGAGATGGCTTGGCCGGATATGCCAGTACTGCGTATCGTCAGGTTTTTTGCGCTGACTTCCGATCCCGCGCCGGTAACGTACACGCCGTAAGATACGGTTCCATTGACGGATATGTTGCCGCCTTCCAGGCTGATCTTTCCTTTATCCTTCGCATATGCGCCGTGGGATTGGTAGCCGCTGGTTGACACGTCGGTGCCGCTGGTTTCAATCGAGCTGCCGAGGCCGGTCGACACCAATCCATGGCCGTAATTCGGACTCAGCGACTTGACGACGCTGTTGGTCAGCTTTACCGACCCGCCAGCGCTCGCCGCCACGCCAATAACGCTGTTGACGGCAGCCGAACCCGCTGTCACGGTGTTTCGGTCGCCCGTCACGCGATTGCCTGTCACCGACACATTAATGGCACCCAGGCCCGTCGAGATTGCCGGAGCATAGGTAACGGTATCGCCCGGGTTCAGGTTCAGGATCGTGCCGCCGGCCTGATTGGTGACGCTGACTTGCCCGAGTTCCGCTGACCAGCCCGACAGGGGTACGGCTGGAAGCAGGCCGCCGAGGATGCTCAGCACCAGCGGGTGAGGATAGAGTTTCATGATCGGATCGCGTTGCGGCCACTGTTGTCCGGTGGCGCCTCGCTTGTCAGGTGGATAACAGAGGCATCTTCTTCTCCAAGGGTTTACCCGGAATGTGGGAAATTTCAGATTCAGCAGGCGACGTTTCCTCAAACTTCTAGCGGCGTTCGCTTGAGGCACATCCGGCCGGGCCTGAGAAGCGCCCTGGCTGCGGACGATGGGCTGATTCCTGTAGCATTCCGGCAACGTAACGGTCGGGCATCGGACTGCATGAATGCACGCAAAGGACGGGATCTTTGAAATGAACCAACAAGAACGAAACGGCGCTTCCTCCGAAGGGAGGACGCCTACAGGGGGCTTTGCGGCAATGGTCCCCGAACTGGATGTCTCCAGCCTGGATGCCAGCCTGGACTTCTGGTGCCGGCTGCTCGGCTTCGAGATCGCCTACGCGCGGCGGGAGGCGGGGTTTGCCTATCTTGAGCGCGGGCCGCTACAGATCATGCTGTGCGAAATCAACGCTGATTGGGAGACCGGCCCGCTCGAACGGCCTTTTGGAAGAGGCATCAATTTCCAGATGCAGGTGGCAAGCGTGGAACCCATCGCCGCGGCGCTGGAAAGCGCGAATTGGCCGCTGTTTCGTCCCATCGAGGAAAAGCGCTACCGGGTGGGCTCGGGTTGGTCGTCAATCAAGGAATTCCTGGTGCAGGATCCGGACGGCTACCTGCTGAGGTTTGCGGCGGACGCCGCTTAGCCAGGCCGTACTAGTGCTTAGGCACGGGCGTATGATTTCGCGTATGGGTCTCATCCCAGTCCGGCAGTGGTCGACATTCCATTGCCGACCCTGCCGTATGGTTGCTTAACATCGGTCGCCCGGGCCAATCGGCGGGCGGCCGTGAAGGCGTCGCGCCATGGATCACTTCCTGTCTGCTGTCCGCGTGGATGGCCCAGACTCCCAGGAGGCTTGGATCAAAGCCCGGTCACCGGCGGGTGACCACGATCTCGAGATACTCACTGGGCACGACCATCCCGGCATCGCCGGAGCGATTGAACCGTTCGATCTGCGCCACCAGATCGCTGGTCAGCGCCGCCTGCGCCGCCGGCTCCAGCGCGCCAAACGCCTTGAGCAGCGGGCCGTAGTAGGTCTTGAAGACCTGCAGCCAGTGCTCGGGCGAGCGATACCGGAACACGAAATTGCGGGATTCGGTCTTGATCGAGGACGCTTGTTCTCCGAACATTTCCTCGATGCGCGCTTTCGTGCCCCACAGCGCCGGCGACTTGACGCCGGCAGGCGGCGGCAGATGCTTGCCTATGGTCTTGAACACCTGGCCGATGAAGCCGTCCGGCGTCCAGTTCGCCAGGCCGATCTTGCCGCCGGGCCGGCACACGCGGATCAGTTCGGCGGCCGCCTTGTCCTGGTCGGGCGTGAACATGACCCCGAAGGTCGACATGACGGCGTCGAAGCCGGCATCCGGGAACGGCAGCGCTTCGGCGTCCGCTTCCTGGAACTCGATCTTCAGCCGTTCGGCGGCGGCGCGTTCGCGGGCGCGTCCGAGCAGCGCGGGCACGTAGTCGGTCGAGACTACGTCGCACCAGCGGCGCGCGGCGGCCAGCGAGGCATTGCCGTTGCCGGCTGCGACATCAAGCACCTTTTGTCCGGCACGGACATCCAGGGATTCGCACAGCTGTTCTCCTACGATCTGCAGCGTCGTGCCGACAACGGCATAGTCCCCGGAAGACCAGGTGCCCTGCTGGCGGGTCTTCAAGGCGGCCAGGTCGGGCTGTGCGGTATCACGCACTGGACTGGTGGCGAGGGTGGAAGTGGACATGGTCTGTCTCCATTAGTGCGGTGTGCATGCGGTGGCGATTGCCGCCCGCAAATCGAGGAATCGCAACCAGCGCCGTGCAGGTATGCACGTGCCGTGCTCCTCGATGTCAACGATAAAAACCGGCCGTGGAGGCGAGCGTGGTAGCCCGCGTGGAATCCGCTGTGGAATCGGATGGGCCGGGCCATGACGGGGCGGGCCGCGACAGGCCGGGCCGCGTAAGGCCGGGCCGTTCCGTCCCCGAGGGCGCCGTCCAGATGCGGATGCTCGGACCCATGACGATCAGCCGGGCCGGCGCCGCACTGGCGTTGCCGCCGTCCCGCAAGCTGCGCGCGCTCATTGCCTATCTGGCGCTTGCCCCGCATGCCGTCATGCGCGCGCATCTTTGCGAGCTGCTGTGGGACATTCCGAACGATCCGCGCGGCGAGCTGCGCTGGTGCCTCAGCAAGGCCAGAGCCCTGCTCGACGAGCCCGACCGCCGCAGGATAGAGACGGCGCAGGACATGGTGAGGCTGGACCTCGGCGATTGCCACGTCGATGTCATCGAGATCGGCCTGGCGATGCAGCAGGGCATCGACAAGGCGGACCTGGAGCGGTTGGGCGCGCTGTCGGCGCTGTTCGTCGGAGATTTTCTCGAAGGGCTGGAGATCGGCCGCAGCCCGTTCTTCAACAACTGGCTGACGGCGCAGCGGCGGCGCCTGAGAGCCTGCCATGCCGCGGTGCTGGAGTATCTGGTCGCAGGCCTGCCGGCAGGGTCCCAGGAGAGCTTCGCCTGTCTGGACAAGTGGCTCCAGCTCGCCCCGTTTGACCGGCATGCGCACGAGCTGGTGCTGGACTCGCTTGGATACCGCGGCCAGTGGCGCGAAGGCGAAGAGCACCTGGCGGCGGCCGTGCGCGCGTTCGAGGCCGAAGGACTGGACTGGCGGCCGCTGCGCGAGGCGTGGCGGGACGTGAGAACCCGACGGGCCGGCCACCCGCAAAGAGCAGGAGACGTCGGCGCGGAGCGGGCGCTGCTGGTCAGTCCGCCCGAGAGCACGGTGGAGCGGGCAGGCCGAGCCTCGATCGCGGTCATGCCGTTCGTGGACCGGTCGGCGCAGGCGGGCGTCCGGGGAGGGCTGGCGGACGGCCTTGCCTACGACATCATTGCCCGGCTGGCGAAGCTGCGCAGCCTGTTCGTCATCGCGCAGGGGACCGTTTTTGCCCTTGACCAGCGTAGCGTGGGGCCGGAGGAGGCGGGCCGGACGCTCAATGTCGATTATGTGGTCAGCGGATCGCTGCGCCGCCAGGAAAAACGCGTCGCCGTGGACGTCGAACTGGTCGAGTCCAGAACTGCTCGCATCGTGTGGGCGGACGTCTTCGATCACAAGCTGGACGATGCCTTTCTGGCCCTGGACGAGATCGGCAACCGGATCGTGGCGTCGATCGAGATCGAGATCGAGGCGGCCGAGCGCAACCGGGCCATTCTCAGGCCGCCGAATTCCCTGGACGCCTGGCAGGCCCATCACCGCGGCCTTTGGCACATGTACCGCTTCAACCGGGCCGACAATGAGCAGGCGCGGCATTTCTTCGAGATGGCGGTGCGGCTCGATCCGACGTTTTCAAGGGCGTATGCGGGCCTGTCTTTCACCCATTGGCAGAATGCGTTCCAGCGCTGGGGCGAGCAGGCGCCCGCCATCGACCTGGCCTTTGAAACAGCCGGGCAGGGTTTGATCGCCGATGATCGCGACCCGGCCGCGCATTGGGCCATGGGCCGGGCGCTGTGGCTGCGCGGCCAGCAGGATCAGTCGCTGACGGAGTTGCGCAGCGCGGTGGATCTGAGCCCGAACTTCGCGCTGGGTCATTACACGCTTGGGTTCGTCAACTGCCAGTCGGGCGACGCCGAAGCGGCGATCGGCTCGTCCGACCATTCGCGCCATCTCAGTCCCTTCGACCCGCTGCTGTTCGGCATGCTGGCTGTCCGCGCGATTGCGCTGGTTCGCTTGGGACGGCCCGAGGAGGCCGCCGATTGGGCGGTCAAGGCGGCCGCGCGTCCCAATGCCCATGTGCACATCCTGGCGATCGCGGCCTGCTGTCTTGCGATGGCAGGCAGGGAGGACGAGGCGTCCAGCTTCCTGGCCTCGATCCGCAAGGCGGTTCCGTCATATCGCGTGGACGACTTTCTGGCGGCATTCCGCCTTACCGCGGATGCCGAGGCCTTGTTCCGGGAGGGGGCCCGGCGGGTCGGTCTGGGCTGACACAAACGCGCTGCCGGGCAACGCGAAAGGGCTCAGCCCTATCGCTTGCAACGCTTGGATTTGCCACTTTGCTCGTCCGCAAGCCGCAAACGTGAAGGTTTACATACCGTTAACGCCGTGCGCCGGCCCCCTAGAACCGATAAGCCACCTTCAGCGATCCCGAATGGCTGTTGCCCCGGGACGCGAACTCGCCGTCGTACTGCAGCCTGAAGTCCAGCTTATTGGCGTGCGTGACCTGCAAGCCCGCGCCGATGCGTCCGACCACATTGTCGGTGGGCATCGTGGTGGTGAAGCTTCCCGCGCTGTCATAGGCGCCCGTGAGTGTGGACTTGGTTTTCCAGCCATCCTCCGAAAGCAGAGACACGCCTGCGTAGGCAAAGGGCCGCAACACGGCTCCTTGCGGTAGTTCGCTGCGTCCGCCGACTTCCAACGTGGGGGCAAGGCCGAAGACCATCTGATCGCTGCTGGCGACCTTCAGATGCAGGGCGTCACCCGACTCCTCATAGCTCGACATCCGTGAGTAAGTCGCATCCAGATCCACATAAGGTTTCACGTAGACGTTGCCGTCGGTAAAGGTCCTGGCCACGCGTATGCGCGCGCCAAAGCTATACACATCGGGCTTGCTCGTGGCTTGCGACTCGAAATTGGGAATCGCGAGATTGCGATTCAGGTCATACGACCCATAGCTTCCGCCCAGCGCGCCCGAAATCGTCCAGGGTCCGGCTTCGCGCTTGAGTACCAGACCGGCATACCCCGTGTCGCCGGAACCGGTGACACGGCGATCGTCGCCACGGAGACGCGAGTTCTGATAGGCGAATGAGCCGCCCAGATACCAGTCCGGCGCAATCCGCCGCTGGCCGCCCAGCTGGTACGTGACGCTGTCCAGTGAGAATCCCGATGAGCCGTTGCCGCCGTCCTGATTCGTATTGCGCCCTGTGATCTGCCCCCAGACGCAATCTTGCTCCTTGGTCATCGGACCGTCCGCCACGAACGTCGGGCAGGACATCATCGCGCCGGTGAAGCGCGCCATGCCCAGTTGCATTTGCGCGGCGGGCGCCAGCGCGACGCCGGGCGACAGGTCCGACAGGCGATTCTGGTACGAGCCAGCCCCTTGGCGCGATGCCGTGTCCAGCACCGCGTACAGCTTGGCAAGCTCGGCGGATCCGCCTTGATCCCAGTCACGTTGCAAGTGGCTCGCCAGGTTCTTCGCGTTGCGCTTTAACTGCATCGAATCCGCGTTGAAGTTGGCGCCGACAGAGCGCACGTGGGTCGTGCCGCCATCCTGGCGCGTTTCGTAGTCGACCACTGGGGAATCCGATGCGGCCAAGGCGCCGGACTGGACCCCATTGACGTTCATTACGGCCAACTCCCGATTGGGCAACAGCGCGAGCGGCGCCACGAGCAGCTTGCCATCCAGGGTGCCAGGCCCGTTGATGGTGAGGAAGTCGGATGCCATCTTGTCGAAGTCCGCCCCCACCTGGAGGGTGCCCTGCGCGGATTGCATGTAAGTCGTGTTGAATGTCGTTGCGACGAAACGGGTACGGTCATAACCCCAGTTAGTGCCTTCCCGTCCGCCGAGCGCAACCAGGCCGTTGTTCTGCAGCGATGCCCCTACGTATTCCGGGCCGGACGAAAAGGTGCCGGTATTCATCATCGAGCCGCCGTTCTGGTAGACGCTTCCCATCAACAGGCCGGCGTTGTTGATATTCAGCAGGCCGGTGGTGGCCCAGACCGCGGTGTCGGCGGTTACCGAGCCGGTGCTCCCTATGGTCATCATGCTATCGGCCGCGCTGTCCGTCCATATGGCGGTTGCCGCGGCGGTGGAGGAACCGCCGGTGACGCTGCCGTCGATGTTGAGGGTCACACCGTTTCCATTGGCGTTCTGCGCGAAGATGCCGATGCCATTGACCGCCGTTGACGAGACGATCGCATTGGCGCCGACCGTGACATCGACCGTGGCGTAGCTGAGGAAATCCGAAATGCCTGATCCTGCGTAGACGGTATTCCCATCCGCCGCCAGCTTCAGGCCACCGGCGCCGCTGACGCTTTGCGCCAGGATCCCGATCGCGCCGGCGCCCGTAGCGGCGATGATGCCGTTGTTGGTCACCGAGACATTGCCACCTTGCCCGTTGCCTGAGGATATGGAACCGGCTTGGCTCGCATCGACGGTGAGGGTGGGCGAGGTGCCTGGCAGGCCGACCAGGCCACCGCCTCCGCCCACCGATTGGGCGACCAGGCCATGCGCTCCGGTCCCGGTTGTCTTGATCCAGCTTTGAGCGCCAAGACTTGCGGTCACCGTGCCGCCGTCAGCCTGCGCGCCGGACTCCGGTGTGCTGCCGAAAATGCTGGTGTTGACCCCGGCGGTCACCTGTTGATTTTGCGAGTTGATCACGATCCCGCCGCCGCCGCCCACGCTTTGCGCGAGCACCCCAAAAGCGTTATTGCCCTGCGTCGTGATGCGCAGGGTGCCGTTGTCTTGCAGCGTCACGGCACCGCCGTTGCCTTCGCTCGTATTCTGGGCTTGGCCGGTCGACAGCTTGATGGCGGGAATGGGATCGTTGGCCACCGCAACCCGCACACTGGTTCCCGCACCCGCGAAGCCGCCGCCACCGCCCACCGATTGCAGTACCGTGCCGAACGCCGCTTCGCCTTGCGTGCCGATGGTCGTGATATTGGCCGGGGTACCGGCAGTGGTGGAGAGGGTGACCGAGCCGCCATTGCCGGCGCCACCGCCCGATCCGCCGTAGCCGATGCCGACGGCGAGGGTGCCGAAAAAGCCGTCCGAGCCGTCCGCGGCATGGCCACCGCCACCGCCCACGCTCTGCGCGTAGATGCCCGCCGCGCCGTACCCACTTGTGGCAATCGATCCGCCATTGAGCGCCGTCGTCACGCTGCCGCCGGTTGAGCCCTGGCCACCATCGCCGCCTACGCTGTAGTTGGCATTCAGGTCGACTTTCGTCAGATCGGCCCAGCCCGAGCCGGTTGCTAAGGCGCCGCCCCCTTTACCGCCGCCGCCGCCGACACTCTGGGCAAATATCCCTGCGGACCAATCGCCTGCGGTGGTGATCGTACCAGTGGGATCCAGATTCACCGTTACGGCGCCACCGGTATTGCCGGGGCCGCCGGCGCCGCCGACCGATACGTCAAGATTGATGTTGAGCTGATAGTTGGACGGCGTCTCACCCAAGAGTTTCTGGTAAGCATCCTGGAGCATGTCCTTGGCGTCCACCCGTCCATCGAGGATGGACACGATTGGATTGTCCGCGGAACCATCCGACCCGGCCGATCCACCTTGCCCGCCGCCACCGCCGATGGATTGTGCCTGCACGCCCGCGGCGTCGCCGCCGTAAGTAGCGATGGCGCCGCCGACCGTCACGCCCACGGTGTTTCCCGCGCCGCCGGCCCCGCCCGTCTTGCCCACTTTGACGTCGATCGACGGTGACACGTGATTCGCTATGCCAACGAAGTTATAGGAGCCGCCTTGTGACGCACCCCCGCCGCCGCCAATACTCTGCGCCAGCACGCCCATGGCGCCGGATCCCGCGGTCTGGATCTGTCCCGTCGGCAAGACCTCGACTTGAACCAGGCCCCCATCGCCGCCGCCGGCGCCACTACCGCCCAAGCCGATGCTCGCCGTCAGGATGGATCCGGTGCCGAAATCCTGTGTGTTTGCACTGCCAAAGCCGGCGTTGCCGCCTCCGCCACCGATCGATTGCGCGGTGATGCCGTTAGCATAATCGCCGTAGGTCGCGATAGTGCTGCTTGGGGCGCCGGCCGCATCGGCCATGAACGTCGCTTGCCCGCCGGATACGTTAACCAATCCCCCAAGGGCGCTCCAGACGGAATTGCCGTTGCCGCCGGCGCCGCCATCCGCACCCACGGCCACGGCCACATTGAGGGACAAGGAAAGCGCACCTTCGGGCACCGTACCGCCGTAATCCAGCGCAGCCGCCAGCGACGACGAGTCGCCGCCCGCGCCGCCGCCGCCGCCGATGCTCTGGATCAACACACCGTGCGAGCCCTGGCCCCTGGTTTCGATCTGCGCGCCTTGCGCGGCGGCAAAGGTCACGTAGTTGCCATCACCGGCGATACCACCAGTGCCGCCGACCGCGACCGAAACAGGAATCGAAACCTGTGTGCCTGCTTCGGTCACCGGGATCCCGATTGCCGCCGCCTTCGCCGTGGCATTACCGCCTAACCCGCCGCCGCCGCCTATGCTTTGGATGACGGCGCCAAACGAATCGATGGGCTGCGCGTTCGCCGCCGGGCACGGGGTGGTGCAGGTGCCGTTGACCAGCCACGAGGTCTGGCCAGTCTTGATGCTGCCGCCCGACATCTGGGAGCTGACGATGCCGCTGTTGCCGCCGGTTCCGCCTTGTCCGCCAACCGCGACGGAAATCGTAGCCAGGGGGCCGACACTGTAAGCGAACGCCTGCCCCCCCGTGCCGCCGCCACCCCCGATGGACTGGCCGACCAGGCCTGCCGCCTTGGTTCCCTGGGTGACGATATTGGAATTGTCCAGGTTCAGCACGACGGATCCGCCCGTGCCGCCGTCGCCGGCAGATGCGCCAATGGCAACCGAATGGAAAATGCCTAGGCTGCTGGCATTGCCCCCATTGCCGCCGCCACCGCCGATGGATTGGGCGACGAAACCGTGCGCGTTGTCGCCGCTGGTAGTGAGTGTCAGGTTGGTGGGCGTGCCGATCACTTCGCCGCCTGAGCCGCCTTTGCCGCCGGTGCCGCCGAGGCTGATCACGCCCTGCGTAGCCCCGCCCGCGCCGCCGCCGCCGCCGATGGATTGCGCCAGGACACCTATCGCGGACAGCCCCGTGGTGGTGATGGTCCCGGACGCGTTGATGTTCACGTTGTTGCCATTGGCCTTGAGCGGATTTGTGTCGGCATCGCCACCCAGCGAAACACCCAGGCCGCCGGCGCTTCCCGCCGAGCCGCCGCTGCCTCCTACGGACTGCGCCAGGATGCCCATTGCCATGGTGCCGCTGGTGCCAATGGTGCCGGTGTTCGTCACGGAAATGACGCCAGACGAACCCGCGGCGCCGCCCGTGCCGCCTTTGCTGTAGAAAATGCCGTAGTCGACCGACCCGGCGCCGCCCGCGCCCGCCAGGGACTGCGCCATGATGCCTACTGCGTCCGTGCCAGCGGTCGTTATCGTGCCGGCGTTGGTTACGGTTACCGCGCCTGCAGAGCCACCGTTGCCACCACTGCCGTCGACGCCGCTCAACTGGCCGTTGCCATTGCCACCGTTGGCGCCGGCGCCGCTGGCGGTTTGTGCCAGGATGCCAGGCGAGCCTTGCCCCTGCGTCGATATGGCCGTGTTTGCATCGGTCGATATCGTCACCGTGCCCGTCGAGCCACCATTACCGCCGTTGCCCCCCTGGACGTCAGTTCCTGTAGCGGATGCGGCTGTGCCGCCATCATTGCCCAGGTTCTGCGCAAGGATGCCGAAGGCGTTTGCGCCCAGCGTGGAGATCGATGTTCCGGTGAGGGTCACGTTCATCGATCCGGTGGAGCCGCCGGCGCCGCCATCGCCTCCCGAACCGCCGCCGATCGTTCCGGTAAGCGTACCGCCGTCGGCCCCCTGTCCGCCTTGCAACACCGCGTAGATACCATGGGAGTCGCTCGCTGCGGTGGTGATGGTAATGGGCAGGGCCTTGCTACCCGCCAACTTGACCGTCAAGCTGCCGGCATCGCCGCCGCTGCCGCCATTGCCCGCGTTGCTGCTGCCGAACCCCAACGCATCGCCGCCGTAGTCGCCCCCCGCGCCACCCGCGCCACCGACTTGTGAAGTCTGAATGCCCGAAGCATGGTCGCCTGTGGTGGACAAGGTGATGGGGGCGAGGGCCGTGGTGACCCATACGCCCGCGTCGCCGGCCTGACCCCCAAGGCCACCGTTACGATCGTGATAGCTGCCACTGTTGAAGCTGCCCCCGCCGGCGCCGCCGCGCGCTGAAACCAGCAACGCCGGCAACTGGCTACCCGCCGTTGAAACGCTGGCGTCTGTCACGTTGATCTGCAAGGGAACCTGCGAGCCATTGATGCTGCCCGCGTTGCCGCCATTGCCGCCCAAGGTGTCATCTTCGTCGGCCAGGCCATTGCCGCCATCGCCCGCCAGGATGATGGCTGCGACGCCCGCCCCGGGCGCTGGCGGCGTGCCGCCCTGGGTGACGGTGACGTTACCGCCGCTCAGCAGGGTGACCTTGGCGCTGAGGTCGCCCGCCGCGCCGATGCCGGCCGCGCCGCCATTGCCAAGGCCCTTGTCAGTCGAATCGCCGCCCTTGCCCGACGTGGATTGGGCCAGCACGCCATACAGCGCGGACGAGGCGGCCGAGTTGTTGGCCCAGATCCAATTCAATGTGACGTTGCCGGAATTCGTGACCGAAGCACTGCCGCCGCCGCCGCCCATGTTGGCGCCGCCGTCGTATTGATCGGCGCCATTGCCGCCGCTGCTGGACGCCAGGATGCCTGCGTAGCGTCCCGTGCCAGCGAGGTTGACGTTGATGTTTCCCGTATTGACGATGGACGCCCCCGCCGACTGGCCGCCGGCCCCGCTGGGGTTATGGTCGTCCGTGGTGCCGCTACCGGCGCCGCCCTGGCTTAGCGCGCCCACGGCCGCGCCTCCCGCTACCGTGACGTTGGAAAGATTGATGTTGACGTCGCCGTGATTGGTCACCGAAAGGATCTCGGTCAGCGACCGGCCCGCTACGCCGCCATTGCCGCCATAGTCGCCGTTGCTGCTGCTGGCGGCATTGCCGCCCTGCATCTGGGCGAAAAGCCCGTAGAGGCTGCCGTCGCTGACGATCGAACCTCCCACGGACTGCAACGTGAGGTTGCCCGTGTTGATCACGGTCAGACCTTGTGTATCAGTACCGGTCAGCGTGCCGTCCGGATTGCCGTTGCCGCCTATCGACAAGGCCTCCAGCGCGGCCTTCGTTGAAGAACCCACCGTCACCGTGATGTCCGCGCTGGCACTTGCGTTCATGGGCGGCACGGGATTGTAGGATCCGGCTTGAAATATGACCGATTCCTGGGAAGTGCCTGACGTGTTGCAGGACAGCCCGCCGTTGTTGCCGCCGCAGTTGTACGTCTGGGCAGATGCCGCTGTACCTAAAAAGGCGCCGGCAATCGCGGCTGAGAGAGTAGTCACGCGAAGGTAAACCCGGCGGTTGGTCATGCATTCTTCCGGTTATCAAGAGAGCGTTGAGTTGGGCTGACGCAGCATAAAAACTTTGTGCGACACTGTATGTCCCTAGAACTGAGGACATGACGGAACAAGCCGATGAAGGCAGACTCCCTGTTTATGCTCGCAGGGGGGCTAATTCTAGGGATCCGATGCGCCATGTTCGAGATGAATCGAAGCCGTCCGATGATCATTTGATGCGAGAAAAAGACACTCAACAAAGGTCAGACCCGGCGGCACAACCTCCCGGCACGAACGAAGCGCTGCCGCGCGCGAGCAGCGCATCGGCAGCCAACGGGGAGCCTATACGTGTAGCGACGGTCGAAGACGATGCGGTTTGCCTGCAAGCGTTGGCGCACGCCGTGGAGACCGCGCAGGGGTTAAGCATGGTGTGGATGGCGGCCAACCGGCGCGAAGCGTTGTCCTTGCTGCCACGCCAGCCGCTCGACGTGCTTCTGGTGGACCTGGGCTTGCCCGATGGCTCCGGCCTGGATGTGATTACCGCGGCGCGGCAAGCCTGGCCTGATTGCGCTGTGATGGTGAGCACCATTTTTGGGGATGAGACGCACGTCCTGCGCGCCATCGAAGCGGGCGCAATGGGCTATGTGCTGAAGGACTTGAGCGCGCAGGAGCTGGTCGCCGAAATCCGCAGCCTGCATGCGGGAGGCAGCCCGATCAACCCGATGGTGGCCAGGAAGCTTCTGTTGCGACACACCGTGCAGGCGGCACCCGTCGAACCCGTCGGGGCCGTCGCCGCCCCGGCATGCGTGCCCCTTGTATCGCCTTCGGCGCGCGAAGCCGAGACGCTGCGCCTGGTCTCGCGCGGCTATACGGTGGACGAAGTCGCCAGCGCTTTGGGCGTCTCACCGCACACCGTGCAGACCTTTGTGCGGCGTATCTATACCAAGCTGCAGGTGAATTCGCGGGCCGAAGCGGTGCGCGAGGGCGCGCGACACGGATGGCTGAGTGAGGATTGAACCGTCAAGGGGGGTATGGCCTTGGGTGGCCATTCGTAATTGGGACGCTGTGCTCAAGTCAATGCTCGGCCTTTTTTTGCTCGCTGTTTGCGGATTGGCGCGAGCCCAGTCGCCCGTGCTCCATATCACCGAAGCGCAGATGTGGTCCTCATCGAGCACGACCTGGATGCAGCCGGCTTCGATGGCTGAACTGGACGCCGGGGACAGCGCCATGAACGCCGCCGACACCGACTGGCAGCCGATACGTTTGCCGCATGCCCGGCCGCGAGCGCCGTGGCCGCGACCTGTGCAGGGAGCGGCGGACCGTGCCGAGGTGCAGTGGTACCGCATGCACATTCCTGCCACGGCCTTCACGACGCCGCAGTTGCGGCTATATGCCCCACGCTGGCAGGCAACCGGCACGCTGGCGGTATACGTGAACGGACAGCGCGCCTGGCAATCGCGTGGCGACCGCGCCTGGAACAATTTCAATCATCCTTTATGGGTGGATCTGGGCGGCCTGTTGCACCCCGGCAAGGATGCATGGGTGTACGTGCGCATGGCCAACCAGCCGAATACGGGCGGCGCGCTCTCGTCGATGTGGGTCGGATCGACTGCCGACTTGCTGCCGTCCTGGCGCTGGCGCACTTTTCTGCAGACGGCGCTGCCAACCTATTGGCGTGGTTCTTTCCTGCTGCTGGGATTCTTTGCCTTGGGCATCGCCGTCTGGCTGCGCTTGAACCGCCGTCGCGATACCAGCCTGGCGCCGGCCGGCGGGGCGTGGCCGTTCGCGCTTTTCTTCTGCGTGGCGGTCGCGCAGGCGCTGGCAGCCTTGCTGTTCCTGGTGGACGACGCGGGCCTGGCCATGAGCTTCGCCTGGTTCTCCTGGATGACGTTGGTGGGCATGGTCACCGTACCGGTCTGCGGGTTTCACTTCCTTGGCATGGTGCAGAATCGTCCGCGCCCGCGCTTGGGCCGCGTCCTGGTGGTGTACTGGGCCATCGTCGTAGTGGCGACGTTGCCCTCTTGGTGGACGGAGCATCCTGGGATTCTGGCAGTGCAACGCCTGGCGATTCTGCCGCCGGCCCTGGCGCAGATCTATGCAGCGATGGCCAACGCCTGGCATGAACGCAGCCGCGCCAATGTGCTGCTGGCGGCATGGGGGCCCGTGTCGCTGCTGATGGCGTGGCATGACCTGCGCATGCAGAGCTACAAGGGGGACATGGAGGGCATTTACCTGACGCCTTATGTGAATCTGGGCTTGCTCACCC
>RCUK01001230.1_pt1 | contig 17000 bp, 15 predicted proteins | sample 2166381 | NCBI WGS metagenome assembly RCUK01 (sample SAMN09932809, study PRJNA488358) | compost metagenome | isolation source: compost soil in an enriched community | place: Germany: Experimental Botanical Garden | reverse complement strand
GCTAACACCAGGACCCAGAACACCGTTGGTTTTAATTGATCCACTTGCTGTAAACTCAATGGATCCTGTTTTGTAAATTGACGATACTGCTGCACCTGTATCAATAAATGCAAGATGCTCCACGTTATTGATATATGCCGGAGTGTAAAGAACGTACCCCGAATTCTTCGACCCAAATAACAGCATATCGCATTCATCAAGGCTAAACGCCACTGAAAATCCAGATGATGCAAATATTAAAACATGTGAAATAAGAATAATTAGCTGCTTCATCGTCATCCAACAACTAGAAGCAAAGACAATGTCTTTGCTTCTAGTTGTATAAGCTTCTATTTCTTGGGTTTAGGAGGTTTGACGGGGTTTGGCTTATTCGGCTTTTCACTGCTGCCAGGCTTGTTGGGGTCCTGAACCGGGATCGAAGGAGTAGCAGGAGTAGCAGGCGGATCTGGTAATTCAACACAGATCTTGATTCCGAACTCGAAATGGCATTTAAGCTCGGTGATTGACTGGCTTGAAGTTTTGAGCCCAATGTAGCGCTTCGTCAAGGCCTGGGTCTTTTCTTCCTGGGATGCCGTGTTGATGAACTCATCCATCAGTCGCTGGGCACTTGTATCATAGGCAAGTCGATCCCTGATGGCGTAGAGCTGCTGGTTAACTTGGTGCTCTGAAGTTGCTTGTGAGCCTTGGAGGCTATTGGCTTTGCTTGCTTCTGGTGGGAGCATGTCAGGCTACCTCCCACATGCTGTCAGCATGCGCATGGATAGTCCGGAGATTACGAGCTTTTGCACGTTAAGACTCCTATCAAAGATAGCGGCTACCATAAGGCATGGTAGCCGCTACGACTGATATTATACTTGCTTATTTTCCTATTCGTCATTATTAGATAAAAAGAAGCATACCAGGTCGCCGGGCCTTAAAGGAGCCCGTTACAAGTGGGAAGGGCGATCGCCCCCCCTGATCGCCTAGTCCGCCTGGTAATCTCGGATGGCCGCCCTGACCTCGGCTTCGAGGCGGGGCGGCTTCGTCTCGGCGAGGGTGAAGATCCGCTGCCAGAGGGGATCCTTCAAGGGCTCGAGGCGGAGATGCAGGGTCTCGGAGCGCTCGTAGACGTCTTGCCAGACCCCCTGGATCCTTCGCCAGGTGGGCTGGTTCTGGGTCCACCAAGTCCGGGCGGCGGCGCAGCGCGCATCATCCACCCGCCGGTAGCGGTTCTCGCCGTGTTCCTGGACCAGGGGCACGGTCCGGCCCTTTGAGAGTCGGAGTTTCTGGTTCTCCTGGAGATGGCTCCAGCCGTCGGAATTGAGCTGGTGGCGGTTCTCCCGGGCGAGGACGTCGTAGTCGCTGCGCTGGGTGTATTCTCGGCGAGGCAAGGGCGACCAGGCGCGCGCCACCCAGAAGGACGGGCCCGCGTCATGGGTCCATGCGGCAAGCCCCTCGTAGCGCGGGCTATCGTCCACCTCGTAGACCCGCTGCGCCCAGCGGCCTGCGGCGTCGCTAGGGTTGAGGTGGCGTTTCTGCCAGCGGCCGTTGCCTTGGTACTCGAAGAGCATGCTCGGCTCGTAGTCCCAGACCTGCCGCCAATGCTTCTGCACTCCCTGGGAGCCGACGAGGAGGTGCTGCAGGGAGATCGCGCGCTCGGAGACGCGATCCGCCACGACCCATTCGAGCCCCTTGACCTGCTTGGGCGGGCGCAGCGGGTAACCGGGCTTCAAGGCCGCGGTCTCCGTGTAGGAGTAGCTGACCTCGAAGCAGCCGCATTGCTTGAGGATGGCGGCGCGATCGCGCGCGAGGGGGGACTCCCCCCCGGACGGACCGGACGCCCCGTTCAGCGAGGTGTTCAGCGCCGCAAGCATCGCCAGAAGAAACTCGATCATGGTCGCTTCCCCCTCCCCCTTTATCGCGCCTCCCCCCGCCAGAGGCAATGGCTACGTTGGCCAAGCATGTCGGCATGCGCTCAAAACGCCTGCGAGAGCCTCCCCATGGCCGTCAAACCCCCTTGCCAAGATGGCCGTCGCGATCCAGCATGGGAGAGCGCCCCGGACGACCCGCGGGCTTCCCCTTCGCATCCGGAGAATCACATGGCTTCGACTAACAAAGCCCCGACCGGCCTGGGCTTCATTTTCGTGACGCTACTTCTGGACGTCATGGGCGTCGGGCTGATCATCCCGATCCTTCCGCAACTGGTGGAGGCCCTCACCGCCGATCCCACGGCGGCAGCGCGCTACTACGGAGCGCTCTTCACCATCTTCACCCTGATGCAGTTCCTCTTCGCCCCCGGGCTGGGCGCGCTCTCCGACCAGGTGGGCCGCAAGCCGATCCTCCTGCTCTCGCTGGCGGGCTCGGCCATCGGCTACCTCGGCATGGCCATCGCCCCCTCCCTGGTCTGGCTCTTCGTGGCCCGGGCCCTCGCGGGCATCGCCGGAGCCTCCGTGACCGTCGCCTCGGCCTACATCGCCGACGTCTCGACGCCTGAGAACCGCGCCCAGAACTTCGGCCTCCTGGGAGCCGCCTTCGGCCTCGGCTTCATCTTCGGGCCCGCCCTCGGCGGCCTCCTGGGCAACTTCGACATGCGCCTGCCCTTCTACGCGGCAGCCGCCGTTTCGGTCCTCAACGCCGTCTACGGCGTCTTCGTCGTGCCCGAATCCCACCGCCTGGAGAATCGCCGGCGCTTCACCCTCTCCAAGGCCAACCCCCTCTCGTGGATCGGCCTCTTGAAGCGCTACCCCGTCGTCATGGGCCTGGCGACGACGCTCTTGCTCACCAGCCTCGCCCAGAACTCGCTGCACAGCGTCTGGGTCCTCTTCACCGCGTACCGCTTCCACTGGAACCCGGGCCAGAACGGCATGGCCCTGGCCTTCGTGGGCGTCGCCTCGGCCGTCGTGCAAGGCGGGCTCATCCGCCTGATCGTTCCCAAGCTGGGAGAGCGCCGCGCGGTGCTCTACGGCCTCGGCATCAGCGCCATCTCCTTCGTCCTTTACGGCCTGGCCACCCAGGGCTGGATGATGTACGCCGTGATCGCCCTCGGCGCCCTCGGAGGCATCGCGGGACCGGCCGTCCAAGGCCTGATCGCAAGCCAGGTCAACCCCGACGAGCAAGGCGCGGTCCAGGGCGCCCTGGCGAGCCTGATGAGCGCGACCGGCATCGTCGCCCCCCTCGTGGCCAGCAGCCTCTTCGCCCACTTCACCGCCCCGACCACGGCCGTCACCCTCCCGGGCATCTCCTTCTTCGTCGGAGCCGCCCTCCTGGTCCTGGGCCTGGCCAACGCCGCCTGGCAATTCGGCAAGCACCCAGCCCCCACGCCCGCCCCGACCCCGGTGGCACCGGTCTAAAGAACCTCGGGCGCTATCTCCGGCTCGCCGGGCAGGCCGCACCTGCCCTCGGCGCGCCGGAGATTTTTTGTCTCCACCCTCCCCTTGCCCCCTGGGGCAGGCGGTGGCAAGCTGGATGCGGGATGTCCTCGGTCCCCGCAGGAGGCGCCATGCCCACTCCCGCCGATCCGATCTGGAATCCGCTGCGACACGGCACCTTCCGCGCGTTCTGGCTGGCGTCCCTGGTCTCGAACCTCGGGACCATGATGCAGAGCGTGGGAGCCGCCTGGCTCATGACCTCCCTCTCGGCCTCCCCGCTCCTGGTCGCCATGGTCCAGACCGCGACCAACCTGCCGACCTTCGTCTTCGCCCTCGTGGCCGGAGCCCTCGCCGACATCGTCGACCGCCGCAAGCTGATCCTGGCCACCCAGACCTGGATGCTCCTCTCGGCCCTCCTGCTGGGCCTCCTGACGCTCACCGGGAACACCACCCCCTTCGCCCTCCTGGCGCTGACCTTCTCGCTGGGAGCCGGGGCCGCCCTCAACGCCCCGGCCCTTCAGGCCATCGTGCCCGAGCTGGTCCCCCGCGACGAGCTCACCGAGGCCATCACGCTCAACTCCGCCGGCTTCAACCTCGCCCGCGCCGCCGGACCCGCCCTCGGAGGCTTGGTCGTCGCCATCCTGGGCGTCGGCATGACCTTCATGCTCAACGCCGTCTCCTTCCTCGCCATGATCCTGACGGTCTTCCGCTGGCCCCGGGTCCCCGAAGGGAGCGTGCTTCCTGCCGAACGCATGCGCGCGGCCATGCGCAACGGCCTGCGCTACGCCCGCCACTCCCCCGACATCCAGGTCGTCCTCATCCGCGCCGGCACCTTCATCCTCTTCGCCAGCGCCCTCTGGGCCCTCATGCCCCTCATCGCCCGGAACCTCCTCAACACCGGCCCCACCGGCTACGGCTTGCTGCTGGGCTTCTTCGGCGCGGGCGCCGTCGCCGGAGCCCTGGCGATGCCCCGCATTCGCCTCGTCGCTTCGCTCGACACGCTCCTGACCGTCGGCTCCCTCGCCTACGCCGCCGCCATGCTCATGTTGGCCGCCAGCCGCACGCTCACCCTCTCGGGTTTCGCCATGCTGGCCGCCGGAGCGGCCTGGCTGCTCATCCTCTCCGGCTTCAACACCAGCATCCAGTGGGCCGTTCCCCCCTGGGTCCGCGGCCGGACCATGGCCCTCTACTTGCTCGTCGTCTTCGGAGGCCTCTCGGTCGGAAGTCCCCTCTGGGGCGCGCTCGCCGCAGTCACGAGCCTCCCCGTCGCCCTCGCCGCCGCCGGCCTCGGCATGCTCGCGTCCCTGCTCGCGGTCTCGCGCTACCGCCTCGACGCCATCGAGCGGCGCGACCTCACCCCCTCCATGCACTGGCCCGAGCCCATCCTCGCCGCCCAGCCGGCCCCCGATGAGGGGCCCGTCTTCGTCACCATGACCTACCAGATCGACCCCGCGCGCCGGGACGAGTTCCTCTGCGCCATGCACGAAGTGCGCCGGCTCCGCCTCCGCAACGGAGCGCTCCGCTGGAACCTGCTTCGCGACCCCAACGACCCCTCACGCTACGTAGAAATCTTCGTCGACGAGACCTGGCTCGCCCATATGCGCCTCCACGAGCGCCCCACCCTCGCCGATCGCGAGCTCGAGGCCCATGCCTGGGCCTTTCACGTCGGCGATCGCCCCCCGGAGATCCGTCATTACTTCGGAGAACCCTTCTAAGGGGGCCCTTCGTCCCGGTTGCCAAGACGCGTCGGCTATGGCAGTCTGACGAAGTCGAGGACCCGATTGGAAGGGAAAGCACCATGTCCGTCGAAAACACGCCCATACCCACCGACATCGCCATCGCCCAGGGGGCCGAGCTGGCTCCCATCACGGACGTGGCGGCCCGAATCGGCCTGGAACCCGATGACCTCGAGCTTTACGGCAAGTACAAGGCCAAGATCGCCCCGCATGTCTGGGAGCGCCTCAAGGACCGCCCGGACGGCAAGCTCATCCTCGTTACGGCCATCTCCCCGACGCCCGCCGGCGAAGGCAAGACCACCGTCACCGTCGGCCTCGGACAGGCCATGCAAGGCCTCGGGCTGCGCTCCCTGATCGCCATTCGCGAACCCTCGCTCGGTCCCGGCTTCGGCATCAAGGGAGGAGCCGCCGGCGGGGGCTACGCCCAGGTCGTGCCGATGGAGGACATCAATCTCCACTTCACGGGGGACTTCCACGCCATCACGACGGCCAACAACCTGCTGGCCGCGATGATCGACAACCATTTGCATCATGGCAACGCGCTCGGGATCGACCCCCGCCGGATCACCTTCAAGCGCGTCATGGACATGAACGACCGGGCGCTTCGCCAGGCGGTCCTCGGTCTTGGGGGGCGCGCGAACTCCGTGCCGCGCCAGGACGAGTTCATGATCACCGCCGCCTCCGAGGTCATGGCCTCCCTCTGCCTCGCCACCGACCTGATGGACCTCAAGCGGCGCTGCGGCGAGATCCTCGTGGGCTACACCTTCGACGACCGGCCCGTCCGCGCCCGGGACCTGGGAGCGCAGGGGGCCATGGCCGTGGTCCTCAAGGAAGCCATCAAGCCCAACCTCGTGCAAACCCTCGAGCAAAGCCCCGCCATCCTTCACGGCGGCCCCTTCGGGAACATCGCGCACGGCTGCAACTCCGTGGCCGCCACCCGGCTCGCGCTCAAGCTCGCGGACTACGTCGTCACCGAGGCCGGCTTCGGGGCGGATCTCGGCGCCGAGAAGTTCATCGACATCAAATGCCGCATCGGCGGCTTCCGGCCGGAAGCCGCCGTCCTCGTGGCCACCATGCGCTCCATCAAGATGAACGGCGGCGTCCCCAAGGAGGAGCTCGCCCAGGAGAACCTCGACGCCCTCGCGCGCGGGGCCGCCAACCTCCGGCGCCACCTCCGCAACGTGACCCAGGTCTACGGCCTGCCCTGCGTGGTGGCGCTCAATCGCTTCCCCACCGACACCCCGGCCGAGATCGACCTCGTGCGCCTGGTCGTCGAAGAGGAAGGCTGCGACATGGTCGAGACCGAGGTCTTCTCGCATGGCGGATCAGGCGGCGAAGCGCTCGCCCGGCGCATCGTGGAGCTCTGCGAAAAGCCCTCGGCCATGCAGTTCGTCTACGAGGACGCCGATCCCCTTGAGGTCAAGATCGAGAAGATCGCCCGCAAGGTCTACGGGGCGGACGGCGTGGACTTCACGCGCGAGGCGAAGCGCATGCTGGACCGGCTCCAGGTCGAGGGCTTTGCCGAAGCTCCGGTCTGCATCGCCAAGACCCAGTACTCCTTCAGCGACGATCCCAAGCAGCTCGGCGCTCCCACGGGCTGGCGACTGACCATCCGAGAGGTCCGTCCCTCGGCGGGCGCGGGCTTCGTCGTGGCCCTCGCCGGCGAGATGATGACCATGCCCGGCATGCCCGTCGCCCCCGCGGCCACCCGCATCGACATCGACGCCGACGGCCGGATCGTCGGGCTCTTCTGAGTCGACCAGCCTGAAGACTGACGGCCTTCAAACCTGGTCGCATGCGAAGGAGCGCCTCCTGACGGAGGCGCTCCGGGCTTTTGGTTGGGTTACATGGCCGCCTTGAAGAGGCCGATGACCTCGTTGAGGGTCGCCTTGCGGGGGTTGGTCGCCATGCAGGCATCCTTCTGGGCGTTCTCGGCCATGATCGGGAGGTCTTCCTCCTTGACGTTCAAGGCCGATAGGCCAGAGGGGATGCCGATGTCGGAGGCGAGCTTGCGGATGGAGGCGATCGCCTTCGCCGCCGCCTCCACCGTCGAAAGGCCCGCGACGTTCTCGCCGAGGGCCACGGCGATATCGGCGAAGCGCTCCGGACAGGCGATCAGGTTGAACTCGCAGACGGCCGGCAAGAGGATGGCGTTGCAGACCCCGTGCGGGAGGTTGTAGAAACCGCCGAGCTGGTGCGCACAGGCGTGAACGTAGCCGAGGCTGGCGTTGTTGAAGGCCATGCCGGCGAGGTACTCGGCGTAGGCCATCTTGTCGCGGGCTTCGAGGTTCTGGCCATTGGCCACCGCGGGGCGCAGGGACTTGGAGATGAGCCGAATGGCCTGGAGGGCGCAGGCGTCGGTGATCGGGGTGGCCGCGGTGGAGACGTAGGCCTCGACCGCGTGGGTGAGGGCGTCCATGCCGGTGGCGGCCGTCAGGGACGGGGGCTTGCCGAGCATCAGGACCGGGTCGTTGATGGCGATGTTCGGGGTGCAGCGCCAGTCGACGATGGCCATCTTCACGTGGGTATCGGTGTTGGTGATGATGCAGAAGCGGGTCATCTCGCTGGCCGTGCCCGCAGTGGTGTTGATGGCCAGGAAGGGCGGCATCGGCTTGGTGGACTTGTTCACGCCCTCGAAGTCCCGGATGTCTCCGCCGTTCCCGATGACCAGGCCGACGCCCTTCGCGCAGTCGTGGGCGGAGCCGCCGCCCAGCGAGACGATGCCGTCGCAGCCGTTGTCCCGGTAGACCGTCACGCCGTCCGCGACGTTCTGGTCGGTCGGGTTGGGCTCCGCGCCGTCGAAAACGACCGCCGAGAGGCCCGCCGCCTCCAGCTGGGACTTGATCATGTCGGCGACGCCCATCTTGGCGAGGCCGGCGTCGGTGACGATGAGCAGCTTGGTGACGCCGAGCGCCTTGGCCTGCTCACCGGCCTCCTTGGACGAGCCGACGCCCATCAGCGAGACCGTGGGAATGAAGAATCCGAAGGTTTGATCGGCAAGGGCCATGAGTTACCTCCTCGAGCGCGGCCCGCGAACGCGCCGTCCGCGAGGCCAATTTGCCTTGCTATGCACTCCGGGGGCATGGCCCCGGGACGTTTCAAGGTCCTCGGGCCCGCGTCACGCGCAGGGGGCCGAGGGTGGCTCGAAGAATTCAGGCGACCAACGAGTGGTGGCGAGGAAGTCGTCGGAGGAATCGCGAGCCGACTGAGGTCGCGTCAGGCGCGAGGCCTCAATGCTCGTTATTATGCCGTTCTAGGAACTTTTATCCATCCGTACAAGCTACCGGGCTCGCGGTGAAGCCTTCCACGGCTAGCTCAAGGCGACGTCGAGCACCATCATCAGGACGAAGCCGAGCATCAAGCCGGCGGTCGCTTCCTGGGCATGCTCCTTGTGGTGGCTCTCGGGAATCATCTCGTTGCTGACCACGTAGAGCATCGACCCGCCGGCGAAAGCGAGGGCGAAGGGCAGCAAGGCGCTGACCTGGGAGACCGCGGCGTAGCCCAAGAGGGCGGCTCCCGCCTCGACGACGCCGGTCACGACGGTCATGCCGAGCGCCTGGCGGAAGGCGTAGCCGGCGGCCATCATGGCGATCGCCACCACGAAGCCCTCGGGCACGTCCTGGAGCGCGATGCCCGTCAGGATGGGAAGCGCCAGGCTCAAGTCCTGGCTGCCGGCCCCCGAGCCGACGGCCAGGCCCTCGGGAAGGTTATGCAGCGTGATGGCGAGGACCAAGAGCCAGAGGCGCTTCAGGGTCACCGAGGAGGGCCCGCCCTCTCGACCGGTCGTGAAGTGCTCGTGCGGGATGTAGAGGTTGCAGAGGTGCAGGAAGAGCGCCCCCAGGAGGAGGCTGAGGCCCACGAGCACGGCTGCGGGGATTTTGTCGGCCCCGGTGGCGATCGCGCGGTCCAGGGCCGGCAGGATCAGCGAGAAGGACGTCGCGGCGAGCATCACTCCCGCGCTGAAGCCCATCAAGGCATCCTGCATGCGCTCGGGGATCCGCCGGGAGAGTGCGGCAGGCAAGGCCCCGGCGGTCGTAGCCACGGCCGTCACCAGGCTGGCGGTCAAAGCGAAGATCAAGGGATGCTCCATGGGTGACGTCCTTCCAATCGGGGGCTGAAACGGGATTCGCCCATGAAGCCGCGGCCTCACGGGCGAATCCGAGGGAAATTAGGCCTCCAGGAGGCTGCGAAGCATCCAGGCGGTCTTCTCATGCACCTGCAAGCGCTGGGTGAGCAGGTCGGCCGTCGGCTCGTCCGAAGCCTGATCCGCGAGGGGGAAGACGGAACGCGCCGTCCGGATCACGGCTTCCTGGCCCTCGACCAGCAGGCGGATCATTTCCTGGGCCTTGGGGACGCCCGAGGTTTCGGGAATCGAGCTGAGGTGCGCGAACTCGGCGTAGGTGCCCGGCGCGGGGAAGCCCAGGGAGCGGATGCGCTCGGCGATGAGGTCGACGGCGAGGGCGAGCTCGTTGTACTGGGTCTCGAACATCAGGTGAAGCGTCTGGAACATGGGTCCCGTGACGTTCCAGTGGAAGTTATGGGTCTTGAGGTAAAGGGTGTAGGTATCGGCCAGAAGGCGGCTGAGGCCTTGGGCGATCGCCTCGCGCTCCGCCTCGGAGAGGCCGATGTCGATGGTCATGCGGGGAGTGGTCATGATGTCCTCCTTCGAAATCCTCGCGAATGGGTCGGGGCCCACGCCCCTGTTTGTTTCTACCATGCGACCGGCGAATCCGGCCGTCAACCGGGCCATTTACGGAACTCCCTCGATTTAGAATAACTCTAACCCCAAGCTCAAAAGAAAGGGGCTCGCGCCCCGTCGTTCCGCCGATGAGGTTAATTTTAGAATCATTCTAAAATGCTGTCAAGGGGGCGAGACGCACGAGTTCCCTTCGGCTTCCCACTCGAAAGCTTCCACTCGCTGACGATCACGCCGAGCACGATGAGCGCGGCCCCGAGAAGCGCCGGCCCGGGAAGCCGCTCGCCCGCCATCCGGCCGACGATGCCGGCCCAGACCGGTTCGCTGGCGTAGATCAGCGTGGCCCGCGTGGGCGAGACGGCCTTCTGCGCCCAGTTCATCGTGAACTGGATCAGGATGCTGGCCGCCCCCATACTCACCGCGGCCACGAGCCAGACCCAGGAGAAGGCCGGAAGCCCTTCTCCGACCACCGGCATCATCAGCAGCGAGAGCAGACCCGCGGCCAGCAGTTGGACGGTGGTGATCCGGCGCAGGTCCACCTGCCCGGCGAAGCGGCTGATGAGGATGATCTCGGCGGCGATCGCCACGGCGCCCAGCAACGTCGCCACTTCCCCTGGGCTCATGCTCAGGCTCCCGGCTTCCGGGCCCGCCACGAACATCAACCCCACGAAGGCGAAGGCGATGCCGATCAGGTTCATCGGCAACGGGGGCCGACGCAGCGCCAGCCACTGCAAGAGAGGAACCATGGGTACATAGAGCGCGGTGATGAAGGCCGACTTGCTGCTGCTGATCGACTGCAATCCGAAGGTCTGTAGGCCATAGCCCAGGAAGATGGCGATGCCGATGGCGATCCCGGCTCCCAGCTCTCGCCGCGTGAGACCAGCCAGCGCGCCGCGGAAGACGAGGAGGCTGATCACGCCGGCCGTGACGTAGCGAAGGCCCACGAAGAAGAGGGGACCGCAGTGCCGCATGGCGAGGTGGACGACGAGAAAGGTCGCCCCCCATATCATGGAGATGACGACGAGGGCCAGTTCGTGCCGGCTCAGGCCCAGATTCGGGCGCTTGGGAGAAGAGGAACCATGCAACATCATGCTGACGAGCATATAGGCAATATAGTGCACAGTCCAGCCCCCCGGTCGGACGTTCTCGCGCATGTCAGCGAGAATCTGCGCCGCTTGCGCCACCGTGCCGGGATGAGTCAGGCCGCGCTTGCCGACGCATCGGGGATCAGCCGCCGCATGATCGTCAAGCTGGAAGCGGGCGATACGAACATCAGCCTGGCCAGTCTCGATCGCCTGGCTGAGGCGCTGGCGGCGAGTTTCGTGGAGATCGTCAGCGATCCGGCGGCACAGAGCAAGAGCCTCGACGCCGTGGTTTGGCGCGGCGCCGAACCTGCCAGTCAGGCCATTTTGCTGGGCAGCGTTCCGGCGCGCCGCGAAGCCCAACTCTGGTCATGGTCCCTCGGGGCGGGCGAGCGCTATGCGGCCGAGCCGGATCCCTCCGGCTGGCATGAGATGGTGGTGGTGACCGAAGGGCGGTTACGGATCGACCTGGAAGAAGGGCCGCTCACGCTCGATGCCGGGGAGTATGCGATCTACAACAGCGCCCAGACCTATGCCTACGTGAACCTCCATGAGGGCGTCACGCGCTTCATCCGCAACTCCGTCGCGTAAGCAACGACAACGAGCGCCTCTCCTGGCCTGGTTCATTCACGCGAACATGCGTGCCTAGGTCTGCGTGGCAGGCTGCAGTTACCCATCGGCCACCCACGACCCACGTCTCAGGACGACGGATTTCTTACTCGCAGAACACCCGGACGCTGGTCTTGTTCTCATCCTTGCCGTCCACCTCTACGGTCAAGTCGTCGAGATGGTCGATGATCTCCTCGAGGTTCTCGGGCTTGATCTGCGACAGAGTGAGCGGGATGCCGTGCTGGCTGAACGCCTTGTCGAGCTGGTCGTGGGCCTGGACGGGGATGAGTCCCGCAAGGCGGACGCCGGCGCGCAGAAGCTGTATGGGCACGCGGATGTTGACCGTGGTAGGTCCGCCCTTGAGCCCTGTGGTGGCCTCGTCGGCCTCCACCAGCACGCGCAGGTACTTGGGGCGTGCCTTCGCGGGGACGGCTGCGCTCTGCGCGCCGCTGGCCGCCGAGGCGGAACTCTCCGGGGCAGAGCCCGGTTTCACGTCGAGGGCGGTGAGAAGGCGCTCGGCTTCGTCGGCGGTGATTTTGCCGGCAGCGAGCAAGTCGAGGATGGAGCGGCGATCGTCGTTCATGGTGAGACTCCTTCTGCGGGGTTCAGCCCAGGCGGACGCGAACTTCCGTCCCGGGCGAGTTGACTTCAACCAAGGTGTGCCGGAGCGAGCTGAGGATTTCCCAGGCGGCGGCGTAGAGACGCAGGGCGTTGACGCGTACGGACAAGCAGACGAGCGCGAGCACCGGAAGGCTCACCAGCAGCAGCGGCAGCAGCAGGATCCAGAGCAGGAAGAGCGGGATCCAGAGGCGAAGGCGATGCGAATGCTTGCCGGCGGGCGAGTGCGACCACCAGCGGATGCGAATGGAGGCGGTGAAGGGGATCATGGCTGGGGATCCTGAGCGCCTTCAAGGAGGCGGACAGCTTCGTCGGCAGAGATTTCGCCGCGGCTGAGACGGTCGATCACCAGGGAGCGCGGGGGCGCGGGCGGCGGTGGGGTGGTGTCGATGAACTCCAGCGAGCTGGAGATTCGGTTGAGACGTGCCTTGATCGTGGGATAACTCACCCCGAAGACCTGCTCCATTTCCTTGATGGATCCGTGGCTGTGCAGGAAGGCGATGACGAAGACCTGGTCTTCGGCGGAAAGGCGGGCGAGCTGGGGGAGCTCGAAGCTTCCCTCGATGGCGATGTCTTTGCCGGCAAGGCGGACCCGCTCGATGAGGACAGGCTGACCTTGGGTGAGTCGTGTGAGCTCCTGCCAGTCGGAAGCGGATTTGGGCGTGTCGGGCATGGTCACCTGCTGTTGGCTGGCTCCAGGCCGCAGGTCTGTTCTGCGGCATGAATTACGTAACAAGAGTATTCATGCCTGAAATACTTAAGAATATCAATAGTTAGATTGAGTTTCTTAATTTTAAGAGAGAGTCGATGCCGATCATCACCCCCACCCCGTAGCCATGAGCAGGTGCGGCATTGCACTCAAAAAGCCGGCCCCCTGTGGGGACCGGCCTCCGTGAATGCTAGATAAGGGTCGCGCGCGTTGTCACCCTCAAGCGCTAGTAACCGATGGCGAGCCCGCCCTTGCGGGGATCCCCCCAGCCTTCGAGCGTGCCGTCGGGTTTGCGCAAGATCAGCTGCGCATCTCCCAAGGAGGCTCGGACATGGATGGGATGTCCCATGGCCTCGAGGGCCTTCAGGGTCGCGGGAGCAAAGCCGTTGGCCTCGACGTCGATGGTCTGCGGCAGGCCCTGGTGATGGAAGCGCGGAGCCTCGATGGCCTGGCGCGCGTTCATGCCGAAGTCGATCACGTTCGTGATGACCTGCAGGGTCGTCGTGGGAATGGTCGAGCCGCCGGGCGTCCCGACCGCCATGAGGAAGCGGCCCTGGGGGTCGAGCACGATGCTCGGCGACATCGAGCTCAGCATGCGCTTCTTCGGGGCAACGGCATTGCGCTCGCCCTGCACCAGACCGTAGAGATTGGGAGCACCGGGCTTCACAGCGAAGTCGTCCATCTCGTTGTTGAGCAGCATGCCGGTTCCCGGCACCACGATCGCCGAGCCGTAGGCGCCGTTGAGCGTGTAGGTGTTGCTCACCACGTTGCCCTGGGCGTCGGCCACCACGTAATGCGTGGTCTCGGGCACCTCGACGACGTTCGCTTCCTGGAGGCTAGCCTCCGTGAGGCCGGGGCGGGTCGAGAACTCGGGCGTGGCCCGCGACATGTCCACCGTCGCGCGGCGGGCCTTGAGGTAGCCGGCATCCAGCAGCCGCGCGAGCGGGTTCTTCACGAAGTCGGGATCCCCCAGGTAGGTGTTGCGGTCGGCGTAGGCGCGGCGCTCGACCTCGGCGATGAGGTGCATCATCCGGGGCGAGTGGTAGCCGAGCTTGGAGAGGTCGTCGCCTTCCAGCATCGTGAGGATCTGGGCGAGCAGCATGCCTCCCGAGCTGGGAGGCGGCATGCTGATGATCTCGCGGCCGCGGTAGGTGAAGCGGATGGGCTCGCGCCACTTGGCCTGGTACTCGGCCAGGTCCTTGGCGGTCATGATGCCGCCGTTCTTGGCCATGTCGCGATCGATCAGCTGCGCCGTCCGGCCCTGGTAGAAGCCCGCAGGCCCCTGGTCGGCGATCAGGCGCAGGGTGGCGGCCAGCTCGGTCTGGACCAGACGCTCCCCGACTTTCAAGGGCTTGCCGTTCTTCAGGAAGATCCGAGCGGCCTCGGGATCGCGCCGCAGATCGTCCTGGTACTTTGCGAAGGACTCCGCGAGGCCCTGGTCGACGACGAAGCCGTCCTTAGCAAGCCGGACGGCCGGCTCCACGAGCGCCTTCCAGGGCAACTTGCCGAGCTTGGCGTGAGCCTCGTGGAAGCCCCGCACGGTGCCCGGGGTTCCCGCGCCCAGGCGGCTCGTCAGGCTGGCGTCGGTGGCGTTGCCCTTGGCATCCAGGAACATGTCGCGCGTGGCGCGCGCCGGGGCGGTCTCGCGGTAGTCGAGGGCGTAGGTCTTGCCGGAGGCGTCGCGGGCGACCATGAAGCCGCCGCCGCCGATGTTGCCGGCCTCGGGCCAGGTCACGGCCATGGCGAGGCCGACGGCGATCGCCGCATCCACGGCGTTGCCGCCCTGCTTGAGAATGTCGATGCCCACCCGGCTCGCGATCGGCGAGACGCTCGAAACCATGCCGTTGGAGGCTTTGGCCGGCTCTCCCTTGGCAGGATACGGCCATGGCGTGGCGGGCGAAACCGCATGGGCGGTCAACGGCGCGAGGACGACGCCGAAAAGAACCAGGGTGCGAGTCATGATCGAGCGCTTCACGGAAATGACTCCTTCCAGTAAGCGAGCAGAGCGGGACCATGCTACCACGGCTCGGCCGTTTGGCCCCAGCGCCCGAGCCGCCATTCACATGGCCCCTGCGCGCGTCTAAGATGGCGTCGAGGGGCGGACACCGCGGATCGCGCGGATCCGCAAGCAGCCCACTCGCACAGGTGGACCATGGCGGTGAACGCACGTTCTCCCGAAGCAATCCTTCGCGCCTTCTCGCAGGGCGCGGGGGCCTTCGTCGCTCTGATAGGCTTGCTGACCTTCCTGAGCGAAGCCTTCGCCCTGGGTCCAATCACCCAGGCGCTTCACGCGATCCCGATCCAACCGAACCAGCAAGCCCTGATGGCCATGATCCTGGGGTTCGCGCTCTTCCTTGTGCACGTGAAGAGTCCTTGGACCCGCCAGTTGGCTCAGGGACTCGGCCTGGCGGTGAGCGCCTATTGCCTCTTCGTCATCGCCGAGATTCTGATGGGTTTGCGCCTCGGGCTGGGGGAGTTGGCCTTTCCCCAAGGATTCGGTACCCTGAGCGGCGAGATGTTTACCCGGATGTCGCTGCCCAGCGCGATCGAGCTGGCGATGCTGGGGCTCGCGCTCGCGCTTGGTGCGCGCCGGCGCGGCTGGCCCTCCGACCTCCTCGCACTGACCACGCTGGGCTATCTCTTCATCACCGCCGTCATGGTGGCCCTCAACGTACAACACCGCTACGGCACGGCCTTCATGCTGCCCGCCGGAGCCTTACTCCTCAGCATTCTCGCATTCGGCGTCCTCTGCGCCCACCCGGACCGGGGCCTCATGCAGGCCATCACCAGCGAAACCCTGGTGGGCGTCGTCCTCCGCAGGCTCCTCCCGACGGCCCTGCTCGCTCCCACCATCATTGCCTGGGCGTGGGCGCAAGGGCTGCGCATCGGCCTCTTCGACGCGTCCGTCGGCATGTTCTTCGCCTTTCTCGCCACGACCGTCTTCGCGCTCGCCCTCGTCGGCTGGAACATCATCCCGCTCGCACGCCTGGAGCACGACCGAAACGAGGCCTTGGCGGCGCTGCAAGCCAGCGAGGCGAATGCCCGGCCGCTCGCAGCCATCGTCGAAGCCTCCCAGGACGCCATCACCACCTACGACCCCAAGACCTGGACCCTGACCTTCTGGAGCCAAGGAGCCGAAAAGCTCTGGGGATGGACCTCGGGAGAAGCCCTCGGAAAGCGCGTCGGCTTCCTCACGCACATAGAAGACCAGCCCGTTTTCCGGGACGCCTTCGTCGATCTCCAGGCCGGCAAGCCCGTGAGCATCCAGGACATCAAGGCGACGCGCCGGGATGGCGAGCAACGCGACGTCTCGGTCAGCATCTTCCCCATCCGGGACGAGCAAGGGCTCATCGTCGCTTTCGGCAGCATCCAGCGGGACATCACCGAGCAACGGCACACCCTCGTGGAGATGGCCCGCCGGACCGCCGAACTCAAGAAATCCGAAGAGCTGAACCGCCTCAAGGATCACTTCCTCTCGACCATCTCCCACGAGATGAAGACCCCGCTCTCGCTCATCACGGGCTACGCCGAGCTCCTCGAGGACGCCTGTCCGGACGAAACGATGATCGAAGGCATCAAGGAAGGCAGCCGCCGCCTCTCCGAGCATATCAACAACATTCTCGACTACAGCGCGCTCATCAGCGGCACCTTGCCGCTCTACAAGACCGACGTCTGCCCCGCCGAGGTCGTGGATCACGTCATCCCCTTGCTGCGGGAAGGCTTCGAGCAACAGCAGATCACCCTGGAAATCGACGTCAGCCCCGACACTCCCATCATCGCGGGCGACTTCCGCCGCATCTCCCAGATTCTCCTCGAGCTGCTGGAAAACGCCCAGAAGTTCACTCCTCCAGGCGGCAAGGCGGGAGTCCGGATCGGCCCGGCCGACGGCAACGTGCGCCTGGATGTTTGGAATACGGGAGAAGGCATCCCCGAGGAGGACTTCAGTCGCATCTGGGAGGCCTTCAGCCAGCTCGCGACCGAGGACGCCTTCCGCAAGGGCGGGCTCGGTCTGGGGCTCACCATCGTCAAGCGGCTGGTCGAGCTTCACGGAGGCCGCGTCGCGGTGGCCAGCCAGATCGGCCGTGGAACGACGTTCACGGTCTATCTGCCCACCGGAGCTCCCCGCGGTTGCCCTGAGCCTGAGGCCACGCGACAGGAAAGCGAACGCCGAGGCTCCGCGTGAGCTTCAGCACGTGAGGCTCA
>RCUK01001229.1_pt1 | contig 17015 bp, 16 predicted proteins | sample 2166381 | NCBI WGS metagenome assembly RCUK01 (sample SAMN09932809, study PRJNA488358) | compost metagenome | isolation source: compost soil in an enriched community | place: Germany: Experimental Botanical Garden | reverse complement strand
TCAGGCCGGGCAGGCCGGCATCCAGGGATTGCGCCACGGCCTGGCCGATGGCGCCGAAGCCGGCGATGCCGACGCGGTAGCTGTTCATGGGAATCCAGAAGGTTGGGCTCGCGGAAAGGACCGCGGGCGGTTCGGGAAAGCGGCGGCGCAAAACGCCGCGCAGGGCCGCCGGCCACTGTAGCCAGCGCATCGCCGCGCGTCAATGCGCGATGCCGGCCGGCTGCGGATACACTCGTGCGATCTATTGATCGGAGCCGGGCCATGCAGATTCACCCCGAGACGCCAGCGGACCACGATGCGATCTTCGCCGTCACGCAGGCGGCATTCAAGAACCACCCGCACAGCCAGCAGACCGAGGGCTATATCAACAACGCGCTGCGTGAAGCCGGCGCGCTGACTTTGTCGCTGGTGGCGCGGGAGCAAGGGCGGGTGGTCGGGCATATCGCGTTTTCGCCCGTGACGATCAGCGATGGCGCGCCGCATTGGTACGGGCTGGGGCCGGCCGCGGTGCTGCCGGAATTCCAGGGCCGGGGCATCGGCGCGGCGCTGATCCGGGACGGCCTGGCGCGTCTGAAGGCATTGGGCGCCGCGGGTTGCGTGGTGCTGGGCGAACCGGACTACTACTCGCGCTTCGGATTTGCGGCAACGCCGGCGCTGATTTATCCCGGCGTTCCGCCGGAGTACTTCCTGGCCCAGGTCTTCACGCGGCCCGCGCGCGGCCAGGTGTCGTATCACGAAGGATTCGCCGCAACGCCGCCGCAGGCTTGAACGCCAGGGCCTGTGCGAGGCTCCTTTTAGTGCTAACAGGCCCTAGGCGGCCAGTGCGAATTCCGGCCCCTTGTAGTCCGGGGCGATCTCGACCTCGCCCGAGGCCAGGCGCGCGGACCAGTCGTCCAGCACGCCGCGCTCCCGCGCGCTGACCTGCGCGCCCAGCACCAGGCGTAGCGACGCCGCGGCTTCCAGGCCAAAGCGCGTGATGCGTCCGACAGCCAGCGCGCCCGCCGTGTGGTCGGCTGCGGCGCGTTCCACGCACAGTCCCGAATCCGCCAGCGCCGATGCCAGATACACCTGAGGGTCGCGCGCCACCCAATCCAGCACATTGCCGATCTGCCAGATTCCCGCCTGGCGGCAGGCGCGCGTCACGCCGTCGCGGCCGCCATCCATCATTGCGAACAGCACGCGGGCGTCTTGCGCGATGAGCGCCTGCGTCCATGCCGCGCCCAGTTCCGGGTCGTGCTGGTTGCCGCAGAACCCGGTCAGCGGGTCTAGCGCGGCGACGCGGCGCACGCCGTCGGCGAATGCGGCGCGTCCCTTCAGGCCCGGGCGCACCCGTTCGCCCGACAGGTGGGCCGCGCGGCCGTCGCCGGCGCGCAGGCCCGCCAGCACGCCGGCCAGGAAGGCGGAGTGTTCTTGCAGAATTTCGTAGGACGCCACGTTGGCGGCGGTGTGGCTGCCCTGCGTGATGGCGAACTGCGTGCGTGGAAAGTGCGGCGCCACCTCGGCGACGGGCGCGTCGCCCTGGCCGCCATGCACGATGACCAGATCAGGATTGCCGTTGCACAGCTGCGCGAGGCGCTCGGCGCGCGCGCCCGGATCGCTGGCGGCCACCCATTCCGTTTGCAGCGCGTGGCCCGCCCGCGCGGCGCGCTCCGCGCCATGAACCGCGGCTTCGTTGAATCCGCCCCTGCCCGGAAAACCGAACAGCACAAGAATGCGGCGCGCGCTCACAGGCTGGCTCCCGTCGCTCGCACCACGGGCCCCCAGCTGTCGGCTTGATGGCGCACGAAGGCCGTGAATTCGGCGGGGGATTTCTGGGCCAGCACGAAGCCCTGGCCCTCAAGCTTGGCGCGGATGTCGGGGGTGCGCAGCACGTCGCCGATTTCCGCGTGCAGCCGCTGCGAGACCGCGTCGGGCAGTCCCGCGGGGCCCGACAGGCCGATGAAGTTCTCCGCGACCAGTCCGGGATATCCCAGTTCGCCGACCGAGGCTATGTCTGGCGCCTGCGGCACGCGCTGCTGGGTGGTGACGGCCAGCAGGCGCAGCTGGCCCGAGCGCAGGAAGGGCAGGTTCTGCGGCAGGGCATCCACCGCGAAGCGGATCTGCCCGCCCAGAAGATCATTGCGCATTGCGCCCGAACCCTTGTAGGGGATGTGCTGCAGCGGCGCGCCGGTCTGCCGCGAATAAAGTTCGCCCACGATCTGCCCCACGGATGCCAGCCCGCCGCTGCCGTACTGCACCGGCTGGTCCTGCGCCTTGATCCATGCGGTCAGCTCCGCGAAGCTGGCGACGGGTACGGAGGGATGCACGACGAAGACGGTGGGCACCGCGCCGATGTAGGCGACATGGCTGAAGCTCGCCAGCGCGTCGTAGCCGCCTTGCGGCATCAGCGCCGGCGAAATGGACAGGGGCGCGGAGTTCGACATCAGCAGGGTGTAGCCATCGGCCGGCGCTTGCGCCACCAGGCTGGCGCCGATGGTGGAGCCGGCGCCTGGCTTGTTCTCGATGACGATGGCTTGCCCCAGACGCTCGGCCAGCACCGGCGCGATGATGCGCGCGGCGATGTCGCTGGCGCCGCCGGGCGGGAAAGTGACGATGAGGCGGATGGGACGCTCGGGCCACGTGGCGGCGCGTGCGGCACGGGGCCGCGCCAACGGCAGCGCCAGGGCGCTGGCAAGCATGAATTTGCGTCGGGAGATCGGCATGACGTGGCTTCTACAGTGCGGCCGCGCTTGCGGCAAAGGCGCACACTGTAGAAAACCGGGCGGCGGCTGACAAAGAACTTGTAGCCGTTTGCTTATGCCCGCCGCGCGTTGCGCGGCGGGGACTTCACTGAAGAGGCCCTAGCTGCCTTTCTGCGCCTTCGCCATGTAGTCGACGGTCAGGTTCGACAACGCACGCACGCCGTTGATGAGGCCCGATTCATCCACATGGAAACGCGGCGAGTGGTTGGGGGCGGCCTTCTCGACGTCGGTGCCCTTGGGCGTCACGCCCAGGTAGAAGAACATGCCGGGCACCTTTTCCTGGTAGAAGGAAAAGTCCTCGGACGCCGTGGACTTGGGCTGCAGGCCGTAGTTGCCGTCGCCGGCCACGCGACGCAGCGTGGGGCCCATCTGCTCGGTCAGCGCGGGCGGGTTGACGGTGGCGTTGTAGAGCTCCACCACCCGCACGTCCGCCTTGGCGCCGGCGCTCTGCGCGATCATGTCGGCGGTGCGCGCAATGCGCTGGTGGATGTCCTTCTTCATGCCTTCGTCGTAAGTGCGGATGGTGCCCGTCATGGCGACGCTGTCCGGCACGATGTTCATGCGGTTGCCGCCATGGATGGCGCCCACGGTAATCACGGCCGGCTCCAGCATGCTGTTGATCTGGCGGCTGGGGATGGTCTGCAGGCCCAGGATGATCTGCGAGCTGACCACGATGGGGTCGATGCCCGACCAGGGGCGCGCGCCGTGGGTCTGCTTGCCGGTGACGTCGATCCAGAACTGGTCGGCGGCCGCCATGGCCGGGCCGCTGCGCCAGGCCAGCCAGCCCGCCGGATAGGAGCTGGACACATGCAGGCCGAAGATGGCGTCCACCTTGGGGTTCTCCAGCACGCCTTCCTGCACCATCATCTTGGCGCCCCAGATCTTCTTGCCGTCGGGCTCGAAGTCCGCGGGGCTTTCCTCGGCGGGCTGGAAGATGAATTTCACGCTGCCGGGCAACTGGTCCTTCATGCCGGCCAGCACTTCCGCCGTGGCCATCAGGATGGCCGTGTGCGTGTCGTGGCCGCAGGCGTGCATCACGTCCACTTCCTTGCCCAGGTAGGTGCCCTTGGCCTTGGATGCGAACGGGAGGTCGACTTGTTCCTTGACGGGCAGGGCATCCATGTCGGCGCGCAGCGCCACCACGGGGCCAGGCTTGCCGCCCTTGAGCACGGCGACCACGCCGGTGCCGGCGACGCCGGTCTTAACGTCCATGCCCAGCGCGCGCAGATGGTCGGCCACGAGCTTGGACGTGCGGTGTTCCTGGTTGCCCAGTTCGGGATGTTCGTGGATGTCGCGGCGCCAGGCGATGAGCTTGTCTTCGATGGCCTTGGCGCGCTGATCGATCTGCGCGGCCAGCGCGGGATCGGCGGCGGGCTGCACCGCGCCCTGGGTGCCGGGAGCGCCTTGCGCGGCGGCCGGGCCGGCAAGCGCCAGATGAGCGGCCAGCGCCAGCGGCGCCAGGCGGAACAGGGTTTTGCGATGTTGCATGCTCTCCTCCTCTTGGTTGTTAACCTGTTATTGGATGAGGATCTTACCCGAGCCAAACCGCCTTGACCCGGCTGTTTCCCGCGCTTACTTTGCGCGGAATTTACCGGTCGGATCGTGGTTTTACCTGGCGTCGGCCGGGGCCGTGCGCAAGGCGGGTCTGGCGCCGCGGGTGACGGCAAGCAGCAACAGCGCGGCCAGCACCGACGCCGTGCCCGCCACCAGCATGGCGGCGTGGAAGCCGCCTGCCAGCGCGTCGGCGTACAGGGCGCCGGCGCCTGGGGGGTGTGCCGGCAGCACGTGCCGTGTGACGGCCGCGCGCGCCGCCGATTGCGGATCGTCGGCGCCCAGCCGCGCCAGGGCGGCCGCCAGCGCGTCGATGGCGCGTCCGCTCATCAATGCGCCCAGCAGCGCGATGCCTATCGTCATGCCGGTCTGGCGCAGCGCGTTCATGGTGGCCGACGCCATGCCGGAGCGCTCGACCGGCACCGTGGCCATGACGGCCATGCTGGTGGACGGCACGGCCAGCCCCATGCCCAGGCCCAGCATCACCATCAGGGTCCCGGACAGCGCGAATGGCGTATCCGCTTCAAAGCTCATCATGCCCAGCATGGCTGCTCCGATCAGGCCATAGCCCGCGATCATCAGGCGGGGCAGGCCGAAGCGCAGGTTCAGGCGCCCGAACACGGTGGACATGAGGCCGGCCGCGATGAACTGCGGCGCAAGCTGACCGCCGGCCGCGAGTGGCGACAAGCCTTGCACGTGCTGCAGGTAGAGAGAAAAGAAGAACAGGCTGCTGTAGCCGGAAAAGCCCAGCACGAAGGATGCGAAGTTGGTCGCCGCGAAGCCGGTGTCGCGGAACAGGCCCAGCGGCAGTATGGGGCGCGCGGCCCGATGTTCGACCCACAGGAAGGCGGCCAGTCCCGCTGCCGCGATACCCAGCGCGAGCATCGTGCCGCGCGCATCCCAGCCGTGCTCGCCGGCGGCGATCAGGCCGTAGGTCAGCGCGCCCAGCCAGATCACGCTCAGCACCTGGCCGGCGGGATCGAAGGCGGCATGTTCGGGATGGGCGCTTTCCTGGATGCTCCACAGGCCCAGCCCGATGGCCAGCGCGCCGACCGGCAGGTTGATCAGGAAGATGCTCTGCCAGTCGAAGTGCGCGACCAGCACGCCGCCCAGCATGGGTCCCACGATCAGCGAGATCGCGTTGCAGGACGCCCAGAATCCGATGGCCTGCGCGCGTTCCCTGGCGTCCGGAAAGGCCTGCGTCAACAGTGACAGCGCGCCTGGGATCAGCAGCGCGCCCGCCACGCCCTGCACGGCCCGGCCAAGCAGCAGCAGCGGCAGGTTGTCCGCCAGGCCGCACATCGCCGACCCGACCGTGAACAACAGCACGCCGGCCAGCCACGAACGCTTGCGGCCATACCGGTCTCCCAGGGGACCGGCCGACAGCATGAACGCCGACAGGAACAGCGCGTAGGCGTCCACGACCCACTGCAGGCCCGCCATGTCGATACGCAGCGCGGCCTGCATGGTTGGCAGCGCCACGTTGACGATGCTGATGTCCAGGATGGTGATGAAGCTGCCCAGATTGACGGCAAGCACCAGGGCGCGGCGGCGTGAGGGTTGCATGGAGTTGGCGGGTGAGGAAAGACGGTCTATTCTATTTATCGACTGACCGTCGGTCAATGAATAAAAGATCCATTCTCATCTACGCTTTATCCGGGGACGGCGTCCTCTACACTGGGGCCCTCGTTCATGAATGGATTGCCCGCAGACATGCCTGCCGCTCCCGACAAGCCTGTTCCGTCCGCCCCGTCCGGCGCGGCGCCCAAGCCCCGCACCAAGCCCGCCGCCGTGCGGCTGGACGAGCTGATGGCCGCCGCGCAGGCGCTGTTCATCGAGAAGGGGGTCGAAGCGGCCACGATCAGCGAGATCGTAGAACGGGCCGGGGTGGCCAAGGGCACGTTCTATCACTACTTCACGTCCAAGAACGACATGCTGGTGGCGCTGCGGGCCAAGTTCTCGCAGGGCTTCCTGGACCATATCGATCAGGCGGTGAACGCTTGTGCGCCCGACGACGGCGTGGCGCGGCTGCGCGCCTGGACGCGTGCGGGGGTCGAAGCTTATTTCGACGGCTATGCGCTGCATGACGTGGTGTTCCACGACACCAACCACCCCGATCGTGGCGTGGCCGAAAAAAGCGCCGTGCTGAATCAACTGGCCGCCATTCTGGCGGCGGGCGAAAGCGCCGGCTGCTGGACGCTGGACGACACGATGCTGACCGCCATCGTGCTGTACCACGGCATGCACGGCGCGGTGGACGCCCGCATCGCGCAAGGCCGGCAGGACGCCGAGGGCTTGTCCGCGCCGCTGTCGGCGATGTTCCTGCGCATGCTGGGCGCGCGGCCGGGCTGACGGCGCGCCGCCAGCCCGGCAGGCCCCGCCTATTGCAGCTTGATGCCCAGCTCCTTGATCAACGGCCCCATGTCCGCGCGATCCGCCTCGATGGTGGCCGCCAGTTCTTCCGGCGAGCTGCCGATCGGGATCATGCCCAGCGTTTCCATCTGCGTCTTCATTCCGGGTTCCTTCAGGATGTCCGACACAGCCTTCTGGATGAGCGCCACGCGGTCCGGGGCAATGCCGGCAGGGGCCATCAGGCCGATCCACGGCTGCGGCGCGTAATCCAGGCCGGATTCCTTCAGGGTGGGCGTGCCCGGCAGGCCGCCGAAACGCTCCGGACTGGTGATCGCCAGGGCGCGCAGGCGGCCGCTGTCGATCAGGCCCTTGGAACTGGACGGCGCGTCCAGGCCCACGTCGAGCTGGCCGCCGATCAGGTCGTTCTGCGTCTTGCCGGACGATGACGACGGCACGTACAAGGCCTTGATGCCGGCGCGGCGGGCAGTCTGCTCCCAGACCAGATGAAATGCGGTGCCGATCGAGAACGAGCCCACGCTCAGGTTGCGCGCGCGGCTCTCGCGCACGAAATCTTCCCAGGTCTTGATCGGGCTGTCCTTGGGCACGATGAAAATGAACGGCGTGCGCGCTACCAGCGTGATGGGCTGCAGGTCTTTCTGAGTGTCGAACGGCAGGCTGTCCACCGCGAACGGCACGATGGTGACGGACGACGCCACCACCATGCCCAGCGTGTAGCCGTCGGGCGCGGACTTGACCAGCGCGCCCGTGCTGATGATGCCGGAGGCACCGGGCCTGTTTTCCACCACCACGGGCTGTCCCCAGGCGGCGCCGAGCTTGCTGGCCAGCACGCGCAGCATCACGTCCACGGGCCCGCCGGGCGGGTTGGACACGATGATCTTCACCGGCTTGTCGGGATAGGCGGCGGTGGCAGCCAGCGGCATCAGCAGCGCCAGTGCGATCGCGGTTTGCTTGAACATGGAATTTCCCTTGTTTTGTTGGTATCGGGGCGCGGACGGGAAGCCCGTCCGCGCCGATGCGCCTTGGGCGCATTCGGCCTGGGCGCGCTCAGGCCAGGATCTGCATGTGCGGGGCCGCCGGCCAATCGGGGGCCTCTCCGCGGATGAACGCGATCCACGCCCGCTGCGTCTGGCGCGCGAGCTGCTCGCCCTGCGCGGACGGCAGGCCGGCCAGCATGGGTGCGCCGGAAAACGCCTGCAAAGTGTCGAACACAAAAGGCAGCTCGATGCAGTGGCAGGCGCCAAATCGGTCGGTGGGCGCGACGTCGAAGCGCGCCAGCCAGGCATCCCGGCCTTGGGCGGCGGCTTGCTCGGCCCACAGTCGCGACGGCGCGCCGAACACCGCATCGCCCGTTGCCTGGCTGGCGGCGTCCGTGCCGTTGCCGGGAAAGGCCGCCATTTCGTGCCGCGTGTAGCAGACCAGCACATCGGCGCGCGACGCGGCCTGTTTCAAGGCCGGCGCAATGTCTTGAGGCAGCACCTGGCCGTCCAGTACGGGGGTGAACAGGCTGCGGCTGCTGCCTTCGGAGCGCAGCGCTTCCACGACTTCCGGCGTCTGCTGGGCCGCCAGCAGCGCGGACACGGACAGTTCGCGGGCGGCTTGCAGCGAGCCGGCGCCGGCGGCCCGCAGGAAGGCCTGCCCCAGCTTGTCGGCCTGCTGCGCGCTGCGAAAGCCCCGGCCCAACGCGGCGCTCTGCAGGATGGCGCGGGAGAAGCGCGGCTTGCGGGCCAGCATGGCGCAGATCGAGGACGCGCCCGCGGACTGGCCCATGACCGTGAGTCGTTCCGGATCGCCGCCCAGATCCTGGATGTTGTCCAGGACCCAGTCGATCGCGGCTTCCTGATCCAGCAGGCCCACATTGGCCGTCTGCCCGGGCACATACAGCCAGCCCAGCGCGGCCAGCCGGTAGTTGACGGCCACCACGACCACGTCGCCCAGCCGCGCAAGACGGGACCCGTCGTACCAGTCCAGCGCGCCGCCGCCGCTTTGCCAGGCGCCGCCATGCAGCCAGACCACCACGGGGCGCCGCTTGCCGTCGGCGGCCGGAGTCCAGACGGTCAGGTGCAGGCAGTCTTCGGATTGCTCGGCGCTGAAGTCGCCCATGGCCCCGCGCAGGCGCGATGGCAATTGGGGGGCCACCGTTCCTGGCCGGGTGGCGTCGCGGTCACCGCGCCAGGTGGCGGGTTGCGGCGGTGCAAAGCGCAGACTGCCCACGGGCGCCTGCGCATAGGGAATGGCGCTGTAGCGGCAAACGCCGCCGTCGCGCACGCCGGTCAGCGTGCCTGCCCGCAGCGCCGTCCTCACGCGTTCACTCATATCCTGCCCCTTGTTTCATTGTTCGTCGTCCGGCCGCGGCGGGCGCCGCGGCCATCGGACTATGGTAGGGAGGAAAGGGCGGCCCCGGACATGCCGGTTTTGAACAATGCCATGCGCAACCCGCATGGCTGGACGCAATGAGGCGGCAGGCCTACTTCGCGATCCGCGCGTCCAGGCTGTTGTCCGCCAGGGCCTGGGCCTGGGCCCGCGACATGCCCAGGTGTTCATACAGCGCGTGGAAGTTCTCGTTGACGTAGCCGCCGAAATACGCGGGATCGTCCGAGTTGACGGTGACCTTCACGCCGGCGTCCAGCAGCGACAGGATGTTGTGGTCGCGCATGTGGTCGAACACGCGCAAGCGGGTGTTCGACAGCGGGCAGACCGTCAGCGGAATCTGTTCGTCGATCAGTCGGGCGATCAGCCTGGGGTCTTCCGCGGCGCGCACGCCGTGGTCGATGCGCAGCACATGCAGCAGATCCAGCGCTTCCCAGATGTATTCGGGCGGGCCTTCCTCGCCCGCGTGGGCCACGGCGGGCAGCCCTTCGGCGCGCGCGCGGTCGAACACCCGCTGGAACAGGCGCGGCGGAAAGCCCTTTTCGCTGCTGTCCAGGCCCACCGCGATGAACGCGTCGCGGTAGGGCAGCGCGGCGTCCAGGGTGCGCATGGCCTGTTCTTCGGGCAGGTGGCGCAGGAAGCTCAGGATCAGGCCGCTGCTTACGCCCAACTGCTTGCGGCCGTCTTCGAGCGCCTGGCTGATGCCGTTCACCACGACTTCGAACGGCACGCCGCGGTCGGTGTGGGTCTGCGGATCGAAGAAAGGCTCGGTGTGAACCACGTTCTGCTCGCGGCACTTCAGCAGATAGGCCCAGGTCAGGTCGTAGAAGTCCTGTTCGGTGCGCAGCACGTCCGCGCCCATGTAATAGAGGTCCAGGAATTCCTGGAGGTTGCCGTAGTTGTAGGCGCCGCGCAGCGCATCGATGTCGGGCCAGGGCAGCGCCACGCCGTTGCGCTGCGCCAGCCGGAACAGCAGCTCGGGTTCGAGCGAGCCCTCCAGGTGCAGATGCAATTCCGCCTTGGGCAATGCGTTGAGCCAGTCGTACATGGATGCTCCAATCTAGAGATGATGCGTATTCAGTGGCTGCCAGTGGCGGGGCGCCGATCATATCCGGAATATCCAGGCCGGCCTGGAGGGTGCCTGGGACAAGGACGATGTGCCGATTATTCTCCGCCGCCGGGCGCTTGGCAACGCGGATGCGGATACAAGTTCCAGCGCGCCCGCGCTACCAGGCGTGCTGCGCGTCAACGGGAAACGAACCGTCCTTGACCGCGCGCGCGTAGGCCGCGAACGAGGCTTGGACCCCGTTTGATCCATCCGCGAAGTTGCGCACGAACCTGGGCATTTTCCCGATGTTGAGCCCAAGCATGTCGTGCATGACCAGCACCTGGCCATCGGTGCCGGAACCGGCGCCGATGCCGATGGTTGCGCAGGAATTCATCGCACCGGTGAGTTCGGCGGCCAATCGGGCGGGGATCATTTCCAGCACCAGCATCGACGCCCCGGCCTGGTCAAGCTCGCCGGCGTCCCGCAGCAGCTTGGCCGCTCCGTCTTCGTCGCGTCCTTGAACGCGGTACCCGCCCAGCGCCGAGACGGTCTGGGGGGTGAGTCCCAGATGGCCGCATACCGGAATGCCGCGTTCGACGAGGAACCTGACGGTCTCGGTGGTCCAGCCCCCGCCCTCGAGCTTCACCATGTGCGCTCCGGCCTGCATGAGGCGGATCGAGGATGCCATCGCCTGGTCGGCCGAGCGGTGGTAGGACCCGAAAGGAAGATCCGCCACCAGCAGGGCCGCTCCGTTCGATTTCTCCAGTCCGCGGGATACGCATTGGGTGTGATAGGCGATGTCTTCGAGCGACACGCCGACCGTGCTGGTCCTGCCCTGGCACACCATGCCAAGGGAGTCGCCGACAAGGAGGCTGTCGATGCCGGCGGCGTCGGCGGCGGCGGCGAACGTCGCGTCGTAGGCCGTCAGCATGGATATTTTTTCACCGGCCTGGCGCATGTCGGCGATCGTCCTGACCGTGACCTTCCTGCGCCTGGCGGGACCGCCTGCGGGTGGCACGCCGCCATAAGGCGCGGCGGCGCCGTCCTGGGCGGAGGTTTGCGTGGGATCGTTCGGCTGGGACATGTCCGTTCTCTTTTCGATTTCACAGAGCAGGTGCATTTGCCGCTGTCGCGCGGGTGCGCAGCGGCCGTTGCATCGTAGTACAGATCTGCCGGACGGCCGCTGGCGTCGAGGTTCCGCGGGTCCGGGAATGCGGGTGACAGGCCGCCGCAGCGGGATTCGGATATAGTCCCCGCCTGCCGGCGAGCTTGGGGCGGCGCGGTCCGCCGGAAGCCACGCCTGGGCCAGCAACGGGAGAAACGGTCATGATTACAAGAATGCCTGGCGCGCGGCGTGCGATCCGGTTGGCGGCGGCCACGCTGGCGGTGGCTGCGCTGAGCGCGTGCGGCGTGTCGCGGGTGGACGGCGTGTCCGTGAAATGGCCGCCCTTCAAGGAAGGAACGCTGCTTGCCTTGCCGTCGGACCCGGCGCAATGCCCGGACCTGGCCGGCACGTACCGCGCCCAGGGCGAGCGCCAGTCGGGCGACCCGTCGGTCTCGCTCGCGGACCTGCGCGACTTTCTTGTGTACCCTTTGGACCTCCCGGGCATGGGTGACACGCCCTTGCCGGCGTGGCGCTCGTCGCCTGATGCCACCGTTTCCCTGTCCAAGGACGTGGCGGCATGGGACGTGCTGGCGCAGGACGGCCACGGGGCGCGCTCCGCGGGGCGCTTGCCCTTGCACGAGGGCGGCAAGGCGTCCGCCGCCGAAGCGCAAGCGTCTTCGCACCGGCCGGGCGACGTCATCCAGCGGGAGGCCGGATGCACGCAGGGCCGGTTGTGGGTCAGCGTGCGGCACGATTGGCGCCAGCACGAGTCCGTGGGCGTGCGGCGCCATGTCGCGATCCTGCGCAAAGAGGCGGACGGCCTGCTCGTGACCATCCAGCGAGAATCCGACAGCATAGGCATGCTGTTGCCCTGGTACACCAATGAGAGCGGTCTGTCCCAGTACTGGTTTGCGCCGGTGGCGGACCTTCCTTGAACCTCCGCGGGCTCGCGCCCGCTCTTGCCGATACTGCTTCATGACTGCTAAACGACTGATTGTCTGGACCTTCTTCTTCGCGCTGTTCGTGGCGCTGGTGGCGCTGTTCTGGCGCGAGCTCTTCGACCAGACGCCGCGTTCGCTGCGCGACCTGGGCGGCCATCCCGAGGGCGGCGACTTCCATATCTATGGCGAGTCGCCCCGGCACGATGGCATGGCCGACCGGGCGCTGCTGGCCGCCGCCCAGCGCGGCGATCCGGGCGCTCAATATATGCAGGGCATCGTCATGGAGCACTTCGACATGAAGGAAGCGCTGCGCTGGTACGAGGCGGCCGCGGCCCAGGGCGACGAAGCCGCGCAGGAACGCCTGCAGCAACTGCGCGAAGCGCCGCCCGCCGCGCGGTAGAAGGCCTGCCTTGAACACCCCCGCGCAACACGCCCGCTTCGTGAGCGGCCCTCTCGGCGGCCACGTCATCGAGATGATCCTGACCGGCTGGGCAAGCATGCTGGCGGTGTTCGCCGTGGAGTTCCTGTCGCTGCTGTACCTGGGCACGCTCAAGGACGAGGCGGTGCTTGGCGCGGTGGGCTTCGGGTCCATGACGCAATTCACGATCATCTCGGTATGCATCGGGGTGACGGTCGGCGGCGCGGCGCTGGTGTCGCGGGCGCTGGGGGCTGAAGACGCGGCGCGCGCCCGGACGTTGGCCGGCGCCTCGCTGATTCTGATGGCCGCCACCGCGCTGGCCGCTGGCGCGTTGTTCCTGGCGGCCATCGGCCCATTCACCGCCGCGATCGGACTTGCCGAGGACGTGCGCGGGCATCTGCTTTCCTATGTGCTCATCACCACGCCGTTCGCCGTGGTGATGGGCCTGGGCATGATGCTGTCCAACCTGCTGCGCGCGGCGGGCCATGGACGTCAATCCATGTGGGTGCTGCTGGCCGGCACGGCGACGGTGGCCGTGCTGGATCCTATCGTCATCTTTGTGCTGGACGGCGGCATGGAAGGCATCGCGTGGGCAGGCGGGGTGGGGCGCGTGGCCACGCTGGCGCTGGGCGGCTGGCTGGTGTTCCGCAAGCACCGGCTGGTGGCCTGGCCCGCCAGGAAAGCGCTGCGCGAGCACCTGACGGCGATCGGAAGCATCGCCTTGCCCGCCGCGCTGACCACCCTGGCCACGCCCGCTTCGGTCATCTTCACCGTGTCCACCTATTCAAGCTTCGGGCCTAGCGTGCTGGCGGGCGCCACCGTCGTGGACAGGCTGCTGCAGCTTGCCTATTCGCTCTTCTTCGTGCTGCCGGGGGCCATCGGGCCGATCCTTGGACAGAACCTGGGCGCGGGCCAATGGGAGCGCGTGCAGCAGACCGTGGGCCTGACCGTGCGTTGGGCGCTGCTATACGGCTTCGCGGCGGCGATCGTGCTGGCGGTGCTGGCGCCATGGATGCCCGATGTGTTCCAGGTGACCGGCCCCGGCCGCGACCTGATCATATTCTTTTGCCGCTACGGCGGCTTCGCCTGGGCGCTCAACAGCCTGTTCTTCGTGTCCATCGCCGTCTTCAACAACCTGGGATATGCCACCTATTCCACCGCCATCGGCTGGCTGCGCGCCACGCTGGGCACCTTGCCGTTTGTCTGGGTGGGCGCGCACTACGGCGGGCCCGAGGGCGTGATGCTGGGCCAGATGGCCGGCTTTGCGCTATTCAGCCTGATTGCGATGGCGCTGTGCCGGCGCGTGCTTCGCGCGCCACCCGCCGGGTACGCCGCCCGGGCGGCTGTCTAGGGGCGGAGCAGGGCACCTCTCAACGTGAACCGACGCAGGCCCGCCCGCCGGCGGTTCGATTTCGCCGGCTGGTCGCGGTACGATCCCGGCTGACTTCGAATTTTCAGGAAAGCCATGCGTCAGAGTTCCATTCGTCCTCGAATCGACAGCTTCTCCCGCGTGCTCGCGGCCGCTGCCTTGGCCGCTGCGGCCAGCGCCGCACAGGCGCAGTCCCCGGGGTCTGCGACCGGATCGCGGGTCCAGTCGCCCGCGCCTGTGCAACCCCAGACTCCGCTTACACCCAAGCGCAGTTTCGACGACGCCCCGGCCGCACGCGCCCACGAGGCGCCGTCAGCCGCGGCGCCTGCCGCCGCTCCGGCCCCGGCTGCAGCGCCGGCCCCGGCTGCCACGCCCGCCGCACCTGCTGCCGCAACGCCTGCCGCCGCGCCTGCAGCGGCGCCTGCAGCAGCACCCACGGTCATCATCCCGACCGAGCTGGACACCAAGGCCTGCATCGCCAAGCTGCGCAAGGGCGCGGCCGCCAATGGCCTGACCGTCGCGGACTGGGACAAGTACACCGCCAACGCCACGCTGCTGCCCACCACGGTGGCGTCCGCCAAGGGCCAGCCCGAAGGCCGCGAAAGCTGGTGGGACTATATCGCCAAGACGGTCGACGACGAGCGCGTGCAGGACGGCCGCGCCGTGATGAGCAAGTACGGCTCGCAACTGGCCAGCATCAGCCAGCAGTACCAGGTCGACCCCGCCACGCTGGTCGCCATCTTCGGTATCGAAACCAACTACGGCCGCCAGGTCGGCAAGACCAACGTGCTCGATGCGTGGCTGACCCGCGCCTGCACCGAGAACAAGCAGCTCTGGGAAAAGAACGCCTACGCCTCGGTGCGCCTGCTGCGCGACGGCACCGTGCCGGCCGACAAATTCGTCGGCTCCTGGAGCGGCGCCTTCGGCATGACGCAGTTCATCCCGACATCGTTCTACGAACTGGCCGCCGACGGCGACGGCGACGGCCGCATCGATCTCTACAACTCGCTGCCCGACGCGCTGGCCTCCACGGCCAATCACCTGCGCAAGCGCCGCGCCAAGTGGACGCACGGCTTGCCGGCCGTGGTGGAAGTACGCGTGCCGGCCGAACTGGCCGCCGCGATTCCTCCCGAACCCGACGCCGAATACGTGGGCTCGCAAGACCGCCGCACGATTGCCCAATGGGCGCAGGCCGGCCTGAAGCAGGGCGACGGTTCGGTGCTGAAGCTGCCCTCGGGCAATGAAGAGCAGGCGTACCTGTTCGCGCCCACCGGCGCGCGCGGCCCGGTCTTCCTGGCCACCGTGAATTTCGACGCCATCCTGCACTACAACCAGTCGCGCCGCTATGGCCTGGCCGTGGCGCTGCTGCTGAATCGCCTGCAGGGCGGCCCAGGCATCGTCGCCGCCTGGCCCACCGATGATCCCGGGCTGTCGCGGGCGCAGATCAAGGAACTGCAGCAGCAGCTCTACGGCCGCGGCTACGACATAGGCGAAGCGGACGGCATTCCCGGCGCCAAGACGCGCGACGCGGTGCGCGCCGAACAGGAACGGCGCAACCTGCCGCAGGATGGCCGCGTCGGCAAGCGCATCCTGGACGCGCTCAAGGCCGACCAGCCCGACGCCATGCGGGCGTATCCCTCCAAATGAAGCGGCCGCAAATCGCCGGCACGGCGGGCTATGGCGAGAACGCCGCGGCGCTGGCGGACCAATACGAAAGCATTGCGTTCGCCGACGTGCACCGCGATGTCGCGCACCTGATCCCGTCCGCGCCGGCGCGCATCGCCGACATCGGCGCGGGTTCGGGCCGGGACGCCGCGGCGCTGGCCCGCATGGGCCATGTGGTCGTTGCCGCCGAGCCCACGCCCGAGCTGCGCCGGGAAGGACAGCGCCGGCATGCGCTGCCCAATCTGGAATGGGTGGACGACGCCTTGCCGGCCCTGGCCGGTTTGCGCGGGCAGGGCCGCGTGTTCGACGTGATCATGCTCACCGCGGTCTGGATGCATCTGGATGCCGCCGAGCGCGCCGAGGGCATGGCCAACCTTGCGGCGCTGCTGGCGCCGCAAGGGCAGATCCTGATGTCGCTGCGTCACGGGCCGGTGCCCGAGGGCCGGCGCATGTTCGACGTATCGGCCGAAGAGACCATCGCGCTGGCCGCCCGACACGGCTTGTCCAGCCATCATTTGTCCACGCGCGAAGACATGCTGGATCGCGCCGACGTGCGCTGGAGCTTCCTGGGATTGCGGCGCGACTGAGGGTTAGGCGGGAGTGCTCCGGCGCGCGGCAGCCGGTATGATGGGCACATCCCGCCACCACTCACGACAGCCATGCCGTCCGCCGTGTTTCCCGAAGATTTTCTTACCCAGCGTCTGCGCGCCCGGCGCATGTCGCAAGCGCATCTGCCTTTCATCACCGAGATGCACGCCAACGCCGACCTGATGGCATCCATGGGCGGAACCCGCGACGCGGCGGCCAGCCGGCGCTACATGGCCCAGAATCTCACCCACTGGACCGAATACGGCTACGGCATGTATGTGCTGGACGACCGCGACACCGGCTTGCCGGCCGGGCGCGCCGGCCTGAAGGTTTCCACATCCGGCGGGCGCACCGGCATCGAACTGGCCTATGCCCTGCATCCCGATTTCTGGGGCAAGGGTTTTGCTCCGGAGGTTTCCCGCGTGCTGATTGCGCTGGGATTCAGGCTGCTGCCGGTGGACATGCTGGGAGCGGTGGCATTGCTGTCCAACACCGCGTCGCGTCGCGTCCTGGAAAAGACCGGCATGCGCTACGTAGGCATGACCAGCGATACGCCCGAACCCAAGGTGCGCTACGAGATACGACGTGCGGAATGGCGCAAGCTGGAAGGCGCCTGACCCATGCGCGCGCCTGCGCGCAAGGAGCCATGGCATGGCGCTAACATGGCTCCATGAGCACCAAGACGATTCCCGACGACGATCCGCAGCCTGTTCCGCCCGAGCGTCCGGCGCCCGAGGAATGCTGCAATAGCGGCTGCATACCTTGCGTCTACGACCTCTATGACGAGGCCATGGACCGCTATCGCGAGGCGCTGAAAGCCTGGCGCGCCCGGCACGAGGCGCCGAAGGC